>Ga0272446_1000454_pt1 | contig 65048 bp, 45 predicted proteins | sample YNPCB0061_FD_194587 | JGI IMG/M metagenome (GOLD analysis project Ga0272446, IMG submission 194587) | Hot spring microbial mat communities from Yellowstone National Park, WY, United States - YNP-CB-006-1 | ecosystem: Environmental > Aquatic > Thermal springs > Hot (42-90C) > Sediment | place...
CCGTTTTCGTGTACCGTTTTCGTGTAGAACGCCCGCATTGTGCCAAGCATCTGCGGGCGTTCTGCGTTCAAGGGTACTAACAGCAAAAACCGCTTAAGAAATCGTGATTTTTTCCTATTTGCTTTTTTTGTGTCTAAGCAGTTTTATGTATCTTTGCCCCACTGCGCTTAAAAACTACGGCGGGATGGTACACAGATTGGTTACATATCGTCGCATATCGTCTCTGTATCGTGGGCTACGCACGCGATAATAAACTGCTCCCGCGCTGTGGTTGGCTGCACACAAGCCTGAATAGCAATAACTATGTTGAACAAGCATTATGACACCGCCATGCTATGATAACACAGATAACACAACCAGTACACAAGTTTCGCTTGAATGATGTTTTGAATACCGCCGTGATAGTTGCGGCATTAGGGTATTTTGTGGACATTTACGATTTAATTCTCTTCAGCGTTGTGCGTGTGCCAAGCCTAAAATCGCTTGGATTTTCGGGACAGCAGCTATTAGACAATGGTATTCTGCTTATCAATATGCAAATGGCGGGAATGCTCGTGGGGGGAATTTTTTGGGGTATTTTGGGCGATAAGCGCGGGCGATTAGCCATCCTGTTCGGTTCAATTATCACGTATTCACTGGCAAATATTGCTAATGGTTTTGCCAACGACATCCCCACATATGCTGTGTTGCGCTTCATTGCTGGCATTGGTCTGGCGGGCGAGTTAGGCGCGGGGATTACGCTCGTTGTAGAAGTGATGCCCAAAGAAAGTCGGGGCTGGGGAACAATGGTAGTGGCGGGCGTGGGCTTGCTGGGCGCAATTGCCGCTTACTACACTGTGCAACTTTTCGACTGGCGTACAGCATATTTTGTGGGCGGCGGTTTGGGAATGTTGCTGTTGGTTTTGCGGTTTAGCGTGTTTGAATCCGGAATGTTCAAGAGCGTCAAGGAGTCCTCGGCGCGGCGCGGCGATTTTCTGAGCTTGTTCACAAGCGGACAGCGATTTTTGAAGTACCTGCGCTGTGTGGTAGTGGGCGTGCCATTGTGGTTTGTGGTGGGCATTTTGATAACCTTTTCACCCGAACTTGGTCGGGTCATTGGCATTACGGAAACCGTTGAAGGCGGCAGAGCTATTATGTTTTGCTATGCAGGTATTGCCACAGGAGATTTTATCACGGGTTGGTTGAGCCAACGGCTTCGCAGCCGCAAAAAAGTGCTGCTTTACTCACTTATTGCCACCAGCGCGATGATAGCTGGCTATTTTTTCTCGGCGCAGATATTCGGTTCAGGCGCATCGAGTGTGTACACCATTGCCTATTTACTTGGTGTGGCTTGCGGATATTGGGCAATTTTCGTCACTGTTGCTGCCGAGCAGTTTGGCACGAACCTTCGTGCCACCGTTGCGACAACTGCACCGAACTTTGTGCGCGGTTCGGTACTCATGCTGACCTCTGGTTTTACCATGTTTTCAAACCATCTTGGTATGCTCACAGGAACGGCTTTACTGGGCGCACTGGTCATGGCAGCGGCGTTGTTGTCGCTGGTGGGAATGCAAGAAACCTTTGGTAAGGACCTGAACTACACGGAATAACGATAGGCAGCTATATTTGGTATTGGCTATGAAGCAGAAAAAACAAGGAAAATCCTCAAAAACCTCGTCATTACAACTCTTCTGGCAAACTGGTGTGCGAGCGCAGGCAATCATTCTGTGCGCTCTTGCCATGCTGCTCTACGTGCAATCGTTACGCTATGGCTACGTGGTGGACGATATTATCGTACTGTCAGAAAATCGGTTTGTCCAGCAAGGCATTGCTGGTATTCCCGATATTGTCAGCAAAAGCACGTTCGCTGGACATGAAAAAGCCGCCGAAAAAGTCGATGCTTTGAGCGGAGGTCGGTACAGACCGCTTTCGTTGGTCGTCTTTGCTATTGGATGGTCGCTCTGGGGCAACAACGCAATGATGTTCCACTTGATAAACGTGGTGGGCTATGGCGTGCTTGCACTCGTGCTATTGTGGACATTGCGCTTGCTTGCCGAAGGTCATGAATTCACCCGTTCACGTCCGTTTGTGCCATTTGCTGTGGCGTTGCTGTTTGTGGCGCATCCTATTCACACCGAAGTTGTGTGCAACATCAAAAGTTTCGACGAAATCTTGTGTTTGAGCCTTTCGCTGGGTTCATTGTATTACTTTGTGTCGTATTACCGCACACAGAAGATAGCGTTTCTGGCGGCTTCTTGTGGGTTAATATTGCTTGCTTTTTTTGCTAAAGAATCTGCCATTACGTTTTTGTTTTTGCTACCACTGTCGGTGTATGTGTTTGGCGACACAACCCCATCAGCACAAGAAGTCAGTGGTACAGACTGGAAACGGCTGCTTGTAGCTTGGCTGACCGTGGTGGCGGTGGCAATCGTGTTTTTGCTTATTCGGACACAGATTGTTGGGTTTATTGACAATCGCAAAGCCGATGTGATTTTCGATAATCCGTTTTTGCGCTCTACGGTAAGCGAAAAATATGCAACGGCAGTGATGGTGCTGGGGCGATACCTGATTTCCGCCGTGTATCCGTTTGTGATGGCATTTGATTACAGCTACAACGCCATTCCCATTACCAATTGGTCTGACTGGCGTGTACTGGCTTCGCTTGTGGCGCATCTGCTGCTTGTGGGCTATGCTGCACGGGGCATTCTCAGAAAGCAGATTCCGGCATTTGGCTTGTGGTGGTATCTTGCCACAATTTCGATTGTCTCCAATTTAGTATTTGAGATTGGTGCGCTCATGGGCGACCGCTTTTTATTTATCCCTTCGCTGGGCATGGCGTTTGTGCTTGTGTACGGCGTTGTTGTGTTTGTAGAAAGCCGCACTGCTATCGCCCAAGAGCGACTTCGCTACGCGCTCGTACTGACAAGCCTTATAGCAGGTGTATATGTGCTGCGAACACTGACACGCAACCCCGTGTGGGAATCGAACGAAACGCTAGCGGTGTCGAACATTGAGTCTGCACCCGGTTGCGTACGCAACAGGCGCGTGTATTCTTCTGCTCTCATGGAAAAAGCAGGGAAAAGCACCAATGCTCAGGAACAGCAGCAATATTTGGCGGAAGCGTACAAACAACTTTGGGCGTGTATGGCGATTGACCCCACATGCGACCCGAACGTACAGTTTCGCTTTGGGCAATATTTCTCCATTTTTGTTCGCAACGAAGATTCGGCGGTGTATTATTACAAATGGGCAGTGGATTTGGATTCAACAGTGGACGGCTATAAATTTTATTACACGCTTAATCGTGGGAACATTGACCTATCGGCGAAACGTTGGGACAGTGCTTTTGCTTGGTATCAGAAAGCCCTAAGCTACAACATCCAGATTGAGCAACCGCTTATCAACATCGGCTTGGTGTATTACAACAAAGGAATGTTGGATTCGGCAATTTCCTATTTTGAACGCTCCAAAAATGCTAACCCAGCATTTGAAAATGCTCAACGAGCCTACGCCGCAGCTGTACAAGAACGCGAGCAACGACAGCAGCAGCAACGTTAAAGCGTTGTTACAACGCTCCTGAGCATTGCCTTACCGCAAGGCTTTTCTGTACTCATTCACACACATTCTTGATGTTCGACGGACAGAAATTTCGATACACGCACTATGGCACACAAAGACGCTAAATCCAAAAAACAGGCAAAGCCCTCAGTTTCATGGCTGGACAATGTTCGGCTGCAATCTATCATCGTCGCCCTGTTTGCCTTCGCCCTGTACGTTCAAACCACAAATTACGGGTTCGTGATAGACGACAAGTTAGTCTATTCCGACAACAAATTTGTCAAGCAAGGATTTGAGGGTATTTGGAAGATTATGACCACCAACAGTTTTGAAGGCAATATTGACGCACTGGAGGAGAAGGATAATCTGAGTGGTGGCAGATACCGCCCGCTTTCGCTGGTGATGTTTGCTATTGAATCCCAGTTGTTTGGTCATAAGCCCGCACCGTCGCATTTTATCAATATCGTGATGAATGCCTTAGTGGTGCTTGGGTTGTTCTTGTTATTGCGATATTTGTTTGAAGACCATCCCACGCTTTCTCGGTATCCACTGATACCGTTGCTCACAGCACTGTTTTTTGCCGCACAACCCACGCACACGGAAGTTGTGGCAAATATCAAGAGCCGCGACGAGATTTTGTGTTTGCTGTTGGCATTGGCTTCGCTGTACTACTTCGTGCGCTATGCGCGTGCTGGTGTGATGCAAGATTTAGGTTTGAGTGTGTTGATACTGTTTATATCCCTTTTCGCCAAAGAAACGGGCTTGACGTTTTTGTTTATTTTGCCGCTGTCAGCATATTTTTTTACGACTACATTTGACAAAAAGCGCATTATTATTGGCACATTAGCAGTATTCGCAGTTATAGCCGTGTTTTTGGTGATTCGCACGAGTATCGTAGGTTTTTTGGACAGCCGTGCCTCGACGAGTATTTTTGACAATCCATTTTTGCGTGCAACCATAGGCGAAAAATATGCAACGGCAGTAATGGTACTGCTGCGCTACCTTGCCTCAGCGTTTTACCCGTGGATGATGACCTACGATTACAGTTTTGACACTATTCCGATAGTCGGCTGGTCGCATCCGTTGGTGATACTCTCAGTGATTGTCTATGCTGTTCTGGTCACAGTGGCAGTGCTTAAACTCAAAGAAAAGCACATTATTTCTTACGGCTTGTGGTGGTTTTTTGCAACAATTTCGATTGTGTCAAACATTGTGTTTCCACTCGGCGGCTTAATGGCAGACCGCTTCTTGTACGCACCTTCGATTGGCACATCGCTTATCATGGCATATGGACTGGTGTGGTTGTTCGTTATACGTGTGGGCGACGTTCGCAAGCAGCAGTGGAAGTATGTGTATGCTGCCTCTGCGGTAATTTTGCTCGTGTATGCTGTCAAAACAATCAACCGCAATCCTGATTGGCACGATGAAGAATTCTTGGTGCAGCAAGACGCACAACATGCCCCCAAAGGCCTGCGCAACCGACGTATTCACTCGGGTTTTTTGCTCCGCAAGGCGATGAACACTCAAGACCCCGTAGCACGGAAAAGTTTTTTGGATTCGGCGTATTATTACGCGTGGTATTGCGTTTTACAGGACTCTACTGCCGACCCCAAAGCGTGGTTCAATTTAGGGCAATATCATTCGATTTTTCACAATCGCTACGATTCTGCGGTGTATCACTACGGACGCGCTCGTGCGCTCGACCCCAAAGACCCAACGAGTATCGTGTACCACACGTTTAATATGGGCAATTTGTGGCTGCTCAAGGGCAGACCAGATTCTTCGGTTATCTTATACAAAAGCGTGATGAAGTACAAAATAGAGTTGGAAACGCTGCATTTCAACTGTGGTCTGGCATATGGAAATATGGGAATGTACGACTCTGCCAAAGCAGAATTTGCGGCGGCTTGCCAAGCTAACCCCAAGAACCAAGCCGCACAGCAAGCCTTAGCCATCTATTCACAGAGCAAGCAGGTCATAGACCAAGTCGTAGCAGACCAACGCGCTCAACTTGCACTGCAACGCCGCCAAATGGGATTGCCCGAGCCTCCAGCAGCCATAACCAAACAGTAGTTAGGCGATTAAGTGCCACTATTGACAAGCATGATACCCTTTTACGATTTTTTTCATGAATTCACGAAGGAGTGCAGGCATGGCAAAAACGTCAACCAAAGCCGCAACCGCCCCGTCGGCGACGAAATCGGCTGCAAAGTCGGCTACAACATCAGTTGCAAAACCAACTTCAGCAAAAGCCTCAGAAGCAAAAAAAACGACGCGTGCAGCCACACGTGCAACGTCTGCTAAAGCCTCGGCTGCACAGACTGCGCCAGCATCTGCCAACAGACCAACAGGAACGTTCACGATTCTTTGCCTTGCCAGTTATGAAAAAGGCTTTGAATTTTTGCGCGAATCCAAACGCCAAGGCTGTCGCGTACTCCTACTAACAGCACCACGCACCGACAATGTGCAGTGGCCTACGGAATCGATTGACGAAAAATACGTACTGCCTGAAGTTGATGGTCGTTGGGATAGAACACATCTTATCAATGCCGTCAGCTATATTGCCCGCAAAGAGCGCATCAACGCCATAGTAGCATTGGATGATTATGACTTAGAATCTGCTGCTATTTTGCGTGATCACTTGCAAATTCGCGGCATCGGCGAAACGACAACGCGCTATTTTCGCGATAAACTCGCTATGCGAACCCGTGCCAAAGCCTTTGGAGTGCGTGAACCCGATTTTGTAGGCTGCTTTAACGAAGCTGAAATCAAAGAGTATATGGCGCGAGTGCCTTTGCCTTGGATTTTGAAGCCTCGAGGCGAAGCTTCTGCTGTTGGCGTAAAAAAAATCACCTCCGAAGAGCAGTTTTGGCAACTGTTTGAAGAAATGGGCGACCGCCGTTCTCATTTTTTGCTCGAACAATTTATCGTGGGCGACATCTATCACGTAGATTCACTCGCATTTAATGGCAAGATAGAATTTGCTCAGGTTCACCGCTACGGCAAGCCGCCCATGGATTTGATGCACGGCGGCGGCGTGTTTACTACGCGCACAGTGGAGTATGGTTCAGCGGACGAAAAAGCGTTGCTGGCTGCAAACAAAGAGCTCCTGACGGCTATGGGCTTGCATTTTGGTGCCTCGCACACAGAGTTCATCAAAAGTGATGCCGACGGCAAATTTTACTTTATGGAGACCGCCGCACGAGTGGGCGGTGCAAATATCGTCGAGTTAGTCGAAGGCACAACAGGCGTGAATTTGTGGGCAGAATGGGCAAAAATCGAAATCAACTACGGTGCATATCCGTACGCTGTGCCAAAGCATCGGAAAGAGTACGGGGGCTTGATTATTTCGCTCGCCAAGCAGGAATATCCCGATATGTCTGCCTACAACGACCCGGAGATTTACTGGAAAATGCACAAAAAAAGCCATGCGGGAGCAATTCTGGTCTCCAAACATTACGAGCGCATCACGCAACTGCTGGATGATTATCAACGTCGCTTTTACCATGATTTTTATATGTCTCTGCCAGCACCAGATAAACCAACAGCATAAGAAAGAGACAGCCACAGCAAATATCAAAGGTGATGGGTATGATGGCACAATATGAAGAAAGCGAAGAAAGCCTTGCGTAGGCATCAAAACGAGAAAGGCACGATTCTTGTTCTTCAAAAGCAGATGACCTCAAACCTCAAACCTTTATCAGTATGTTCGAGCGAGAAATTCAACGCGCAAAAGAGAATTTAGTCCGGCAGCTGACCACTCACGAACAGTATGTGTACTGGCGCGATATTCATGCCGCCACACATCTTCATCCATGCTACAAACAATTTTTCGGCGCGGAAGTTCGATGGTGGGTGCATGAACAGCAGATGCTACGAGTAGGCGAGCCTCGTTTTGATTTTGCCAGCCCAGCACTATCACAGGCATTGCAACAGATAGACGCTCTGTACTTGGACAATGCACGATTTGACCCACACGACCTTGCGGCTACAATTGACCTTGCTGTCAAAACCCGATTTAACTACCTGCTGCGCCCGCGCACAACGCTGCGGTGGTTCGTGTTTCGCGGTGAACCCACAAAGCCTTTAGGCGAAGTGCTTCTACGCCTACAATACTTTTACGAGTATGCATACTTAGTACAAGGATTTCAAGCATGGGTGGAGCAGCAACAGCGTGCCTCTGATCGCGCCAGCGTGAGCATTGCCACACAAGAACCGCGTCAAGAGCTGGTCTCGGTAGTCGAATTTGAGCGGGTGATCGCTCAGATAGATAATGACCATATTCTCGACCTTTCACCGGTGCAGTTTGTGGAACTTCTTGAACCAATGTTTGAGTTATTTGCTGAAGTAGGCGGTGCGAATATTCCTCAAGATACTCTGCCCAATGCGGCGTTAGTCATTTTTTTAGATGACAAAGGCATTGTGCCTATTGCGCGTGAAATTGAAGCATTACTCGTGGAAGAACAACGAATTTCCATGAGCCGCAAGGAATTCTTACATTTGCTGGATGCCGTGTTGAGGAAAATAGAACATGATGCACCTGCACAACAGTCCATAGCACGGCGACCGCAACAACCGACGGAGTCAGTAATCAACGCCAAAGAAGAGCACCAGCGTCAAGCACTGCTTGTGGAAAACCTTGCCGAACCAATGATTCCTTCGACTTTGCAAGCAAAGTTGGCAGAGAGCAAATTGGCAGCAAAAATTTCGGCAGATTTACGCGAACAACTTATTCATACTGTGTTTCACCACAGCGAATCTGAATTTGGCTTGGGTGTACAACGCTTGGAGCAAGCGTCATCGCTCAAGGAAGCCATGGCTATCATCGACGGTTTTGCCTGGTGGGCGGAACTCGACCCGCACAGCCAAATTTTTTATCGTTTGCGCGATATGATTTATCAACACTTCGCTTAACTCTATTCATTTGAGGACTTGCGCAGCACGGTATTTTTTTCAATAAGGGGGTATGCTCTTTTGCTATGAAGTTGTCTAAAGTTTTAAGCGCAGAGAACGCCGAGGGCGCAGAGAAGCAGGACAATATCTTGTTCTCCACTCGTCGAACATACTTTTCTCTGCTCATAATTTCTCTGCGTTCTCCGCGCTCTCTGCGCTCATTGTTAAAATGTTAGACAACTCCTATGCAAGACTTGAGACAACATTGGGCTGCAAGTGTTTTTTTATTGCTGCGAAAGTCAAACGCGACAAGTCCACACGCTGTACAGTCTCTTTACTTTTTTACACTCGACTCAGGAGAAGTTTATGGAACGTTACGATATATGCGTCATTGGCGGCGGACCGGCTGGTTATGCAGCAGCAATGCGGGCTGTAGATTTCAACAAAAAAACTTTGCTGGTCGAAAAACAATTTCTTGGTGGTGCCGCTATTTACAATGGCGCATTGTCCTCAAAAACGCTGTGGGAATTATCCCGTGATGTTCGGCGACTTCGCATCAAAGAGCGAGGATACACAGTGAATGACTACGCCGTGAGCTATCGAGGAATCATTGAAGAGGTTGACCGCGCCGTGGAAGAACGGCAATACCAGCTTTCCCAGCAAGTCCTTGAACTCGAACAAATGCTGCCAGACCGTTTTAAGTTTCTGAACGGCTTCGGGCGTTTACTTTCGCCAAACGAAATTGAGATAGATTTGGGTGGTGGGCAAACAACAGTCGTTTGGGCAGAGTATATCGTACTTGCCACAGGCAGTAAACCGCGCAAAATTCCGAATATTCCGATTGATGAAGAGTACATCGTTACTAGCGACGGCATTGCTAATTTTGGCAACTTTCCCAAAAGCCTTGTTATTCTTGGTGCGGGGGTGATTGGCTGTGAGTTTGCGACTATCTTCTCTAATTTTGGCAAAACCGACGTTCGTATCATTGACAAAGCCGACCATATCCTGCCGTTTGAAGACAAGGACATTTCCGAAACTGTCACGGCAAATTTCCTTGCCAGTGGCATCACTATTCACCGCAACGCCAGTCTGGAAAGCATGACCGTCGAAAACCGTCAGGTAAAATACGTGCTCAAGTATAGGGACGGACGCACTGAGACCTATTTTGCCGAAAAAGCCCTCATTTCCATTGGTCGCGTACCTGCCATAGACGGCTTGGGTGCGCGTGAAGTTGGCATTACCCTCACCGACGGAGGCAATTTTGTTGTAGATGCTGACGGGCGTACTAACATTCCTAATATCTTTGCTGTCGGGGATTTAACCGCAGATATTTGCCTAGTTAATGTGGGTGAAGTCGAGGGCAGACACGTGGTAGAAACCATTTGCCGCCCCAACACCAATAAACACTTGACCTACGAAAACATTTCGACTATTATGTTCCTTATGCCTGAAGTGTCGGGTGTGGGAGCGAACGAACAAATGCTTGCCGCCCAGAACATCCCCTACCGTGTGGCTACATACGGATACAGTTTCATCAACCGTGCAATTGCCATGCGAAATTTGAAGGGATTTTACAAAATTCTTGTCAGCGATGATGACGACATGCGCTTGTTAGGCATGAGAATTGTCGGCGAACAATCTTCCAGTGCGATTCAAGCCGCCGCGTTGTTAATTTCTATGAACAAAGGAATCGCAGAGCTGTCAGAACTCATTCATCCGCACCCTTCTATTCCCGAAGGAGCGCAAGAATGTGTGCGTATGTTAATGGGAACATCTATTCTCAAGCCACAGGTGTTCAAGGCTGACTTACGCTGTCATCGTGTCGTCGGAGGGCAGTGCGTAGATTTGCACACATACAATTAACCGTACTATCGTATCGGATTCTCCGTATCAGATTGTCGTGCCGCGTTGCTTTTGCCCTGCTTTTTACTCTTTAGCGAACATAAAAACCCTGCAAGCATTGGTATTATCTTGGCTTGCAGGGTTTCTTGTTCAAGCACATAGCCAAACTATTATTAGCTATTCGCTTCCCGCACTTCAGGGTTCATTCCTTCAACACGTAGTGCCAGACTTCCGCCACCAGACATGCCAGCACTGAATTCGCCCATCCGCATTTGGGGAACTGCTTGGGGAACGCCGTCAACCCCTGGAATCACTTGGTGCTCCTTTGTTGGTTGTGCCGCAGAACGCTTGCTCAGGCGGCGCACAAATGCTGGCAGTCGGTGCTTCCATTCATCAAACTTGATGTACACCACTGGCACAAGCACAAGAGTCAAAAACATAGAACTGGTCAAACCGCCAATTAACGCCCACGCAAGCCCTGATTTCCACTCCGAACCTGAGCCTCCGGCTACGGCAATCGGCAGCATACCTATCACCATTGCCACGGTGGTCATAACAATCGGGCGCAAGCGAGACTCTCCAGCTTCCAACAGCGCGTCGTAGGCGTTAAGGTTTTGTTCGATGCGTGTTTGATTAGTGCGGTCAACGAGCAAAATGGCGTTTTTCGTTACCAACCCAATAAGCATGATAATGCCCAGCATGGGGAAAATGCCCAGTGCCTTCCCTGCTAACGCCATCGCCAGCAGTGCTCCCACAATCGCCACTGGCACGGAAAACAACACAACAAACGGATACAGGTACGAATCGTACAGAGCAACCATCACCAAATACACAAACAAGAGTGCGACAACGACGGCAAGACCCATGCTTCCAAAGGATTCATCTTGATTTTTCTGGTCCCCACCGTACAACACGCTAATACCAGCAGGCACGTTGCCTTCTAAAGCCTTTTTAATGTCTGCCACAACTGTTCCTGACGGACGACCAATAACCTGCGAAAAAATGGTGATAGCGGCATTACGATTCTCACGCTGGAGTTTAGTCGGACCTGAGCTTTGATATATCCGCGCAAACTGTTGCAGTTCAATCTGCTGACCACGGGGATTCGTGAAGGTCATGCTTGCCAGATTATCGGTTTTGGAGCGGTCGAATTCATCAAGCGCAATGAGCATGGTGTATTCGGTGTTGCCATCACGGAATTTGGAGTCATCATCGCCCGCCAGTGCCACCCGCAGCGTCGCACCAACATCGTTAATAGTCAGCCCAAAGGCTGCCATTTTTTGTCGGTCAATCTCAATGCGAGTTTCGGGTTTACCATCTTCGGCACTCAAGCGGACATCTGCCGTACCGGGCACGGTTTTCATCATCTCGGCAATGGTTTTTGCTGCTTGCAAGACGTTATTGTAGTCAGCACCCGAAATAACCATCTGAATTGGCGTTTGATTGGCAGTACCAAAAATGCCAATCGGATTAACACGCACTTTTACGCCCGGAATGCTGGCTACGGCTTTTTTAATTTCAACGCTGATGTCGTCGGTAGAGCGCGTCCGTTCGCTCAGGGGCACAAGCGATACGTTGATTTCTGCGGCATTGTTTGAGCCAAATCCTAAGAGTCCTTCGTTCGACACGCCAACATTCACAAAAAGTTTCTGCACTTCAGGAATTTTGCTCATAATACGCTCGATTTGCAGCGTAGTCTGGTTGGTCTGCTCCAACGTTGCGCCCGAAGGCAGTTCGATGGTAACGGCAAATTCACCTCTGTCTGCTTGCGTGATGAACTCTGCGCCAATGAACCCAAGAGGAATCAGCGCAATGGAAGCCACCAGCAGCACGACCGTGATAGCAACGACAGTGATTTTATGAGCCAACGACCACTTGAGCAAGGCTTGGTATTGTCGTGTGACGGCATTGAAGAGGCTTTCAAACCACAATGCAAACCGCCCAAGCAGCGTATCGCGTGTTAAGTGCTCCAACTTGGAAATCCGCGAAGCCATAGCTGGGGTAATGGTAAACGACACCACCAAGCTCATCAGCGTTGCAATCACTACTACCACGCAAAATTCGCGTAAAATATTGCCCACGATACCCGGCAGCAGCGACAGGGGAACAAATACCACCACGTCCACAAGCGTAATCGAAAGTGCGGCAAAGCCAATTTCATTACGCCCTTCCAATGCTGCCACACGCTTGTCTTTGCCCATTTCCAAATGGCGGTAAATATTTTCCAGCACCACAATCGAATCGTCCACCAGAATCCCCACCACGAGCGACATGGCAAGCAGCGTCATTAAATTGAGCGAGAAGCCAAACGCCCACATTCCCGCACACGTAGAAATAAGCGAAGCAGGAATAGCAACCATGACAATAAACGACGAGCGAAGCGAATGCAAAAAGAGGAGCATGACCGCCGCTACCAAGATAACGGCTATAGCGAGGTCGTGTTTAACAGCATCGGCAGCATCAATGGTGAACAATGAGCCGTCTTGGGCAATCGTGAACTTGACATTGTGAGCGGCAAAGTCTTTTTCAATCGCTGCAATCTCTTTGCGGACACGCTTGCTCACATCCACTGAATTTGCGTCTGAGGCTTTGTTTACCAGAACACCAACAGACGTTACGCCGTTAATGCGGCTGATAGACGTTACTTCTTTAACGCCATCCTGAACTTCCGCTACGTCTGCAAGTCTAATATCGCCGCCAAGTGCACCGTTTGCAGAGCGCGAACGCCCAACGACTAATCCTTTGAGTTCGTCGAGCGAAGAGAACTTTCCCGCCACACGAACAATGTACTGACCTTCGGATTCTTTGATTTTTCCCGTTGGGAAATCCAAATTGGAGGCTTTAATGGCTTGTGTAACCTGCAGAACCGAAAGACCATATGCGCGAAGTTTTTGTGCGTCCAGATTGATGCGAATTTGGCGTTCTTCGCCACCTAACAGCGTAATTTGCCCAACACCTTCCAACTTCGACAAGCGTGGCTGAATCTGGTCTTTGAGCGTTTGATAAAACTCGCGGCTTGGCAGATTGCTTGTTACACCCATCCGCAGAACAGGAATTTCATCCAACGCAATTTTGGACAAAATCGGCGCACGAGCATCTTTGGGAAGCCGCGCCTGAGCAGCATTGACTTTGCGCTGTGCGTCTTGAAGTGCGACTTCAATGTTTGCCGACTGCGTAAATTCAATCGTCACAAACGACGAGCCTTCAAACGACGTAGCACGCACAGCCGACACCTTATCCATGCCAGAAACGGCATCTTCTATAACTTTCGTGACATTTGTTTCTACCTCAGAGGGGCTTGCTCCCGGGTACGCAGTGGTGATAACTACGACCGGCGGGCTAAATTTGGGCAAGAGCTCGTATTTCAGTTGTGTGTAGCCCATTACCCCTAAAATGCCCAACACCGCAAAAAAGACCACCACGAGCGAAGGGCGTTTGATTGCAATTTCTGTTATTGACATGGCGTACTTCGAGTTCAATAGTGAATATATCGTCAGTGAATATTTTGTGAGCGTTAGCTTAGTCAGACTTTTTTCAAAAGCACCTGTTGAACATCCTTTCACCAACGTTCCTCTTGGCTTCAAGCACCCCTATCCCAGTAGTAAAGGGTCGCCCGATAGGGCAAGGGTGCTTTTCAAGGAAGGTTATTGGACAATCTTTACTTCTGTGCCTTCTTTTAGGTTGCCTTGACCGTTGCTTACCACTTGTTCGCCAGCCTGTAAGCCGTTTAAGACCACAATCTTGCCTTCGGCTTCTGTGCCAACGGTAATGGGACGCAAGTGAGCAACGTTGTTTTGCACAACAAACACTTTCGCGTCTTTGACGCTGCCCACCAGAGCCTCACGCGGAACAAGCGGATGCACTGACGGCTGTACCGATACAAATGCCACGCGAGCAAACATGCCCGCTTTGAGCGGACGTTGGGGGTTGTTTGGCAGGGTAATTTCTACGGGATAGGTGTGTGCTTCGTCGCCCTTAACGGAAATGCTGTTAATGCGTCCCTCAAACTTCACACCCGGATATACTTCAGTGGTAATTTCCGCTTTATCGCCCTGTTTGAGTTTGAACACATCGGCTTCGGCAACATTGACCTTCACTTTTAGCGACGATACATCCACTACTGTTGCCACAGGTGTTCCCGGTTGTAGCATCATGCCTACGCTCGTCTGAAATGCCGTTACAATACCGCTGATAGGCGAGGTAATACGGGTGTCTCTGACTTGGCGGCGAGCAGTGATAAGTTGCGCTTCGGCTGCTTTGAATCCTAATTTCGCCGCGTCTAGCTGCGCTTGTGCAACGGCTTGTTCTTTGAACAGCGACTCTGTGCGTTCAAAATCGGCTTTGGCTTTGTCATAGTTTGCCTGTGCACTGAGCAGAGCGGCTTGGCGCAGTTCGTCGTCCACTTGGACAAGCCCTGAGCCAGACTGCACTTTGTCGCCAATTTTGACAAACACCGATTTCACCCGACCTGAGGTTTCCGACACCACCACAACATCATTTGCTGCTGCTACTGTTCCCGTCAGCGACAGCGCGTCTTCAATAGCACCAGTTGTTACCTTGGTGACCGTTACGGGAATTGCCGACATCACTTCTTTTTGCGAAGCGACTTTAGCATCGCTTTTTGCTTTATTGTTCAGCAAGGTCATCACGATAACGCCTATCACTGCGACCGTTGCCAACAGACCGACGACTTTTTTCATTGCAATACACATTTAATGGTGAAATATCCTTACAGTGTTTATATGGTTTCGTACGTCCTTTCGTTTCATTACTTTGCGGCTGCTTCGCCAATTGTTTTTGCCAGTCGTGCTTGAGCAATTTCGTAGTCAATAATTGCTGACACATAGCTTACTTTCGCTTGCAGTTGCAGCGTTTCAGCGTCAGTCAAATCTGAGGTCAGAGCCGTACCTTTGCGAAATTTTTCGTTGGTAATGCGGTAGTTTTCATTGGCCTGCTCAATGGTTTGCTTTGCTACGGCAAGTTTTTCCTTGGCTTGTGTGAACGCAAGATAGTTTTGCGTGACCTCGAGTTTAATACCGTCTTTCAGTTGAGCCAACATATCTTGAACCTGTGCTACTTGTGCTTCGGCTTGTGCCGTCTGGTAGCCCGTAACGTTCCAGTTCCAAAGCGTCCACTGTAGTTGCACCGAAGCATCCCACGTGCCGTTCCATACTGCGCCGTCAAGGATAAACCGTTGATTGGGATTTGCGTACAGGTAATTGGCAGCAATTGCGATTTGGGGCAGCCAGCCGCCTTTTGCGGCACGAACACCTTCTTCGGCAGCACGAACGCGAAGTTCAGTCGCAGCAACGTCAGGACGGGCATTCAAGGCTTGTTCAATGCTTCGTTCATATTCAGGCGGCATCGAAGGTTGATAGGTCTCAATATTCAGCGTTGTTGTCAGTTCGATTTCGGTTTGCAAGGGTTTTCCCAGCAGGTTATTGAGTGCGGCATTCGCTAAGCGAACGCCGTTTGAAGCCTCGATAACAGCCATTTTTGCGTTAGAAAGTTGCACTTGCAAACGCAACAGGTCGTTATTGGTTAGCATACCGAGCTTGACCATGTTTTGCACGTCGCGCACGTGGTCTTCTGCTTGGCGCACCGTTTCTTCGGTTAATCGCTTAAATTGCTGCGCTTTGTAAAGCGTCCAATAGGCTTGTTTAATGGCGAACACCGTTTCCAATTTATCTTTGGCAAAGTCTTGCGCGGTAGCTTGTGCGGTAAATTCTGAGGCAGCTTTGCTTGCTTCCATACGAAAACCTGTAAAGACGGGATACTGCACCGTCGCACGGAAGTTGAAGTTGTCTAAAATTACTGGGAATCCGCCAGCCATACTTTCGGCGTTCGGGTCGCGTGCAGTGGCTTGACCAATAGCTTGAAACGTCTTTTGTACAGATGGGTCTGCCAGCAACTGCGGGCTAACACGGCTGATGTTAAACATGCTGCCAAGGTCGAAATTGAAGCGCGGTTGTGGAATATCGCTCAGACGAGTGTACGAACCAGTAAATGACAGCGATGGGAGCATTTGTGCGCCGATTTCGCGTACACGGGCATCGGCGGCATCAATCTTCATTTGCGAAGCGTGCAGCATTCTGCTTGCCTCCAAGCCCATGCGCACAGCTTCTTCAATGCTCAGTTTCAAGCGTTCTGCGCCAGATTTTACAGGGGGCAATATTAGTTGTTGTGATTGTTGTGATTGCTCCGCAGGCTGCGTGAGCCCCTGAGCAAGTACAAGCGAAGTATGCGCGGCAAGCAGCCATGCAACACATCCCCACAACATCACTAAAGACCGTACAACGGAGAACAATTCGTGAAAGCGTTTCATGGTAGTCCGTAAAAATAAAATGCAACAAATGTTCGTTATGAAAGCAAACATCGGGTTTGCAGATGTGGTGAAAAAATTTTGATTCTCCAACCGTTGAATTTTTCTTCTGAAACGGTACATTTTTACAGTGAAACGTAACAGTATCAAGACAGCGAGAGTGCTGTTCGGCTCTCAAGAGAAACTCAAAGCGTGTTTTAAGTTTCTTTTGTAGAAAAAAATTCTCAAAAAATTTTTTTCTGCCTGTGCCACTTCACAGCATATCACATCAACGCCACAAGCCCTTCATATTCGTCAAGTTCCTTGCCATTAGCATGCGTGCCGTTGGCATGTCCCTGCAAAAGTGGCAGTGTTTGATGGATATGCGTTGCTGCGATTGCACGCCCTTTATCGCTGAACATTCCCACAAAAAAAATATTCAGCAACATTTTATAAGCATCAGCAGCAGTTATGGGCAATGCTGCCAATACATTGGGGTTCATGATGTATTCGAGCGCGTTAATATACAGGCGCAAGAACACCTCAAAATTCACTTCGTGCCGAAAAATACCACGCTGCACTCCCTGCTCTAACACCGTACTCAACGATTTCGTAATATTTTCCCTACGCCGCTCTTCAAGCATTTGCCAAACTTCGGGGTAATTACGTTGGATGTCTCCAAACATAGGCGATGAAGCACTACGGCTTATCAAGATTGCCAAATCTTCCCCTAATTTGCCCAGAATGGCAGTGAACTCTTCTTCGTTGGCATTGTAGGCGGCTTCCAGAATGGGCTGCACCGTACAGTGCATGGAACATTGGAAGTCCTCTACAACAGCTTCAAGCAGCACTTCTTTGCTGTCAAAGTGTTTGTAGAGGGTTTTTTTGCTCATGGCAAGTTGCGACGCAATCTCTTCCATTGTCACCTTAGACGGACCAAACTGAAAAAATAAGGCACTTGCTTGACGGACAATTTTTGCTTTAGCGGCAGTATCCATGGAAACTACGATATTCTTCAAGTTACATAATGGGTTGTGTGGCGGAGAATATTGAGGGCGTTGTTTACCCACACTAACTCCAAGAAACGCAATTCGTTTTAATGGTTTCCAATACATCTGACGAGCAACTTACAAAAAAGTTGCATTGTACAAGCAAAAAAGGTGTACAAAAGTCAAAGTCATCGTCGAGACTTTGTTTGCCTCTGCATTGCTATCATCTGCTACAATAGACTTCTTTCAAAAGTACGTATTGACAATACCCTCACCCGCTTGCCGCATCGCTTCAAGCACCCTCTCCCACTGGGAGAGGGACGGGGTGAGGGCGCTTCTGAAAGAAGTCTAATGAAAGAGGTCGGTCTCACTTTCGGCTGTACGAGCCAGAGTGCAATCCTCGCAAGAGCCGATATTCCAAATTCGCCTTAGTTGCGAGCAGACTGTCTGGCAGTCATTTCGGTTATTGCCATGCCAATAAACACTCCTAAGCCTCCTTCTACGTTTCCCAATGGATTTAAGCCAGAGGTGTTTTGCGCTCCAGCGCGGCTGCGCCCTTGTGTTTGAGCAAAAAGAAAATACGCTTTGTCCAAGGCTTCCACGCGCACCTGTGCTGCAATCGAACTTATCGACGGAAAAGGCAGCAGTATGGTTGCATCTACACGCAAACGCACAAGGTCTGTGAGCGTAGTCGGAATCTCCGTGCCGTCGAAATTACTTTTGAAGGCGTTGTAGGCTTCAAACTGCTTGGTGTTCACCGTGTCCACAGCCAGCAGTCGCCCGATTCTGTACGCTTCGCGCTCTTTGGGCTGCACAGCAAGTGTGAGCGTCGCAACGGTTGCCATTGTTCTTCCGCGTGGCTGCATGATAACGCGCAGTTGCGGTTCTTGGACGACGGGCGGTTGCGGAACGGTCGTAACAGCTTGTGCGGTTTTGCCTTTCCAGCGCACTGCAAGGCGATAGGTTTTTCCAGACTGTGCCACAAGCGGCTCTGCGGGTGCGTACAGGCTGCGGGCAGCATTGCGAGCGCGGGAGGTATCGTTAGCATTGGGGGCTTGCAGTCGCAAGGGAATGGTGCGGTTGTCCACCGTAATACTGGCTTCGGCATCGCCCACAAAGGCATTTTCCAAACGAAACGTATCAAGCGGCGGCACGGTGCGCGAAATCTGAATGTCGCGTATTGGCTCGCCCGCCACAGCATAGCCCTGAATGACCAGATTTTCGTTGAAATCTAACTCAATCGGTGTGGTTACTTGGGTGATACAACTTGTCAGGCCCACGCAGCAAGCGCAGCAAGTACAAGCGAGCATCACTCTCAGCATCAACAACAAACGTTCGGTTTTCATAGGTGTCAACAGTATGGATAGTTGTGGTGTGTGATGGCTTAGAATCTAAAACTCCAGCTCAACGACGGCAGAATCGGAATCAGCGAAAGTTGGGTGGTTTGCGGAATAATCACCGCTTGCTGCTGCGACCGCGGAACGTTCGGGTCTGGCGGCACATCCTCAGCACGGTAATTGACAAACCATGCAAACGGATTTTGGCGGTTGTACACGTTGTACACATCCAGCGAAAGCGTCATTGGAACGTTCAGCCACGATTCCGTCCACGTGTAGCGGACGCTTAAATCCAAGCGGTGGTAAGCGGGCAGCGTGAAACTGTTGCGCTGCGAATACTGCAAGCGCGGACGATTAAACCCCGCCGTACTGGGGTTGGTAATCAAACTGCCAGTAGGAAAAGCAGAAAAGTCGTACTGTCCTGAAGGCATCGTAAATGCTTGCCCCGTGCCATATGTCCAGACAATACCAAATTCCCACGCATCGCTCAACTTATAGCTGCCAACGAACGATACATCATGGCGGCGGTCGTAACGCGGGAAAAAGGGTTTTCCTCCGTTCAACTCGGCAAACGTGCGCGTTGTCCATGAGAGCGTGTAGCCCACCCAACCCGTGAATGCACCGAGTTGTTTTTGTAAGAAAAACTCCACGCCATAGGCTTCACCTGTGCCAGCAGTCAATTGGTTTTCGGCGGGTGCAAAGAGGTTAAACGTAGCGTCGTCGCGGAACTCGTACAGGTTCTGCATGGATTTGTAATAGCCCTCGATGTTCAGCGTCAGACCGTCCAAAATCTGGGTTTCTGCGCCCAAGACGTACTGCACAGCATTAGCAGGCAGAATTTTTTCGGTAGAAGGAAACCACGCATCGGTGGGAAGCGGGATGTCGTTGCGAACGACCAGATGCAAAAACTGATTAGCGACAGCAACCGCACCATTGAGTTTGATTTCATCGCTTACTTGGTATGAAAGCGACAAGCGCGGCTCTGGCAGCAATCGCTGTCCGCGGTCGAAGTACGAAAGCCGCAAGCCCACATTGGCAAACAGTTGTGGCGTGATTTGCCATTCGTCCTGCACAAATGCTGCGGCTTCGAGAGCATTGACGGCATTGTTGCCACCAAATTGGTCAAAAAACTGTTGCAAATCCCGATTACTGCTTTCGGCAAGCGTGGTAAAGTTGTGCTGAATTGCCTCCACACCAAATTTGACCGTATGCTCAGGCGATACAATCCATTCAGCATTGCCGCGCACCATCACATCTCGAATCCGTGAAAGCGACGCAAAAGCTACATCGGAAATCGTGCTGTCAGCACCAAATCCGAAACGGAACTGATAATCCGTATAAATCACCGAAAAATTCGTGAACAAGTTCGGCGACACAATGTGCATCCACCGTGCATTGGCTGTGGCATTGCCCCAATCGAAATTAAAATTCAAGTTCGTCCCGGGTGCAGGGGTAAGCACATCGCGCCCAAAATATCCGCTTACGAACACTCGGTCGTTTTCTGAGGCTTTCCAATTAACTTTTGCGTTCAAATCGTAGAAGTAATACGTCGGCGGACGTTGTGCAGGCGGCAAACTCTCGGTAAATAAGCCAAACAAAATATCAAAGTACGTGCGTCTGCCGGAAATCATAAACGTCACGTCTTCTGAAAACAACGGACCTTCAAGCGTGAGCCGTGAAGATAGCGTACTGATAGACCCCGTGCCAGAGAGCTTTTCTTTTGTGCCTTCGCGCATGGTCAAATCAATCACACTTGCCAAGCGACCGCCGTATTCGGCAGGAAACGCGCCTTTGATAAGTTTTACGCCATTGTCAGCAAGCGCATCGCCATTGAATGTGCTGAACAGACCAAACAGATGCGAGGGATTATAGACTATCACCCCGTCCAAGAGCGTGAGATTCTGGTCTGGCGAACCACCGCGAACGTAGAGTCCGCTTGAAACTTCGCTGGCAGCCTTCACGCCCGGCAACAGTTGTAAAGCGCGAAACACGTCTTTTTCACCGCCAATGGAGGGCATTTGATTGATAAATTCTGTTTTAACGGCGATGGTACTGATGCTGCGCGTGGGGCTTACGTCGCGGGAGGCTTCCACAGCTACTTCCTGGGCCTGTACGTCGCTGGTGGCAATCTTGATGTTTTTGCGAATATTTGCCGCGCCCACCGTCAGTATTTCTGAGGTTTCCTTGTAGCCAATACCTTTGACCACCAAGCGATACAGACCCGACGGGACACTGGGAATCGAGTAAAACCCGAACTTATTTGTGCGTGCGCCGCGAAACGGCTTGGTTTCCGCCTCGCGGTAGAGCGCAACGGTAACGCCAATGACTGCTTCGCCAGAAACCGCCTCGCTCACAAGCCCCGAAATTGTTGCCGCAGCATCCTGCTGCGCGGATTTGCCATCGGTGGCGGTGTTTTGTGCTTGTGCCAGAGATATTGTGCCAACCATCTGTACAAGAGCCATCGCTATCAGCACGCAGAAGATGTGCGTGACGCTCTTACATGCCGTTTGACGAGAACGTTGACGAAAGCATTGACGAAAACAAGGTGCTGAATTCATGGTTGTTTGTCATGGTGAAAATAATGGAGTACGCACTTCCGATGCGGTGTTCAAAACTTTTCAACTGTATGCACTGTTACAAGTCTTCCAAGTTTTAAGTGCAGTACAAAAGGACATATCACAGTAAGCCAAGACGAATGAAAACGTTACAAATTTGCATGGCTCAACCGTACCGCGAGAGTATAACCAAGATTTATCAAGGTTTATCAAGATTTGGCAAAATCAAGCATGGATGGCAGGCATGGATAACAGGCGGCATAAAATATATTTTGGAGCGGGCAATCAAAAGACGCAGGGCGTACTTGTTGTGCTGACAAACTTTTTTGTTTTTTGTTCGCAAGGGCCATATTATTGAAGTTGTCTAAAGTTTTAAGCGCAGAGAACGCCGAGGGCGCAGAGAAGCAGGGCAATATCTTGTTCTCCACTCGTCGAACATACTTTTCTCTGCTCATAATTTCTCTGCGTTCTCCGCGCTCTCTGCGCTCGTTGTTAAAATGTTAGACAACTCCATTTTCAAGTTTTCAGCAAACAATTTTCAGTAAACAAGTTTTGTACTGCTACTTTTCGTGCGGCAATGAACATTCTGATTGTAGATGATGATGCAGAAATGCGTTATACGCTTACTTTGCTGTTGGAACGCTGGAAGTACAGCGTTGTGCAGACTGATTCTGCTGAAGAAGCCTTAGCAATACTTGCGCAGCGTCCGGACATTGCTCTTGTGCTGACCGATTGGTCTATGCCAGAGATGAGCGGCGTGGACTTGTGTTCTCGGATTCGAGAGACTGATTTTGGGCATTACCTTTACATTATCATACTCACAGCAAATAGCCATCAGGAGCAAATCAATCGCGGTATGGCGGCAGGTGCAGATGATTTTTTAACCAAGCCCTTTGACCGCGACGAGCTTTTTTTGCGTATTCGCGCCGGCGAACGCATTGTCCGACTTGAGCAACGACTTGCCCAGCAACATCAAGCCTTGCAGGAATCCCACAGCAGACTTTCTGAAGCCTATAACACCATCAAGAACGACCTTCAAGCCGCCGCCGCCATGCAGCGTTATTTGCTTCCCAGCAAGGCTTTGCGCGTAGTCAGTGGTGTAGAGTGTGATTATCTGTATGTGCCATCAGCATTTTTGGCGGGAGATTCACTGAATTTTTTTATGCTGGACGAAGCCCATCTGGGAATCTATGCCATAGACGCAGCCGGGCATGGTATTCCTGCGGCAATGCTTTCGATGTCGCTTCACAAACTTCTTGACCCCAATGCGCCACAGTACGCTAATGTTCTAAAGCAGTTTTTTGACCACCCACCATATTCATGTCTTCAAACGCCGTCTGCTGTCGTGCGTGCGCTCAACAGCCTTGCCCAAAGCCCCATTGATGCAATGCAGTATTTTACCATGATTTACGCCGTGCTGAATATCTACACGGGAGAACTTGTGCTCTGCCAAGCAGGACAGCCCTCGCCTGTTATTGTGCGCTCGGATGGTTCGGTGGTAGAGTTAGGACACGGCGGTTTTCCGGTGGGTATGTTGCCTGATATAGACTATGATGAAGAACGTGCAACGCTGGATACTGGAGACCGTTTGGTGCTGTATTCCGACGGCATTACGGAGTGCCGCAATCCAGTAGGCGAAATGTTCTCCAAACACCGCTTCATTGCTGCTTTACAGGAGTCTCGCCATTTGACTGTGCCTTCTGCGGTACAACACCTTCACCAAGCACTGCTCCAATGGTCTGGCATATCTACCAGCGATGAACACAGCTCAGCACCATTTGACGACGATGTGTCGTTGCTGATGTTGGAGCGCGTGAGTGCCTGAGAGAGGTAAACACACCACAGAACATAAGTCGGATGGAGTTTTCAGCTCAACGCTGTAACAGCCTCGTCGGTTGTCGCAAACACCCGAAACACTTTATCCATGCGCGTGAGGCTGAACATCATTTGCACTTCGCCTTGCACACCAGTAATGACAACATCTCCGCGCCGCGACAGCATACGCACTGCTGTAACAATTGCTCCAAGCCCGCTACTGTCTATGAATTCCACTTGCGATAAATCCAACACAATGAAGAACAGCCCCGCGTCTATGGTTTTTGCGATGAACTCCTTGAAGGCGACAGCAACCTTTGCATCTAAGCGACGCTCTTGAGGACGGAGAATTACCACGCGCCCGCGTTGTTCAGTCAAAACGTGCACCATATCGTCTTCAATAAAAGTATGTGAGAGAAAGCGGTACGACCTTCCAGTACGACCTTCCACAAGTGCTTTGTGAGCAGCGTACGTCGTGGGTGTTACCCACGCATAAGTTCACGGGCAATCACGATATGCTGAATTTCGCTTGTGCCTTCGTAAATCTCCGTAATTTTCGCATCGCGCAGCATACGCTCAACGTGGTATTCCCGCACGTAGCCATAGCCACCATGTACCTGAATGGCTTCCAATGCCACTTGGACAGCCGTGCGCGAGGCAAACAACTTCGCTTGCGCAGCTGACATCACGATGCGTTCGTGTTTGTCTTTGAGTGTCGCGGCTTTGTAGGTTAGCAGCCGTGCGGCTTCCACTTTTGTTGCCATTTCAGCAATTTTGAACTGCATCGCTTGCAAGTTTGCTATCGGCTTGCCGAAGGCTTTGCGTTCATGGCTGTATTTGACGGCTGCCTCCAGCGCACCAGCGGCAATACCCAGTGCTTGGGCAGCAATGCCAATGCGTCCGCCGTTGAGCGTCTCCATAGCAATATTGAAGCCGCGCCCAACCTCGCCCAGAATATTGGCATGAGGGACTTTGGTATTTTCGAAGCCCAGCGAACACGTGTCGCTCGAACGAATACCAAGTTTATTTTCCTTTAAGCCTCGTGTGAAGCCGTCTGCGCCCCATTCCACAATAAAACACGAAATCCCTTTGTGCTTGAGTTCGCGGTTGGTCTGCGCTATCACAAGGTAGATATCGGCAATAGTGCCGTTGGTAATCCAATTTTTTGTGCCAGTAATAGCCCACGAACCATTTTGCTGAACGGCAATGGTGTTTTGTTGCGTTGCATCTGAGCCAGCTTCGGGTTCGCTCAGGCAAAATGCACCGATTTTTTGTCCCAAAGCAAGTGGTCGCAAAAATTTCTCTTTTTGTTCGTCGTTGCCAAATGTTTCCAGACCCCAACACACAAGCGAGTTGTTTACCGACATCGCCACACTCACGGCGGGGTCAACTTTCGAGATTTCTTCCATTGCTATCACATAGCTCAGTGTGTCCAGACCGCTTCCGCCCCATTCGGGAGAAACCATCATGCCCATAAATCCTAATTCGCCAAGCTGCTTCAGGATGTCATGGGCAACGGTAGCGTTTTCGTCGCGTTCTACGACTGTGGGAGCAATCACATCGTTAGCAAATTCGCGGGCGGTGCGGCGAATCATCTCGTGGGTTTCCGAAAATTGAAAGGATGGCATAAAACGTTGAAGGTTAGTTGAAGTGTGTAAGAAAATGAATTGTCGCTGATTATTGGCAAAAATTCATGCAACGAGTGCACAAATATGCGAAAAATATAGAGCTTTTCCCACTATGTATTGCCAAAAACATTCGCTTCCAGCGAAGAACACCTTGTGAGGCACTACATTGTTGTACCGTGTTGCATTTGTAACGTTTTCTTCACTCTTTTGTTCTTCGTGTTGAGTACCCAAGATTGGGTAAAAATATGTTTTTTCGGTATGTTTTTCGGAAAGGAATAATCATGCAACGCACTATACATCATATAGCCAGCATTGTGCTGTGCGGCTTGGCGTTCATCACGACGTGGACGGACGCGCTGGCACAGCAATCGGAACAACAATCCATGCAACAAGCACCCCAAGAGTTTCTTTGGGATGCTCGTGGACGCTCACCACGAAACATTGTTCCTGTGCGCTATGTACCCATTTCTGCACAGCAGCACCCATTTCAAACGTGGCACAATTTTCCGTGGAGCAGCAGCGCAACGGTGCGTGTTTCAACGAGTGCAATCGTCAATATAACGCCGAACGCTTCAACAGGCTCATCACGCGGTCAGCGCACACGAGTGGAGTTCACGCTGTCGTCCGAAGCCGTCTTTCGGCGCGTTATCGGGGTATTTTTTGGCAACAAAATGGCACGGGCATTTACTCTGCAAGAAGCAGAACAAGGCAAGCCCCGCGTGATAGCTGCGCTGGTGGACTCTATGGCAGCAAACACGGGCTATGGTAATAGTTTCCGAACAACGGCAGGGGTGATTTTGGAGCGTGAAAAAGACACGCTTATAGCCTACGCAGGTTTCACATACGTGGACAGCACTCTCACCAACGAAGACCGTCAGGAAGAAGCACGATACCGTTTGCGCCAACGCCTTGTAGCCGCAAATGTTCAGCCCGAAATCAATTTTTTTCCTACTGGCGGCGATGAAAACACCGAAATTACCATCAACTACGTTACTGCTTCTTCGCCGTATAGTTTCGATTACAAAGCAGATTCGTTAGAGTTAGAAGTTACTGGTGTTGCTGTTGGAGGAATGCCCGTGAAGGAATGGCGCTTAATTAACCCTTACACTATTCGCGCTCGTCCGGGTGTGGTACGGTCTGGCGAGGTTACGGTTTCTGTGCGGCGGCGGGAAATTTCTACCAACATCTTCATTCCGGGCGTTGGAACGCTGAGTCCCGCCCAGTTTGCAACACTGGTATTACCGCCTAATATCGGACCGGGCGGTACGATTATTCCAACTACTGGCACTGTTACTACGACCACAGGCACTGGAACAGGGCGCGGCAGAACTCCCAACACTCCTGCACCCATGCCCCGCGACACTACACCACGGGTAATGCTGCCCAGCAGAGTGGATTTTGTTACTCGCCGAGAATTCATGACAGAACTCTATTCCTTTTCGCGGTATTTGTATTTGGGCAAGTACACATTGCCCGAAATCACAGACTTCACCCCGAAGTCGGGTAATTCCCGCACAACTATCACCATCACAGGGCGCAACTTCGACACCACACGCCAATACCAAGTGTGGGTAGGCGGTGTGTTGGCAGGCGATGTACAAGTTCTCAGCCCAACGCAAATGCGTGTGAGAATAGGGAACACCGTTGCAGCAAATGCTACACGCCCAACAACAGACTCTTTGGGCTATCTGGTTCTGAGCACCACAGACCCCAATACCACTGAATGGAATCAGCGTATTCTCAACAACGGTGTGGAGTTAAACGTACCGAATTATCCCAACGCTACGCTTGTTGTGCCAGACGATGCCAGTGGACCTATTCGTATCGTGCCAGACTTTAACATCAAGCCCTTAGACGACAATCTCAGCCCGCAAAGTGTTGATAATAACCTTTTCACCCAATCGCCGTCGTCGTTGGGGCATTTCCGCTTTGTTGCGCCCTCGGTTACTATTGCAAGTATTTCGCCCACCTTTGGTAGCGAAGGCGATAACGTCCGCATTCGTGGTGCGGCAAATGTGGATTATACCAAAGTTCGTAACGTCACAATTTGCGGGATTCCCGCAGCATCGTTTACCATAGACAGCCCCACACAAATCACTGCTCGCTTGGGTGGTATCAATTTTGTTCGAGGGCAAATCACCGGCAAAGTGAAACTTCTTGCACCCGGCAGATACGCTCCCAACGTAGATTCCACCTTGCGGCGGCGCGGTGTGCGAACAGACGTGGATTCGCTCGTTGGCTCAAGCGACGAAGATTTTACGTTTATTCAGCGCGTATTTCCAACAACGATTCAACGATTTGCGCCTACATCAGGCGGAGCAGGAACAACGGTCGTTATCACAGGCACGGGATTCGGGGCGGTTCGGCAAGTGTTTATTGGCGGCGTGCAAGCACGTTCATTCACCATAGACAGCCCCACGCAAATTACGGCGGTTGTAGATTCTGGCGGCATTACCCGTGTTGCTCTGGAAATCACGCTCGTTACAGGTGCGGACTTGCTTGGCAGAACGCTTTCGGAGGACAAGTTCGTCTATCTTGATTCAGCCGCAACGCCTCCGGCTATGTCTGGACAATCTGCGCCAACGTCCGAAACAGAAGACAATGCCGCACAGACGCTCAGCACAATAACCAACCACGCGGTAAGCCTGTATCCCAATCCTGTACTAAACGAACTCTCCATTAGTGGCGTGAGTAAGCACGGCGGCAGCATCAGGGTGCGCGTGTATGACGTGCTGGGCAATATGATGCTGTCGCATACCACCACAAGTATTCCCGGAGATTTTTTCCTCACAATAAGCATGGCATCACTGCCGCAGGGAATCTACACGCTACGCATGGAATATGATGGCACAACGCTTATTCGGCGGGTAATAAGACAGTGATAAAACAATAACACATTGCTCACACACCAACAACAAGAGATTCTCTGCTGCTTTGTGTGGCGTATCCAATGCAATATGGAGCATCGGGTACGCCACAAGTGTTTTCAGCGATGTGTATAGAGTTTTCGCAAAAACCAAAACGTGAGTAAATTAGAGATAGTCGCGGTATTGAGCTGTGAAAATACCACGAGCAAATGTACTGCCAATATCTTCTCAGCAGCCAAAAAGCCTCTGCTTGAAACCGTTTGGAGTATTGGCAGAGCTTGCCGAGACAGAGTTTGCCGAGACAGCTCGACATTACGCCCAAAGCTATTAAACACGTAAACACGTCCATATATGCTCTAATGCCTAAATACAGTAACTGCGAAAAAATGACCAAAAGACGCGCTGAAAGACGTAAAATTCTTGTCGATGATAAAATAAAACGATGAACACTCTTCTGCTACAATCATGATGAGAACAGCCTTACTCGTTGGTGCCAGTGGTTTAGTGGGAAGCCACTGCTTGGACATCCTCCTTGCACACGAAGCCTACGCCACTGTGCGCGTGTTTGTTCGCAAGCCGCTTGGCATCAGCCATCCAAAACTGGAAGAATATATCGTCAATTTTGACCGTCTGGCGGAGCATACGCAGGTTATGAACGTCCACGACGTGTTTTGTACACTTGGCACAACTATCCGCGTTGCAGGCTCGCAGCAGGCGTTTTACAAGGTGGACTGCACATACCCAACGGTGCTGGCAACGTTGAGTTCTCAGCACGGTGCTGAACAGTTTCTTATCGTCACGGCGTTGGGCGCAAATCCTCATTCTCCAGTATTTTACAATCGCGTCAAAGGTGAAGTGGAGCAAAACATCCAAACGCAAGATTTCCAATCTATCACCATTTTGCGACCGTCGTTATTGTTGGGCGAACGCAAGGAACTCCGCATTGGCGAACGTATTGCAGTTTGGATGTCTCCCCTATTGAATACTCTGATGGTGGGTTCACTCAAAAAATATCGTGCTATCGAAGCCCGTACTGTTGCTGCTGGATTAGTATATTCTGCGCTCAACAACGTCGAGCATCGCATTCACGGCACTTGTGTACTGGAGTCCGATGCAATCGAAGCACTGCCCACAGCCGCACTGCGCTCATAAGTCTTACGCCAAAGCCTGAGTATCAAGGCGGCGCGAAAGCGTAACTACATCGGAGAAAAGGCGGTGAATTCAACCGAGTGTGAAATGCAGTTTTTTTGTATTTTGCGGGCATTTCACAAATATTTCACCCGCTTCAGGTCTGCAATTAGGTCACTATGGCACAACAACAACGCTCCACACCACGCCGCCCAAGCCGCTCATTGATTGCGTTAGTGTGTTTCGATATTTGTGCTGCGTTGCTGGCAGTTGTCGCAATTTTTGTCTTTCGTACATCCGAGACTGTCATGATGTTTTCTCGCAAGGCTGGCGCGTTATTTATTCCTGAAGCCTTTGCATTTTATTGCTTTGCCGCGCTGCTTATGCCATTGCTGTTTCGGTTCAACAATTTGTATAAATATCGCGTGGTTTCAAGCACCTACGACCAAATGACGCAAATTATCAAGTCCTATCTGACCTTTGCGTTTGTGCTGATAGTGCTACTGTTTTTCTTTCAGGAATCAGAATTTGCAAAGTCTTCGCGGGGCTTTTTGTTGGGATTTGCGCTCTTAGGTATTGTTTTTGTATCGGCTGAGCGCATGATAGTTGGCTACTTTGTGCGTCGCAGACGCTTTTTGACCGACCAAATTCTCTCCAAAACAGTGCTCATTGTGGGTGCGGGTCATGCTGGCGAGATGTTTGCTTTGCGGGTATTGAACAACCCCGAACTGGGCATTGAAAAAGCCTATTTTCTGGACGACGACCCAAAAAAAATCGGCACATCCGTGTTGGGTTTTCCTGTCTTGGATGCTATTAGTGCCATACAACTTCGCGCCATAGACACCGCCGCCGATGAAATTTACGTCACCATGAACGCCATTGACCGCCAGCGTTTGTTAGAAATTATTGAAGAGTGCAAAAAAACACAGTTGCCCGTCAAGGTATTGTCGAGGCACTTCAAAATTGTCCAAGATGGAACACCAAACATGGATGCCCAAGCCGCAACTCCTGCTCATGGCAATCCTGTTCAAGAAGCCGACCATGATTTGCTTTCAGCACTGGAGCTCACACAGCCGTTCACCATTCATCCGGGCTTGCTTACCAAACGCATTATGGATTTTGTGTTGGGCATGGTGATTTTTTTGATACTGCTGCTGCCGGGCATCGTGATTTCATTGATAATTCGGCTTACCTCTCGCGGACCGGCAATATACACCTCGTATCGCATTGGTAAAGGCGGTAAAGCCTTCAAGATGTTTAAGTTTCGCACCATGTATTTGAATGATGAAAGCGAGCATCGTGAAGTTGCCGAACAACGCCTGAAAGAAGGCAAACATATGGGCAAGCCCGAACACGACCCGCGCATTACCCCTATTGGCACTTTTCTCAGGAAATACAGCATCGACGAGCTTCCACAAATTCTGAACGTCCTGCGTGGTGATATGAGTTTAATCGGTCCGCGCCCATGCTTGGACTACGAGCTTCAATATTTCGAGGACTGGCACAAGCGTCGATTTTTGGTGCTTCCGGGCATGACGGGCTTGTGGCAAGTTACGGGTCGGCAGATTGAAGGCTTGAGCCTGCACGACGCAATGATTTTGGATGTGTACTACGCTGAAAACTTTACCATCTGGTTAGACTTAAAAATCATCCTCAAAACAATACCTGTGGTGCTTTTGGGCAAAAGCAAAGGCTAATCAAAGGTTCATCCACAGCACTATCAAGAACTCTTGGAGGGCTTCAAAAACCCAAGCATCTTCAAGCAAAAATCTTCTGCAAGCACGATACTAAACGACTTCCAACAGCAAGGCACAGAATCTGGAGATGCGTTCCCATGCGTACAAAACCTCCCAAGACTTGATATTTTCTGGATGAGAACACCGCCAAGAAATTCCTATGGAGGCGATGTGTAAGCACACACGGGCTGATAGAGAAAAAAACCGTATTCTCCCTCCGCAAAGCATAAATGTTCTGATTGTTTTCTTTTCTGTTTTCCTACTCCACTATTTTTTTTTGGACTGCGTCATAAACAAAAAACCAGATTGTAGAATCTTCATCTCCAATATTTTTTCAGAAAACACATTGAAAAGCTGAAAAAAAGAGGTATATTTGAAATAAGATAAAACAGTCTGAATTATCTCTGTGGTGTAACTGGGAGGGTTAGAGCTATGAGCGTATTATCAAAAAGTTGTATCTATGGCATACAAGCAGCTATCTACATTGCTTCGCGGCAATCAAATGATTATGTATCCATTCAGGAAATAGCAGGGAAATTGAGCATCTCGTTCCACTTTTTAACGAAAGTGTTGCAAATCCTGACTCAAGCAGGCATTATGGTTTCCTACCGCGGACCGAACGGTGGTGTAGCACTGGCACGCCCAGCCTCATCGGTTACGCTGGCAGACATTATCGGTGCAATAGATGGCACAGAAATTTTTACCGAGTGTTTTTTGGGCTTGCCGGGCTGTGGTCATGCTACCCCTTGTCCTGTACACGACCAGTGGTCGGTAGTACGCAAAAAACTCCACCAAACGTTTGAAGCCACAACGCTTGCGGAATTGGCAATGAAGGCTTCAGATTTGAATGCTCGGCTGTCGTTATCGTTTTTGATGGGTGTGGAAAATGGTATTGGCAAAAAGAAACCCAAAAGCGTAGCACAAAAAGCACTGTAACATGGTTTATGTTATGGGAATGCATAATTTTTCTGTCCGTTATTGTACGAAATTGTAAGTTTTGGGCATATTTAAGTTTATCCCCTCTCAATTTCCCCCTTAACAAGGGGGAAAGCCGAAGGCAGGGGGATTCTACGATGTAAACTATTAAGATACTTATTGCATGAAACGCTTCGTTAAAGAGCGTGCTTTTTATGGTTTATTCTCACAAGGTTCATTATGAAATTCCTGTTTGTATTCGCGCTTGCTTGCGCATTCACACTGTTGAGCGTGACGGCTCAATCACAAGATAAGGCTGCTTTGATGGCAAAAGGGGAAAAAGTCTATAAGGGCTACTGTCAAACCTGCCACCAAGCGAATGGTCAAGGCTTGGCAAACGTGTATCCGCCCGTCGCAAAATCGGATTACATCGCTGCCAAAGGTATGAAAGACGTGATTAACGGTATTATTTGGGGAAGAAGCGGGGAAATGGTCGTCAACGGCAAAAAATACAATGGCGTAATGACACCAATCCCGAGCAACTACACCGACGAAGACATCGCCGCCGTTGCCACGTATGTTATGAACTCGTGGGGCAATCCGGGCGGCGTAGCAACGGTCGCTGATGTCAAAAAAGAACGGGCAAACAAACCTAAGAAAAAATAGAAAAACAATAGACTCCTCCGTTGGAAAGTATTCCAGAGACTGTCTCTCGCAGTTAAGTGCAGAGGCAGTCTTTTTTCATGCGTTCACCATGACGCAATCATGCGTGATACACTTTTGCATATCCACTTTTGCATGTTCATTACGGCACATATTTTTCTATGGCAACCAAACACCAAAATATCGTTATTGTTGGCGCAGGATTGGTAGGCTCATTGGCAGCACTGATGCTTGCCAAACGCGGCTACACGGTCAATGTTTTTGAACGCCGCCCCGATATGCGCCGAGTGCAAGCCGAGCGCGGCCGCTCTATCAATCTTGCGCTTTCGCACAGAGGCAGAAGAGCATTAGAATACGCTGGTGTGGCAACAAATGTTGAAGAAATCGGGATTCGGATGCCAGGGCGCATGATTCACAACCTTGACGGTTCGCTAACGTTTCAGCCATATGGAAAAGAGAACGAAGCGATTTATTCGGTTTCTCGTAGTGGATTAAACATTGCGTTGCTCAATGCCGCCGAAGGCTTTGAAAATGTCCGTTTTCATTTTGGCTATCGGTGTGTGGATGTCCAAAGCGACACAGCAGAGACAGTCTTTGAACGCTCCGACGGCTCACAGAGCCGTGTACAAGCCGATTACATACTTGCTGCCGACGGAGCTTACTCTGCAGTGCGCTTTACGCTTCAAAAGCGCGACCGCTTTAATTACGAGCAGTACTATATGAGACAAGGCTACAAAGAACTGACCATACCAGCACTCGCTAATGCGACGGACAGCACTTTGGGCGCACAACGCTGGCAGATGAAGCCTCATGCGCTGCATATTTGGTCACGCGGAACGTATATGCTCATTGCTTTGCCGAATCCAGACGGCTCGTTTACGTGTACACTGTTTTTGCCATTTGAATCTGCTCACACGGCGGAGCCCTCGTTTGAACGCTTAACAAGCAATGAAGCTGTCATGGAATTCTTTACCACCTCCTTTCCCGATGCTGTGCCGATGATGCCGAATCTTTTGGACGATTTTTGGCATAATCCCGTCTCCTCGCTTGTAACGGTCAAATGCTCACCATGGGTACATGGGCGCGTGGCACTTATTGGCGATGCTGCTCACGCGATTGTGCCGTTTTATGGGCAAGGTATGAACGCTGGATTTGAGGACTGCCGCATCTTGGCAGAAGTTCTTGAGCAGCACAATGATGACTGGCGTGCAGCATTGCGGCAATACCAAGAGCTTCGCAAACCCAGTGGTGATGCGATTGCGCAACTGGCAATGGAAAATTTTGTAGAAATGAGCGAAAAAACTGCTGACCCCAAATTTTTGCTACGCAAAACCATGGAACAATACTTGCATGAACAGTTCCCCGAACGCTTTGTGCCTGTGTATTCAATGGTAACGTTCTCGCACCTGCCATATTCAGCCGCACTCCAAGAAAGTGAACGTCAAGAACAATTATTTACAAAAATTTTTACACGTCGGGGAATCGAGGAGAATTGGCAGACACCTGAGGGCAAGCACTATATCCACCAATGCTTTGAGCAACTATACGGTGGATAGGCGTTCGTCATAAAAGCATGGTTTGTGAAGTCATGGGGAAAACTCTTACCGCCTTTCAAGGGAAAAATCCTTGAAAGTTGTTCAGAAAAGTCTTATCTTGTCATGCTTCGCGTAAAAATGGAAGTTTTTTACGTAAAAGCGTGACTGTCTGTGTGCTGATGATTGTTGTTGCTGAATCCACTCATACTTGATTTTCACTCAATATAATTCAGCAAAATCTGTGCCATAAATCATCGGCAGTCGGTCGAAGTTTCACTCATTGCAGTGAGAATGTATCTGCTTTTTTGCCCAAGACAGCGAAGGCTGACCACTGCCTTCACTGCGACGCACCCTACCACTTCAATCTTTGGGCAAAATCTTTGTTCCTAATGTTCTTTAGCGGTTCATCCCCGTAACGGAACATGCTTCTGTGGTGCATTTTGATACATTCCTCACGCTACATGAATCGTTTCGCACACGTTAAACCGATGAGGTAGAGATGAAGCGTTTTCCATACCCACTAACGGCTTTTTTTGCAGCATTGCTGGCAGTGTGTTTTTTGAGTTCGCTGTTTCCAACAGAATCCTTAGGAGCATTTCGCAGCAAGAAAAAATCTGCGTATTCTCGAAAATACTCAACCACATACGCCAAAAAGCATTACTCACGATACGCCAAAAAGTGGTATTCGCGGTATAGTTACCATCGCTTCCACACAAAATACCGTCATAAAGTAAAGAAAAAGCGGTACAGCGCACGAAAATACAAGCACAAACGCCGCGTTCATCGTGCCAGCAACACCACTGCTGGACGTTTGCAGGCTCTTGCTTACCTCCAATCCAGTCGTGAACTCTCTTCGCTGGCACTGTTAGAATATAAACCTGACCCAAATCTTCAACAATTCCTTGACAACGACAGTGAAGAATGGGGCGACGGACACTTTTTTAGTGATGGCGACCCCGAGGACGAGGCTGAAGAAGTAGATGATGCACACTTCACAGCAGATGTTAAATCGTTTCAAAAACTCTGGCTTTCTTATATGAAAGCTAACGTGGATAGCACAGAAGAAGAAACCTTTGCTGAACACTTAGTTGCTGGTTCGGTTGAGCCACGTACGGTAATCAACCACATCTTACAATGGATTGGCACACCATACTATTACGGTGGCACACAGCGAAGCGGCATTGATTGTTCAGCGTTTACCCAAGCAGTGTATCGGGCATCGGCTCGTGTAGAGTTACCCCGCACTGCTGCCATGCAGTCAACGGTTGGGGACTATGTTCGTAGAAAAGAAGACTTGCGTTTCGGCGACTTGATTTTCTTTAACACCCGCAGTGCCGTCTACGTCTCTCATGTTGGCATTTACTTGGGCGATAATTTGTTTGCCCACGCTAGTTCGCGCTACGGTGTAACGGTTTCTTCACTGCAAGCGGACTATTACAAAACACGCTATTTGGGTGCTAAACGCTTGCGCCCGGAAGACTTGCAAGTGTTAGCGGCTTCATTGAAATACTCTTCACTTCTTGACACCAAAGCAGACAACCGCCGTTCAACAAAAGTTGGCACAGTTGAATAAAAGTTGAAAAGCTATCCATAAACGTCTTGACACAATAACGTTCGCCACACTCATCGTCGTCTATCATCTGCAAGTTTTTTCAGGCAAAACGATATACGACGACGAACTATTCCATTCATAGCGGTTTTGCAAAGCACCCAATGCACGCAACCTATGACCCAACACCGTTTTTTTCGCTTCGTTGTGTTGACTATTCTGGGTATTGTTTTTGGTATTACCGGATGGGCAGCAGTGCAGCAGTACGTACACTACGCGCCGCACAAGCATAATCAAGTCGTACTACCATCGTCGCAACCATCACCACAATCTTCTAAACAATTACCATCTCCAACCACAACGCGCATTAGTGTTGCGGCTGTTGGTGATTTAATGGCACACGGCTCACAGATTACATCAGGCAAGCGAGACAGCGCAGGCACAACGATATACAATTTTGACCACTTTTTTGCCGAAATTGCCCCTTTGCTTTCTTCGGCCGACCTCGCCATGGGAAATTTGGAGACCGTAACGGCTGGCAAGGAAGCACAATTTACGGGCTATCCAGCATTTAACACGCCCGACGAGTATGTTGTCGCTTGCAAAAACGCGGGCTTTGATGTTCTTACCACAGCAAACAACCATTCGTTTGACCGTGCATACTTGGGTGTGAGTCGCACGATTCGGCTGTTAGATTCGCTTGGTATTCCCCATACAGGCACAACAACCTCGCTTAGCGAACGCTCTAAGCCTTTAGTTGTCAAGGTCAAGGGTATTAACATAGGCATTATTGCCTACACATATGGCTTGAACTGTGGTGCCGCACCAGCAACATACCGAACAACCGTTAATATCATGGACACAAGTGCTATTGGCGCGGATATTGATTGGCTTCGCGCATTACCAGCCAGTGAACGCCCTGCAATCGTCTTTGCTTGCGTACACTGGGGCGATGAATATCAACTCAAGCCTAACCGCAGACAACAAACTTTTGCCCAATACTTGCTCGAACGCGGCGTAGATGTTGTTGTGGGTAGTCATCCCCACGTTGTTCAAACGGTCGAGCGGCGGTATGCGCGGCGCGGCAATGATTCCGTCTTGTGTGCGGTCGTGTATTCAATGGGCAATTTTATTTCAGGACAACGCCCTGCACCGCGCGAAACTGGGGTGATAGCATGGTTTGATATCGAGCGTGATGAACAAACAGGAGCGACGCGGCTCGTAGGAACCGGCTTTACACCCACCTACATTCACAAAAGCTCTACCAAAGGCAAGCCGTTTTATACTGTTTTTTCCGTGCCAGATGCTCTTCACCGCCTCGAACAAAAAACGTTGCAACTTCCAGCAACCGTTACAACAAGGCTTGGCAAAGCGTTACAGGAAATTACGCGGCAATTTGCCACGCCCGACAGTGCCTTTGTTTTACGCAACTAAGGTTTCTTCGGGTTTCTTCGGCAACTTCGGATTTGTATTTCTGTATGCTCATCAGTGCAGTTCGCCATAATATGCCACACTGGAGTATGTAACGGCAGAACGTGTAGAATGCTCAAGCCAGTGCTGATAATCCAACACTACTCCCTGTGTGGGCTGAGCAGCATAGAGCATAGAATACACGGGCGGCAGCCCGCAGATTTTGTAACTATCGTTGTGTTCGGCAATGCGCTGGTAATATGCCTCGGCATCGGCATATTCCATAGCCCTGAGCAATTCCACATCTTCCCGATGAACTCGTTGCATCATCTGAGCAGCATTTTCGCTGTCGCCAAATTTTCGTCCCACGTGTGCCATATCCCCACTGACTACCCACGCCACACGCTTGCCCGATTCAGCAATTGCTTCACGCACAGCGTTGATAAACTGTTGAAACTTAGGCATTTGAGCAGGGGAAACGCATTGTTGAATAAAAGGGTAAAACGACGTAACCAAAATTGGTACAATCGTAAACGGACGATGCCCAAAGGTATGTTGCAACCACACCACTTCAAACTCAATCGAATGTTCCTCGCGGTGGGCAGTGTCGTCGCGGGTTAGTGGATACGGACAGCGATGATAGATACTATTAAGCAGTTCCACATCAGTTTTCACCGTCCCTAACGGCGTAGAAAAATGCTGAAACGTCGGAATAAACAAGTCTTGCCAGCCATAATGTGACGTAGCAATGACGATGAATACCTCTGCTTGGCTGTCTTGGAGTGCGTAGTACGCGGGCGCATAGCATGACAGCCCCACGCGAAAATCAATGTGCGGTGCAATAATTGCTGATGCACCGCGTTTGATGGGCTTTGGGATGTTCCACTGTGATTGAACATCGTGAACTGTCTGGCTTGACGGCGTTGGAGAAGATGGGGATTGCAACGTTTTGCTGACACTGTCAGGTACAGTGTCAAGTGAAGTGTCAAGTACATTTAACGCATTGTCAAGCAGTGTTGACAGTTCCCGCTCAGACGATGGATACGAACTACCAGCAAACATAGCGCGGCGGACGCTCGGCTGCTGCGAGGCGGCAAAGGGTAAAGTCGTTAGACGATTCATGCAACACAAAATATGACGTACAAAACGGTAGGCATAAAAAAAACCTGTGAACACCACTAACACAGGTCCACAGGTAATATACACTGTTTGCCGCCAAAACTCAAGCAGCAATCCGTTGTTGATAAAAAATTCTTTCCGCACTCTTCGGCAGCACCCTTCGGCAAGTGCCTACCGCACAACCAGAGGAATATTGATGTCAATATCGCTTTCAGTGCTGCGTGTGATGCCGTCTTTACGCTTGCCGTCTTTCGGGTCGTAGTGCGAAAGCACCACATTCAGCGTTCCCCGCACCGTTGCACCAGTCGAGACCGCAACAGTGTATTGCAAGCCCAGTGGCAGGTTATTACCGTCGCGGTCGGTAATTTGAAACCGTACACGCCCTGCTGCATCGCCAGAAACCGTATAAAAAAACTGATGTTCGTCGGCATGCTTGCGGTATTCGGCTGTCAAATCTACATTCGGTGTTTTGAGGTCGTTGATGGCGGTAATTGTTCCAGTGTAGTTACGCCCAGCCGATAGCACAAGCGTATCCACTCGTACACCCATTGTCGTTGTCGCGTTAGCGGTGCTGCGCCATGTTGCGCTTACACGATTACTGGTGTTCGCAGCCTCAGTGAGCGTGAGTGTTACCACGTTTGGCAGCACTTCTTCAAGCTCTGGCTCTGTTGGACGGCGTTCGCAACTTATTATCCCAAAACTTACCAGACACATAGCCAGCAACGCGCTTCTACGAGCTATTCTTATTACAATATTCATCGGACAAAACTCCTACATTTGTGAAACATGAAACAACACTGTGAAACAGCAAGGTTACACAATTCACCGTACTGCGTAATTCACCGTGTTATAGTTGCTTGGTTTATCGTAACATGATATCGCTACGGCACGGAGTTCGCCACCGCGCCAAATGGTACACTCACGCGCAACACAATATTACGACCGGGTTCATCAGTGAAATACCGAAAACGGCTTAAATAGTCGCGGTACGATGTATTGAGAACGTTGTGTATGCTCAGACTCCACCGCAGCATTGTTGCCGTGCTGTGGGCAGCATCAAAGGTTACTGCTCCAAAGAGCGTTGCATCCAGCAGGGCATAGCCAGCAGGTGGTAGCGCATAATCAACGTTCTGCGGAAAACGGTCTTGCTGACGAACAAGCGTGGAGGACAGTTCCAGAGAACATTCTGCGCTGTTGAGCGCGTTGCTGCTGCCCACACCGCCGAAGAGACCGCCCGAAAGACCATTCCAGAGTTTTTTCACATCCGCCCGCACAAAAAGCCTCGCACGGTCGGAGGGCATCAGAAAAAGCGGTTCTCGACTGTCATGGTTATCACCGCGCAAGAGCGAGAACGTCGCGCCGAGCAGCCACGCTTCGTGCGGCATCCACCGCAGACTCCCGTCCACACCACGCAGCAGCGCGGTTGCCTGCTCGTAGCGAAACGTGGGAAATGTGCCACGAACGGTAATCGTTGGGTTGTGCACATCGGGCAGAAGGAACATAAAGCCATCAATACTTGTCAAATACGCGCTCATTTCCGCGTTCAGCGCGGGGCCTTCATGGCGCAATGTTACATCTGCACCGTAGCTGCGTTCGGGCGTGAGATACCGATTGCCAATTTCAAACTGTGCTGTGCCATGATGCACATCATTGCTAAACTGTTCATTGACCAATGGAGGTCGCCACGCGGTCGAACAATGTATTGCCAACGACCAAGGCCGCGACTGCTGTTTGGCATAATATTCGTCATGGTGTTCGCCAAATGACCACAGAATACCCAATGCACCTGAAACATTCGCAAATACTTGTGTTGTGTCAGGCACATCACGCCGTTCAAGCGCAAACACGTGCGTCCAACGATAGTCCCACCGAACGCCCGCGTTCAGCACCACATCATGCCACGATAGAGTTTCCACTGCAAACACACCGCCGCTCCACGAGCGGTAATCAGGGATAAGGAACACTCGCCCCGCACGAACGTTATTTTGGCGCATCCCCGCGAGCCCCGCCGTCCCTGTGAGCGTGGCACTACCAACAGGCGTAGAAACCTTTATGGGAAGATGCTTGAACTTTGTTTCCAGCGAGTGCGTGGTCAGCTCTAAACTTAATGACGGACGATTCAACACCGTGAGCAGCCCCGCAGAGTCTCGCACACGGAAATTATGCGCGTCGAACTCGGCACGGTCGTTTTGCTGCCAACCGTACTGGGCTTCTACTCTGCCTACGCCCTCAAGGTCGTGAAATCCTTTGAGTGTGATAAGTTCGTGCGAAATCTGCTGTTTTGGCGGACGAATTTCATAGCTAAATGTAGATTCCACAAGCGGTCGTCCGTTTTCGATAGCACGAAGCAAATCGTTCGTGTTACCAATATGTGAGCCGCGAAAAATGCCAAGCTCGGTGCTGAAATACGACACATACAATTCCACAGCACATCGCTCTCCGCGCTCGTTGGCTTTGCCAGCATAGCCCAGATGCACTGCACCGCTCAGTTCAGCAAATCCTGAATTGCCAATAACGTACTCTGGTGTTCGTGCATCACCCGCTCGCCGCGCACTGGCTTGCACTCGCCACGCAAGATTGTCGAGTAGCGTCCGGGCGGTGTCTGTGCTGGCAGCAAAACCTACATTTTCCAAGAAGCCCGATATTGCACCCTGAGCATTGTTAGAAAACGCATTGAACGTAATTTCGCCGCCCAACACACTCTCACGATTTTCGGTACGGATTGTCGGCAGTTCTCGTGGCAGCACACGCACCACACCGCCAATTGCCCCTACACCGTATTCCACACTGGCTGCACCACGTACCACTTCGAGCCGCGCTGGTGCAAATGGGTCTATCTCTGGCGCATGTTCTGCACCCCATTGCTGACCTTCTTGTTGAACACCAGCATTGACAACCACTACACGCTGGCTGTGTAAACCGCGAATAACAGGCTTGGCAATGGACGGACCTGTTTGCAACAACGTTACACCAGCAACATGTTTTAGTGCTTCACCTACGGTTTGACCGCGCATCTGCTCCAGTTCGCTACCAGCAATCACGGTTGCGGGTTGTGTTGGGAGCAACGACGCACTTGGGCTGCGCCCTTCAACAGTTATTGCTTCTACATAGGTAATCAATGGCTTCAGACGCACTTCTACAAAAACCGTGTCAGGAACAGCATCAAATGGGCTGCAAAGCACATTTACCGTTTGCGTGGCTTCCTTGTACGCAAGTGTTCGTGCGCTCAGGGTGTAGGTATTCGACCATAAACGTACAGTGAACGTGCCGTCGGGCGCAGAAATTACGCCGTGTGTAGCTAAGGCAGTGCTGGAATCCTTGACGGAAGCATGGTGTTGTGATTGATGATGTCTGAACGCAATCACAACACCGCCCAACGGTTTCAGCGAACGTTCTTCACGAACAATCCCCAGCACTACACAACTGGCATGGGGAACACTCACTTGTGCGTGACTTTCGGACACGAAACAGAGCAGCAACAAGACAACAACACTAACAACACCGCGCACCACAATATCTACCACAGATTGCAGCACGGTACTCAGCAGATACGGTAACAACGATGCTTTCAAGGAATACAGACGTTGGTAAAACAGCATGACAGTCAGCTATTACAGTGAAGAACAAAATTACTGCAAATGATTTGCAATTGCAAGAATTTTGCGCGGAGCGATACAAGTTGTCAAGGCGCGTTTTTCGGGAATCAGCACATTTTTCTTGCTTTTGCACGAAAAATACTCTAACTTTGTAGTCTTGATTTAGCTATTTGCATTTGGACAAATGCCGTGCAGACCCCGTAGCTCAGCGGTAGAGCATTTGACTTTTAATCAAAGGGTCGATGGTTCGAGCCCATCCGGGGTCACAAAACGCCCATAAAGCATAGAAGCCCGTTAGCCCCATAGCTAACGGGCTTTCGCTGTATAAAACGCTGTAACAAACTCTCAGCAACAAGGACGTTGCCTTATCGATTTATGAAGTTATGAAAACAAAACACCTGCACGTGTTCGGCATTGGCAGTGCCATTGTGGATATTCAACTGCAAATTAGCCACGAAGAATTCCACGCTCTGGGATTGGACAAAGGCACAATGAACCTTGTGGATGCTGAACGTCAGCGCGAGTTGCTGGAAAAGTTTGCTCATCTTGCGCCCCATAAAGCCAGTGGAGGCTCTGCGGCGAATACCGTGATTGCCGTGGCACAATTCGGCGGCAAAGCTGGCTTTGGAACGCTGTTGGGCAATGACCATCTTGGGCAGTTTTACGCCGATGAATTTGCGACACTGGGTATTCACCTTGTTGCCCATGTTGTGGATGGCGATACAGGCACATCGGTTATCGTTATCACACCAGACAGTGAACGCACTATGAACACCGCGCTTGCCGTCAACAGCCAGTATGCTCGTCATCATATCTCGGAAGAACCTATACAGAACGCCGAATGGTTGTATGTTGAGTCATACAAACTTACTGACCAAACGGGCGCAGAAGCACTTGAGGAAGCAATTTTTACCGCTCAAAAGCACGACACTCGGATTGCGGTGAGTTTTTCGGATACGTTTATTGTGAATGTGTTTGGTGAGCATTTGCGAAAAGTGGTTAGCGAAGCCGATTTGATTTTCTGCAACTACACGGAAGGACAAGCATTTACAGGCAAAGACGACCGCGAAGAAATCTTTCAAGCCCTCAAAGCCACCGTACCTAATGTTGCTCTCACATTGGGCAGTGAAGGCTCGCTGATTCACTTTGGCGGCAAAGATTATTTCATTCCCGCTTTATCCACTCAACCTGTTGATACGACTGGTGCAGGCGATATGTTTGCCGGCGGCTTCTTGTACGGCATTACGCACGGACATTCCCCTAAGCAAGCCGCCGAACTTGGTTCGCACGCCGCAGCACGTGTTATAGCCAAAATGGGACCGCGACTGCCACATGACGAGGTACACTCTGTACGAAAACTTGTGCTACAATAGCTTGCGCTACAATAGCTGTGCTGTTGTTTCTGTGTAGAACTTTTGCAACAGTAGGAAACAAGGAGTTGCAACCCCTTTGTCGTGTCAAGCCTTGCGTAGCAAAAGAGCATATTCCCTTGTTGAAAAAATGCCATAAAATGCCATTGCTCATTTGCGAAAGTCCTACTGTGCAACGCACCGCACCCGCGCCCGCCCTACAACCCAATTTCCTTTAAACGCTCACCGACTTGCTCTACATAGATATTTCGCGCCTCGCCATAGACCAAACCGTTTGGCACAAACATTAACGCGCCGTAAGAGCCGGGATTGGCATTTTCAAATTTTGATGTGGCTAACAGCGTTTCTTCTTCGGGACGAAATTCGTTATCTATATCACGCACAATCACCGTACAACCGTATTCGGTAATTTTTCCCGACTCCACAGGAACACCCGTATAACCAAGCAGTTGGAACGGAATCCGAATTTTGACCACGTACCCTTTGTCCCACAACGACGAAGCCACTTTGACTTGCTGTACCGCCGCACGTTGAGCATCTGAGAGGTCGTCCAACGCACTCGTTTTTACGCTGGCTTTGCGGTCGGCAAAGTTGCCCGGATTGATAGCAAATGCAAAAATGTTCGATTCTGCACGGGTGCGAAAACTTACATTGTCAGTTTTGCCTTTTTTTCGCACAAACCGATTTCCTGCGCTCACAGACATATCGAGCCAGATTTCTACATTGTCATACACAGAGTCTAACCTTGTCTGGCTAATGACGTTGTCGTCGGTTACGCGCACCAAAAAATAGAGATATTGCTCGTTATAGACCGAACGCACCGTGTAGGACAAATCTTCTTTGCCAGTCCAATAATATGCCCCTTTGGTGATAAACTTTGCCTGATTGCTCTGCGTTTCGGCGGAAAACCCTTTGTACACATAGCTTCCGCGCGGGTAACACGGCACACACAGGAAATCCGCAAAGAAGAGTTCATCGTTGGTTTTTGTATCCCGATAACGTTCGTAACCTGATAGCCCTTGAAAATTGTAGTATGCTTCGTGCGTCATGGATTTGACACGCTCAGTTTTGAACGAATCCAGCACAGTAAGCGAACCGTTGTCCAAACGATAGCCCGTAATAGACCACTCGAAGTCCTGGTACTTTTGCAGCACGAAGCAGCCATTTTCCTTGATAAACACGCCTACTTCAATAGGCAACTCTAAAAATGTGTACGCAAATTTGCCTACCCGCGTTAAATAGCCGTCAATGTCGGCAAATAGGTACACCTGCACGGTTTTGCCTTTGTCGTTTGCTTGGCGTACCGACAAGACCAAATCTGGCACACCATCGCCCGAAAAATCGCCCACGTCCCAGCCCCAAATGCGGTACTGTGTGCCTTTGGGCAATTGCTCTTTTACGTCGTCAATCAGTTCATCAGCAAAAAACGGTTTGAGTTTTTCTTGCATTTGTTCAAACGTCAGCCCCGTTTGAGCGCGAAGTTCACCTCCGCAGATGTTCAGCATTGCCCATATCCACAGGGCAAGTGTAGAGAGTTTCTTCATGAGAACGGCGTTGTGCATGGATTGTTGGTGTATTCTAATGATGTTGGCTTCACGATGCCCCGACTTGCGGTGCTACCGATGCTCGGTTGTTGGTGTTTTTTGCAGTGCCTCAAAATACTTGCGAATGAGCGTTTCATAGTCTTTGGTGTAGCCCTGCTGCACCGATTGGAGGAGTTCTTGCAACGCCCGCATTTTGCCCTCTTGTGTGCGAAGGTCTATTTGGGCGGGGCTTTGGCGTGTAAGATTCTGCCCTGATTTGGATTCACGCTGGTTTTCAAAGTCCCGCTCGCGCGTGGAGCGCGTTGCGTCTAACAGCCTTGACAAGATGCGCTCTTGGCGGCGCAAGGTTTCATCAGAAATAGCACCGTTTTTCATGTCCGAAACGATTTCCTGCATTTCTTTTGCTAAACGGTCTAAATCGCCCATAGCACGTTTGCCAGAGTTTTTTTGCTGTTTGTTCAGCTCTTCCAGCGAACGGCGAATAGCGTCTTGTTGAGCTGCCATGCGCCCAAGTTGCTCGCCGTCCTTCTGCCCAAGACGTTGCCCTTGTTGCCCGTCGCTGCCTTGCCCCATCATCTGCTGCATTTGCTGGTTCAGAGCTTGTTGTTGTTGCGCCATCTGTTGCAAACGCTCCATAAAACTTTGCCCCTCACCTTGCCCCATACCGTCGCCATCCTCGCCGGGTTTGCCAGAGCCGCCCGGTCCCTGACCTTGCATTTGCGACAGTGCGCCCTGCATCTGCATCGTGGCACGATTCATAGCACCCATAGCTTGCGCTTGATTTTGCGAGGACTGCGGAGCATTGCGCTCTTCAAGCTGATTTTGCGCCTGCTCCATCTGCTGCATTGCCTCGCCCAACTCACGCCCCATCTGTGGTGAAACCGAGAAAGATTTCTGCGATAACTCAATCATCTGACTTATGATGTTCCTCATGTCCTGCAAGGCGTTCGATTGCTCTTGTGCCATATCGCGGAACTGCGTGGAGTTGTAGTCCAGACCTTGTGTTTGCTGCTTGAGTTGTTCTTGACGCTTAGATAAACCTATCATGTTCTGCAAGGCTTTTTGCATGGCACGAATAGCCTCTTGCTGCACATTGCGCCTCATTTCTTGCTTGAGTTGCTGCATTTGTTGGGCGAACTCTTGCAGATTTTTTTGTGCTTGCTGTTGCTGTTGGCGGGCTTCCTGCTGTTTGCCTTGTTGCATTTGGTTTTGCGCTTGCTGCATTGCCTGTTCGGTCTGCTCTTTTTTGAGTGCGTCCTGAGCCTTTTTCAGCTGTTCCATCGGCATATCTTTGCCGCCTTTTTGCTCAATGTCTTTCATCAGTTTTTCCAAATCGCCAAGCTCTTTGTTCAAATTTTCCAAGTCCTTTCGCAACTCTTCTTGCGCTTGAGCCATTTGTTCACGTTTTTGCTGGTCTTGCAGATTAGCGTTTTCGGTTTGCTTTTGTACATCGGCTTGCTTTTCCTGCAATTCTTGGGCACGCTTGGAAAGTTCGTCAGCTTTTTGATTTGCCTGCAAGCGTTGCAAAATCTTCATCGTGCGTTCAATGCTGCGCTTGAAGTCTTCTTCGTTAAACTGGAATTTTTGGAGCGCCTGTTGCACTTGTTGGGGATTCATCTGCTCCATCGCTCTTTGAAGTTGTTGGGCGGCTTTGCGGAGTTCAGGCGAATCCACTTGTTTCATCAACTGCTGCAACTCCATGTATTGCTTGAGCGTTTCTTGCGAAATGCTCTGGTTTTGCTGGAGTTTTTCGGTCATGCGCTCCAGATTTTTCCGCACATCTTCCACACGCTTGGAAAAATCTTCTTGGCGTTTGAGCATCTCCTCCAAACGTTTTTTTTCTTTCCAATCTGCTTGCGGTTTCTCGATTTGCTTGCGGAGTTCGCGGCTTACGTCCTCCATCTCGCGCTTCATTTGGTCGGCTTCTTTCAAAATGGTCTGAAGCTCTTTGCTGGCAAGTTCTTGCGTGTTATCTGCCTCTTTGAAAATTTCGTCTAACGAAGGCAGCCGTGCCGACAACACACCCGTGCGAGCCGATTTAGGACCGGAAACTCGGTCGTTATCAAACACCTCGACAAAAAATTCGTAGCGGTCTGAGGGCGAAATTCCCAGTTTGCCAATATCCCACACGTACGGGATTTCGGCAGCTTTTTCCGCGCCCGGCAGGGGCAAATTGATAGCCGAAAATTGTTCCTGCACAGGAGCATACCGTGATTCTGCAAGTCGGTAGTGCAGCCGAAGAGCAGAAAATCCGTAGTCGTCGCTTATCGTAAATTTCATGGGTAAAATTGCCTGCTCGCTCAGTTCGGCGTTTGATATTGGCTGCAAGAGCGTAATGGTGGGCATAGCATCGGCAAGTGCAAGCACAGCATAGCGAATTGGGTCGCTGTTACGTTCGCCGTTGTGGTCGGTGATGCTCACAAAATATTCACCCGAAAAATTCACGCGAAACGCTCCCGTAGCACGGCGGTCAGCCACGTTCATTGGCACTCGTACAGTGTCAGTGCCTTTAGTAGAGTCGCTGGCGCGGTGCTTGAGCAAGACAATTTCGGCGGTGCGAAGCGATTTGCTGGCAAGTGCCGTCAGTTCTACGGTTGAACCCGTAAGCGTCATCACAGCGGCGGAATTTTCATCAAAAGTGCGAGGCGGTGTGTTGGTGTACGACGGCGGACTTGCCATGCCGGAAAGCGAACGAATATCGGGGCGGTCAACCACAACAATTTTCGCTTGTGGCGAACGTACCATGTCCAAATACCAAGGCGTTTCGGCGTAAAACTCCACGCTGCGCTTGATGGAAGCAATTTGATACCGATACACTCCCAGAGAATCTGCCCGCAGTGCCATGGCATCAAACTGCTCCTGACCTTTTTCCACGCCGTTTTCCGTAAAACGCTCCCGCACGCGCAATGTTATATCACCTATTTTTGAGGCATCGCCCAGTACCCGCACACGAATTTCCACGTTTTCGCCACGCAGCACATTCGGCAGCACCGTTGTTGCTGTGCCTTGTTTCAGCACAACGGTTTCAAGGGCAAGACTAAAAGGCGCGGGCGGCACAAAGGATTGATTGAAGTGCAGCAAGCGATACAGCGCATTTGGCAGTGCTTTGTTGAAGAGTCCAAAAGCAGCAAGCGTAACTACACCTACGCTGGCAAAAGTCATGAGAGCTTTTTTGTTCAGCGTTTTGTCTAAAATGCTCTCAAAATCTAAGGTTCGTGCTTGTGCGCCCACTGCTCCAAAACTTGCGAGTGCAAGTTCGTTGGAAACGCCTGGTTGGGATTCGGTCAGGCGGTACAGTTGAAGCGCGTTAAGGAGTTTATCTTGGATAGTGGGAAAATGTTTGCCCACGCGCAAGGCAAGTTCGTCTTCAGTGGCTTTTGTCCGAAGCCCCAAGACACGGGCAAGAGCATCACCAGCAAAGTACCACACAGCAACCAACGTTCCCACGCCCCATAGCACCACAAACCCCGTGCGAACGCCAATGCTGGCAAATGCCCATGACTCAACAACCGATGCAGCAAGCATGATTGCCAGTGAAACTGCTGCTGCTCTCATCAATCCTGAAGAAAGCGACAACGATAGTTCTTTGCGCCTCAGCGAACGCAATTTCATCAAGAGTTCGCCGTACAAGGTTTGGTGAGTGTGGTGAACTTGGTGTACTGGTGTAAAGTCTGAAGAATTCATGGTGTGGCACTTATGGGTGATGAATACACTCAACGAAAAAACACGCTTAACATGGTGAACTATTTTGGACTTTCGCAAACCGAGTGTGCAAAGGGCTAAAGCGCGTTTTTGCGTAGTGATGTTGCATAGTGAGCACAGTGACGTGTGGCGTAGCAACAAGGAGCTTCAATCCCTTGCTAACATAAAGTGTGGTTTGTGAAAGCCCTGCTATTTCTTACATCTTTGAAGCCCATACAAGCACGAAGATACGTAATTCTGAGCAGATATGGAACTTCCAGATTTGATGGCACTCCTTATCGCCTTTACTCGGTTTCAAGCAACAACGGCACTGCAAATACGAGAAGACCAAAGAACGCCATAAAAAAACGCTATGAACGGATATGAACGTATGCGCTCTTGCGAAATACCGTTTCGAGGGTATTCCACAAGAGCGTCATAACGTCATAACTATGCAACATGGTGGTACACACACGTTGTGAGCAGGAGGCTTATACGCCTGTCAGTTCGTTCAGGGCTTGTTCAGCTTGTTCTTTATTTGGTGGTTTGCCATGCCACTCGAATTTATCATGCATAAACGACACTCCCTTGCCCATGAAGGTTTTGGCAACGATGGCTGTGGGCTTGCCTGTTGTGCGCCGATGATTGTCGGCAAAAAAGTCCATTGCTTTGTACATCTCTTCAAAACTGTGTCCGTCAATTTCTATGGTCTCAAACCCGAAGGCTTTGCATTTGTCCACAATCGGGTAAACGCTCATAATGTCTTTGACGCGCCCGTCAATTTGGCAGTCGTTGTTGTCAATAATCCAACAAAAATTGTCTAATTTCCAATGCGCTGCTGACATGGCTGCTTCCCACACTGAACCCTCTTGCAGCTCACCATCACCTGTGAGCGTAATCACGACGCGGTCGCTTTTGTCCACCAGCAAATCCGCAATAGCCATTCCCACAGCAATAGAAATGCCATGACCCAGCGAACCTGTCGAAGTCTCAATGCCGGGCAAGTGCATGTCCAGGCCCGGATGACCCTGCAAACGCGAACCAAATTTACGCAGCGTGAGCAGTTCTTCTTTGGGAAAAAATCCCGCGTTCGCAAGCGCAGCGTATAGGACTGGACACAAATGCCCTGCACTCAAAACAAAGCGGTCGCGCCCGTTCCAATCTGGCGTGTCAGCTTTGTAGCGCATCACGCCACCAAAATATAACACGGAAAACATGTCAGACAAACCAAGCGGTCCGCCCGAATGTCCTGAACCTGCTGCCAGAAGACTACGAATGATGTCGCGGCGAAGTTCAGCAGCAATAGCAGCCAGTTCTTTATAGCCTGCTTCGTCATTGCGTCGTTTGTTTTCAAATGCCATAGTGTGTTTCTCAAAGAGTGATTGAGTGAGAGCATCTCTCTGTGCATCGTCATAAGTAAACGGTCATACAAGGTCATATCAAGCGCAAACCATTTTGCCGCGGACTGCACACGCCGTTGCCCCTTTAGTAGTTCCCATGTAGTAAGCATGTAAGCACCCAAAAAAGGCTCAGAGTGGCAACTGGTATTCTCTGAGCCTTTTTGTGAAGTATTCAAATCACCTGTGAGCCTTCGATATTTGGGCAGTTACAAACGTTCTACGTGGTCGGCGGGAATCCATCCTTCATGCTGGGCAGAATTACGACACCAAAGCCACCCGCTTTCTTCGTCAAGGATTTCTAATTCTTCGCCTGTGGTAACATTAAGTTCGCGAGCATCGTAGCCCCGAAGCATCGTGCCCGTGGTTTCACCAAGCTCCAGATAGCGTTCGGCAACCCAGCCGCCTTTGCTTTCGGCGTTCCAGCACCAAATCCACCCCGCCCATTGGGTGTCGCGCCCGCCGAGCGTCAGCACTTCACCTTTGCTGACAACAATCGGGTCGGTGTATTCGGTCTGATACCGTTGGATAACGCGGCAACGTGGCATAATGTTCACACGGTTACTGATTCACGCACTTTGTTCACATATTTCACGCTTTTGCCGCTTTTGCTTTCGTGGCAACCGCCTCAGCAGTTAAGGTGCCAACGTTTACTTTTTTCACATTCTCCAAATACCAAATCACAAAAGAACTTGCAATGTAGATGGACGAATATGCACCCGTGATAAACCCAATAAGCATCACAAAGGCGAACCCCTGCAGCACTGCACCGCCAAACACCACAATGACGAACAACACAATCACTGCCGTCATCACGGTATTAATCGTGCGGGAAAGTGTTTCGTTGATGCTCATGTTGATAAGAGGAATAAGCGGCATAGTTTTGTGCTTTTCGCGGTTTTCACGGATACGGTCAAAAATAATCACTGTGTCGTTAATCGAAAAACCAAGCACTGTTAGCAGTGCAGCAATCATGCTTTGGTTCAGTTCCAAGTTAATAAAACCAACTTTGTTGAACAGCACCGCTATCACGAAGGCAATAATTACGTCGTGAACCAACGCAATAATAGCACCCAAACCATAGATAAACTCAAAGCGAAAAGCAATATAGAGCAAGATTGCCACCATAGACAGCAAGATTGCCCATACTGCGTTGGTGCGAAGTTCGGCACCTACTTTAGGACCAATTTTATCAATTTTTTGTAGCGTGACCGTTGCGTTAGGAAACGAGGATTTAAGCGTGGTCGTCACGTTGGCAGCAAGATTTTCTTGACCGGCTGCGGCAGGAATCCGCACCAAGAATTCGTCGGATTTGCCATAGGATTTAATCTCTGCGCCGGTGAATTTGGCGTTATCCATGGCTTTACGGACTTGTTCGGTTTGCACACGCTCGCCAGTGAATTTTACGCCGATTTCGGTGCCACCTTTGAAGTCAATGCCCACATCTACACCAGCGAAAAATGCTACCAGCAAACCAATAATGCTCGTGGAAAGCGACAGCATGAAAAATAGCCTCCGCTTGCCGATGAAGTCAATGTTTGTGTTATGAAAAAACTGCATAGTCTTGTTGTGTCAAGGTTATATCAAGTGTGTATCGTATGGTTGAAGGTCAGTATGATGAACTCAGGTGTCGCAAACCGAGCATTACTACTCGCTTGCAGTTGTTACAGGCTGACCAAGATTAAACTGCGTTGCACCACGAGCAAGCACTATCTCGAAAATAGCACGAGAAAGCGTAATGCCAGTAAAGAGCGTCATAACAATACCTATCATCAGGGTTATGGCAAAGCCCTTAATCGGACCAGTACCCAAGTAGTACAAAATCAAGCCCGTGATGAAGGTAGTGATATTCGAGTCCAAAATTGCACTCAGGGCTTTCGAGAATCCTTCATCCACCGCCGCACGCAGCGAACGACCGCGATAGAGCTCCTCACGGATACGTTCGTACACCAGAATATTCGCGTCCACTGCCATACCCAAGGTCAAAATCAGACCAGCAATGCCCGGCAGCGTCAGTGTACCGCCAAACGCCGCCAAAATCGCTACAACAAGCACGATGTTAATTACCACCGCAAAGTCAGCAATAATGCCAGCAGAGACGTAATACACAATCATAAACAGCACCACCAGAATTGCCGCCACTGCACTGGAAAGCAACCCACTACGAATAGAGTCTTCGCCCAACGACGGACCGACGACACGCTCTTCAACAATTTTTACAGGAGCTTTGAGCGCACCAGCTTTGAGAACAATTTCAAGCAATCGTGCTTCGTCAATGGTGGAGCTGCCAGTGATTTGCGAACGCCCGCCTGTGATTTTGTTTTGTACCGTTGGTGCTGTGTACACACGACCGTCCAGTACAACCGCTATGCGCTTTTTCACATTGGCACCCGTAATGCGTGCCCAACGGTCAGCACCATCGGCGTTCATGTCCATCAGCACCATAGGGGCATTCGTCGTCGGGTCAAATGTAGCACGAGCGTCGGCAATCACGTCGCCCGTGAGTTCGGGTTCAGCTTTTACGCCGTAAGCGTAGAAAATTTTTACGCCTTGTTTTTCGTAAAAAGGTTCAGGTTTTGCCGACACCAACACTTGATATTCATTAGTAAGGATACGGCGCACGTCGGGACGGCTCAAAATTGCTTCAAACTCGCTCACAAACTCGCCCGGGACTTGAAAGTAATATTCTCCTTCGGGGAATTCGTTTTTTTCGTAGCCCACAGGCACGGTTCTGTCACCAGCGTTGTATGTGGTCAGAAACAGCGATGTAAAGGGATAATCTTCCTTGATTTTTTTGCGCTTTTGCTCTTCGGTCAAACCAGCATAGGGGTCTTTTTGAGCAGAGGCTTGAGCAGCGGTGTCTTTGGTCGTACTATCGGCTTGGGCGGCTTTGGCTGATGCGGCTTGAGCAGAACCTTGAGCGACAACGGCTTTTGTGGAATCCGCTTTTTTCGTGGAATCCGCCGCAGCCGCAACAGTCGTGTCAGCAGGTTTGCCAGATTGTTTTGCTTTGAGCATTTGGTCAATCTGGTAAAATGCTCGAACGATTTCCGCATTGCTGCGGACAAGTTTGAATTCCAAGCGTGCTGTTGTTTGCAGCAGTTGGCGAACTTCGCCTTCATCACGCACGCCGGGCAGTTCCAGCACAATGCGGCGAGTGCCTTGTTTTTGAATCGTTACTTCGCTCACGCCATATTTGTCAATACGCTGGCGTACAACTTCCATTGCTTGGTCAACGGCTTCGGTGATATTGCGCTCCAGACGTTTCACGATAGCTTCTTCGGTTACATCACGGTTATCGCCTGAATCGTAATATGAAAAGAGCGAACGACCTTTTGGGCGGGCAATGGCATCGAAGTTTTTGCGGAACGCCGCAAGCACATCGTCATCGGTGGATACATCTACTTGCTCGCGGGTTTTGGCGATAACCTCCAACAATGTTTCGTCGATAGCGTCGCGCATGGCAGATTCTTCCAGCAAACGCACGATATCTACTTCCATCGTAACGTACACGCCCCCACGCAAGTCCAGTCCAAGTTTCAAACGGCTTTCTTTGGCTTTCCGCAGTGCTTCGCCGTTGTCTTTGTCGAACGCAGCAAGTGCGGTTTCATTCTTGGCATTCACAAGTTCTTGACGCTTGTTTTCTAAGTCCCAAGCTCGATAAGTAGGAAACAGCAGCACTCCAGCAAATACAATCGGCAGAAGTACAATAATCCATCTCCCAAGAGTTCCCTTTTTCAAGGCTATTCTCCTTTAATGATAAGGCTAAAATGGTATGTGTGAATTATTTGCGTTTGGCGAGCCATTCGACAACGTATTGCACGAAGTGGCATCATTGCGTAAAACGGAAAAAGACTTGGCGAAGTGGGGTCATTCAGCACAAAAATTGAATTGAAGGACTGAACTTTTTAAGCACTTCACTGTTGTAGAAGCACTGCACTCGCCATTGAGCCAAACTGCTGTTGGCTGCTGTGCTTCTTTTCTGTCAGTAGTTTATAGTCCGATGTTGAAACAAATAAGTTACCTTCAACGGTGTCAAGTTTTGTCGTGATTGCTTTAATTGCTTCGTCAGATTGGTCAATACCAATCCATTGTCTGCCGTTGGTTTGTGCTGCTTTTAAAGTTGTCCCTGAACCTGCAAAACAGTCCAGAATAATGCTGTTTTCGTTTGATGATGTTTTAACGATTATGTCTAACAAGTCAGGGTTTTTTTCCGTAGGATAGACAGGATATTGTGGGTCTTTAAACTCCCAAATGTCTTGCATACGCTTCCCTTCTTGTTCGTCCAAGTATATTTTTTTTCTTGGATTTCCATTGTCGCTCCATTCAATCAGCCCGTCTTTATCCCACTGTTCCAGCATAGTTACATCGCTTCTCCAATGTCTGCCCGGTGGTGGCAAAATACCCTTAAATGCTTTTGATGTTTTACCATTTTGAGTTTCTCCCGGAGCGTGCAAGGGAATTGTTGTGTAACGTCTGCCATCTTTCTCCGTTTTTGGGAACAATTTTAATTTATCTTCTTCGGTATATGGTGTTTTTGGTTCGTTCCAAATTACGTTGTCTGATTTTGAATAGAATAAAATCAAATCTTTTATGTTACCGAAACCTTTGCGTGAAAAATTTTTCGGATTGCATTTAATTCTTGTGATGTCATTTCGGAAATTCTCAATTCCAAAAATTTCGTCCATGACAATTTTTACATAGTGCCCAATCTTACAATCAATATGCAGATAAATTGAACCTTTGTCGGAAAGCAATGTATGTAAAAGCACAAGACGCTCACGAATAAACTCTATAAAGTCAAAACCTTTTAAAGTGTCGGCGTAGGCAACTGTTCCGTTTGAACTGTTGCTGATTGTGCTTGCTCTACCATCAGTAATCGTAAAAGTGTTGTTTGTCGCAAACGGTGGGTCAATGTATATAAGGTCAATTTTACCTGCAAGATTATGTTTCGTAATGAGTTGCTTTAAAGCAACTACATTATTTGCCTGAATAAGCAGATTAGGACTGTCGCTTGAATTAATTTGCACTAATTCAACATCAGGAATACTGTCAAATATTTCCTCTGCTGTTTTTTTATTTGGATAATGTAACTGCATCGGATTTCATATTTGATAAAGAAATTCACGCAGCACCAAACTGCTCATTATATTCAGGTCTTTGTATTTCGTTGTAATATCCTTATACATCTTGTTTTTCCCTTTGATGTATAAAACTCCGTCAAGAATGGCAATTTTAACCGCCTTTACATTTTTGGCTTGAACCGTGCTGATTGCGTCGTTGAGCTGTGCGTTTTGATGTCCGCCAAAGTCGGTTAGAAACTTTGCTTCGCCAATTACATACTTTCCATTGAAACGTCCGATAAAGTCAAGTCCTTTTGGGTGTTTGTAATTTAATTCTCCCGAAGCAAAGTCCATTAGTTGCTTGTCGCTACCGTTTAAGATTGCGTCATTTTTGGTCTTTGTAAATTCTTCAAGCGTAACGGGCTGAATGCCTAACGCTTTGCTATTTATCCAACGCCTGAAGAGCGGTCCGATTTGTCGGTTGGTTTCCTTTGGCTCACTACAACGCTCAAATATTTTATCTAATCCCATTTCATACAGTCGTCCGCAAATTCTGTTGATTGTTTTCGGATTGCGTTCAATGGACGAAGCATCTCGCTTCAAATATGCTATGTAACTGTCCTTGACTGGAAAAAGGTCAAGTTTTAAAAGTTCTTTGATTAAATCTTCGTTATTCTTTTTTTTAAATGCTTTTTCAATGCTTGCCCAACGGTCGGTATTGAGGTCTCTAATTCCTTCTGGGATTATCGGATATACCTGAAACAAGTCATCTAAGTAGCTTCTTTGATTAGCGTATTCTATACTTAATTCTGTCCAATAATTCATAGAGTCCCACGTAAGTCTGCTTTATGTCCGAAGTGTCGTCTCGGAGCGGTCGGGTAGCATTGCATTTAACCGTGCAGACCCGCAATATAAGAGGAGATTTTGACAAAATCAATTTTTTTCCATTGCGGACTTCCCCTTCTCAGTTGTAGATTTGCGCTGTGCTACGTCTGATAATCGTCTAATAATGCTCTCGCTTCATGCTCTCACAACAAGCGTACAGACATTTAGTGCAGACATTTTCAGTACCACCAACAACCAGCAACTCCATACTCCAAACATATCATGGCTATACAACGTCCTTCGCGCTCTGAATCTAATGCAAAGCAAGCCACAAGACCGCAAGACCGCCCACAAAAACTTGTTACCTCGAATCGCAAAGCACGGCATGAGTATCACATCACCGACACGCTCGAGGTGGGTATTGTCCTGCAAGGAACAGAGGTCAAATCTCTGCGCGAGGGCAAATGCAACCTTCAGGACAGCTATGCACTGTTTGAGGGCAAACTCCACCCCGAACTATTTGCGCTCGGCGTGCACATTAGCCCATATGAACAAGGCAATATCTTCAACCACCAGCCCACACGCAAACGCAAACTGTTGCTCAAACGCAATCAACTGACCAAATTGTATCACCGTGTTCAGGAAAAAGGCGTAACCTTAGTACCGCTTTCCATCTACTTTTCCGGTCCGTTTGCCAAAGTCGAACTCGGCATTGCCAAAGGTAAAAAACAATATGACAAACGCGCTGATATGAAAGAACGCGACATCAGACGCAGCCTGCAACGCGGACGAGAAGAGTAGGAAACGCAGAATACATAGTGAACTTCAGGTCGAAATCCCACAGCAGGCAGAAGCTCAATACTTCTTCACGTAATTTCTTGACGCGCAATTCTTGTTCAAATCTTGTTCAAACACGATTTTTGTTCAAACACGATGCTTTCTTTTGACCATTTGCCCGAAGTGCATTTGCAAAAACTTGTACGTTCAGTGTTTGCCGATTCCGCAAAGATTTGGGCTGATGTGGATGGAAAACACCTGCAAGTGCTTTCGATTGGCGACTGGAATCACGCCGAGGGTCCTGATTTTCGACATATCGCACTCTTGGTAGATGGACACATTTACATTGGCGATGGGGAATTTCACCGCCGAACATCGGATTGGCGTAAACACTTGCATCATACAGACACAGCGTACAAAGGTTTGCTACTGCACATTGCGCTGCACAACGACGCTCAAGAACGCTTTGCCGATTTTACGCTCGTTGTGCCGCAAACCGAGATTGCAGATGCCGTCGAACGTGAGCAAACGGCTGTTCGTGCGCTGGAAACGCCAAATGAAGATATTGCCGCCGCGCTGGAATATTTACAGGAATACGCCGTGCGCCGCCTAAATTACAAAACTACCGAAGCACAGCGCATTCTCAAGCATTCTCTACCCCAACTGGCACTGTACACGCTGGCAGACCGCTTTGTGGTGCGCCAACGCGAGCGCAAACTTCGCCCCAAAGGAAAAGTCGCCGCAGCGATGCTGCAAGCCGAACAGGTCGTCGAAGCACTGTTTACATCATTGGTACAAGCGTGGAGCGACGTGCCGCCGGGGCAAATTCATGCCGCACTGACTGCAACACTCGGCACACCGATTGGCAATGCAGGAAAACTCACGCGCACCGAACTTGTAGTGAATGTGCTCCTGCCTTTACTGCTCGCGCTCAGCACGCCTGAACAACATTCCGCCGCGCTGGCGTGGTTTTGGTCATTGCCATCGGCAAACCGCTACACAGTGTTGAGCAAACGGTTTCCGCATATCCCGCAAGAATACGTCTGGCAGCAGCAAGGGATGTTGGAATACCTTGCTGAACTGCGTCCGGTCTCGCGTCCAACTCTACATCTGTCGCCGTCTGTGGTGCTTGCAGGCAAAGACCAGCTTGAAGGTGTAACACTGTACATTTACACAGCAGTTTGACTACACAGCAATTTGACGCGGTTTGATGCAGGCTATGCAATGGAGACCACGCGAAGCCATGCTCATTCTGCAAGCACCATCTTGGCAAACACCCTGCCAAAAACCAACAAACCCTGTAAGCCAATGAACGGTTTACAGGGTTGTTTGGTTATTCCTTGCTGTTGAAGTTTTTTTACCATCCATAAATCTCAGTTCGACAGGATGCTAAGATTTTCTCAGTGTCCAGTGTTTTGGCTGCTACTGTCAGTATTATTCAAATGGATAGGTGTATTAGGGTTAACCGTTGCATCGTATTTTGTGTGGTCGTAAGAACCCGAACATCCTCTGAAACTCACGATGAGGGCTGTAAATACGCCCAACAAGCCATAAAGGACACGATAATTTGTATCGCGTTTGGTTTCGGTTGAATAGCTCATACATTGATAAAACAAGGTGAAACAACAATGTGTGTATACAAGTCTGTAACAACGTGGCGGCGCAAATATAGTGAAAACTTTACTCTTGCCCAGCACTTCGATATGTTCGAGCAAGAAAATCCAAGAAAATCCTTTCTGCTCACAACTGATAACCACTGACTGACGACATCATTCTGCTCTCTCAGCAAAAAGCCCAAAGGAAGCAAATCGTTTGTAATCGTTTTTTTGTATATTAGACCTCTTTCAGAAGTACCCTCACCCCTGCCCTCTCCCACTGGGAGAGGGTGCTTGAAGCAAAGCGGAAAGCGGGTGAGGGCATTATCAACAAGCACTTTTGAAAGAAGTCTATTGTTTGGGTGCGTGTTAAACGCATCCGTAAAAAGTTCTCACATACCAACACTGCATTCACACCGTAGAGCATGATCAAACAGTTTTTCAAGCGTTTTTCAGCTCGAAAGCAGCCCGATGAACGGCACTTGTATCCGCATCTGTTCGAGCGTGGAGAGCGTGGAAGTCCGCAAGGCATTGCAGACCCAGAAGTCACGGTGGGCTCAATTGTACTGTGGGCGTTGCTCAAAATGGCGGTATTAGTGTTTGCTACATGGTACGTCATTGAGCAGTATCGTCTGCATTACTACTGGCTTGTTGCGTTGGCAGCTATTGTGGGAATTGTCATCATTCCGGCTTACCGCCAGTACGAACGCTTTACGACACAAACACGGCTGAGAAGTAGCGGACTGATGTGCGCCAAATGCAAACACTTCGACGAAACAGGTGTACTCTGCACGTTGTACGACGAACACGTGAGCAACAGCCATATTCCTTGCGGCGGGGACAGCTGGGAAGCCAAATCGTCGCGCTACGAAGGATGAAGGCAGGCAGCAAGAAAAGCACCATTGGAGATTGGTGGACTCTGGGCTTTGGCAACGAAGGGACTGCTTGCGGACACACTCCGCTCAGTGAGCATGTGAGTATGGTGGTTGGCAAAGCCTACAAGGTTATGGATAGCACGGACGGCATCACGTTGAAGTATTCAGGACGTTCAAGACGTTCTCAACATGAGATTCTCAACATGAGATTCTGCTGTTGCGAAAGCCTTAGAGACTGCTTGGAATCTCTTTTTTCCCTCACCTGCATCGTTACGATGGCATACTCTCCCAGTGGGAAAAGAAGCATAACTTCGAGCCATTTCTTCCTCCTTCTCCCTTTGAGAGAAGGCTGGTGAGGACAATACAACGCGGTATGGAGAGTTTTAAAACAGTCTCTACGGTGTTTGTGCGAAACGGCATACGCCACGCTGAAATTGTGGGTGCGTCAAGCACTTGAAACACTGGAAATTCCGAGCAATGGTCGAAATTTTCACAGCATCCGCAAGATGCGGGAAAAGTACTGGATACAGCAAGAGAGGTTGCACGCCCGAGCTGATGTGACTGCGGCTATTGTTGGGCATACAACGAAAGCACAAGCAGAACATTAATAATATTTCAGGTGCTCGAAATCAACCTTCCTTACTCACCTTACGCAGCACGTGTATTTTTTCCCTCACCCCTCGCTGCGCGGGATCCTTTCCCAAAGGGCGAGGGTGCTTGGAGGTTGGTTTTGAAGCCCTCTTCTTCTGGGAGAGGGTTGGGCAAGGGTCTTCATGCATAAGGTGAGTTCCTTATTTTCGCCTAATTTTCTCCCAAAATGCTTGCGCGGTGGCATGCATCGTATTCACGTTCCTTGCAAGTACGTTTTTCACCCCGCACGATTGGGCTGCCCCACGCAAAGGTGACTGCCCAGTTTTCAGTCTTCCATTGTGAAGTCATTTAGGGCAATGTGCTGAAAACGCACACACCTTGTGTGCATATGCATCATGGGGATTTAGCGTGCGTGGGTTCAACGTTGAATCGGCATGATATGCCTTTGCGCTCCCGTCTCCCAAACAAACGAACTTAGAACTTTGGGAAGCGCAATGATGGTATCCTGCGTTCCCTGCCGCAGACGAAGAGCCGCTTGCCATACTAACCATTCAACCGATATATCATGGTCTGTACTGCGACGGTCAAGCAGTGTGAGCGCACTGTCTCCTTGTGTTGCAGCCCTACGAAGCGCAGTCGAGGCATGTACCACAGGAATAGCATACTTCTGCAAGGTGTCTAAGGCTTGCCACTGGCGGGTGTGCTTGTGCTGCAAACTCGTAATAAGCACGGTACACCGCAAACGGTTCGTATTGGCACTGCTATTGGTATCATGGCTATTGTCATACCAATTGTGGTGATTGTTGTGATGCCAATACCGCGCAACGGCACTTGCCGTTTGCAACGAATGTACACCCGTCGCACACAGCAGCAAGGGTTTGTCGCTCTGCGATTTGTCATTTTGCGATTTGTCGCTTTGCATTTCTACAATCCAGCGTGCAAGAGCAATATCATTGCGAACAACCGTGTAGGGACTTGTTGGACAACGGTCTTGCAGCAAGACTATTCTTGTTCGCTCAGTTAGCACAACCGCAGCAACTACGCGGGAACGGGCAATAATGGATACGGTATGCTTACGAGCGTGCTTTTGAACTTCGTGCTGGTACAACACCACAACGCACCACAGTGCTACCACGCTTGCGCCCACTCGAAATAGTGTTTGTCTGGGCGAACGCGAACCAGTGCAATACACCACAACGCACGAAATGCAGAATGACCACAGAGCCACGACCGTGTGCATCGCACTCGCGTTGCCCTGTGCAAGCGGTACGTTTGTTATACCTGCACCAACACGAGCGCACCACGAGTTTATTCCATCCATAAGCGTAATGCACCCATGCGCTGCCCACGCAAACGTTTCACCAGCCCAGATGCCTATACCTGGAAGGTATGAACTCACAAGAGCAGCGGATGACCACAGCACAGCAAGCGAACTGAGCGGAACAGCAGTAAGGTTTGCCACAGGGGCAATAAGCGACACCGTTCCGAAATACCACGCAACCAGCACCTGCGCTATACTCGACGATGCGAGCGTCATAGCAAAACTGCTTGCCAACAGTCTCCCGCCGCCGCCCAATCGTGAGCAGCCAAGTGTACACCAGCACCATGCGTACATTCGTTCGTAAAAAAGCGCGATGCCTGCCAAAGCTGCCACCGAAAATTGGAATCCAAGTGCATACACCAGCGTTGCGTCTGCAAGCAGCATAAGAACGATGCTCAACGCCAGAACGTTCAAAAGCCACAAGCCATTGTCGTTGTGGCTGTTACCGCCGCCATGCTCTGCGCGGTAATACCGATGACGTTCAGCCACCCAAGCCAGTCTCAACAGTGCTGCCATGACCGCCGCCCGAACGCCTGAAGGCGCACAGCCGGTTACAAGAACGTAGCAGGCAATCGCCAGCACAAACAGAAGCCATTGCAAACATCGCCGTCCGAGTGTATCGGCACGCAGATACTGAAGCGGTATCAGCAGTATTGCTGCTACCAGCGCAACGTGTAAACCGCTCACAGCAAGCACGTGAGCCGTGCCAGCAAGAGCGTATTCCCGCTTGGTCTGTTGGGTCAAGAGCGCGGTATTGCCTGTAACAAGTGCAATGGCAAACGCCGACGACAACGCAGAAGGAAACAACCGAAACACCCTTCGCTCAATCTGCTCCGAGACAGACTCTGCAAGCGTGAAGAGTGTTGTCCGTTCATGGATAATCCCCACATGTTTTACGCTTGCAGAACCCATCATTTGTGCGCCCAATGCGGCACAGTACTGGGGTTCGGGAAAATCCGTTGAAAGTTCTGCTTCACGAGGGAAATGCACTATTGCGGTTGTGTAGAGCGTAACACCTGAGCGCAGCATTTCCATCTTTCTCGTTTCTTGCGGTGTTCGTGCGCTTATGGCAAGCACAAAGTGGACGTTGTTGAATCGTGGCAAAGCACGGGTGTCCACTATTCCACGCACAAGACATCGTACAGAGGTAGAATCACGCCTGAGCACGCGCACAATTTCGCCTTTGACAACAGCATCCATCTCTGGCAGCAGCTGAGAAGAGTAGCTTTGGCTCTGCTTGCGGTTGTTGTTCCCCACGTGCTCATACAGCCTGCCTGTGCTGGACTGGATGTCATGGGCAATCCACACACCTATACCAATGGCACAAAACCAGTACAACACAGTCTGGAGTGCCGTCCAGTGGCGGCGTAGCGCAACAATGATGCCGACAACTACAACCAGTGCTGCTGCTGCACACATCACCTGCCCAAGCAGCGTTTGGAAACCCAGCGTGCCACCAGCCGCAGTATAAGACAGGGTACAATAACTTCCCAGACTTATGCCCATCAACAAGCGTACAGCTGGAAGTTCTGATATGCGCTTCAGTGTTTTCATGGTCATCATCTGATTTGTTGCCTGCCATCTGGCACGGTCATGGTTTGCCTACGCGCAAAATACAATTTTTGCTGTCGAATTGTGCGTTTATAGCATACCACAAAGCCGTGGTATTTCGTAGTTTTGTAGTGTTGTCGTAGTGCTATCGTAGCACACAGTTTTCAACCACTTTTTTGAGGAAAGCCCTTGAGGAAAGCCATGACAGAAATATATGCCATACCCGGAATGACTTGCTCTGGCTGCGAGCGCACCGTAACACGGATTTTGAGCAGCATTGACGGCGTTACGAACGTCAAAACAACATTGCAGCCCACTGCCCGTGTGGAAATTACGATGTCGCGCCATATCGAAACCGCAACACTGAATGCCGAACTTGCGAAAGTCGCCAAAGGAAAATACGTTCTTCTGCCCGACACACAGGAAGCAATACCATGAGCAGCAATACCATAAACAGCAATACCAGAACACCGCACACCCCAAGCCTTCAGCACTCTGCCGAGACTTGTTCCACCATGACGCTCGAAATTACTGGTATGCACTGCGCTTCTTGTGCGGCGTTTGTGGAAGAAACACTGGCTCAAACGCAAGGCGTAAAGCGGGCGGTGGTCAATCTTGCCAATGAGCAAGCAACAGTGGAGTTTGTTGCCGGGCAGATAGATATTCCCGCGCTTATTGCTGCCGTTGAAGACACGGGCTATGGCGCACGAGAACTCAAGCACGACGCGAACCGCGCCACGCAAGCCGAAGCCACTGAAGAACGCAAACGCGCCGAATATGCCGCGCTCAAACGCCGTTTTACCCTTGCCGCTGGCTTGGCAGCAGTGATTATGCCCCTTTCGATGACGATGCTTGTGCCAAGCGTGGAGCATTTCATTCACGGTACAATCGGTATGCAAGCGTTCAACGCGATGCTGCTCTTGCTGACGCTCCCCGTATCGCTTATCAGTGGGCGCGAGTTCTACGTTTCAGCGTATAAAGCCCTGCTGCACCGCACGGCAACGATGGACACGCTGATTGCCATCGGCACAGGCTCAGCGTTTGTGTACAGCGTTGTTGCCACGCTCTTTCCAGCTCTTTTTGAGCAAAACGGCATCCGCGCCGAGGTGTACTACGACACAACAGCGACAATTATCGCGCTCATTCTCTTGGGAAAACTGCTGGAGGCACGCGCAAAAGGACAAACTTCCGCCGCCATCAAAAAACTCCTGAACTTGCAAGCACAAACCGCACGAATACTCGTCAATGAACAAGAGCGCGAGGTTGCAATTGATGCAGTCCAGAGCGGCGATATTGTTATCGTGCGTCCTGGAGAGCGCGTCCCAACGGACGGCGAGATTATTGAAGGCGCGTCGTCGGTGGATGAATCGATGCTCACAGGCGAAAGCCTGCCTGTTGAAAAACGGGTCGGTGCATTGGTTTTTGGCGGTACGGTCAACAAAACAGGCGCATTCCGCTTCCGTGCAACCAACGTCGGCGCAGACACAGCACTCGCGCATATTGTCCGCCTTGTGGAAGAAGCGCAAGGCTCGAAAGCACCGATTCAACGACTTGCAGACAGGATAAGCGGCGTGTTTGTGCCAACAGTTATCGTGATTGCAATGCTTACGTTTGTTGTCTGGTTGAGCATCATGCCGCCCGATACGCGGCTTTCCTTCGCACTGGTGAACGTTGTTTCGGTGCTTATCATTGCTTGTCCGTGTGCTTTAGGGCTTGCCACACCAACGGCAATCATGGTCGGCACAGGCAAAGGCGCAGAGAACGGCATCCTCATTCGCAACGCAGAAAGTTTAGAGAAGGCTCATCAAATCTCAGTTGTTGTGCTGGACAAAACAGGCACTATCACCAAAGGCGTACCTTCGGTAACGGATTGTGTTCTCATAGACGATGCCATGCCAAAAGATGAAGCATTGCAACTTGCCGCCTCGCTGGAGCATTTGTCCGAACATCCGCTTGCCGAAGCGGTTGTAGAGTATTACGTAGAGTATTACAATCAACATGCTAAGAGCAAGGAAGTGCCGAGCAAAGAAGCACCAATGCTTGCAGTACAACACTTCACTGCTACTACGGGCAAAGGCGTAACGGGCACGGTGAACGGCAAACGTGTTGTGGTGGGTAATGCAAAACTGTTGGCTGAGGAGCATATTGTTGTGCCAAACGAGGTACAGAGTATTGCAGACCGCATCGCTTCAGAAGCAAAAACGGTGATAATGCTTGCCGTCGAACAGCGTGTTGTGGCGGTGATTGGCGTTGCCGACGCGATTCGCCCGACCTCGCGCGAGGCGGTTGCGGCATTGCAAAAGCGGGGCATTGAAGTCGTAATGCTCACGGGCGATAACGCACAAACCGCACAAGCAATCGCCGCACAAGCAGGTATAACCCACGTTGTGGCGGACGTGTTGCCACAAACCAAAGCGGAAGTGGTCAAACAATTTCAGGGCGACAACAAAGCCGTTGCGGTGGTTGGCGATGGCATCAACGACGCGCCTGCGCTTGCACAGGCAGATGTGGGGATAGCTATTGGTGCGGGAACAGATGTGGCAGTGGAGGCTGCTTCGGTTGTGCTTATGAAGAGCGATTTGAACGATGTTGTTCGTGCAATCGAGCTTTCGCGCCGCACAATGGCAACCATCAAGCAAAACCTCTTTTTTGCGTTCGCCTACAACGTGTTGGGAATTCCGCTTGCGGCGGGACTGCTCTATCCGTTCACAGGCTGGCTGCTCAACCCGATGATAGCTGCTGCTGCAATGGCAATGAGTTCTGTTTCCGTGCTGACCAATGCGCTTCGCTTGAAAACTTTTAGGCTCTGAAAAAGCGGTAGAAGTAATCCAAACAGTAACTCGCCGTACGCATGAAGACCCTCACCCAACCCTCTCCCAGAGGTAGAGGGCTTTGGAACTCGCCTCTGAGCACCCCCGCCCTTTGGCAGAGGGTCTCGCGCAGCGAGGGGTAAGGAACAATACACGTGCTGCGTAAGGTGAGTGCGTAATTCAAGTCATCATTCTCCAACAGCCGCTTTGTGCAAATCTCTCTCTGTGTGTGC
>Ga0272446_1000455_pt1 | contig 65007 bp, 50 predicted proteins | sample YNPCB0061_FD_194587 | JGI IMG/M metagenome (GOLD analysis project Ga0272446, IMG submission 194587) | Hot spring microbial mat communities from Yellowstone National Park, WY, United States - YNP-CB-006-1 | ecosystem: Environmental > Aquatic > Thermal springs > Hot (42-90C) > Sediment | place...
AGGCAGCTTCAGCCGACATTCCACCTCACCTCCACGTACCTGCTGGTCCTCCCCGGTCCGCCCCGCCGGGCAGGGTTGTGGCAGGGAGAATGAATGAACCGTCATTCATTGCTGGAGAATGCGCGCTTTCGCCATGACCATCAAAAACGCCATCTTCATCGTGTTGTTCTTCGCCGCCGTCGGCTACTTCCTGTTCAATGCCTGGCGGCTCATCGAATACATCCGGGTCGGCAAGCCGGAAAACCGCTTTGACAATCTGCCCCGTCGGCTCTGGGACCTGCTCGTCATCGGGTTTGCCCAGACCAAAATCATGCGCCACTGGTGGGCCGGCGCGCTCCACGTCGCCGTCTTCTGGGGCTTCTGCATCCTGACGCTGGCTTCCTTCGAGGTCGTGCTGGAAGGCTTCCATCCGCAGGCTTCACTGTACTTTCTGCCCGGCTATGGCGTCCTGACCTGTTTGCAGGACATCTTTGGCGTGCTCGTCCTCGTCGCTTCTGTGACCTTCCTGTTCCGCCGCTACGTCACCAAGCCCAAGCGGTTTTCCGGGCGCGAGATGACCCCGGCCAGCCGGCTGGATGCCACCATCATCCTGCTCATGATCATTGCCCTGATGGTGACGATGTTCATCGCCAACGGCACGCATCCGGCCACCAACAGCGTCATTTTCGGCTTCCGTCCGATTTCGGATGTCGTCGGACTTTACCTGGGTGGAAACCAGAACGAACTGCTGTTTGAAGCCGCGTGGTGGGGGCATGCCGTCGTGCTCTTCGTGTTTCTCAACTATCTGCCGTTCTCAAAGCACCTGCACGTCATTGCCTCCCTGCCAAATGTCTTTTTCGCCTCACATCAATCGTCAGGCGTACTACCCAAAATGGACCTCGAAGCCGAGGACATCGAAACCTTCGGCGCTTCGGACATCGAACACCTCACCTGGAAACAGTTGTTCGACAGCTACACCTGTACGGAGTGCGGACGCTGCACAGCCGTATGTCCCGCCAACAACACGGGCAAGCCGCTGTCACCGCGCAAGATCATGATGGACATCCGCCACCGCATCGAGGAAAAGGGCGAGTTGACCATCGGCAAGCTGGGGACGTTCACCAAAGGCATTGCGGCCAACGGCCACGGCAATGGCAACGGGGAACTGCCCGAACATGTCAAAGACGTACTGGCGCAGAAAATCATCAGCGAACGGTTCATCACACCCGAAGAACTCTGGGCCTGTACGACCTGCCAGGCCTGCATGCAGGAGTGCCCGGTCAGCATCGAGCACGTGCCCACGATTGTGGATATGCGCCGCAACCTCGTCCTGCAGGAAGCCGACTTCCCCGGCGAACTGAACACGCTGTTTACAAACCTCGAAAACAAATACTCGCCGTGGGCTTTCAGCCATGACGGGCGCGCCGACTGGGCCGAAGGGCTGGAAATACCACTGATGTCCATGATCGAAGCCGACCAGAAACAGGTCGAAGTGCTGTTCTGGGTTGGTTGCGCCGGATCGTACGATGATCGCTACCGCAAGGTCGTCCGGTCTGTGGCGCGCCTGCTCAAAAAGGCCGGGATTTCCTTTGCCATTCTCGGCAAGGAGGAGAAATGTACCGGCGATCCGGCCCGGCGCGCCGGCAATGAGTACCTGGCTCAGATGCTCATTCAGGAAAACGTCGAAACACTGAACAACTACAAGCCTCGTTTCAAGACGGTGCTCACGTCCTGTCCACACTGCTTCAACGCCATTAAGAATGAATGGTCACAGTTTGGTGGCACGTTCGAGGTCATGCATCACAGCCAGTACCTGTCGAAACTCGTGGCCGACGGGCGCATCACGCCCACGCAGAAGATTGAAGCCACAGCGGTCTATCACGATTCCTGTTACTTGGGACGGTCGAATGGTGTCTATGAGGAGCCGCGCCAGGTGCTCGTCCAAATCGGCACGAAACTGACCGAAATGGAGCGCTCCCGCGACAAGGGCATGTGCTGTGGCGCGGGCGGTGCGCGCATGTGGATGGAAGAAGCGGCCCCGCGTGTCAACGTCGAACGGACGCGCCAGGCGCTCGAAACCAAGCCCGATATGATCGCGGCCGCCTGTCCCTTCTGCCTGACGATGCTGACCGACGGCCTCAAAGCCCACAACGAAGAGCGGGTCAAAGCCTTTGACATCGCCGAACTGCTCGATCAGGCAACGGGTGGCGACAGGTAGCGCGTAAGCGGTTTTTACGCTCCGCCGGCCCGAACAGACCATTCCGGGGGAAGGGACTCGCCGGCCACGTCAATGAGCCGTGCCATCACTTCCCCAAGGATGCGGTCGGGTGTGGAGGCGCCGGAGGTCAACCCGATGGTGAGCTTGCCGGCAGGTAGCCAGTGTCGGGACTCAACTTCACCGGTCTGGAAAGCCGGCTTGTGGCGGATGCGTTCGGCCGACACCAGACAGTCCGCCCCCGTAATGTGGTAGGTCGGGCAGACCGCCGAAGCCATTTCGCAGAGGTGGCCGGTGTTGCTGCTGTTGTAGCCGCCGACAACGAGCATCAGGTCGGGGCCGTGCGCCAGCAACTGCGCCACGGCATCCTGCCGAACCTGCGTGGCGCTGCAAATTGTGTCGAAGGACCGGAAACGGAACGGCACTTCATCTTCGCCGTACCGTACGGCCATGGCCGCGCGCAGGCGCTCGGCAATCGCCAGGGACTCGCTCGCCAGCATGGTGGTCTGGTTGGCCAGACCGATCTTTTCCAGGTCACGCCGGGGGTCAAAGCCGGGCGAGGCGAACCGGGTGAAGAAGTCGTGCAACATGTCCACCGGTTGCAGTCCACTGATGACATCGGCCAGACGCTCTGCTTCTGACAGGTCACGGACGACAACATAGCGTCCACCAGGCACCGCCAGTACCTGCGAGCGGGTTGCTGCGGTTTCTTCGTGGTCGTATTTCCCGTGAATGACGGTGGTGAAACCGTCGCGCGCGTAGCGTTCCACCCGTTTCCACACGTGAACGACCGAACCGCACGTGGTGTCAATGAGGGTGCAGCCCGTCTGGCGCAGCCGGGACAACTCCGGGGTAGGTAAGCCAAAGGCCGGAATGATGACGACATCCTGGGGGGTGAGGTGGGCCAACCCGTCGAGCGGGTGAATTCCGACGGCGGCAAGCTGCCCGTTGACCATCGGATTGTGGATGATTTCCCCGGCCAGATAAATCTTTCGGTCGTGGAACCGACGCCGTGCCTCGTAAGCCAGCTCAAGGGCATCGTCCACGCCGTAGCAGAAGCCAAACTCACGCGCCAGGTGGAGGGTGAGGCGGCCGGCCCGGCAGGTGTAATCCTGCTGACGAACGGCTTCGACAATCGCGCTGCCGAAGTGGTGCGCGACAGTTTGACGGGTGCTGGACTGGACGAATAAACGTGACCGCGTGTGGACGCTTTCGGGAAGCGTGAGCGCAACCTGACTGGCCATGTTGACCGAGTGCCCTCGTCTTGCAGGATGGCTTGGGGGCAAGACCGACGCGATCGCGCCAGCGGTCACGACGTAAAAGGAAATCTAATCGCCACATGCCACAGCCGCCAAGCCAAAATGACGGATGGTGTCCGTCACTTGATCGCCTCCCGGCAGGGAACAGGGCCGAGCCATTCACCGATGCAAGGGTTCAGCCGGGCTTGTCCGAGGCGTGCCGGCTGGCGCTCAGGAGTTGGCGTTGGCCAGTTCGGGCGTGGTGTCCGTTGCCCCGTTTGGCTTGTAGGCAATGGAAAGTGGTGGAGCCGGGGAGGCTTCCGCTTCCGGTTTGGCTGGCTTGTCCGTGGCGAAGCTGACCTTGACGGCTGTCCGGCGCGGTCCGGGCACCGGGCCCGTCGTGCTTTCGGCGGCTTTTCCAACGGTTCCACCAGCCGCGGCCGCCACAGTGGCCGCGGCCGCTTCTCCGGCGGCCGGGGTGGTCACAGGCTGGCTGACAGGTTGGCTGGCCGGCTTTGCGGCCGGCTTGCCGGCGTTCTGGATGAAGGCCAAAAGCTGTTTGAGGGGACTGCCCTGTTCCACCATCCGGTCAATGGCCTGAAGCAGGAACGCCCGTGCGGCCGGATTTTCGCTCACGGTGACAAGCAGCTTGTTGAGTGCCTCGATGAGCGCCGTGATCTGACCGATGTCCTCGACTTTGGGAATGCGGTCCACCAGTTTCGAGAGGGTTTCATCCAGCCCGATGGTTTTGCCGACTTCGGTGGGAAGCGTCCCGACGGCATCTTTGGCCGCCTGCGCGACACGATAGACGGCATAGCTCGCACTGGAAACCGGCCGTCCGGTGCCGAAGGGGGAATCAAGAGAAGGGGCCTTGGCAGAAGTTTCGTCGGGCGGGACGGTCCGTGCGACTGGGGCCGGTGGCGGCACCCTGAATGTGGCGCCCCGCTTGGCATGGGATTCCTGGACAATGGCCCGGATGCGCTCAATCTGCCCGGACAGGCTATCCGGGGTGTCGCCTTGAGAAGACGCAGACTGGTCTTTGGATGTTTCTGTGGGCGCTTTCCCGCCGGGCTGTCCGGCGCTCTGCGTCACTACCGCTTTGGTGAGTTGAAACAGTTCTCCCAGCGCCGGCAGGTCCATGATGGGCAGCAGGTCCACCCGCGCCGTCAGTGGCTTGGGAACGGCCGGCGGCGTAAACTCCAGCGCCAACTCGCCATGCAGGGTGTCAGCCGGTTTGGCGTTCAGGTTCACGCCACGGTAATCCAGGCGGTCGAGCACATCCGACTGCAAGCCACGCGCCCAGAGAACGAAGTGCCGGTCGGTCAGAATGACGTAGTCGTGCAGGGTCAGCCCGCCAACCCGCTTGCCGTCACCATCGAAGATGATCCCGTCAAACAGGGCAATGACCACTTCATCCGGTTCGCGGTGATAGCGGAAAAACTCCTCGATGTGTTTCCGTTCGACATTTTTGCCAATGTAAGGGACAGGCAACTCCAGCGCGACGTTGGCCATCGTCGTTTCTCCTCGAACCGCCTCGATGGGGCGTGGATGGACTGGGTGGATGAAACGGGAAGTCCGGATGGCGCACCGGGTGGCTCCCGGCGCTCAACCCGAACTTCCCATCCTGACTTATCCTTCGGCTGTGAAGCGGGAAGCCGTGGTCTTGCCCGCCGGAGACGCACCCATACTGCGCCGGGCCCCGCCGCCGTCATACAGGTTGTCGAACATACGCCCCTGCAGGCGGTCGAAGTTGTAGGCAATGGCGCGGTAAATGTCGCCCACGAGGTTGATGTGACCTTCAAGGTTGATCTCGCCGATTTCGACGATGGAGTCCACGACTTTTTTGAACTGACCCATAGCAACAAGTCCTCCGAAGTTCGGATGGAAAGGAAGTGAGCTGAACTTTGGGGACGTAAACCGGACACGCCGTAGCCGTGGTGGCAGGCGCCTGATTTCCCGCGCCGGGATGATGACGCGGGGCAACCAGCGGGGCGCGCTGCCTGTCGGGTACGTCAGGGCGACGACGCCGCCCCGGTCGGGCTTCAGCCAACCCCGACCGGGGTTTCAAAGCAAATACTCAACCATTCGTTCTGATACTCGGCATGACTGGGTTCGAGTCCAATCATCGAGGTTGGCAGCCCGACCATCCGCCGCTGGTTGCCAATCTGGATGACGAGTTCATCGCCCGCAATCCAGGTTTCGAGCCGGTCTGGCTCCAGAAACGGCAGCCGGATGCGGATACGGCAGTCATGCTCGGATTTACACATTTCAAAGGGACGCTCGCCGTAGAGCCGCGCGGCCGGGTCGCTGTCGCCAAAGAGATCGTGCGCCAGCACCCGCAGGCGGTCCATACCGACGACTTCCGAACCGTACATCGGCGCCCGCAGAATTGGCAACGGCTGAAATGAGTCCTCGATCTCCGCCAGGTAACGCTGCTGTACGTCCTTCCATCCTTCCAGAAAACCACTGTTTTCGTGGACCGGCAAAAGCCGGTTGACCACGATGCCATCGGAAAGCAGTCCGTAGAGATTAAGGTAAGTCAGTGCCCGCTTGGACTCCTTGATGGCCATTTTTTCGGCGTTCATCACCAGGCGCACCGTCGTCGTCGTGCCGTCACACAGAATGTCGTGCATGACTTCGAGGTTACGAAACATGCGATCGACTTCGGAAAAGACCTTTTCCGATGCCATGTACTTGCGCAGTCCGGGCGTGGCATTCGCCAGGGGGCGCACAATGGGACGCACAATCGAGGCTTCCAGCCCGCGCACGAGCCGGACGACCCAGCTCAACGTCTGGGGCATCGAAAGCAGGCGCAGGGTTTCTCCGGTGGGCGCGGCATCCACCACGAGCAGGTCGTACTCACCGCTTTCCCGGTACTTCCGAATGCGCGTCAGGCTGAACAGTTCTTCCATGCCGGGCAGGATGGCGGATTCATCCGCCAGCACCCCATCCACCCCCTGGCTGGCGAGGATTTCGGCAAAGTGGGCGCGCACCACGCCCCAGTTTTCCTCCAAATCCTGATAGACGTTGGTTTCGAGGGCATCGAGCCGGTCGGCAATCCGTACCGGTTCGGGGCCAAGCGGAAGGTCGAGGGAATCCGAAAGGCTGTGGGCCGGGTCCGTGCTCATCACCAGCGTACGCAGGCCGCGCTCGGCCGCCAGCAGTGCCGTTGCCGCCGCAACACTGGTTTTTCCAACTCCGCCCTTGCCGGTGTAGATGATGATTCTCATACGTTCCGTCTTCTCGTGTCGTGCAAGTCTGCGCCCGCGCGCGTGTTCAGGGGGCATCTGCGGCAACCGGGCCGCTCAGCGAATCGCAATGGCATAGGCCATCATGCCCAGCACATACAGCGTCGTCCCGGTGGCGTTGTACCAGGGGGCGCGCGCCTCCGGGTCCCGGACGAGCTTGACCTGAAGGGGTATCTGGGCCACAAGCAGCCCCATCAGGACGGCCGCCCACAGCCATTCCCCGTACCAGGCCAGCAGTCCCACACACAGCAGTTGCGGAATGTTCATGACGTAGCAGGCCACCCGCGCCGCGCGTGGAATGCCGAGCTGTACCGGCACGGAACGAATGCCCAGCGCCGTGTCGCCCGGCACGCTTTTGAAGTCGTTGAGCGTCATGATGCCGTGGGCCCCGATGCTGTAGAGCACGGCCCCGGCAATGCTCGCTGGCGGAAAGGCCCCGGAAACCGCCAGGCAGCCCGTCGCCCACGCCACACCTTCGTAGGCAAAACTCACCAGCCCGTTGCCGAACCAGCCATTGCGTTTGCCACGCACCGGCGGCGCGCTGTACAGCAGCGACATCACAAAAGCCGCAATGGTGATGAGCAGCACCGGCCACGCCCCGACAATCCAGGCCAGCCCGAAAGAGCCCAGGGTCAGCCCCGTACACAGCCAAAGCCCCTGCGATTCTGTAATCCGCCCGGAAGGAAACGGCCGCTGCGGCTCGTTGATGCGGTCCACTTCCCGGTCGCAGTAGTCATTCATCACCTGCGACATCGAACACATCAGCGGCCCGGCCAGAATGGCCCCCAGAAACAGGTTCCACAGAAACTCACCCGTCGGCGCGGCCCCGCTGCTGATGGCTCCGCACAGGAACGCCCACATCGGCGCAAACCAGGTGAGCGGTTTCATCAGTTCGAGGACGGCACGCCAGAAGTCGGCCCGCGATGTCACGAGCGGTACAGAACAAGCCTGCGGTGCGTATTGGTTGGCCATTGGAATCAGCAGCCGATGGACGGGCTGACAGAAGGTCAGTTGGTCATCGTGTCGGGAATCAGCGGGACGTTTCCCTTCCAACTTCGCTCATGGTAGGGCTGACTGCAACGGAAACTTTGCCGGTCGAAAGCTTTTCGCCTGCCATGCTAAGGTGGGCCATCTCAGGCGCCAGAGGCTGTCCAAAAGAAGCCGCCGGGCGCCACCTTGAACACCTTGTGAAGACTGAACATGCTTCAGCAACCGTACCCGGCATCCTGCCCGGCATCGTGGTTGAAGGCGGCCGTCAGGCTGGCGCTCGCGGCCGGACTGCTCTGGGCGGCCGTCCCGGTGGTCGAGGCGCAGCGGGCCGGTCGGCCAGCCGCCCGCCCGGTACAGAAAGCGGCGCCGAAATCATCACCGAAAGGCAACCCGCAGCCACCTTCGGCCCCGTTGACATCGCCAGGCAAGCCACTGCCGGCGGGAGCACTTCAGGCGTTTGTGGAGCAGTTGGCCGCCCGTCCGGCATTGCAGGGGGCACGCCTCGGCATCCACATCGAAGATGCTGAAACGGGCGAAGTTCTGGCCGATGTCGCCGGCGAGAAGCGGTTTTTACCGGCCTCGAACATGAAGCTCGTCACCACGGCCGCGGCGCTCGGTGTGCTGGGGCCGGACTTCCGCGTACGCACTTCGGTCTATGTGCCGCCGCCGGATGCCAACGGCGTCGTCACCGGCGATCTGACACTCGTCGGCCGCGGCGATCCAACCATTTCCGACCGCTACAACACCGACAAAAAAGACACCCGCCTGACGCCACTCGAACAGCTTGCCGACCGGGTGGCGGCGGCCGGCATCCGGGAAATCACCGGCGATGTCGTCGGCGATGAAAGCTACTTCCGCGCTGCGCCGCTCGGCGACGGCTGGGGCTGGGATGACTTGCAGTGGTACTACGGCGCGGAAGTCAGTGCGCTGTCCGTTGCCGACAACCACGTGACGCTGACGGTGGCGCCGACGCGCCCCGGAGAAAAGGTGGCCGTCACCTGTACGCCGGCGACGGATTACATCACCCTGCGCAACGAAGCCGTGACGGCGGCCAGCAAGGAAACCGACACCTTTGGGCTGCACCGTGGTCTGGCCGACAACGTCATCGAACTGTACGGCGCACTGCCACCCAACGGGGGACGTGAACTGGGCGTGGCCGTTCACGACCCGGCCCGCTTTGCCGCGCACCTGTTCCGGGACATGCTCGTGCGTCGGGGCATCGTCGTGCGGGGTGGCATCCGGCGCGCTGACGCCAACCTGCGGCAGCGGCAGCCGCTGGCGCTGGAGACGCTCCGGGAAGTGGCTTTCATCGAGTCGCCGCCGCTGGCGCTCTGGGTGCGGACGACCAACAAAATCAGCTCCAATCTCTACGCGGAGCTTCTTCTGCGCCATCTGGGAAAGGCACGTGGCGCGCCGGACAAGGATGCCGACGTGGCCGGCTGTGAAGTCGTGGCGGATTTCCTCGCCCGCGCCGGGGTTGCGGTGGCTGAACTGAAAATCCGCGACGGTTCCGGGCTGTCGCGGCTCGACAACCTGACGCCGGGTGCACTGACGACCCTGCTCCGCTTTATGCGCAACCACCCAACCTGGGATGTGTTTTACGATTCGCTGCCCATTGCCGGCGTGGACGGTACATTGCGCAGCCGCATGAAAGGGACGCGCGCCGCCGACAATCTGCGCGCCAAGACCGGCACGCTCGATGATGTGAGCGCGCTGGCCGGTTACGTCACGGCCGCCAACGGGCGGGTGCTCGTGTTCAGTTTCGTGGCCAACCATCTCAACACCGCCCGTACGGCCGGAGTGGCCGCCGGCGACGACCTGGGCAAGGCCATGGCTGAATACACCGGTGCAGCCGCCACACCCACGAAAACGGCCGCCGTGCAGAAGGAGAAACGATGAACCAACGCTTCTGGAAAGTCACCTTCCTGGTGGTCGCCGTCGGCAGTGGTCTCGCGACCGCCTTTGCGGCCGGGCTGGCTGCCGGTCAGCAGCTTTCGGCGCGCGAGGCCCAGCAGGCGCTTCAGCGCGCCCTGGGCGGACGCTACGAGCGCGATCGCATTCGCATCCGGCGCGTGCTGCCCGGCTTTTCATCCGGGGATGCCATCGTCGAGGCACAGGTGGATGCCACGTTCAAAATGACCCGGACGGCCCGGGGTTGGGAAGCCACCGAAGTCCGCATCGCCGACCGGGACTGGCGGCCACTCGCGCCGCTGACCCGCGAGTTGAGCCAGAGCCAGCCAACGGAAGGTGTCACCGGAGCGCCATGATATGACCCACTACTATCTCATCGGCATTTGCGGCACGGCCATGGCCTCACTGGCCGGGATGCTCAAGGCGCGTGGCCACGAAGTCACCGGTTCGGATGCCCACGTCTATCCGCCGATGTCGGATGAACTCGCCCGCCTGGGCATTCCGGTCAACCTGGGCTATGACCCGGCGCATCTGGCGCACCGCCGGCCGGATGTCGTCGTCATCGGCAATGCCATTCCACGCGGCAACCCGGAGGTGGAGTACGTACTGGAACAGCGTTGGCGCTATGCTTCGCTGCCGGAAGTGCTCAGGCAGGAATTTCTCTGGGGGCGACGCGTTCTGGTCGTCACCGGCACCCACGGCAAAACGACGACGACGGCGCTGGCCGCCCACGTGCTTACGGTTGGCGGACTGGAGCCGACGTTTCTCGTCGGGGGCGTGGCCGAAAATTTCGGCTCCAGCTTTCGCGTGACGGAAAGCGACTACGTCGTGCTCGAAGGCGATGAATACGACACAGCCTACTTCGACAAGGGGCCGAAGTTCATGCACTACCTGCCGGAAATCGGCATCGTCAACAACGTCGAATTCGACCACGCGGACATCTACCCCAACCTGGATGCCGTCAAGCTGGCCTTCCGGCGCTTCGTCAATCTCATTCCGCGCAACGGTGCATGCATCGTCGGCTTTGACTCGCCGCACGCGCGCGACGTGGCGGCGCGGGCGTGGTCCCCGGTGGAAGGTTTCGCACTTGATGCACCCGATGCACTCTGGCGTGCCGACGGGCTGGAATACACGGCGAACGGTATGCGTTTCCGTGTCAGTCGGGCCGGCATGCCGTGGGCAACGTTCGAGCTGCCGACCTTTGGTGCATTCAACGTCCGCAACGCGCTGGCCGTCATCGCTGCGGCTACCCGCTGGGGCGTTTCCCCGGAACGCATCGCCACGGGACTGGCTACGTTTCGTGCGGTCAAACGGCGGATGGAAGTCCGGGGGGAAGTCGGCGGTATCACCGTCATTGACGACTTCGCGCACCATCCGACGGCTGTTCGGGAGACCCTGGAAGCCCTGGCGCGGCGCTTTCCGGGACGCCCCCTGACGGCCGTGTTTGAGCCGCGTTCGTGGTCATCGCGCAAGCGGGTGTTTCAGGCGGCCTATGCCGAGGCGTTTGACGCCGCCCGACAGGTCGTCATCGCACCGGTGTTTGAAAGCACCAAAGTGGCAGAAGACGACCGCTTTTCACCCGAACAGCTCCGTGCCGACCTGACCGCACGCGGGAAGACGGCGGTTGTACGTGCCGGCGCAGAAGCCATCGTGGAGTACCTGCTGGGACATCTCCAGCCACGGGAAGTCGTCGCCATTCTGTCCAACGGCGGTTTTGACGGCCTGCATGACAAACTGCTGCAAGCCTTGAACCGGAAGACCAGCCAGGGGTGAGGATGGGAAAAGCCTTTGGCTGTGCGCGTTGTGCCGCCCAGCGCCCCTGGGCTACAGCAGCCGTTCCTGCAGGCGGCGCAGAACGGTCAGCGCCAGGTCGGGCGTCAGACTGTTCAGATCGAGCGCGCGGAGTTCTTCGATGACGCTTTCGTTGACGGCTTCAAACAGCGTCGGCTGCGCGCGCTGGGCCTTGCCCCGGCGGGCCGGCAGATGCCGCGCCAGCTTGGGTTTGCCGAGAACATCGAGTTCGTTGGCTTCCAGATTCGCCAGAATTTCGCGGGCGCGCGCGATGACCGAAGCCGGAAGCCCGGCCAGCCGTCCGACTTCTATGCCGTAGGACTTGCTGGCGCTGCCCGGTATGACGCGGTGCAGAAACACGATGTCGCCATTCTGTTCCGAAACCGCCAACTGGACGTTGCACACGCCCGGCAGTACCTGCGCGAGTTCAACCAGCTCGTGGTAGTGCGTCGCAAACAGCGTTTTTGCTGCGTGGTGTGGATCGTCGTGCAGGTACTCGCACACCGCCCACGCGAGGGAAAGCCCGTCAAAGGTCGAAGTGCCGCGCCCGACTTCATCGAGCAGAACGAGGCTGCGCGGCGTGGCCGTGTTGAGAATGCAGGCCGTTTCCGTCATCTCGACCATGAAGGTCGAACGGCCGCGCGCCACGTTGTCTGAAGCGCCGATGCGCGTGAAAATCCGGTCCACCAGCGGAATGGAGGCGCGGCGGGCCGGCACAAACGCGCCAGCGTGCGCCATCAGGACAATGAGACCGGTCTGGCGCAGAAACACGCTTTTGCCGCCCATGTTCGGCCCGGTGATGATGAGCAGCCGGTCGGTCGAATTGTTCATGCGGACATCATTGGGCACGAACCGCTCGACGTTGGCTTCGACCACCGGATGCCGGCCGTCTTCGATGACGAGTTCATCGCCGGCGTGCAGTTCCGGGCGTACGTAGCGCCGTCGCGCGGCCACTTCCGCCAGCGCCGCCAGCACGTCGAGCACGGCCACGATGCGGGCTGCCGTCTGCAAACGCGGGGCGTGGGCGACGAGAAAGGCGCGCAGTTCCTGAAAAAGCTGGGTTTCCAGCGCCAGCAGCCGCACTTCGGCGTCGCGCAGCCGCGCTTCGAGCTGCTTGAGTTCGGGCGTCGTGTAGCGTTCGCCGTTGGCAATCGTCTGCTTGCGTTCGTAGTCCGCCGGAACGTACTTGAGGTTGGCTTTGGTGACTTCGATGTAGTAGCCAAAGACCTGATTGAAGCGCACTTTGAGCGAACCAATGCCGGTCCGTTCACGCTCCCGTTGTTCGATGGCGGCCATGGCCCCGCTGGCGTCATGGCGCAGATGACGCAACTCATCCAGTTCGGCGCTGAAGCCGGGACGGATGACGCCGCCTTCGTCAAGTTTGACCGGAGGCGCATCGGACAGGGTTTCGGCCATGCGCTGGTGCAGGTCGGCGCACGGGTCGAGGCTTTCACCGAGCGTCAGCAGCAGGGACGACGTACAGGCCAGGAGCCGTTCCCTGAGCGCCGGCAGATGTGCGCAGCTTGTGCGCAGCGCGGCTACGTCGCGGGGCGTGGCCAGGTTGAGGGAAAGCCGTCCGACGAGACGTTCGATGTCCTGAATGTCGCGGAGCAACTGCCGGAAGCCATCCCGTTCGATGGGTTTCCGGTGCAGTTCGTCCACGGCATCGAGGCGGGCTTCGATGATGGGCAGCTCAAGCGACGGACGCAGAAGCCACTGCCTGAGCAGGCGCGCGCCCATGTTGGTTATGGTGTCGTCGAGGACGCCCAGCAGGGCATCCCGTTTGCTGCCGCTGGCTCCTGTGATGACTTCCAGATTTTTGAGCGTCAGCAGGTCGAGTTCGAGCGTGGTTGTCGTCTCGAACCACGTCACGCCGGTCACATGACGCGCGTCACTCATCTGCGTTTCACGGAGGTAACGCAGGACAGCCGCGGCGGCGCCAATCGCCAGCGGCCGGCCTTCGAGGCCGAAGCCGGCCAGCGAGCGGACGCCGAAGTGTTCGCGCAGCAGGGCTTCACCGGCATCCGGGGCAAATGAAAGCTGTTCGGTCAGGGTGAGCGCGGCCGTGAAGCGCGGTGGCCCGGAGGGCTTCCCCTCCGCCGGTGCATCCGGCGAAGGCGGCTGCGGGAAGGCTGCACTGAGCAGCGGGGCAAGTGTTTGCGGGGCGAGAACTTCGCGTGGATCAAAGCGTTCGAGCAGGTTGAGTGCGGCTTCGAGGTGTGCTTCGCCCCGCAGTTCGGTCACGGAAAACTCGCCGGTGGTGACGTCAAGCAGGGCAACAGCGGTGGCTTCCGCGTTGCTGGAGAGTGCGGCGAGAAAGCGGTTTTCGGCTCCGGTCAGCAGGGTTTCTTCGAGGGAGGTGCCGGGCGTCACCACGCGCACGACGGCGCGTTCGACGAGCTTGGTCTTGCCGGTGGCCTCTTCGGTCTGTTCGCAGATGGCGACGCGGTAGCCGCGCTCGACGAGCCGGGCAATGTAGCCGGCGGCGGCGTGGTAGGGAACGCCGCACATGGGGACGGGCTGGGCGGTATCCTTGTGGCGGGCGGTGAGGGTGAGATCGAGTTCGCGTGACGCAATGTGGGCGTCCTCGAAGAACATCTCGTAGAAGTCGCCGAGCCGGAAAAAGAGCAGGGTGCCGGGGTACTTGGCCTTGATGGCAAAGTACTGGCGCATCATCGGGGTCGCTGCCGTGGACACCGAGTTCCGTTCCTCCTTACCGGGTGCGGTTGCGGCCCCGGCCGTGACCGGCCAGCCTCACGGCAGGATTTCAACCTCCAGTTGCTGGCGGCCGCTCACGTCGCACTCGCCGGGTGGTAGTTCCTGCTTGAGCAGGGTCAGGGTCGGCAGGGCTTTTCCTTCGGTTCTGATACGCGCACTGCTGATGGTCGCCAGATAGGAAGCCGGCAGCGCCGGCATGGCCTCCTCGCCGATGACTGCACCCGGCTCAGTACGGTAGAGCCGAACGTAGAGCCGGTCAGGGCGGTGCAGGCGATTGAGTGCCGCCGCAAGCTGTCCCAGATTCTCAGCCGTGCCGGTCACAACCGGATCGAGGGCATCCATGACGCGGCCATCACCGACGAGCAGCGTCACCATACCGGGACGCACATCGGCCGGAATGGTGACGGGCACCTGCTCCACAAGCGTCTGCCCCTGGGCATTGTGGGCCACGAGCGTCAGGTGGAGGGTTTCACCCCGCCGGACGCGCAGGCGGTCGGCCCACAGTCCGTCCAGGGTGGCGTTGAGCCGGGCATCCCGTGCTGTCACAGTGACGTGGATGGCGCGTACCTTCCCCTTGGCCAGCCCGCTGTTGAGCAATGTCGCCAGCGGTTGCGCCACGCTGACGCCGACGCCCGTGGCCGGGCTGAAGTTGGAAGCAATCGAACGGGCGAACCGGACCGGCGGTGCGCCGTCCAGCTCAATCCGCCCTTCGGCGCGAAGTGTCGCCTCGCCGATGCTGCGTTCCGTGGCCGTCAGACTGGCCGCGACGCCGATGTTGGCCAGAATCGGCGACAGGAAGCCATCTTCGACAATCTCAAAATGGTAGCGCCGGGCAGCGCCGAGTGCGCTTTTGACCTCAACCGTCACCGGAATCATCGGGGCCGTGATGCCCAGCCGCCCACGGATGGCTGCCGAGCGATCCTGCGTCATGGCTCCGACCGGGGCTTTGGGCACGGTCAGCTTGAAGGAGTTGCCGACGTTCGGGATGACCGTCACCACTTCGCCTTCTGACATCGGAAACATCACGCCGCCAATCCCGCCGGGGCTGAAGAAGGGATGACCGAATGCCAGAATGTCATCGCCATCGCGCCACGTCACCGTGCCGGAGGCGCTCAGTCCGAAGTCACCGCGCATGAGGTCCACGGAGACCGTCCGCCCCGGCGCAAGGGTTTCCGGGGTGATGACGCCCAGACCGGCTGGTTGCGCCGGAGCGCCGCCACCGTTGACAACCCGGAAGCCCAGCCCTTCAAAGGTGGCGGCAAAGGGGGTCAGGACATCCACGGCAAAACCGGACGCCGCCAGTGGCGTGGCAATCGGCAGGAAGGCCCCGCCTTCGCGCCAAGCATCACGCAGCGCCGGAATGCGCGCCACGGCTGCCGCATCAACCGGGATAGGCGAAAGCGTCCCGGTCCGCCGGGCAAGCCGTGCCGGGTCGCTTTCGGCAAAGACTTCAATCATGTGGGCGATGGGCATGATGAGCGCAACTGGTTCCTTGGCAAAGGCAAAGGCCGCCGAAATCGCGCCGACGAGCTTGCCTTCGATGAAAACCGGGCTACCGCTCATCCCGGCAAAGACCAGCGTGCGCTCGACGTTGGAGCCGGTCAGCCGCGCCACGATGAAGGACTGTTTCGGATTCGGTGTGCCGGGCAAAATTCCCAGGATTTCCACGCCGAAGTCTTCCACGCGGTCGCCCTGAAACACCGTGCGGCCCACGCCGACCAGTCCGGGCCGGATGGCGTGCAGCGGAAAGAAACGGGGATCGTCGGCCGTCATCCGCAGCGCCGCACGGGCGCTGTCGCGGGCGGCGCTGTGTCCGCGTTCATGGCCCGCGACCACGCCGCTGATGAGAACGAGACCGACCAGACCACAAAGTCCACGCCACATGAGTCGCCCGAGCATGCCAACCTCCCAAACACCGTGTTGACCGGCGGTTCACCGGCGGGTTGCCGCGCCACTGGCCGGCGCAAAGGTCATTTCCTTGAACAGGTAATCCGCTCCTGCCATTTTCTCGGTCAGGAACAGTACGTAGCGGATGTCCACGCTGATGGTGCGCTGGGCGTCGTAATCATACAGGAAGTCGTTGCCCAACCCTTCAAAATTGCCGTCGAAGACGACGCCGATGATTTCGCCGCGCCCGTTCAGGATGGGACTTCCCGAGTTGCCCCCAATGATGTCATTCGTGGAGAGAAAATTCACGGGCACATCGCCGAAACGTGGCTCAAAGTACCGGCCGTGATCCTTGCGCCGGTACAGGTCAATGACCGCCTGGGGCGCGGCAAACGGTTCAACGCCACGGTCCTTTTCGACAACCCCAAACAGGGTCGTGTAGTAGCGATAAGTGGCCCCATCCTTGGGTGTGTAGCCCTTGACTTCGCCGTAGGTGAACCGCAGCGTACGGTTGGCGTCCGGGTAGAAGGGCTGGTTGCCGCGACTGGCCGCCAGAGCCGCAATGTAGCGCGCCCGCAGCGCGGTGACTTCAGCATTGAAACGTTCCGTGCGCTTGCGTGCAGCATCGTTTTCGGGGGCCAGCGCCAGCAGGAAGTTGAGTCCGGGGTCATCGAGCGCCCGGAGCTGGGCCGCCGACAGTTCAAACAGCACCTGTAACCGCCCCGGCGTGCTGTAGTAGGGCGATTCGATGATGTGCCGGGCGAGTTCCCGTTGCGCTGCCGCGCGCGCTTCTCCGGTTTTGCCTTCAAACTGCCGGTCGAGAAAGGCGATGCGGTAGCCCGCCGGCTGCTTGTCGGCCAGTTCAAAGAGCGCCACCAGCCGTTGCTGTTCGAGATTTGCGTTCCGGTCACGAAACAGGTTTGGAATGACGGCCTTGAGGCGGCTCGCCTGCGCTTCGATTTGCGGGTTGCGCTCGCCGGCCGGTTTTTCGGCTTCCACCGCACGCGCCACGGCCAGACTGGCGACACCGGCCACCTGGCTGATGAAACCGGGAATCCGCGGCAGCAGGAAATCCGTGGGCACGAACGGCCGCTGCCCGTCATTGAGTTTGGTCAGTTTGGGAATGACATCGCCGTACTTGGCCTGGTTTTCGGGTGTGCTGGCAATGAACTGCGCCAGAGCGGCTTCTTCCTTGCGCCGCCGTTCGAGAAACTGGACGCGGCGGAGCGTACGCTGGGCGCCCTGGTACGCCTTGAGTGAGTTGCTCAGCCCGAAAATCTGCGAGGCCAGCGCCAGAGCCGTTTTGCGGTCGGCCCTGGCGGCTTCTTCGAGCGCGGCAATCTGGCCGGTGAAAAAGTCAATGAGCAGCGGAATCTGGAGGCGTTCATTGGTTTCCACCGAGGACGCTTCGCGGTAGCGGTTCGTGCGTCCCGGATAGCCCATGACCATGGTGAAGTCGCCTTCTTTGTAGCCGGCCAGCGAAATCGTCAGGTGCTTCTTCGGGCGGTAGGGCACGTTGTCTTTGGCGTAGGCCGCCGGGCGGTTGTCCTTGTTGGCATAGACGCGGAAAAAGGTGAAATCCCCGCAGTGGCGCGGCCACTCGAAGTTGTCCGGGTCGCCGCCGTAGTAGCCGATGTCCTTGGGCGGGGCATAGACCATCCGCACGTCGGGAAACACGTCATAGACGTAGAGGTAAAACTGCAACCCGCTGTTCATTTCGACGACCTGGGCCTGCCGGTTCGGCTGAGTCTGGGCGTCAATGATCTTTTTGCGGTTTTCGGCAATTTTTTTCTCCCGTTCCTCGGCGGTCATCTCCGGTGTGACGCCGGCAAGGACTTCCGCCGTGACATCCTTCATAATGTCGAGCACCTGAACGGTGTAGCCCGGCGTCGGCAGTTCTTCACTCCGGTTTTTGGCGACGAAGCCATTGGCGACATAATCCTTTTCCGGGGTGCTCAGGCTGGCGATGCCGTCGAAGGCGACGTGGTGGTTGGTCAGCAGAAGCCCTTCGGGAGAGATGAACTCCCCCGTGCCGCCGTCAATGATGACGATGGCATCCTTGAGGCTGGGGCCGTTCGGGTTGTAAATGTCTTCGGGTTTGAGGGTGAGACCCTTGGCCCGCATTTTGGCGAGAGGCAGGGTGTTGACCGTATCGGGCAGCCACATGCCTTCTTCGGCCTGCGTAAGGGTGAAGAGGCAGCCGGAAGACAGCACCAGGGCCAACCCCCCGGCAATCAGTCGCTTGTACATAGGAAACAAACGCGCTCCATTTCAGGATGTTGTGTGTCGTGCATTCGCAGACGATAACCGGAAATGACACCGGCCGAAAGCAAGAGTCCGTAGGCAGCCTGCCAGGGAGGCCGGGCCGGTGATGCCGCTTCCCATTGACGCCTTTCTGCCCGGCATCGTTGAGACCCTGCGCGCGGCCGGTCGGCTGGTCATTCAGGCCGCTCCCGGCGCCGGAAAGACAACCCGTGTCCCGGCGGCGCTGCTGGAAGCCGGGCTGTCCGCATCAGGCGACATCGTGGTGGTTGTCCCGCGTCGCCTGGCGGCGCGCCTGGCAGCCCGTTTCGTGGCCCAGTCGTACGGGGAAGCGGTCGGGCAGACGGTCGGTTACACGGTTCGCTTCGATGACCGCACCGGCCCGGCAACGCGCCTGCGCTTCGTAACGGAGGGCATTCTCACGCGCCGTCTGCTCCATGACCCAACCCTGCGCGGCACAGGTGTCGTCATCGTGGATGAATTCCACGAACGGCATCTCTCCACTGACTTGGCGTTGGCGCACCTGCACCGGCTGCGGCAGGGCGCGCGTCCTGATCTCAAGGTGGTGGTCATGTCGGCGACACTCGATGCCGAACGGGTGTCCGCCTTCCTTGCCGACGCACCGGTGGTGACGGTGCCGGGGCAGACCTTTCCGGTGACGGTGGACTACCTGCCGCCGCCGGGTGCGGTGCCCCTGTCCCGGCAGGTGGCGGCGGCTCTTGAGCGGTGCCTCCGGGAGGGACCCGACGGGGATGTACTCATCTTCCTGCCGGGCATGGCCGAGATTCGCGCCTGTCTGCGCGAGTGCGCCCCGCTGGCCGCGCGCCACAATCTGGCGCTGCATGCTCTGCACGCCAGCCTGCCGGCGGCGGAGCAGGATGCTGCCGTACGGCCCGGGCCGCGCCGCAAGGTCATTCTGGCGACCAACGTCGCCGAGTCGGCCATCACGATTGAACAGGTGGCGGTTGTCATTGACAGCGGTCTGGTGCGCCGCGTGGAGTACGCAAGCTGGACGGGACTGCCCCAGACGACGATTGGGCGCGTCTCCCAGGCGTCCGCCATCCAGCGCGCCGGCCGCGCCGGCCGGACCCGTCCCGGACGCTGCCTGCGGCTCTACACCGAGGCGGATTTCAACCTGCGCCCGCCTTTTGAGACACCGGAGATTCACCGTACCGATCTGGCGGAGGCCGTCCTGGAACTGCGGGCCGCCGGCATCTGCGACATATCAACCTTTCCGTGGTTTGAGCCGCCAACGGCCGAGGCGCTGGCCGCGGCCGAAGCGGCCCTGCATCGCCTGGGGGCGCTCGACGCCGAAGGGTTGACGGCCGTCGGGCGCGCCATGCTCGAACTGCCGGTCGCGCCGCGTCTGGCGCGGCTCGTCGTCGAAGGGCGCCGGCAGGGTGTGGTACGGGAAGCCTGCCGGGTGGCGGCGCTGCTGGGGGAGCGCGATGTTCGCCGGGCATCCACCGTTCCGCCCGGCTACGGGCAATCGGATGTTCTGGCGCTGCTCGATACGTTCGAGACTGCCAGCGAGACCGGTACAGTGGCACGGGTGCGGCAGGTCGAGCAGCAGTTGCTGCGGTGTGCACGCCGTCTGCCGCCGGAGCCACTGCCGGCGTTGGTGGGGGATGCCACCGGGGAAGTCGAATCCCGGCTGGGGCGCTGCCTGCTCGTGGCGTTTCCTGACCGGGTGGGGCGGATGCGGCGGCGGCCCGACGGCGAACGTGAGGTACTTCTGCCCGGTGGTGGACGGGCCCGGCTGGCGGCGTCGAGTGTCGTGACGGAACCGGGGCTGGTCTTGGCGCTCGATGCTGAAACACAGATGGATGGAACGACGCTTGTGCGGCTGGCGAGCCGGATTTCGCCGGACTGGCTGCTGGAGCTGTTTTTCGATGCCATCGAGGAAACGGACACGCACGAGCTGAACGCCGAAGGGCGTGTCGTCCGTTTCCGGCGGCTGCTCTATCAGGGCATTGTTTTTGAGGAACGGGTGCCTCCGGCGGTTGAGCCAGCAGCCGCGGCCCGGTTGCTCGTTGACCGTCTGCGCGCGAGCGGAGGAAGTGTCTGGCCGGCCGAGCCGGCGCTGGATCGTTTGCAGGCACGGCTGGCCTTTGCGGCGGCCCATGTCCCGGAAGCCGGTCTCAAACCCTTTACCGACGATGATGTGTGGGCAGCCGTGGAGGAACTGTGTCTCGGTTGCGTGACGCTGGAGGAAGTCCGACAGGCGCTACAGAGGCAGCGCCTGTCCGCCTTGCTGCTGGCGCGGCTGACGCCGGTGCAGCGGGCGCGGCTCGATGACATTGCACCGGAAAACCTGCCGCTGGGCCGCCGCCGTGTGTCCATCGGGTATCCGGCGGATGGGCCGCCATTCATCGCTGCACCCATTCAGGATTTCTTCGGGATCAAAGAAACCCCACGCCTGGCCCACGGGCGCGTTCCCGTCACCCTGCACCTGCTGGCACCCAATCGGCGGCCGGTTCAGGTCACGACCGATCTGGCTGGCTTCTGGAAACGGGCCTACCGTGAACTGCGCCCGCAACTTGCCCGGCGCTATCCAAAGCATGCCTTCCCGGAAGTGGGCAGCGAGTAGCGAGTGGAAGGGGCGACCGGCCGGTCGCCCATACTGGCGAGTGGCGACAGGTAGGGGCGGTTCGCGAACCGCCCGCACAAAAAGCAAAGACGCGCCCCGGTTGGAGCGCGTCGCGGAATTTGCCAGAAAGCCGTCGCAGGATGACGGTGCTGCCTGGTCGGCAGCCCGGTGCCGGCAGTGAGTAAACAACTAGGCCACAGCAGGCGTCGGTTCACCGGCCGGTTCGCCTTTGCGACGGGTCGGCGCCTTGGTTTCCTTGTCGAGCTTGCGCGACATCTTTTCAACCTGATTGAGAATGCGCTTGATGTCCGAGCCGTTGGCGAGGTCGAGCGACGCCACGACGTTGAGGACTTCCTCCCGCAGGGCTTCCTTGTCCAGTGCCGCCTTCTTCGACCGCGGGGTGGTCAGCTCCGTGAGCCGGCGCACCAGCCCGTCAAAAAACTTCTGAAGCTGCTCCGTCACCTGTCTGACCTGGGCGACAGGCATTTCACTGAGTTTGCTGACCTGCCGCTCGATGTCCTGCGGCGTGGGCAGGTTCAGGTTGGGCAGGTTCAGGTTGGGCATAGGCAATGTCGGAACGGTGAGTTCGACTTCGTTGCCGCGGGCCACGGCATCGTCAAAAAACTTCTTCACGGTGTCACGCACAACCAGCGTCGTGCCAATCCCGAACTTGACGCTTTTGACGGCCGCCTCGGAAACGATTTCAAAAGGTGGCCGCACCGTCGGTTGTTCAGCCAGCCGCTGGGCAGCCCGGGAACGGGGCTTGGAAGTCGTGGTTGGTGCCTTGCGGGTTGTCTTCCGGGTGGTCTTGGTCGTTGCCATACGAGTGTGCTCCTTATTGCGAGGGTATGTATTCAGAAAAACGAGGTCCGTGTGATGGGTTGCGCCGGGGGCGGTTGACAGCGGGGGCTTACGACCGGGCGGCGCGTGCGCGCTTCCGGGTGGTCATCCCGTGGCCGTTGGTGACACGTTGGGCGGACTCAGCAGCTCCTGCGCCGTCCACGCCGGCACCATCCAGCGGCGCAGCCTGGGTAAGCTTTCCAAGCTGCTTTTCGAGTTCAGTCACCCGCCGCTGAAGCCGTCCGAATTCCCTTGCCGAAGGCACGCCGTGCGCCGCAAGCTGCTCAGTAACACATTGTGAAACAAAGGTTTCGATGACGGCCCGCAGCGCCGGCGCCAGTTGCTCGGCGCTTTCATCAGCGCTCGCCGTGCCCTTCACGCTGTGGCGGAGGGCGTCCCGGAGCATCGTCCCCAGCCGCTCAAACTGGCGGTCAATCTGTTGCACCGTGTCCAGCCCGGCCGAGACCGTCCGCCGCATGTAGCCAAAAAACAGATCGCTCGGCTGCCGGATGAACGACACCAGCGCGTTGCGGGAAATCGGCTCCGTTGGCTGGCGCACCGTCGCCGCCGCAATCTTCGAGAGGGTGGCTTCCGTAATGTCTTCGCCGCTTTCCTTGTCAATGACCTGCACTTCTTCTCCCGCCTGGATGAGATCGGCCAGTTCCTCCAGTTTCACGTAGCGTCGGGCGACGACATCGTACAGTTTGCGATTCGCGTAACGTTTGATTGTGCGTGCCATGGGTGTTGCCTCCATCCTGTGGCGTCGGAAGTTACGTCGTGGGCGGACGCTGAGGGGAGGATAACGCACTGCGTCAAAAAGTCAAGCGGAAAGTGACGCGATGCGGCAGAATTTTGCCGGTCCCGGAGTGCAAATACAACAAAACAAAAGGGAAATGGATTATCTTTCAGGGGAGCTGGAATGGCGCAGTGTGCGAATTTCAACCCGTTCACCGGCCCGCCGGCACTGCCGGGCGTACCGGAAGGCCGCGGTCAGGTCGTCGCCATCGGCGTCGAGCGCCGTCGTCCGGGGCATGGACACGGAAAGCGTCGGCAGCACCCGGATGAGGTGGTCGAGCGAAAGCTGAAAGCCCACGGCCGGCTCATCCACGCCAAACAGACGGGTCAGGGCATCGTACCGTCCGCCGCTCCCGACGGCCAGCCCGCTGCCGGGGACGTAGATGTGAAACGTCATCCCGGTGTAGTACCCCAGGCGGCCGACGGCGCCGGCATCGAAGGTCAGGCGGTCGGCAATGCCAAGGGCGGCCGCGACATCAAAGACGTGTTCGAGGTCGTCCAGCGCCGCCAGAATATGGTCATTGCGGGTCTGCGCACGCAGGTGGTGCAGGGCTGCGCTCTGCCCATGGACGCTCACCAGGTCGCGCCAGAGGGCGGGAGCGGACTGCTCGCGCAGCCACGTCTCCAGAGCGGCGTACTGCCGCCGGTCAATAAGCTGGCGCAGGGTTTCGCGCTGTCCGGCAGAGAGTTCCAGTTCTTCGGCGACGCCGGCGAGGATTCCGGCATGGCCCAGCGACACATGCACTTCTTCAAGGCCAAGCCGTTCGAGGGCTTCCAGCGCCACGAGCAGGACTTCGACATCGGCTTCGAGGCGGTCATTGCCGAAAAGTTCCGCGCCAAGTTGCCAGGTGGCGCTGGCGACACGGCGGGCGGCGTGGGTGTTGCGGAAAACTTCGCCGCCGTAGCACAGCCGGATGGGCCGCGGCCAGTCCCGGCAGCGCGTGGCGACGGTGCGTGCCACCAGCGAGGTCAAATCCGGGCGCAGCGCCAGCAACTCGCCTTCGACATCCGTAAAGCAGTAGGTGGCTTCCGCCGGATGGCTGCCCGTGCTCTGGACAAAAAGGGCATGGGCGTCATAGACCGGCAGCAGGATTTCCTCGTAGGACCAGCCGTGAAAGGTCTCGAACACAATGCGCTCGATGGTCCGGCGGCGGCGGACTTCCGGCCCGAGGACATAGGTGACGCCAGCCGGGAGTTTGAACCAGGTATCCGTTATCGTCGTCATGATTGCGGCCCGTGCTTTCTCAGATTTCGATCAAGTGGCAACATCTTCCCACGTGTAAAAGACCGTGCTTGTAGTCCATTCTGGCGGTCAAGGCAAAACGGCTGCTTCAGAAGCTGCGGCCGGGCGTCGCTGCCGGAGAGGGAAGAGCCGCCCGTGGCGGTCGTGATTTCTGCCTGACAAGGAAGGGGTGTTACCTATGTCAGAAGCAAGTGTTCCTTTGGGCGGAGGGGGGGCGGCCGGGCATCCGTCTGGGGGTTGGTGTCCGAACTGTGGGGCGCCGCTGGCGGTTGGGCAGAAATACTGCATCCGGTGTGGATTGCGCTACGACGCCGCCGCCTTTGAGCGGTTGGCGGCGCTTGAGGCCGAACGCCGGGCCATTCTGAGGTCGCTGCTGCCCACGGAAGCCAGCGCCGCGAAAGCGGGTTCCGCGCCGGGCAGACCTGTGCCGCCAGTGCAGATGGAGACCGCGTTGGCCGAAACGGAGCCGGAGGCCGGGTGGCCGTCCGATGCTGATACCGGTTCTGTGGCGTGGTTGCTGCCGGTTCTGGTGTATGGCGGCGGGATGCTGATGGTCATCGGCGCGCTGGTGTACCTGCGGGGCATCATTCTGGAATATCCGGCGGTGCAGCTTGGTCTCGTCACGGCGGCCATGGCGGGGTTTTTCGGGCTGGCGGTGCGCGGTTTGCATCACGATCCCGACAATCTCCTGGCCCGGGGCTGGCTCTGGCTGGCGATGTTGCTGCTTCCGCTCAATTTCTGGTTGGGGGTTCGGCACGGCTGGCTGCCGTCCGGGGGCGGGTGGGCTTATGCGCTGGCGTGTGCCGTGGCGTACTGGTCGCTGGCCACATGGCTTGCTGACCGGGCCGTGCCCCACCTGGCGGTGGGTGTCGGGTTGTTGGCCGTCCTGTGGTTTGGGGTGGATGTCCTGCCGTCGGAAGCGGCGGCCTGCGGACTGCTGTCGGTCGTTGCGATGGGGCTGGCCGTCTGGTCGGTCCGTTTTCCGGCCCACATTGCGGCTGTGGCGGGTTGGTGGTGGGGTGCGGCCACTGTGGGATTGTGCGCGCTGACGACGCCTTCCCTTGGTGAATTCTGGCTGGGCGGCCTCACCGGCCTTTCATGTCTGGTGGTGGGGGCGGTGACGGCCAGCCAGGGCGCGGCCTGGGCATGGGTGGGCGGTGGTCTCGGCGTCCTGACGCTGGCCTATGGTCAATGGCTCGCGCTGCACAACCTGCCATCGGGCTGGCTGGCAACGGGTTGGGCCGGCTGGCTGTGGGTGCTCACCCTGGGGCAGATCGCAGCGGATCGCCGGGCGGAAACGGACCACGAAGAGCAGGCCCGACGTTTCTCTGTGCCGTGCAGGTGGGCGGGGCATCTTCTGGCGGGCGTCCTTGGTTTGTGGGCGCTGCTTGGCGTCGTCATCGGCTTTGACATCTGGCTTTTTGCAACGTCGGCTGGAATCACGCTCGGCCGCGGGCTGGCGACGGCTCATGAGTGTGTCGGGTACGGTCTGGCGTGGGCGCTCGTGGCGGGGTGGGGGGCGTGGCAGATGCAGAAAACGCTCCTGTGGTTTCCACTCTGCCTGGCGGTCGTGTCCATTCTGGCCATCTCCAGCGCCCTGACGATGGGCGCACGGGAGATACAGGTCATTTCTGGGCCGATGGCCCTGCTGGTGCTGCCGGTTGTGCTGTGTGCCACGCGCTTCGGGATTGAGTGGCTGGGCGCGTGGCTGGGGCGGGAGTACAGCACCGAGGTGGACACGAGCTTTGGTCTCGACTTCGGGCTGCCGCATCATCCGGCCATCGTGCCGTCGCGGTGGGTGGTGGATTTCTGCGCGGTTGTTCACCTGCTGGGGCTGGTGGTGCTGGCCGCGGAGGCATGGCATCCGGTTCACACGGTCGGGATTGCCATCCTGGCCCTTTATGGCGGCCTGGGATGGTTTCTGAGCAGTACGCCGGGTCTTCAGCGTGGGTATGCCCTGGCGCTGTGGGGTGTGGCCTACGTGGGGCTGGTGGTGACGGGGTGCGGCGCCGGGCAGGTGGGATGGCTCGACATCCTGCCCTGGGTGGCGCTGGTTGCCGGGGGCAGTGTCGTGGTGGTGTCCGCTCCGGTGGTGGATGAAAGCCACCTTCGCGCTGCATTACGGCAGGTCTCGCTGGTTGTGCTGGGGTGGGGCGTGCCGTCCGCGCTGGTTGGCATCGTGACCGCGACGGGGCCGGAAGCCGGGCACTTCCTGGCACTGGCATCGGCGGCTGGTGCGGGCTGGGTAGCCGCCGTCCGGCAGGTGGTTCCGCTGTGGGGGCTGTTGGCAACGGTGTGTGGCGGGCTGGCGGCCGTCCAGGCCGCGCGGCTCGCCGGATGTCCGATGGAAGCGTTGCCCATGGTTGGTGTGGTGTATGGCTACAGCGCGGCGTGGCTGGGGTGGCGGAGACCGCAGCGCGCCAAGGAGGGAGAAGCCGAACCGTCGTTGTGGGGATCACTGAACGCCGGCGGGCAGCTCTGCCTGTGGGTTGGGGCTGTGGGCGCGCTGGGCGTTCTGGAAGGTCAGTCCGCAGTGCTCGTCGGCTGTAGTCTTGTCTGCGCGGCCAGCGCATTGGCCGTAGCCAGTTTCCTTGCCCGGGATGCCACGCATGACCTGTACGCCGTAGCCGCGCTGGTGTGGGGCGCTGTGACTTACGTATGGGCGCTCAGCTACCTGGTGTTGCCGCCGTTTGAGCGGGTTGCCGCCCTGACTGTGCCCTATGGCGTGGTGGTGGCGGGTGTCGGCTGGCTCAAGTGGCGGTGGCAGCGCGGTCATCCGGTGCTGGCGCGCCTGCTCATCTGGCTGGGGAGCTTCGTCTTCTGCTTTCCGGTCGTCGTGCAGTCCATACTGCTCCGTCTGGATGGCAAGGGGGCGCCTGGCCAGGACATGCTGGCGGATGCAACGGCATTGACCGCACTGGTGCTGGGTCTGTCCACGCGCTGGAAAGCTCCGGCCTTTGCCGGCGGGACGGCGTTGGGGCTGCACCTGTCGGTGGTGTTGGCGGTCAGTGTGCCGTGGGGTGACGTGCCCTACGGCGTCTATCTGGCTCTGGTGGGACTGACGCTGTTTGTGACCGGCATCTGGTTGTGGCGGCGGTATCAGACCGACTAGCCCGCCGGCAAAACGGCTCCGGGGGGTTGCTACCGGGTGTCGATCAGATGGTGCATCGTGAATTGACACCACGGAAAAAACTCTGTTAGCTTAGCCCTACCTTCGCTATAGTTCATAACGCTTCCAAAACCTGTTTTTCCTGCCTGGAAAGCCCTATGCCGCTCGTAGGCGATCTCACCGACCTCGCACTGGTGGACATCATCCAAATCAACTGCGTCGGCCGCAACACGGCGCGGCTGACCGTTCACTACCCGATTGGCGATGGCGTGTTTTACTTTGCCGATGGTGAGGTGGTGGATGCGCGTCTCGGTAATCTGGTAGGGGTTGAAGCGGTGTACAAGGCCCTGGAGTATGACCAGGGAGCCTTTCGGATTGACACCGGCATTCCAGCGCCGACCCGCACGATTTTTGAGCCTTGGGCCAACCTCATCATGGAAGGGCTGCGGCTGCTGGACGAGGCCCGCGCGGGACGCGGAGAAGATGGTGAAGCCACCACACCCACGCCGACAGCGGCGCTGCCGACCCGGACGCCGACGACCACGAGTGGCGCAGCCCGGGTGGTCAACATTTACCAGGTGCTGGTCAATGATCTGACAAAAGTCAAAGGGATTGACATGGCGCTGGCGGTGGCGCGGGATGGCACCGTGCAGGCTGCCAGTAAAGTCAAATCAGCCGAAAAGCTGGGCATGATGGTGGCCCTGCTGGTTCACCTTGGACGGCTCATCACCGTGCCGAGCCGGGTGGGGGCCCTGTCCCGGATGACCATCAGCGTTGGCCCGAAGAAGGTAATGGTCTTCGACCTTGAAAATTACCTGGCGCTCATCGAGTTCAGTGCGGCGGTTCGGTTTGAAACCATGAGTCCACACATTGACCGCATCTTCCGCAAGATGCAGGCGCGCATCAACGGTGCAACCGAAGGGGTTTCGACAGGTTTGTTGGGTGGTACAGGTGCGCTGACCCCACCTGGGCCTTATGCGGGGCCGCTGACGATGTAGTGCTGTCGGCTTGGCGCTGCGCCACTGGTTGATGTTGACGCTTGGCCATGATTGTTCCACGCGGAAAGCCGGTCCATGAAAATCTGAGCACTTCGTACGTCAACGTTGCGGCCCTGCTGGCTGATCTCCAGGTCAACGAGTTTACGGGCTATGTCTCCGTCGAGTTCTGGGGCTACAGTGGCTATGTGTTCCTGTCGCGCGGGCAGATTGTCAATGCCTACGAGGCGACGGAAACCTCTGTCCAGCGCGAGCGGCAGGCTTTGGACAACCTGCTGTCACGCGCCCAGGCGCGCAACGGCAAGGTCGGGTTCTTCCAGCACCCGGAAGAAGTCATCCAGGCCATTACCGGCATCATTGATGGCGAGCCGGTGCACCGCGATTTGTCTTCGGATTTTACCAACCTCGAAAAGCTCGTCGAGAAGCTCATCAAGTCCGGCACTGCCTGGTATGTCGAAGTGCTGTTTGAACAGGAACAGGGCGGCGGAATCATTTACGTTTTCGATGAGCGGGCCGAGGCCGTCGTTTCGGTCGCGCCGACGGCCGGCGGCGAGTACGCCACGGCGCTGGGAAAGGATGGACTGGCGCTGATTTACGACCGGGTTGCGCGGGGGGCAACATTCAACGTCTATCGTGGGACGGGCACCCCGGCTGCTTCAATGGCGACCATCAAGCCGCCGGCCGCGCCGCCACGCCCGGAAACGCCGCCATTCGGTCCGCCGCCGGTCAGTCGTCCCGGCCCCGTGACACCAGCGCCTGATCTGGCGCCACCCACCCTGCGCGTGTCGGAAGTACAATCCCTGCCAAGCGCGTCTCCGGTGGTGGATACGGTGCTCGTCGAGGACGTGGAGGACAGCGATTCACCGCTCGAACTCGAAGATGAAAGTATTCGCCCGCTGACCCGCGAGCAGTATGCCGAACTGGTCGGCTTGATGGGGGAGGTGGTGCGCGCCGTGGAATCCGGTGTCACGGAAGCCCTGCGCCGGGCGGATTTCGTACCGGCATTCCGTGAGGCGCTCATCAGCATTGCCACCCACTATCCCTTTCTTGACCCTTTTGCGGCCGAGTTTGAGTATGCCGATGGCATGGCCACGTTTCGCGGCAAGGCGCGTCCGGCAGACTTCGTGGTGGGGCTTTCGCAGGCGCTCCGGCTTACCGTCACCGATCTGGACCGGCGCGCGCCGGAAACCCAGCTTCGCCAGCATATCGAGGCGGCATTGCAGGCGTTACATCAGCGGCGGCGGGCGGAGTTCGAGCGGTACGGTCTGGAAATCGCCACAAACGAAATTCTGGCACCCTCGGCCGGATACCCGGCCGGATAGGTGGCGGCACTGGTTCCAGTCAGCGGGACGCCGTGAGTATTGTGAATCGAGCCTTGATTGGTAAGGAGTGCGCATGTCGAAAGCCCATGAAGTGTTTCTCCAGGACCTGATGCGCATGCCGGGCATCAAAAGCGCCCTGCTCGTTAACAATCGCGGGGAAGTCCTGTTGAGCGCCGGACAATTCGCCCTCAACTCCCAGGCGACCGTGCAGATGGGGGTGCTGCTGGCGCAGCTCTCGGCGGTGGCCGAGATCGAGTACAACAAGGTCGAAGAAATCTCGATGGTCTTTGCCGACGGGCGCATCACCACTTTCACGAATCTTGACTTGATGATCGAGACCACCTATGGTACGCAGGAAGTCTTCCTCATCCTCGTCAGTGTGCCGGCGGCCAACCTGCCGACCATGCGCATGACCGTCAAGGTAGCGGCCGACAAGCTCAAAAAAGACCGTGCCGTGGCTGGACTACGGGTCAGCGTCAGTGTGTTGCGTCGCAATCTTTTGACGCGCGACCGACTCGATGCGACGAGTTGGGAGCTGCTGGAAGCCATGAATCGCGCCTGACGGTGGCAGCGAGGTGACGTGGCATCAGGGGGCGCGTGGCGGCTTCCGCCGGGAGCTGGTCAGAGCACCCAACGGTATTTTGTTTGGCCCTGGGGACGTACACCATGTCGAACGCATTCAGTGGGAATCTGGCGCAGCTCAAGCTTATGGATGTCCTGCGGCTGCTTCATGCGAGCAACCGGACCGGGACGCTGGAACTCGTTCACGACGATGGGCGGCAGGGGGAGATTTATTTCGACAACGGCCAGATTGTCCACGCTGTTTATGAGGATGCCATCGGGGAGGACGCCGTCTATGGTCTGTTTTCCTGGGGCAGCGGGAAGTTCAGCTTCACAGCCACGGACACGCCAACCGATGAACGAACCACCTACCTTCAGACCGAAGAGATTCTGCTGGAATGCGTCACCTATGCGACCGAGTGGGAAAGTGTCCGCCGGGTCGTGCCCTCGGCGCGCGCGGTGTTCCGGCTTTCTTCGCGCTCGATGAAGGAGTTTTCCCTGCGCGCGGAAGACTGGTCGGTGATTCAGAACCTGGATGGTGTCCAGACGGTCGGCGAGATTGGGGACATCACGCAACTCAATGAACTGATGGCGTCGAAGGTGATCGTCCGCCTGTACGATTTGGGGCTCGTCGAGTATGTCGGCGAGCGTCAGGAAGAGGATGTGCAGGTGGATGTGGTCTCAGATGACATCATCCACCAGACTGAGCGCGAACTGACCCGCGCCATCGGCCCCATGGCGCCGATTGTGCTCGAAGACTGCGCCGAAGCCCTTGGGTTCAAACTGCGGCAGATGCCCAAAGACATGATGCCATCCCTGGCCGAGCGCCTGGCCGAAGAAATCCCGGACAACGAACGGCGGGTCAAGTTTCAGGAGGCCATGCTTGAAATCATGCAGCACCTTTATGCCTGACCCGGACGGCTGCACTGGATGGGCGTCGGGCGTGGGCCACGCTGTCGGGATGGTTTCGCATCGTAGCGTCCCTGCTCCCGGCAGGTTGGGGAGGCAGGCGGGGGCCGCACCTTTCGGCCGTGTCGGCCACCGACACGTCACGCTTCATTTTCGACCATGAAACTCAACATTCGGAATAAACTTGCCATTTTTGCGGCGCTCCTCATTTTTGCGCCGCTGGCGCTGTCGGCGCTGGCTTTCGTGGTCATCGTCAGTGGGACGATTGATGGCAATGCCCGCCGGGACATCGAAAAGGATGCCCGCCTCGCCGACCGCATTCTGCGCTCCCGACAGCAGGCCCTGCGGGAAGTCGCCCAGTCCACGGCCCAGGCCATTGCGGCCGAGAACCTCATTGACTCGGCGGCGGCGCCGACCGGGGCTTCGAGTGCTTCGGGGAATCCAGCCCAGGTGGCCCAGCAGAGCCAGGCGGGCGGGCGGCAAAAGCTCAGTCAGTTGCTGCGGCAGCGGGTCGAATCTTCCGGGGTGGACTTCCTGGCCACCCTCGACACCAAAGGGCAGGTTCTGATGCGCAGCGCCGGCAGTGGAGACAGCTCCTTTGGTGACAACCCGCTGTTCATCAAGGCCAAAAATGCTGCCGAAAGCAATCAGCCCGATGCCCTGTTGCGGGCGCTGGTGTCCGGGGCCGTCAATGAAACGCCCGATCTGCTCCGGGACTTTGGCCTGGCCGAGCAGTTCAACCGCAACGTGGCGTCACAGGTTGGGCTGACCCTCGAAGGCATTGCGCCGGTGGTGTCCGGCAATCGGGTGCAGGGCTACGTTGTGGCCGGGCAGCTCATCAACAACGCGCCCCAGGATGAGAACCGTCCCCTGACGGCACTCACGCGGGAAATCAAGCAGACGCTCTACCGCGACCTGCAGGATGTGTCGGTGACACTCGTGCTGTCGAAGGATAAGAAGGTGATTTCAGCCAGCGATCCCCGCGCCCTGGGTGTGGCGATTCAAGGTCCGCTGGCCGACGACAAACCCACGGCCGTCAACAACACCCTGCTGGGAGGCGATTACAAAACGGCCTTTGCGCCGATCAAGGAGCCCAGTGACCTCACCATCATCGGCTACGTTGGCGTGGGGGTGCGTGAAAGCTATTTCAGTCAGGTGTTCAACACGACGCTGCTCATCATTGCCATCGTCACCGGCGTCTCACTGGTGCTGGGCGTTGGCATTGCCTTTTACCTGTCGCAGCTTCTCACGAAGCCGATTCTGCAACTGACCGAAGCCGCGAACCGCATCAGTCTCGGCGAACTCGATGAGCCCATCGTGGTCGCCACCGGGGATGAAATCGGCGAACTGGGCGAATCGCTCGAACGCATGCGCATCAGTCTGAAGCAGGCCATCGAGCGTCTGCGCAGCCGCCGCTAAGCCCGGCTCACTCAGGAACCTGCTTATGAAGATTCACGAATATCAGGCCAAACGCCTGCTGGCGAAGTTTGGCGTACCCGTGCCGCGCCACCACGTGGCGCTCAATGCGATGGATGCCTGCATGGCGGCGGAAGCTCTGGGGACTTTTCCGGTCGTTCTCAAGGCCCAGATTCATGCTGGCGGCCGCGGTAAAGGCGGCGGCGTCAAGCTCGCTTCCTCGCTTGAGGAAGTGGAAGCCATTGCCTTGCGCATGCTGGGGCACAAGCTGGTGACACCCCAGACGGGCCCGGAAGGGCGCACGGTTCACCGGCTCATCGTCGAAGAAGGTCTGCACATTGACCGCGAGCTGTACCTCAGTCTGCTCATTGACCGCACTACGTCTTCGCCCATCATCATGGCGAGCGAAGCCGGCGGGATGGAAATCGAGGAAGTTGCCGCAGCGACTCCGGAAAAGATTCTGCGGGAAGTCATCGATCCGGCGCTTGGGTTGCAGCCGTATCAGGCGCGGAAAATCGCTTTCGGCCTCGGCTTTACGGGCAGCCAGGCGGGGAAGGTGGTGAAGATACTGCTGGCGCTCTACCGGGCCTTTGTGGAAAGCGATGCCTCACTGGTCGAGATCAATCCCTTTCTGCTCACCAAAGAAGGCGATTTCTACGCGCTCGATGCCAAGGTGATGCTCGATGACAACGCCCTGTACCGGCATCCCGACTACGTCGAGCTGCGCGACACCCGCGAAGAAGAACCGCTGGAAACTGAGGCCGCCAAGTACGATCTCAACTACGTCAAGCTGGATGGCAACATCGGCTGCATGGTCAATGGCGCCGGGCTGGCGATGGCCACGATGGACATCATCAAGCTGGCCGGTGGTCATCCGGCAAACTTCCTCGACATTGGCGGCGGCGCTTCCCAGGAACGGGTCGAGCAGGCTTTTCGCATCCTCATTGCCGATACGAGCGTCCGGGCGGTGCTCATCAACATTTTTGGCGGCATCGTCCGGTGCGACATGGTGGCGGCCGGGGTCATTGGGGCCGCACGCAACCTGGGTGTGCGTCTGCCGATTGTCGTCCGGCTTGAAGGCACGAACGTCGAGCAGGGGCGCGCCCTGCTTGAAAGTTCGGGGCTGAACTTCACGACGGCCAGCGGCATGCGGGATGCCGCGGAGAAGGTAGTGGCCTTGGCGGCCTAGGCGCACCTGGCGGCTGCACTGGGCAGAACCCATCTTCCGGGCACGGTCTTTCAGGGGAAGTGGCTTGTCACCTGTGGTATGGGGGGGACATGCGTCCACTGCAACCAGAAGAGCCGGTCAGTCTGGTTCTCGCCGCTGGGGGTGCGCGTGGCGTCGCCCACGTCGGGGTGCTCGAAGCGTTGGTGACGCACGGTTTCCGCATACAGGAAATCGTCGGCTCCAGCGTTGGCGCGCTGATTGCGGCCTACTATGCCGGGGTTGGTCTGTCGCTTGAGGAAATGCGCACCCTGGGGCTGGGGCTTTCCTCGCGGCATCTGCTGGCCTGGGCAGCGGCGCGCCGTGCACCACGCTTTGCCCGCCCTTACTTCCAGCGCCGGGCCGGGATTGTCCCAACCTATCTGGAGCGGCTCGAACAAGCCTCCGGGCGGTCACTGCACCACGGCGTCGAGCGCATGGGCCTGCTGGCCTTCGATGGCCTTGCCAGGCGGGAAGTCATGTTTCACAACCAGATGCCGGATTTCCCGCTGGCCGAGGCCATGCGGGGGGCCGTGGCCATTCCGGTGGTCTATCCGCCACGGCGCATCGTCCATGCCGGGCAGCGGATGTCCCTCAGCGACGCCGGCGGGCGCAACCGGCTGCCCATCGAGTACCTCTTTGCCGAGCCTTTCCGTCCGCGTCAGATTGTGGTCAGTGACATTGCCAACCGTCTGTCCCATCGGCGTGAAAATGCAGCCAAACTCAAGGTCTGGCAGGCGCGTCGGCCGGACGTGCCCATCCACGTCGTCCTGCCGGATGCGCTGGGCCGGGGCATGCTGCTGTATCGGCTCTCCGATCTGGAAGCCCTGGTGGCTTCGGGACGCGCCGTGACGGAAGCCCTCATCGCATCGGCGGCGCAGCCTTCGCCGGGCTGAAAGCGCCCGGACGAGCTTGCACGGCGGCGTCAGCCGTGGGTTTGCAATTGACCACTCGCCATTCACATTGCACAAAGGCGTCGGCCATGGGTTTGCAATTGGCCGGCGGTGGTTTACAGTTGTGGCCTTCATCCCCCAGGACAACCCATCTCTTTGCCAGTTTGGGAGACCTTGCATGTCAGCTACTCGCCAGGAAGCCGCCATGCGTCAGGTATTCGAGCGCATTGTCGCCGATCCTGATTTGCACTGGGCGACGATGAATCTTTACTACTACTCGGAATATCACGGAGCCGAAGGGATTGCCGCGCTGGCCAAACAGGTCGAAGCCACCAATCCCCAGCTTGCCGAGGCGCTTGTTCACCACGCGGACGATGAGTTTCGCCACGCCGCGATGATTGCCGACATTATGACGGACCTGGGCGATGTCCCACGCCCGCCGTTGGGCATCAAGTATGTGGATGAGTTTGCCGCCCTCGCCACCGCCAGCACTGATCCCGACCGGATTGATGAAGTCGAACTGCTGGCGGCGCTCAACGTGACGGAAAAGCGCGGGCTGTTCAGCTTTGCACTGCATGTTTCGACCTTGCCCAAGGAAAGTAAAGCCTTCAAGCTGCTCAATCAGGTCAAAAACGAAGAAGCCGGGCACGTCCGGTGGGGCAACCAGTATCTGTCCGAACTCAAGGCCAGCGGACGGGAAGCCGAGGTGCGGCGGGCGCAGGCGAAGTTTGAGGTCATTGAGAAAGCCGCCTATGAAACTTCGCTGGACATCATGCCGGGGGCGCCTATCCGTCGCATGCGGCGGGTTGTGGAAGTAGCCCGGCAGTTGCCGGCAGAACGGCAGATTCCCTACGTGGTGGAGCAGTTCTTCCGGGCCGCAGACCCGCGCCCGGTGTTTGGCGCCCGGTGGCAACTCGTCGAAACCATCCTGTCTTCCGCCCGGCTGCGGGAACAGGTCAGCGCCGATGTGCAGCGCATCGTGGCCGGACAGCCACTTGCGTCTGACTCACTGCTGGGCCGTCTGGTGGCGGATGCGCGCCGTGCGGTTGAAAGCCTGTGGCGTCCGCAGGCACAGGCCGCCTAGTGGAGTCTGCCTGGTGTGGCGAACTGGCGTGGTGAACTGGACCCAGGCTGGTTATGACCTGGTGTGGTGACTGTGATGTGGCGTTCGACTGCGCCTGTCAGAGATTTTCTGATAGGCGCAGCGCCATCTGGTGCGCTACGCTGGAGTGTCACGCAGTGATGGCAGAAGCTTTCGGCTGACCGAAAATCCAGCCAGGTGACCGACTCGCAGACGAACCGGTTTTGACGCCATGTTCCAGCACATTCTCTTTCCCACTGACTTCTCCCCGCTCTCGCGTGGGCTGCTGAAATACACTGCGGCTTTTGCGCGGCAGTCCAACGGGCGGGTGACGATCCTCAATGTTCAGAGCGCCTCCCTGCCGGCCCAGGCGCTGCGGCTTTCGGAGCGGGCCCTGGCCGAAAACGGCTTCGAGTGGCTCGTCGGTATTCGCCGCGAGCTGGAAGAAATGCTTCAGCACGAAGTGCTCCAGGGGCTAAATGCGCATGCCATGTTGGCGGAAGGCGAGCCTGCCGCGGAAATCCTGCGCGTCGTGCGCGAGAAAGACATCTCCCTCGTGGTGATGGCGACGCAGCGACGTGGGTTTCTAAGTCGTCCGCTCATTGGTTCGACAGCCTTGGCCGTACTCGAAGAAACCCCCTGTCCGGTCCTGGTGGCCCGGCCGCCTTCACGCGACTTCGTGTACTACAAAGGCGCTGAAACGACGATTGCACTCAACCGGATTCTCCTGGCCACGGATTTTGACCCGGTGACGGATGCCGCCAAGCAACTGGCCTTCGATCTGGCAAAAGCCCATGGGGCCAAGGTCACGGCCCTCCATGCCATTCATATCGTTCTGGGGTACTTCCCCATGCGCGCCAAAAGCGGGGAAGATGATGCCGTGGCACTCGTGCGGCGCAACGCCGAAGCGCGCTTCGAGGCACTGGCCGCCGAAGCCAAGGCTGCCGGCGTCAATTTTGAGTCCCGGTTATGTGATGGCCGGGCTTATGAAGTCACCCTGAAGCTGGCCCACGAAATCGAAGCCGACCTCATCGTGATGGGCTGTGGTGACCGCAAATCCGGCCAGCCGCTCGGCCACCACGTCGAGCGGGTGATTCGGGAGTTGCCCTGCCCGGTGCTGGTCGTGCCGCCGGGGGCCAGTCAAACGGCTTGAGGGTGTGGCGCTTGAAAGCGTGGCGGCCGGTGGCGGGGAAGCCATGGCCGCCCGTTTGCGTCAGCGTCGCCCGACGCCCAGGTAACGGAAGCCGGCGCGCCGCGCCTGCATCGGGTCACAGACGTTCCGCAGGTCGGCAATCGCCGGTGTGCGCATCACCTCGCGCAGCCGCTCCAAGTCGAGCCGGCGGTACAGATTCCACTCCGTGGCGATGATGAGCAGGTCGCAGCCGGCGGCTGTTTCGTAGGGGTCTTCACAGAACGTCACATCGGGCAGCAACGTCGCGGCTTCTGGAATCGCCACCGGGTCGCTGGCCCGCAGGGTGACGCCCAGCCGGCGGATGGCCGCCCCGATGGCCACCGCAGGTGATTCACGCAGATCGCTGGTTTCGGGCTTGAAGGTCAGCCCCAGCATGCCGGCCACCTTGTCGGTGTAGGGTTCGCCCAGCAGCGTTTTGATTTTGCCCAGCATGGCCTCGTGCATGTCGTCATTGACGGCAATGCCGGCCTCGACGATGCGCAGCCGATGCTGTTGACTGCGCGCCAGGTGGGCCAGCGCTTGGGTGTCTTTGGGAAAGCAGGAGCCGCCGTAGCCCGGCCCCGGCGACAGAAACTTGCTGCCAATCCGGCTGTCCAGCCCCATGCCACGGGCCACATCGAGCACATCGCAGCCAAGGCGGTCGCACAGCAGCGCCAGGTCGTTGATGAAGGAAATCTTCACCGCCAGAAACGCATTCGACGCATACTTGATGAGTTCTGCCGTTTCCACGGTCGTCGCCACCAAAGGCACGCCGGTTTGAATGAGCGGAGCGTAGAGGTCGCGGAGAATGGCGTTGGCCTGCGGGTCTTCGCAGCCAATGACGATGCGTTCCGGGCGCATGAAGTCGTTGATGGCATCGCCTTCACGCAGGAATTCCGGGTTGGAGGCGACACTGAAGCTCGCCCCGGCCGGGCAGCATTCCTCCATCACCCGGCGAATCGCCTGCCCCGTGCCGGTCGGCACGGTGCTTTTGGTGACGATGACCTTGTAGCCGTCAAGGGCTTCGGCAATCTGCGCGGCCACGGCTTCCACCTGTGACAGGTCAGGACTCCCGTCTGGATTGGGCGGTGTGCCAACGGCAATGAACACGACGAGCGCCCGGTGGACGGCCGCCTTCAGGTCGGTTGTGAAGTGGATACGTCCGGCCCGGCGGTTTTTTTCGATGAGCACGTCAAGCCCCGGCTCGTAGATGGGCACGCGCCCGTCTTCGAGCATGGCAATCTTGGCGGCGTCTTTGTCCACACAGGTGACGTTGACGCCGAACTCGGCAAAACAGGCCCCCGTGACGAGACCTACGTAACCCGTACCGATGATGGCAATGTGCATGGCAATGGCGTCGGAAACTGGGAAAAGTTCAGGGTCTGCACGGGACGACTCTGGCAAAGCCCTGGCCCGGCTGTCAAACTGGCTGTCAAACGCGCGGTTCCGCTCCGGCCGACGACAAAACACCCCACAGATCGTGGAGATGGACCAGCCCTTCGACGTGCTGCCCGGCGTCCACAACAACCAGCGAGGTGATGCGGTAGGCTTCCATAGCGCGCAGCGCCGCCATGGCGCGGTCGGTTGCCCGCGCCGTGCGCGGATGTGGATGCCGTGCCTGCCGCCCTTCCAGCGCCGCCGCCGCCGTAAGCCGCAGGAAGGCTTCCGGCTGATGCTCCATCAGCCGCCGCAGATCGCCGTCGGAAATGACGCCGAGCAGCCGCCGTTCGCTGTCCACGACGGTGGTGATGCCAAAGCCTTTGCGTGAAATTTCGTGGATGATGTCCGGCATCAGCGTGGTCGGCTGGACGGTCGGAACCTCCGCCCCCACGTGCATGACATCGGCGACACGCAGCAGTTCGCGTCCCAGCTTGCCGCCCGGATGTCGCCGGGCAAAGTCTTCGACGGCAAAGCCCCGGGCCGTACCGACGGCGACCGCCAGCGCATCACCGAGCGCCATGGCGGCTGTCGTCGAGGCCGTCGGGGCCAGATTGAGCGGGCAGGCTTCGGCATCCACGGCCGTTTCCAGTACCACCTGCGCCGCCCGCCCGATGGTCGAGTCCGTCCGTCCCAGAATGGCCATCAGCGGCAGCGCCAGGTCCCGAAAGCTGGGCAGCAGCCGGACGATTTCTTCGGTTTCCCCGCTGTGTGAAAACACCAGGATGACATCTTCGGCGGTTACGCGCCCGATGTCGCCATGAGCGGCTTCGGCCGGATGCAGAAAGAACGAAGGTGTCCCCAGACTGGCCAGCGTTGCCGAAGTCTTGCGCGCCACGAAACCGCTTTTGCCCATGCCCAGGGTGACCACATGCCCGCGTCCGGCGAGAATGATGTCCACCGCCCGCGCAAAATGCTCATCGAGCCGGTGCACGAGACGCGCCACGGCTTCGGCTTCCACCCGCAGCACTTCACGGCCGCGTTCAATGTGCGCCATCGTCTTCTGGTTTCCGGGCAGCATCCGTGGCGGTTTCTCCCATCCTGGTTTTGGCTTCGGCAAGGGCGCTGCGTCCGCCAATTTTGCCGGACATGTCCGCCAGGTCGGCTTCCAGAAGGTCCACTTCACCGGCAAAACGCGCCAGATGGGGCGGCAGGTTGGCTATGTTGGCCGCGGTCGGTGCGGTATCTGGCGCGTCCCGCAGCAACTGGAGAGCTTCCAGCTCTGCCTGCTCCTCGGCGGTAAGCGTGCCCTTGTACTGCTTCAGCAGCAGGGCGTTGTACTGGGCTTGTTGTTCCGGTGTCAGCATGGCGCGGGCTGTCTCCTTGCAGGCACATTTTGGGAATGACCGCGCGATCATGCCCCGGCTCAGGCAAGTACGGCAACCTGACTCGTGCCACGCCCGTTGGGTGTCACCGCAATGCGGTAGCCAATCCGCTCGGCAAGTTCCGGGATGTGGGAAATGATGCCAATCTGGCACCCGGTGGCTTGCAGTTCGTCCAGCATGCCCAGTGCGGCTTCAAGCGACTGGGGATCGAGCGTGCCAAAACCTTCGTCTATGAAAAGGGATTTGACCGTGACCTTGTTGGCCGACATCGCCGCCAATCCCAGGGCAAGCGCCAGTGAAACCAGAAAGGTCTCGCCGCCCGAAAGCGTGCTGATCGGGCGTACGGTATCGGCCAGGTCGTGGTCGAGTACCTGGAGTTCCAGACTGGCACCCTTGACGGACTGCAGGCGATACCGCTGGCGCAGCCGCCGCAGGTAATCGTTGGCGTGGCCGAGCAGGGTTTGGAACTGAAGGTCCTGGACGAACAGGCGGAAGGTTTTGCCGTCGGCTGCGCCAATGACGTCATCCAGATCGGCCCAGTGGCGGTAAATCTTTTCCTGCGCCTCAATCTCCGCGGCCAGCGCCGCCTGGCGTTGGCGGGTCTCCGCATCCTGCCTGAGCTTTTCGTCCAGCGCTCCAATGGTCTGGTGCTGGCTGCGGAGCTGCTCTGCAAGGGCCGGAAGATTTGCCTGGATGTCCTCCCGACTGATGTCCGGTGGTGCTGACGCCTGGTGGGCTTCGAGTTCCTTCCACCTGGTGTCCAACACGGTTGCCGTCTGTCTGACCCGCTCATCGAGCGCCGCGATACGCTCCCGCAGTTGCTGCTGTTCGGCTTCGGAAACAGCCAGCAGGTCATTCAGCTCCGCTTCAGACAGGCCGGCTTCGGCCAGTCCGGCATCGAGCGCCCGGCGGGCAGCCTCAGCCGCCGTGGCTTTTTCGCGGTGACGTTCCTCAGCCGCCCGGTGATCAGCCGTGGCCTGGGCTTCCTCACGTTCGGCGGCGGCAAGCGCCTGACGCGCGTCATGGAAAGCGCGTTCGGCCTGCGCTATGGCATCATCGAGTCTCCGGCAGAATTCTTCGGTAGATTGGCCGCCAAGCTGTTCAGCGCGGCGCATCTCAAGGTCTTGGCATGCGGCCGTTCTGGCAGAGGCGTCCTGTTCAGCCTGCTCCAGCCGGGTTTGTGCCGCGGCAAGGGCGGATTGGTGGGCGGCTATCCGGCGTTCGATTTCCTGAAGTTGCGCCGTGGCTGCCTGTCGGGCCTGAACGTTGGCTTTCCAGGCGGTGGCGTTGTTTCCGGCCTGTTCGAGAAAAGCGTTGGCGTCGGCATCAAGTTGCGCCTGCCAGTCGGGGTTGCCCGAGAAGACCGTGGCAAGTTCCTGAAGGTAGCGGTTACGTTGTTGCGCGTGGGTTGCGTACTGCACCCGGCAGGTCTCCAATTCACTCTGCAATCGTTGCCGGGCGTTTTCGGCCTGCTGGTACGTTTCCTGTGCCTGGCGGTGTTGTTCCTGGCTTTGGTCAACGGCCTGTTGCGCCGCGTCCCGTTGCCGGCGCGCAGCTTCACAGGCGTGTTCTTCCGCTTCGAGCCGGAGTTGTTCCTGAGCAAGCTCTGCGGAAGCCGCTTCAAGCATCGGCATGGTTTCCGGCGCCAGCGGTGAATCGGGCAGGTCCGGACTGCGTTGCTGTGCCCAGTCGGCCAGGCGACTTTCTTTTTCCTGCGTGGCCTTGTCGTGGCGCTGGCGTGCGGCCTCCAGCCGGGTTGCTTCAGCCGCCATCCGGCGGCCCAGTTCCAGTACAACCTGCGAGCAGGCGTAGCACTGCTGTTGGACGGCTTCGACTTCGGCTCTGATGCGGGTGACAAGATCACTGGGTGGGGCCGGTTTGTCGGCGTCGGGATGTTCAGTTGATCCGCAAAGCGGGCATGGCTGGCCGGGAGCAAGCAAATCGGGGCGGCGGGCGGCCAGCTCCTCGGTGGCCTCCGCCAGACGCAGCTCGCGGAAACGCTCTTTCAGTACAGCTTCCAATGCGGCCAGCTCGTGCGTGTGGCGTTCGGTGTCCCGTCGTAGCGCATCCAGCGTCGTGCGGGCGGCCTCGGCTTCCTGCACAGCTTCCGCACACGCGCGTTCCGCCTGGTGGGCCGCTTCAACCAGCTTGTGGAGTGCATTGAGTTTCGCACGTTGCTCATCAATCCGGCGGCGCGCTTCACGCCGTGCGTCAGGCGATTGGGTATAGGCGAGACGTTCAAGGTGCTGGGTGGCGCGTTGCAGTGCCTCCCGGTCGGCTGCAAGCTGTGCTTCGGCGTTCTGAAGCGCCTGGTAAGCGCGTGCCAACCCGGTTTCAACGCGCCGGAGGTCGGCGGTCAGTCTGGCTTCCTGTTCTTCCAGTTGCGCCAGGGCGCTTCTGGCTTCGAGGTAAGTCCCGATGTCGCGCTCCCACCGCTTCTGCTGGTCGGCGACCGCCTGAAGATGCGAATGAGCTTCCAACCACTGGCCGATTTGGGCAAGGGACTCCGTAACCTGTGCCCGCGCCTGTTCGGCATCCGCAAGTTGCTGCTGTTGTGCCTGAAACTGCTGCCTGGCTGCTTCGCGTTGGTGTTCGGCTTCCAAAACCTGCTGCCGGGCCTGGTGAAGTTTCACATCGAGTTCGCGCGCTGCTTCGATGGCCGGCTGCCAGTCCGTGCGCTCGGCCTTGGCACAGGCAAGGTCTTTTTCAGCCTGTTCCGCGCGGCTGCGGGCGGCATCAAGGTGCTGGCAGGCTGCGCCATGACGCGCGGCTGTTTCAGTAACCTGTCGCGCTGCCTGCTGTTGCTCCCGGTCAGACGCCAAGTGGTCTTCATACATGGGACGCAGCCGATGCGCCTGGTCAAGGCGGGCAAGGTACGCACGCTGGCTTTCGGTATCATGACGCGCCTGAAGAGCCGCGTCATGATCGGCTTTTGCTTTCTGAAAAGCGGCTTCCAAGGCGTCATGCCGTTCATACCACTGCTGCGCCTGCTCGTAGGCGCTGCGTTGCCGTTCAATTTCCCGGCACTGCGCGGCACGTTGCTCCCGTTCGGCTTCTATCCGGCAGCGTTCGTCATCGGAAAGGGGATTGAGGTAGCCCGTCTGTTGTTTCAGCGCTTCCAGCGCTTCCTTTTCGCGTTTGGCCCGCTCGTGGGCGGCTTTGGAAAGTGCCGTGTAGAGCCGGGTATCGGTCATGGCTTCAAGCAGGCTGGCACGTTCTTCGGCGCTGGATTTGAGAAAGGCCGCGAAGTCGCCCTGCGCCAGCAGGACTGACCGGCAGAACTGCTCGTAGCTCAGACCAACTTTCTGGCTGATGAGCTTGAGGGTTTCTTCCTTGCCGTGTTCGGTTTTGCGGATGCCGTTTTCCGGTGATGTGTGGTCCGTTGTGGTCAGTTCAAACAGCTCGATTTCCGATGCGCGCGGTCCGGTTGCCTGCCGGGAGGTTTTGCGCTGCGACACTCTTACCTGCCAGCGCGCACGCCAGCGTTTGTTATCGCACCCAAGGAAGTCCACCTCGGCGTAGGCGTCGCGCTGTCCGCGCTGGATGATGTGCCGGCAGTCGGTAAACGGTAGCGCCACATCATCGGCCGTACCGGCCGGAACCGGGTAGCCGCCTCTTTCGCGCTTGATCCGGGGCAGGCGGTCATAGAGCGCCAGACACAGCGCGTCGAGCAGGGTGCTTTTGCCGGCTCCGGTCGGACCCGTGATGGCGAACAGCCCGGCGCGCCCCAGCAGTCCATGTTCGAGGGACATAGCGAAGTCCGTCAGTGAGGCGAGATGACGACCGCGAATGGCGAGAATTCTCATGGCGCCATCTCCTGCAGGGTTTCCTGAAGCAGCGTGTGAAACGCCTGCTTCAGAGCTTCCGGTGGGTCACTGCCATGCTTGGCCCGGTAGCAGGCGCGAAACATGGCTTCCGGCGTGAGGTTGGTATGGCTGTTTTGTGAGAGACCGTCCGGCAAGGCGGCTCTGTCCGGCTGTGGGTGGACAAGTTCAATCCGGGCCAGCTCGGCCCAGACGCCGTTCAGCGCACGTTCGATGTCGTCTTTCAGGGCTGGCTGCGGACGGTCAAGCTGGACATAAACCTCAACCAGCGGCGGCAGTCTGTCGGTTGCGGTGGGCGCGGTGGGAAGCTGGCGCAGTTCATCGAGAACGGCGGCGAGAGGCGCTGCCCCCTGGCGCGGCACACGCAGCAAATCACGCACCCGTGGGATCGGAAGCGGCTCGATCCGCGCAGCATGCTCGCCTTCGAGTTCGATGAGCACGACCTGGTGTGCATAGTCGCGCTCGGTGAAGGACAGCGGAAGTGGTGAGCCGCTGTACCGCACGTTTGGGCGGTTGGCGACGCACTGTGCCCGGTGCAGGTGGCCGAGTGCGGCGTAGGCGACATCCTCCGGGAAGATGTCAGCCGGCAGGGCATACAGACCTCCACACTCGATTGGGCGTTCAGTGTCGGAGACCTGTCCGCCGACCATGAAGGCGTGTCCGGTGGCAATGAGGGCTTGCCCTGGCTGACGCCGCTGCCGTGCGGCCTCAAAAAGCTGTGCGTAAAGCGCCTGCGCACCCTGACGGAAGTCCTCTGCCGGCCCGGCATCGGAGGGACGCAGGAACGGTACGGCCACACACCAGGCTGCCACGTCGCCCGTGGCATTGGTCAGCGGGACGAGCAGACGCCCGAAATCGGGTTTCCCGTCCGGCTGGCTGGCGAAGCCGCCAACGACGCGCACGCGGAAACGGCTGAGCAGTTCGGCCGGGGCATCGAGCCGGCCGGCGGAGTCGTGGTTGCCGCCGATGATGACGATGTCCAGCGCCGGCAGCGCGGCGTGGCATTCCGCCAGGAAGTCGTAGTAGAGCCGTTGCGCCGCCGCCGGTGGGTTGGCCGCATCGAAGATGTCGCCGGTGATGAGCAGGGCGTCAACGGACTGGTTCCTGAGCGTGTCCAGCAGCCATGCAAGAAAGCGACGGTGCTCCGGCTCCCGCAGATACCCGCCCAAGCCTATGCCCAGGTGCCAGTCAGACGTATGCAGCAGGCGCATGACTCACCGTGGCTGTCCTGCCAGCCAATGACATCCCGGCCGCCGGCTTTACGACGTTCCGGCAGGTGTGTGAAGGATGAGCTTACGGGTTGGTGGCGTTGGCGTACTCGAACTTGTAGCCCTGCCCCCACACCGTCTGCACGTAGGTCGGACGGCCGGGAATGGGCTCGATTTTTGCCCGGAGCCGCGCAATGTGCGGGTCAACGTTGCGGAGATAGCCTTCTTCATCCTGTAGCTCATCGAGCAGGCGGTCACGGGAAAAGACCTGCCCCGGACGGCGCGCCATGGTGAGCAGGATGCGAAACTCGGTTGGCGTCAGTTCAATCGCCTTGCCGTTGCGGATGACGCGCCGCCGGATGACATCAATGGAAAGGTCACCCCGGACGATGATTTCCTCGATGTCGGGAACAATGGTATGCCGCCGCAGAATTGCCTGAAGGCGCGCGCCGAGTTCGAGCATGTTGAACGGCTTGGTGAGGAAGTCATCACCGCCGTAGGAAAAACCCCGCAACCGCGTGTCGAGTTCGGTGTCGGTCGAAAGAAAGAGAATCGGCGACTGAATGTTGCATTCACGGAGCAGGCGGCAGATTTGGAGTCCGTCGAGGTCCGGCAGGATGACATCGAGGATAATGGCCTGGGGGCGGTGCTTCGTGGCGGTCTCGATGGCTTCGCGTCCGGTGGCCGCTTCGAGCACCGTAAATCCCTGCCCACTCAGGTAAGCCCCGACCGTCAGGCGAATCGTCCGGTCATCGTCAACAATCAGCACACTGGTTTTGGCGGCTTCGGTCATGGCATGTCACCACTTTTGAGTTCGTGATTTCAGGTTGAAGTGTACGCCGTATGGTACAGTCGGAAGGCCCGGCCCACAACCTGGAGTTATGCGCCCCAGTTTAGCACTTGTGATACAAAACGGCTTCGGTGGTTTTCCTGTGGACTGTTTGCATCATCTTTGCCCGGAGGTTTTCCTGTCATGATTGGAGAAATTGAACGCCTGCTTGGCGACGAAGCCGAGGCTTTGCTGACCTATCGTGCGAAAGGCATTTCAGCCGAGCACCTGCACCTGCCCGGACCGGATTTCGTGGATCGGGTCTTCACCCCATCGGACCGCTCACCCCAGGTGCTGCGAAGCTTGCAGCAGCTCTTTGACCACGGCCGTTTGGCGGGGACTGGCTACATGTCCATCCTGCCGGTTGACCAGGGAGTCGAGCACAGCGCCGGGGCTTCCTTTGCGCCCAATCCCATCTACTTTGACGGTGACAACATCGTGAAGCTGGCCATCGAAGGCGGATGCAATGCCGTGGCGACAACCTTCGGCGTGCTGGGTTTCGCCGCTCGCAAGTATGCCCACAAGATTCCCTTCATCGTCAAAATCAACCACAACGAGTTTCTCTCTTACCCGAACAAGTACGACCAGGTGATGTTTGGAACGGTCAAGCAGGCGTGGAATCTGGGCGCAGTGGCCGTGGGTGCGACGATTTACTTCGGCTCGCCCGAATCGAGCCGGCAGATTCAGGAAGTCTCCGAGGCGTTTCAAGCGGCTCACGAACTGGGTATGGCAACGATTCTGTGGTGCTACACCCGCAATGCTGCCTTCAAGACAGCCGAGAAGGACTACCACGTGGCAGCCGACCTGACAGGCCAGGCCAATCACCTGGGGGTGACGCTTCAGGCCGACATCATCAAGCAGAAACTGCCCGAAAACAACGGCGGCTATGAGGCCCTCAAGTTTGGCAAGACACACGAAAAAGTCTATTCGGAGCTGGCGACGGACCATCCCATCGAGTGGACGCGCTACCAGGTTGCCAACTGCTACATGGGGCGGGCCGGTCTCATCAACAGCGGCGGCGCGTCAGGCGATAATGACTTTGCCGAAGCTATCCGCACGGCCGTCATCAACAAGCGCGCTGGCGGCATGGGGTTGATTTCCGGGCGCAAGGCTTTCCAGCGGCCGATGTCCGAAGGTGTCAAGCTGCTCAACCTCATCCAGGATGTGTATCTCGCCCGGGAAGTGACCATTGCGTGAACGATACTCCTGCTCTCAGTTTTGTCATCCCGGCCTATAACGAAGCCGCCCGTCTTGCCCCGACGCTGGAAAGCGTCGGGGCCTACTTCCGGGATTTTGCCGGTGGTGTGGAAGTCATCGTCGTGGATGATGGCTCGGTGGACGGAACGGCGGCGGTGGTGCAGCAGCTTGTCCCGTCCTTTGCGCGTCAGGGGCTTTCCCTGCAGGTGTTGTCCAATCCGGGCAATCAGGGAAAAGGCTACAGTGTGCGGCATGGCTTTCTGGCGTCCCGCGGCCAGGTTGTGCTGTTTTCGGACGCCGACCTTTCGACACCGTTGACCGAAACTCCCAAGCTGCTGGAACCGATTACCGCCGGGCAGTACGAAGCCGCCATCGGTTCCCGTGACCTGCCGGATTCGCAGATTGGCGTGCATCAGTCCGCCCTGCGTGAGTTCGCCGGCCGGTGCTTCAACCGCTTCGTGCGCGTCCTGACGGGACTGAAGTACGCCGACACCCAGTGTGGTTTCAAAGCCTTCCGGCGGGATGTGTTTCTGCCCGTGTTTCAGGCGCAACAGGTGCAGGGCTTTGCCTTCGATGTGGAAATTCTCTACCTGGCGCAAAACATCGGCGCGCGGGTGGCCGAAGTGCCGGTGGTGTGGAATCACGCGGAAGGCTCGAAGGTCGGTTTCAACTGGCGTTCCGTGCGGCCGTTCTGGGATGTCGCTTTGCTCCCGTGGCGCTGGCAGCGGGGCGGTTACGCCCAGGTGGCGGCCGTCCCTGTGCCACTACCTCCGGGCCTCACGAAGTGATCATGGCCGCGCGCCGGAAGCGGGCGGATTTCTCCATCCATGTGCAGGGTGATGTCATGGCCGGCCGTGATGCGTCCAATGCAGGTGAGGGAAACGCCGCCGACCGCCGCCGTGCCGCTCAGCGCGGCCACGGTTGCCGCCTGCTGTGGCGAGACCGTAAAAAGCAGTTCGTAGTCCTCACCGCCGTCGAGCGCCAGCCGGTGCGCGGCTGTCTGGTCAGGGCTGATCGCCACGGCTGCCAGGGCAATGGGAAGTGCCGCCGCCTCCAGCACCGCGCCAACTTGGCTGGCTTCGCACAGCCGGGCCAGGTCAAGTGACAGTCCATCGCTGATGTCGAGCATGGCCGTGGCCAGGCCATGTGCCGCCAGGTGCTGGCCCAGTTCGAGACGCGGTTCCGGGAACAGAAACCGGGCTTCGGAAGCCGCATCGGGCGGCGCTGCTCCCTGCTCAAGCGCCTGAAGGGCGGCGGCAGCCGCGCCAAGGGTTCCACTCACAAACAGGTAGTCGTCCGGCCGGGCCCCGGCGCGGGTGACGGCACAGCCGGGTGCAATGTCACCCATCAGGCATACATCCACAAACATGGACTGCGGGCTGGCCGTGGTATCTCCGCCAACCAGACTGACCTGCACCCGGTCAGCCAGAGCCAGCAATCCCTGTACGATGTCTTCGGCCAGCGGCTGTGCCGACGGCGGAAGGGCGAGGGAAAGCAGGCAGAACCGGGGCGTCGCACCCATGGCAGCGCAGTCACTGAGGTTGACGGCCAATGCCTTGTGCCCGATGGCCGCGGCCGGTACGTAGCGCCGGCGAAAATGCACATCCTCCACCAGGGCATCGCTCATGACGACCAGGTGGCGTCCGGGGCGCGGCGTGATGAGGGCAGCATCGTCTCCAATCCCAAGCTGGAGGTCGGGACATCCACGGCGTGCGACGGACTGGAGACGGCGGAGAAAATCCCGTTCGGAAGGCATGGCGCGGTTGTTGTTCGGGCAAAGGTAAAACCGGTCGGTTGTCAGGACGCGGCTGTGTTACAACTAACCGGCATCCCACCTGGATTGTTTTTCAGTCGGCATGTCTTCCGAGCACCCGGTGAGCATCGTCAACCCCCAGGAAGCGACCCGTGCGCTGCGCGCCTATCGTCTGCGGCGGGTACGGACGCTGTCCCTGCTCATTCTCGTCATCGTACTCCTGGGGGCGCTCGTCGTTCAGTCAGCGTTCAATGTGCTGCCTTTTCTCGCGCCGCGCAATGTTTCGGCGACGTTGATGCTGTATGCGCTGTCGGCGCTGAACTTCCTGGCGCTCATCATCCTGCTGGCGCTCCTGATTCGCAACGTCATGAAGTTGCAGCAGGAACGGCGGCAGCGCACCTTGGGTACGTCCTTCCAGACGCGCTTGGTGACGGCTTCGCTCATCGTTTCCGCCCTGCCGCTGCTGATGCTGTTTTTCTTTGCCTACGGGCTGTTGAACCGCAGCCTTGACAAGTGGTTCAACCTTCCGGCCGAACGCTACCGGGAGAGCGCCGTGGCCATTCAGCAGTTGGTGCTGACCCGCGAAATGCGTTCCCTGCAGGATGACGGGCGCGCCGTCGGGCGCCGGCTGGTGTCCTGGCTGGCGACCGAAAAAGCGCCGGGGAAGACGGAACGAACAATGCTGCCGGAAAGCGCGCGAATGGAACCGGCGCGGAAGCTTTTTGTGGATGAAGCGCAGGCGCTCGGCATTGAAGCCGGCCAGTGGCTGGACCGGGAGGGACAGCCCCGCACCATTTTTGGTGACTGGACCGAACTGCCGCCGGGCTTCGTCGCCGGCCTGCATCGGCGCGCGCGGTCGGACCCGTTTCCGGCCGGTCATCTGGAGAGGAACCTGAATACCTTCATCGCCGCGGCCGTTCCGGTCGGAGAGACCGGAGATGTGCTTGTGGTGGTCCGTACGATGCCGCCGGTGCTCGACCAGAAGATTGCCGAACTGACCCAGGTGGCGAACCAGCGGGCGACCCTCGCGGCCGAATCGCGGACGCTCAAGATCAACTACCTGCTGATTCTGGGCTTCGTCACGCTCTTCCTGATGTTCGGCGCGATGTGGTTTGCCATCACCACGGCCCGCTTTGTCATCGTGCCACTGCGGGCGTTGGCCGAAGCGACGGAAGCCGTGGCGCAGGGGAATCTCGATTACGTCGTGCGGGTCGAAGCCCAGGACGAGTTGGCCGTGCTTGTGGATTCCTTCAACGCCATGGCGCAGCAGTTGCGCGTCAACCGGACCCAACTTGATGAGCGCCGCCGCTACATCGAGACCATTCTGGGGAGCCTGTGTACCGGCATTGTCTCACTCGATACGCAGTGGCGGGTGACGACATTCAATCCTGCTGCCTGCAACATGCTGGGTGCAACGCCCGCTGTGGGCGATGAGTTCTTGCAGCATGTGCCACCGGGAAACCGGGGTGATTTCGAGCGGCTTCTGCGGCGTGCCCGGCGGGTGCCCCAGACAACCCTGGAAACCGAAATCCGGCTGCCGGACCGCCCCTCCATGCAGGTGGCACTGACGGCCACGAGGCTTTCGGACACCGGCGGGCAAATCACCGGCGTGGTGGTGATGCTCGACGACATTTCACCCATCATGCAGGCCCAGCGGAATACCGTGTGGAGCGAGGTCGCGCGGCGCATGGCGCATGAAATCAAGAATCCGCTGACGCCCATTCAGCTTTCCACCGAGCGGATCGCGCGCAATGTGGCGCGGCAGGCGGCGCATCTTCCGCGCCTCCGGGCAACGGTCGAGGAATGTGCGGCGAGTATTATTGGCGAAGTAACGACGCTCCAGCGGCTCGTGGACGAGTTCTCGCGTTTTGCCAAGCTCCCTGATGCCCAGCTTGCGCCGGGTTCACTGGATGACATCGTTGAGCGGACGGTCGTCCTGTATGCCGAACGGCTGGGCGGAGTCCGATTGACCACTGAGCTGGCCGGCAATCTGCCGCCTGTGTTGCTCGATGCCGAACAAATCAAGCGGTGTCTGGTCAATCTCATTGACAATGCGCTGCACGCCATTGAAGCTGGTGGCGAAAAACCGGCGCGGGGCGAGATTCGCATCACCACGGAGTATGCAGCGGCGCGGGAGACGGTCCGGTTGCGGGTTTCGGACACCGGCGTCGGGATTCCGCCGGAAGCCCGCAACCGCCTGTTCGAGCCGTATTTTTCGACCCGTGAACGGGGGACGGGACTGGGGCTGGCGATTGTCGCGCATATTCTGGCCGACCACCGGGCCACGATTCGCTACGAGCCGAACCACCCACGGGGGGCCACGTTCGTCCTTGAGTTTCCGGCCGCCGAAGTGCCTTCCAGTCGAACGGCGGCTGAAGCGTCCCCGCTGCCCATCGGGCCCATGATGCCCATCGGGCCGTGATGCCCATCAGATAAGCCGGCAACCCGGAGACGCCGCGTGTAGAATGTTGAGCAAACCAAAGGAGTGGGGTGGAGCAGCCATGCGAAAGGTTGTGATTGGGGTGTGTCAGGTGGTCAGCGTGGCGCTGGTGCTTGGGATGAGTCCGGCCTGCAAAAAGCAGGAAAGCCCGGATGAGGTCGTGGTGGCCGCCAGCCAGTCCTCACGGGACAATGCAACGCGGGCCAGTATGCTGACGATTGCCCGCGTGGAGTCGTCTTTCCATGCCGCCCACGGACGCTATGCGTCTCTGGCGGAACTCGTGGACGCGGGTTTTCTGCCCAATGACCCTTCCGAGTCCAGGATGTCGCAATTTTTCATCGAGGCTTCAGAAAACGCATTTGCCTGCTATAGTGTACCTTCTGATTATCCGGCTTCGGGACGCATGTCCTATTTCATTGACCAGACCGGAAAACTGCGTGGAAGTGACCGGCGCGGCAGCCGGGCTTCGGCATCCGATCCGGTCATCGAGTAGTCTCCTTCCAGCCTGTACGCTCTTTTTTTTCGGAGGAAGCGATGGCCATCACCACCCAGGATGTTGAGAAAATCGCCCAGCTTGCCAATCTGCGTCCCTCGGCGGCCGATCTCGACCGCCTGGCGGCGCAGATGGGCGCCATTGTCGGTTACTTCGACCGTTTGAGTGAGCTGGACACCACGGATGTGCCGCCGATGTCGCACTGTAGCGCCGTGGGCGATACGGCCCTGCGTCCCGATACACCGCACACTCCGCCCGGAACCGGGACCGCCCTGGCCAATGCCCCGGCGTCCGGGTACGGGCACTTCAAGGTTCCCCGCGTGCTCTGAAAACCGGCACCGGTCATTCACATAGGCGGCGTAGCTTCCATGACACGGTGCAGACGGCAGCGTTCAACCTGGCACGAGCTGACCTGGCGGGCGCTCCGGGCCGGGCTGTGCCTGCTGCTGTGCCTGTCCTCCGGTCAGATGGTGCCTGCCCGGAAAACAGGCGCCGGGGCAAAGCCGGCTGCGCCGGTCCGTCCGCCGGCCGTCCCAACCACGTCGGCCCCGATGGCGTTCCTGCCCGGCGCGCACACGTTTACCGATATGGACGGCCTGCCGCAAAACTCGGTCATGACCATGACCGGCGACGCCGACGGGTATCTGTGGATTGGCACGCAGGATGGCGCCGCGCGCTATGACGGCTATCAGTGGCAGCGCATCAACATGCCCGGCGCGGGAACGTCCAACTGGGTGCGTGCCATCTTGCAGTCCAGAGACGGCCGGATGTGGTTTGGCACGCATGCCAGCGGCCTGTTTGCCTGGCGGGATGGGCAGTTTGTTGGTCACTACCAGTCCGGGCAGGCCGGCTTTCCCCACGATATGGTGACGGTGCTGGCCGAGGTCCCGGAGAACGGCGGCGCTGCGCTCTGGGCCGGGACGCCTGGCGGGCTGGCCCGCTTCGATGGACAACAGTGGCAGACCTTCAACCAGTCCAACGCCGGCTTGCCCAGCGACGAAGTCCGCACCCTGCTGGCGACGGAACGTGACGGGCAGCCTCTGCTGTGGGTGGCAACCAGTCGTGGCCTCGTCGAATGGCAGGGCGGGCAGGTGCAGCGCCTCCATTCCACCACAACGGAGTCCATGCCGTCCGATGACATTCGGGCCTTGGTTGAAGTGCGTGAACCCAATGGGACACGTACCCTGTGGGCCGGTTTTGCCAACCATGGCGTGGCAACCTACCGCAACGGGCAATGGCAGGTGGTGCGGGAAGACTTTGGCGGCACGAAGCAGATTCGGAGCCTGGCCGTGACCTACCAGCCGGATGGGACCGCGACGGTCTGGGTCGGCACGAATGGCGGCGGCCTGGCCGCCTGCCAGAACGGAAACTGGACGCTCTACAACACAGATACGCGGGTCATCCCCAACAGTGAAGTCACCTCGATTTATGAAACGCGGACAGGGAACGGCCCACCGCTGCTGTGGGTCGGGACGAACAGCGGCGGACTGGCGCGCCTCCGGCTTGGCTCATGGCAGCGTGTCACCTTTCCCCCGGAGATGATCCCCACCGTCGGCGTCAAAGCCCTGCTGGAATACACGGAGCCGGATGGCTCCCGTACCTTCTGGATTGGGACACGCAACCATGGCGTGGCCCGTCTGCGGCAGGGGCGCTGGGAAATCTTCCAGATGGAAAACAGTCCGCTCCCCAGCCGCTTTGTGTCGTGTCTGCTCAAAACCGACCGCGTCTCCGGCGGCCCGGCCGTGTGGATCGGAACCGCCACCGGCGGTCTGGCGCAGTTTCAGAACGGACAATGGACGGTATTCAACCGGGAAAATGGGGCGCTGCCCGACAACGGCATCTGGAGCCTGCTGGAGACGATGGATGAAAACGGGACGCCACGGCTGCTCGTGGGCACGGAAAAAGGCGTGGCTGTGTGGCAGGAAGGGCGCTGGAGCCGGTTTCCCCTCGCCGAGTCGGGCGTGGGCAATGAGTATGTGACCGCCATGCTCGCCACCCCGGAACCGGAAGGCGGGCTGCGCCTGTGGTTCGGCACCTTTGGCGGCGGGGTGGCCACGCTGTACCGTGGGCAGTGGACGGTGTACAACCGCGCCAATGGCACACTTTCCAGCGACGTGGTGCGCTCCCTGCACATGCTGGTGGAGGGTGACAAGCGTACGTTGTGGGTCGGCACCTACGGCGGTGTCACCATCGGCGAGTGGCAAGAAACTGGCATCAAGTGGCATACCCTGAACGACAGCACCAACCCGGCGCTCCCGAACAACGTCATCTATGAAATCCGCCACGACCGGCAGGGGCGCATTTACCTGTTTACGAATCGCGGTGTGGCGCGTCTGACGCCGGATGCCGGCCAGGGGTGGCGTCGCCCACGGCTCGAAACCTTTACCACCGAAGACGGCCTGCCGAGCAACGAGTGCAACGGTGGATCGGCGCTGCGCGACAGTGAGGGCCGCCTCTGGATCGGAACCGTGGCCGGTCTGGGCGTTTTTGATGAGCGCCTTGAAAACCGGGAATACCGGACCGTGCCGCCGCGTCTCGTGCGCCTGCTCGTCAACGGGCAGCCCCGGAAGCTGGAGGCGCGCCTGGCGCTCAGCCACGGGGAAAATGAAGTGACGTTTGAATATGAGCTGCTGGGTTTCTTTCGCAGCGCCGAAACCCGGTACTCAACGCAACTCATCGGCTACGAGGCACAGCCCACGCCCTGGCTGCCCGACCGCCGGCGTACCTTTGCCAGTCTGTCGCCCGGCACGTACACCTTCTGGATTCGCAGCCGGGACTACCTGGGTCAGGTGCAGGAAGTGACGACGGCTTCCATCACCATTTCTCCGCCGTGGTGGATTCGCTGGTGGGCCTTTACGCTCTACGCCCTGGCGTGTGTGGCGCTCGGCCTCGGCCTCATGCAATGGCGGGTGTATGTGCTGCGCCAGCGGACGCTTGCCCTCGAAGCCAAAGTGGCCGAGCGGACGGCGGCCCTGGCGTCCGCCAACCAGGACCTGGCCGAAAAGAATCTCAAACTGCTCGAAGCCAACCGGGACCTGGCACGCAAGAACGAAGAACTGGACGAAGCGCAACGCCGGACCGACCTGGTGTTCAGTGCCCTGGCAGAAGCCCTGCCCGGCAAGGTGCTCGATGGGAAATACCGCCTGGATGTGAAGATCGGCTCCGGCGGCTTCGGCGTTGTGTATGAAGGCACGCAGCTTGCCCTCAATCGCAAGGTGGCCGTCAAGGTGTTTCGTCCAACAGCCGGCAATGATTCACCCCAGGCGCTGGAGCGTTTCCGCCAGGAAGGCATTTCAGCCTGTCGCGTCAACCACCCGAACGCCGTGGCCGTACTGGATTCCGGCGTGTCTTCGGAAGGGATCGCCTACATCGTGATGGAGTTGCTGCGGGGCTACTCGCTCTCCGATGAGTTGCGGCGGTATGGCACATTGCCTCCCACCCGGTGCGCCGAAATTCTCATTCCGGTGCTCGATGTTCTCGATGCCGCCCATGCCGAAGGCGTGATCCACCGCGACATCAAGCCCGACAACATCTTTCTGCACCAGACAAAAGACGGCGAAGTCATCAAGGTTGTGGATTTTGGCGTGGCCAAGCTGATGCAGGAAGAGATGTCGGGCGAGCAGACGGTCAGTGCGCTGGGCGTCGTCGTGGGCACGGCGGCCTATCTGGCGCCGGAGCGCATCAATCATCTGGCTTATGATGGGAGGTCGGATGTCTATGCCGTCGGGGTGATGCTCTATCAGATGCTGACGGGACTGCTGCCCTTCGCCAGTGCCAGCGGCTTCGTCGGCATCGCGCTCCAACACCTGACCCATAAACCCCGGCCGGTTCACGAGGTCATTTCCGACGTTCCACCGGAACTCAGTCGCCTGGTGGCGCAGGCCTTGGAAAAGGACCCGGCCCGGCGCCCTACGGCGCGTGAAATGGCCGTGGCTTTGGGGAGCTATCTGACTCAATCGGCTGCCGTCAACAGTCGTGGCTTCCCGAAAGTGACACCGCCCACACCCCCTGACGATGATCCTTTCAGTGCCCCAACCCTCATCGGTCAGCCATGACTGGGGTTGGGGAATACGCTCCGGTTAGCCCGATGGGCGATTTCCGTCCAGACCCACGCCCTTTGCCTCTTCAGTCCACAGGGCTTTGCACCCGGACGCACGCCCGCCGACCACGGCCTGCCTTCCGGCGGGCTATGGCCGGCCAGGCGCTGACGGCGGTTCTGGTGGCCCTGCTGGTGACGGTCTGCCTGATAGGGTTGTGGGCCACGTATGCCCTGCGCAGCGCCTATGACCGGGAGGCGCAGCACCGGACCCGGGCTGAAGTGCAGTTGACCGCGCACCGCCTGGCAGCCCGCTTCACGGCAGGGCAGTCCATCACCGAACCGCTGACACCTGATTGGCTTCCGTCTGGCCTGACGATGGCCGTTGGCATCTATGACCACCTGGGGCAGCGGTGTACTGTGGTCACGAATGACCTGACTGGGGAACTCACCCTGCCGGACAACCTCGATGTGGCCGGCGCTGACCGGGAAGAAAGCCGGTACGTGCATGGCGTTTGGGCGCTCACGGTTCCGTTGCGCAAGGCTGATGGTGAACGGCTGGGCCATCTGCGCCTGCTGGCGCGCCATCGCCAGGCGCAGCTTTCAGGCGTCGTCCTGCGTGTGGCCTACGAACTGCCTCTGTGGCTGGTCGTGGGCGCGGCTGGGCTGTGGTTGATGCGTTCCGTTTTCCTTTCGGGACGGTCGGCCGCGCGCTCTTACGCCAAGCCGCCGGCTTCCGTCGAGTTCGTCATGGCCGGCTATCAGGAAGTCATTGACCACCTGCAATCGGCAGGACGGGAACTGGAACGCCTGCGCACCGATGCCGAACACCGCGCCCTGGTGCAGGCCCAGTTCAGCGACCGGCTGATTGCGAGTATTCCCGATGCGCTCGTCGTCGTGGACGAACACGGTATGACCGTGCTGGCGAATCTGACCGCCCAGCGTTTGTTTGGCCGCCCGCCGGGGATACCGTTCCGGGAATTCTTTACCGATGTGCCGGAACTCCAGAACCTGGTGGCGGCCGGACTGCAGGACGGGAGCGTACGCCGACAGTCCGACATCACGGCGCTCATCGGTGGTCATCAGCGCACGCTTGAGGCCAGTGTTGCCCCGATTCCCGGTGCAGCGAGTGTCCTGTGTCTGATTGCCAACATCACCGAACTGGCCGCGTTGCGAGCTACGGCGCAGGCCCGGGAGACCATGACGAGTCTGGGGGACATGGCCGCCGGTATCGCCCACGAGTTCAAAAACTCGCTGGCCACGATGGATGGCTACGCCCGGCTGCTCCTGCAGGACGTTCCCGACAACCCGGCCGCCCGGGCGTTGCGGGATGAAGTCCGGCATCTGACGCAGGTTGTCTCGGATTTTCTGACCTTTGCGCGCCCACTGCGCCCCGTTATGGCACCGGTTGACCTGGCCGGCGTGGTCGAGGAAGTCGTCACCCTGCTGGGGGAGGACTTCCGCCGACAGGCGATGACACTGGTATTGCCGGATTCGCTGCCGGTCATTCCGGGCGATGCCGCTCTGCTGCGGCGCGTCTTCGAGAACCTGTTCCGCAATGCGCTGGAGGCCATCCCTGATGACGCGCCCGTACGGGAAGTGCGGCTGCGCGCCATCACCGGCCCGGAAGATGTCACGCTGCTGGTTGAGGATTCCGGCACTGGCTTTCCACCGGAAGTCGCGGCCAACCTGTTCCTGCCCTTCTTTACAACGAAAAAGCAGGGCCACGGGCTGGGGTTGGCCATTGTTCGGAAAATCATCGTCAGTCACAATGGGCGCATTGAAGCCTGCAATCTTCCCGCCGGTGGAGCGCAGTTTCGTATCTCGCTACCGTTGCGGATTGGTGTTGAAAAGTGAGGTGTTCTGCATGAGCCTGCTGTTGAGTCTGTTTCTGACAGGCGGTTTGGAGGTGATGCTGGCGGCCCCTGATCCGGCTTCCGCCCAATCACCGGCACCAGCGACCGGGAAAAAGAACCGCCGGTCATCCCGGAAACCTGCGCCCAAGGCACCGCCCCCGGAGATGCCGCCCATGGAGGATTTACCCCTTGGGGCCCAAGACCTGTTGATGACGAATACGGGCGCGTCTCCAATGCCTTCGGACGGAAGCCCAAACCGCTCAGGCTCGCGGCGGCCGACGGACAACTATGATTTCGGCGCACCGCCGCCACGTGGAGAGAATGGCGAAGACGCGGACGCCCCGGCCGCTGAAGACCCGGAAGAGACCTGGCGGCGTGCTGTCGAAGAAGCCCGGCGGGAGTTGCGCGAAGCCGAGGAAGCAAAGCAGCGGCAGGACAATGCCGATAGTCCGGTGTCGCCAGAACAGGATGCCACCTCGCGTGTCATCAAGGCGCGCCAGACGCTGCGCCGTCTGCTCGAAGAAGGCCAGTCCAGGCAGTACCGCGAGCAGCCTGCCGGAGGGCAACCCTGAGATGGCACTGGCCTGAGATGGAACTGACATGGCCACCGGCCCGGCAGACATTTTGATTGTCGAAGACAAGGATGCCCTGCGTCAGATGTGGCGGCTGACGCTGGAGCGTGCCGGTTATGGCGTCGTCGAAGCCGCCGACCTGAAGCAGGCCCGGCAGGCCCTGCGGCGGCAGCCGCCGACCGTCGTGCTGACCGATCTGCGCCTGCCCGATGGCACAGGGCTGGAAGTGCTCCGCGCTGCCAAGTCCCTCGACCCGGACGTGCCCGTGGTTGTCCTGACGGCCTACGGCTCCATCGAGGAAGCCGTTGCCGCCATGAAGGACGGCGCGGAAGACTTCCTGCAAAAGCCGGTTGATCCTGACCACCTGCTGCTGGTGCTGGAACGCCTTGTGGAGACACACCGCCTGCGGCGCGCCTGCCTCCTGATGCGCGAGGAATATGCCCGGCGCTATGGTTTTCCGCGTATCATCGGCGATTCTCCGGCCATGCAGCAGGTCGGACAGCACCTGCAACGGGTCGCCCCCACGGAGACGACCGTCCTGTTGCTTGGCGAGTCCGGCACGGGCAAGGAACTGTTTGCGCGCGCCATGCACCACCTGAGCCACCGGCGGCAGGCGCCGTTTGTGGCCATCAACTGCGCGGCGATCCCTGAAACCCTGGTCGAAAATGAGCTGTTCGGCCATGAGAAAGGCGCTTTTACCGGCGCGGATGGACGGCAGGTGGGAAAGTTCGAGCTGGCACGCGGTGGGACGCTGTTTCTCGACGAAATCGGTGAACTGCCCCTGGCCGTCCAGTCCAAGTTCCTGCGCGCGCTGGAATCCCGCACCATCACGCGCATCGGGGGAGGACAGGAAATTGGCGTGGATGTCCGCATCGTGGCGGCGACCAACCGGGACCTCGCCGCAGCCGTAGCGGCCAGGACTTTTCGGGAGGATTTGTACTACCGGCTGGCCGTATTCACGCTGGAAATCCCGCCGCTGCGCGAGCGGCGGGAGGACATTCCGGCGCTGGCAAACCACTTTGCCGAAAAGTACGGCCGCGAAATCCGCCGCCGCCGGGTCACACTGTCCCCGGCGGCCCTCAAAGCCCTTCAGGACTACGACTTTCCGGGCAACATCCGCGAGCTTGAAAACTGCATCGAGCGGGCCTGCATTCTCTGCGAAGGAACGACGCTGGAGCCGGAGGACCTGCGGTTGCCGACGGCTACACCTCCGGCCGGGCGTCGCCGCCGAAGCTGAATCCGTTCTGCGCAAAGATTTCGACGGGGCTACGGTCAGGGCAGGCGTCCAGCAGGTGGGCAAAACTCTGGTGAAGCTGTGGATGCTGCGCGTCCGGGATGAGATCACACAGCGGCGTCAGAACGAACCGCCGCTGATGCAGCCGGGGATGCGGCAGCGTCAGGGCGGAATCTGCGGAAACCAGGAACACACCGTCTGTGGTCTGGCAGAGCAGGATGTCCACATCGAGCGGCCGCGCGCCCTTCGGGACGGTACGAACCCGCCCGGCTTCGGCTTCCAGCCCAAGGCCCTGCGCCAGCATGGCTTCCGGCGTCAGGTCAACCGTCAGTTCGAGCACGGTATTGAGAAACCAGGGCTGCTCCAGGTAGTCCACCGGAGCCGTGGCATACCAGTTGGCGCACCGCCACTGGCTCGCGCCGGTGGTCAGACGTTGGATGGCACGGGTCAGCAAAGCCACGCGGTCGCCAAGGTTACTGCCGAGTCCGAGATAGAACGTGTGATATGCCACGTGCCTTACACCAGAAGGACTTGCTTCCTGCCTTCAGTTCATGCGATTGAGAGGGCATCGTCTGAAACGGTTCAATCCTGCCTGACCGGGTTTCTTCTGCGCCATGTTTGCCACACCACCCGCAGAAATCTTCGAGCCTTACGAGCGGCTCATTCCGATTGAAGTGCTGGGGCGGGTGGTGCACGTCCCGGAAAACAACGTCATCCTGCGCGGCTTCCAGTTTCTCGACATGGAAGGCATTTCCTACGGTGATTTCTGTTGGAACGGTGACTGTACAAACTGCCAGATTCGGTACTTCCGCCCCGGCGAAGACCGCGAGCGTCCGGCACTTTCATGTCGCATTCGGGTCCGTGAAGGGATGCGCATCGTCGGCCTGAGTCCGCATATCCGCCTGCGTTGCCTGAGCGGCAGCGAGCCGCCATCAAACCTCACCGCCGCGTCGGGGTGAGGTTGAAGGTCAACCGCTGCCCGTTGCGCTCGACGACGATGTCCACTTCCCGGTCGGGTTCGAGTTCCTGAAGGACATAAGTGTAATCGTACACGCTTTTGATGTCGCGTCCGGCCAGCCCCACGATGACATCGCCGGCTTGCAGTCCGGCCGCCGCAGCCGGGCTGCCCTCACGGACGCCGGCGAGTTTGACGCCGCTGATTTCGGCGGCGTAGTCAGGAATCGTCCCCAGTGAAACCCGAAATCCGCCACGGGCACGTTCTGCTGGATCGCCTGCCTTGGGTGCGACGAAATCCGGCGGCGTGGGCAGGTTGACCGTGGACTGAATGACATCCCCGATCAGCGCCAGAACCTGCCGCTCACCGGCGTAGTTGATTTTGTCAGGCGTATCCGAAGGACGGTGATAGTCCGGGTGGCTGCCGGTAAGGAAAAACAGCACGGGGATGTTGCGCTTGTAAAACGAGGCGTGGTCACTGGGGCCGAAGCCGCTTTCGCCGAGGGAAAGCTCCAGCCCGTGGCGCGTGTTGGCCTCGGCCAGCAACGGCCGCCAGACCGACGATGTGCCGACGCCCTGCACCGTCAGCCGGTTGTCGCGCAACCGTCCGATCATGTCCATGTTGAGCATGGCGACCAGGCGTTTGTCGCGGGTGGTGGGATGGTCCACGAAGTAGGCCGAGCCGAGCAGTCCCTTTTCTTCGGCTGAAAAAGCAATGAACAGCAGGCTGCGCCGGGGTCGGTTGCGTGCGGCGGCAAAACTTCTGGCGAGTTCGAGCAGTCCGGCCGTGCCTGAAGCGTTGTCATCCGCCCCCGGATGCACCTCACCTTCGCGTGGCGCCAGCGAGTTGGGGCCGCCGAGTCCCAGGTGGTCGTAGTGCGCGCCGATGACGACGACTTCGTTGCGCAGCGCAGGGTCGCGGCCTTCCAGCCAGCCAATGACGTTGTCGGCTGTCTTCCGTTCCTTGATGACTTCCGTCTGAAGGCGCAGCCGCCGGTCGGAAAGAAGCTGCGTTTCCGGCTGGCCCGTCGTGGCAATCTGGCGTTCGATGTCCGCCACGGGACGGCCGAGCAGCTTCGTTGCCCAGGCGCGGCTCACCACGGCGCAGGGAAAGCCGGCGTCTCCGAAGGCGTCGTCATAGCGCAGACGGGCGACTTGCGAGCGTTGGAAATCGTCATCTTCGGCGATGACGAGCAACCCTTTGGCGCCTTTGTTGCGCGCCGTGGTCGCCTTGTAACGCAGCGACAAAAACACCCCGAACTTCGTGTGGGGATTGGAGCCGGCCGGACTGTAGGGGAGGACGATCACAAGTCGGTCTTTCACGTCCAGCGTGGCATAGTTGTCGTACTGCGCCTCTTTGGCGGCCGAAATGCCGTAGCCTGCCAGCACTGGTTCGCCCTCGACGGCACCGTTGGCCGTAAAGGCCAGCGGGCGGAAATCCACCTCCGGTTTGGCTGCCAGACGGGTGTCGGCCAGGGTGGCTGTCAGATGGTTGTTCCGTCCCATGCGAACGCTCGCCACAAAGCTGAAGGGCTGCCGATACCCCCGACTGCCAAGCGGCTGTAGCCCGGCAAGCTGAAACTGAGTGATAATGTACTGTGCTGCTTTTTCCGCGCCCGGCGTACCGGGGAGGCGTCCTTCCAGCGCCTCAGAGGCAAGGTAGCCGATGTGCCGGCGCAGGTTGGCTTCAACGGCAGCATCGGCGGGAAAAACTTCGATGTGGCGTGCCAGCGGCGGTGCAGCCAGACCGAGCACCAGCAGCATGACGAAGAAGAAACGAAAAACGGAACGGGACGCGGTTTTCATGGCTCGTTTGCAATAAGCCCCCCAAGCTGGAAAGTGGCGCCTGATGTCTGCCCGCCGGCAACGGACTGGTAGCTGAAAGGCGCGGGTTGACTGTGTTGGAAAAACATTCAGGAAGACGAGAACCTTATGTCAACGTATGACCTCATCATCATCGGCGCCGGACCGGCGGGACTGACCGCTGCTTATGCAGCCCGCCAGGCCCGGCTTGACTGTCTTGTGCTGGAGCGTGCCGCCATCGCGCAGACCATTGCCGAATATCCGATTGGACGGCCGCTTTTTTCGACGCCGAATGAGATTGAACTCATTCCGGGAACGCTGCAACCCAAGTTTGGCCCCAAGCCCACCCGCGAGGAAGTGCTGGCGTATTACACCCGGCTGGCCACCCGCGAACTCAGCCTGCCTATTCATACCTACGAACCGGTGCAGGCCATTCTCCCGACCGGAACGGGATTTCAGGTGATCTCCACCAAGGCGGTGTATGGGGCGCGCCAGGTCATCGTCGCCACCGGTGGTTTTGGTCATCCCCTCCGGTTGGGGGTGCGAGGGGAAACACCAGCGCGTGTTTCCTATCGCTTCGTGGAGGCTTTCCCCTACGCCGGAAAGCGGATTCTGGTGGTGGGTGGGGGCAACTCGGCGGCGGAAGCCGCGCTGGATTTGTGCCACGCCGGTGTCCAGGTGGACTGGTCACTGCGGCGTCCCACGCTTGACCCGCATCCTGACGATACGGACCAGGTTGGTATCAAGCCATGGGTACGCGCGCCCCTGATGGAATGTGTCGCCCAGGGCGAGTTGACCATCCACTATGCGACGACCTGCATCGAGGTTTTACCCAATGCGGCGCGGTTGCAACACGCTGACGGCACAGTGGACGAAGTTCCGTGTGACCATATTTTTGCCCTGCTGGGAGCGAAACCGGAGGTGTCGTTGCTGGCAGCCGCCGGCGTGACGATTGCCGCCGACGGGCGTCCGGTCTATGACCCCGAAACGAATGAAACCAATGTGCCGGGACTGTATGTGGTCGGTCATCTGACCCGTGAACTCCACATGAAGAACGCGACCGTCGTTCCGCGCCGCGTCGTGGAGGGCATTGCCCAGAAGCTCACTCGTGCAGGCTCGGCAACTGGCTGAAGTCGAAGTCCTGCGCGTAGTCCGAAAAATGAACGGCGACGCCGGGGTAGTCCGTGTGGCAGTGCTGGCAGTAGTAGTTGCCGTCGTCGGCCCACCACAGGTCCTTGACGTAAAAGGCAACGTAGCAACTGGCGCACCGCTGAATGCGACGGCTGAATTTTTCACGGGCTTCGTCAGGTGTCATGGGCGTGTTTGCCGGGCTGAGGGTTTGGGGTGCGCCAGAAGGGCTGTGGCGGGATGACGGACGCCACAACTTCAGGTCACGGGCAGCAGCACTGTCTGGGGGCGAATCCGCCCGGCCGCCGTATCGTAGCGTCCAACGCCAAGGAACTGACCCGTGTCATCGGTGACAGCCAGCCCGACTTCCGGTGTGACCGGGAAGGGACGCTGCCGGGGATCGCCACCGATGATGTCATCCGGTGAAAGGGCAAGGGCCTGCCCCTGGATGAAATGCCGTGCCTGCCGGGCATCCAGCGTGACACGCGGCCAGCCACGCAGCAGGTCAAGGGGCGACAGCAGCCGGTCCGTCCAGTTGCCGGTAATGACACACCGTTGCAGGTCTTCGAGTGTCAGGGCTTCCTCAATCGTGAAGCCATCCACGGCTGTGCGGTGCAATGTCACGAGATGCGCCCCACAGCCAATGCGCTCGCCGATGTCATGGGCCAGCGTGCGGATGTACGTACCTGATGAGCAGGTGACATCGCATTCGACGATCAGGTTGCCGTGCTCGTCCGGCCGGAGGATGCGGCCTTCCGCGTCCGGGATGAAATCAAAGCGGAACACTTCAATGGGCGTTGCCGCCCGCACCACGACCTTGCCGGCCCGCGCCAACTGATACAGCGCCACGCCGTCAATCTTCTTGGCTGAGTACATGGGCGGCGTCTGCATCTGCCGGCCCAGAAAACCTTGCGCTACTTCGCGCAACCGGTCTTCGGTCAGGTCTTTGGTGGAACGGGGCGGCGTCAGGGGCTTGCCGGTCAGGTCCTGTGTGTCGGTGGCGAAACCAAAGCGCAGAACGGCCCGGTAACTCTTGGAAGTATCGGTCAGAAAACGTGAAAGGCGGGTGGCCGGGCCGACGCACAGCACCAGCAGTCCCGTGGCGAATGGATCGAGTGTGCCGGTGTGCCCGACGCGCTTGATACCGATGAACCGCCGAACCAGGGCCACCACGTCATGTGAGGTGACATTGGGTGGCTTGCTGACCAGCAAACCACCGGAAAGTGTTTGGGACATCCAGAAACGCCCACCAGCATGAACCTAATTTGCAGCAACGCTGTCAAAACCTAGCGAAAGGACATTGCGGCACCAAGTGTTTTTCGATGTCGGCCGGCTTTTTCCAGCCTGGCTTCCGCCTTTGGCTCCCAGCGTCGGCGCTAGATGAACATTTCTTCGTCCTGATAGGCGCGGTCAATGGTTTTCCGCTCCGGTGTCAGCAAAACGCTGAGGAACGTCTTGACCGCGGTCAGCATGGCGGAAATTTCGTGTACGGGGCGCAACACATCCTGCTGGATGATGGAGGCGGTGTCGTCAATGCGCAGCGCCGTCCGTGAGGCGACGTGGGCGTAGGTGTCCACCTGGGTGCGGAGTTGTTCGGAGGTGTCCTTGACAAGCGCCGAGACTTCCTGGGCGCTTTCCGTCGTGAGGCGGGAAAGTTCCCTGGTCGTCGCCGTGACGGCGGCCAGACAGGCCTGGGTTTCGGTTTTGATCGTCGCCGTCGTGTCCCGTACCAGCACCGTCGTTTCGCGCGCGACTCCCAGCAGTTCGTTGGTGCGCACGAGAATCGGGTTGATGGCCTCGGCCGTGGCCTGTGCCTTCTCGATGATCGGCTTGGCCGAGGTCAGAAGCTGGCGTGTCTGCTCAACAACCGGGTCAGTTTTGACGCGCACCTGCTCGACCAGGCTGATCACTCTGGTGACGAGCCGGTAGAGAACAATGAGCAGCGCCAACTGAACGATAAAGACAACGACCAGCGAAACGCTGATGACGATCTGGAAGATTTCGTTTGTAATCACGACTCGTGACCCACAGGATGGAGCCTTGGCGCGGCCCGCAGGGCACCGCCACCAACAGGTTGAGAGGGTTCACACCGGCGCCAGCCGCGCTGGACTGACAGTGCCCTACAGGGCCGGTTCGCTATCGGTCGTTTCTTTCGGGTTCAGAGCCAGCGCCTCGGCTTTCTTGTCCCGGTACGCCTGCTTGCCGGCTTCGATAGCGGCTGCCACCCGGTCACGCTGTTCGTCGAGCAGGCCCTTCCCGGATTCCAGCAGATGGGAAGCTTTTTCCTTGCCCAGGCTGTACAGCTCCGACGTTTTTTCCCGCCCGCTGGTGTAGAGATGCGAGGCCTTCTCACCCAGCGACTTGGCGCTTTCCGTCGTGTAGTCAATGCCGCGCCGGGTGGCATCGCTGATGTCGCTGCGCAGCTCACGTCCCGACTTGGGAGCAAAGAGCAGGGCCACCAGCGCGCCGATGCTGGCACCGGCAAGAAAGTAGGTGATTTTGTTCGAGCTTTCAGACATGGCGAAAAGTCCTCCATCTTGGGGATGCGAT
>Ga0272446_1000456_pt1 | contig 64986 bp, 61 predicted proteins | sample YNPCB0061_FD_194587 | JGI IMG/M metagenome (GOLD analysis project Ga0272446, IMG submission 194587) | Hot spring microbial mat communities from Yellowstone National Park, WY, United States - YNP-CB-006-1 | ecosystem: Environmental > Aquatic > Thermal springs > Hot (42-90C) > Sediment | place...
TCGCGGATCGCTATCGAAACCGCCGCCGCCGGTTCGGTTTGCGCTTCTTCCTCATCACCGCCATTTACAACTTGGAGCTACCACAATGATCGGTTATGCAAGAGGTCTATTATTTCAAGCCATTAAAGTCCACAAGGAATAGGAGGCGTGGTTTTTCCAGAAGCGCCTAGGCGCTTCTTGTACGGTGAGGCGGAAAAGCGCGCTGCGCGGCACCATACATGCCGCGCAGCCAGAATTGCAGCGATCAGCAGATGTTACAGAGGCGAAGCCGTTACTTTAGCTCCACGGTGGCGCCAGCTGCCTCAAGCTGCTTTTTGAACTTTTCGGCGTCGGCCTTGGAAACTCCTTCCTTGACCGGCTTGGGCGCGCCTTCGACGAGTTCCTTGGCTTCCTTGAGGCCGAGGCCGGTTATCGCGCGCACTTCCTTGATGACGTCGATTTTCTTGTCGCCGGCCTTGGCGAGAACGACCGTGAATTCGGCCTGCTCTTCGCCCGACGCGCCGCCTGCGGCTGCCGCTCCCGCCACCGCCGCCACGGCGACCGGCGCCGCGGCGCTCACGCCCCATTTCTCTTCGAGCATCTTGGACAGCTCCGCAGCCTCTATTACGGTGAGGCCGGAAAGTTCTTCCACTATTTTTTCCAGTTTCGACATCGTTCTTTCTCCTTCAGGTTAAAAAAGTAGTTCGAATAGGTACAAAATGGCACAGTTTGGTGGCGGCAAAAGAACGGCGGGTTTTGACCTCCGTCCATCTGTCATAACCATTCACGCCGCCTGTTTCCCCCTTTCCGCCATGACGCGCGCCAGCTGTCCGGCCGGAGCCTGCAGTACACCGGCTATCCTGGTGGCAGGTGCCATTATCAGGCCGATCAGTTTGCCGCGCAGCTCGTCCAGCGAAGGCAGGGTTGCAAGCGCCATGGTGCCTTTGGCGTCGAGTATCTGATCGCTCATGGCGGCAGCCACGATCTTAAGCTTGTCGTTCTTTTTCGCGAATTCAGCCGCGATTCTGGCCGCAGCCACCGGATCGCCGGAAAACGCCAGCGCCGTCGGTCCGGCTAGATATTTTCCCAGTCCCTCGAGCCTTGTGCCTTTTATGGCGCGTTTCACCAGCGTGTTCTTTCCGACCTGAAGCTTCACCCCGGCTTCACGCATCTTGCGGCGCAGCTCCAGCGTTTGATCAGCGTTCAGGCCGAACTGCTGCAGAACGACCATGAGATTTGCGCCCTTGAAACTTTCGGCGAGGGCCGCGACCTTCTTTTCTTTCGCTTCGCGATTTGCGCTCATTTTTCGACCCCTTGAAACTGACTTACCATTACGCCACGTTCGCGGTTTTTCACGCAGCGGGCTAAAACGCCGCGCAACGCCACGGCGTCAAATCCGTCCGGGTTTTCCGGGAAAGAGAGCTGGAGATACGGCGCGCGAGAGCGCGGAGGGCTTACATCCGCTACACGCATCGCGCGGTTTCAACAACCCATCTATGCCGGCGCTTTAACCCGCCACATCGAAGGGCGGGACCTGCAGTCTCGGACAGGAAGCTCCGTTACTGGAGCCGCGGCTTCAATAATGAAATAGAGCCGAAAAAGCAAACAAAAAAAACCTTTTTCTATCAATAAATTGATGCAATCGCGCTAAACGCCGATGGCGCCGGGATCGACTTTCACGCCAGGACCCATGGTTGACGAGAGAGTGATGCGATTTATGTAGGTGCCCTTGATTCCGGCCGGGCGCGCCTTGGCTATAGCCGAAATGAAAGCGCGGGCGTTTTCCAAAATCGCGTTTTCGGAAAAGCTGACTTTACCTATGCCTGCATGAACTATGCCGGCTTTTTCGGCGCGGAATTCTATGGTGCCGGCCTTGGCCGCCTTTACCGCCTCGGCCACGTTGGGGGTCACCGTGCCGAGTTTGGGGTTGGGCATGAGGCCGCGCGGCCCCAGAACCTTACCCAGCTTGCCCACAATGCCCATCATATCCGGGGTCGCTATCACGCGGTCGAAATCGGAAAAACCTCCCGCTATTTTTTCGCCCAGATCATCGGCGCCCACAATATCGGCTCCGGCGGCCCTGGCCGCATCGGCCTTTTCGCCCTTGGCGAAGACTGCGACGCGCACGGTCTTGCCGGTGCCGTGCGGCAGCTGCACCATGCCGCGCACCGCCTGATCTGATTGTTTGGTGTCTATGCCGAGATTCATCGCTATTTCGACCGTCTCGTCGAACTTGCGCGGCGCGGCGGCGGCGTTCTGTTTCACCAGTTTGACGGCCGTTTCGAGAGCGTAAAGCTGCTTGCGGTCTACGTTGGCGAGAGCCTTGCGGAATTTTTTGCCGTGAACCATTTCCCTACTCCACTACCTGAATGCCCATGGAACGCGCCGAGCCGATGATTATTTTGCAGGCTTTTTCCAGATCATTGGCGTTCATGTCTGCCATCTTTTCTTTCGCTATTTCACGCACCTGCGCCATGGTGATGGTTCCCGCGCTGTCGAGACCCGGGCGTTTGGACCCGCTTTCTATCTTCGCCGCTTTCTTGATGTAATAGGTGTTCGGCGGCTTTCTGGTTATGAAAGTGAAAGTGCGGTCGGAATACGCGGTTATGACGACCGGAATAGGCATCCCTTTTTCCAGGTTCTGCGTTCTGGCGTTGAACTGCTTGCAGAAGTCCATGATGTTCAGGCCGCGCTGGCCGAGCGCTGGGCCGATGGGCGGCGAAGGGTTGGCCGATCCCGCCGGGACCTGTAATTTTATCGTGCCGATGATTTCCTTTGCCATTTATTTCCTCGCTTCTTCTGCAAAGCACCTTTCCATTGCGCGATTATTGCGCGTCAAACGCCTCGATCAGGGGGAAGGCGAAGTAACGAGGCGTCCGCTCCTTGCGCGCTTTATGCTTGCGCGGCGGAGCACGGCGCGGTGTCTCTTCCAAAGGGAAAATCCCTTTCCCTCCGCCTTTTCCAGGCGGTTGCGTGGTGCGGTCTCCCAAGGGCTGCTTTAGGGAACGGCCTTCCACGCCATCAACTTGCAGCCCGGCTTATATGCCAAAACATAGCCGCAAGTCCAGAGGTTATTTATGTTTCCTCTGGCGCACAAAATTGTTTTTCCGACAAAGGTTTGAAGGGTTTTTAAAAAAGGGCTCTTTTTGAAGAAAGCAGAAAAACAACCAAGGGCGGGTTAAATCGTCGTTTTGCTCTTCACCGTCTCGTCCAGCTTTGACACGTTCTCATTGATTTGGGCGAGGGCGGCAACGATGTCGTTCATTATCCTGATCTGTTGCGGATCAGAAGCGCCGTTCTCTAACGCTTCCTTTATTTTCTTGTCCATGACGACAAGGCGCAGTTCAAGCTGATCTTTTTGCTGCGTCATCATTTTCGCCAGCTGGTCGTGCATGGCTTCGATACAGGCCATGGTTTCATGCAGCCCGGCCTGCATCTGCCGTTGCATATCGGCGAACAGCTCTTCCTGAGCCTGGCTTTGTGTCTTGCCGGAATCCGCGGCGCTTTGCGTCAGAACAGGCATCAACTGGCCTATCTGGGCGGCGACCGAGCCGAGCGTACCGGTAAGCTGCCCGAGGACGTTGAGCCGCTGCATCAGGCTTTCCATGTTCTCAGTCAGGGAGGAGAGTCTGGCGAAACTTTCCGAAGCCCATTTTTCGGCGCGCATTATGGTGGATGTGGCCTGTTGCTTTAGGTGATTTTCAAGCTCGTCCACGCTTTCGCCGAAACGCTTGCGAGTGGACATGAAGCTTTCATGCTCATCACGCATCGCGCCGATGGTTTGGGTAAGAGCGGCTATGGCGGTATGCACTTGTTGATTAAGCGCTTCGGTACTGCTGGCGATTGCGTCAAGTCTGGTCTCGGCGCCCCGTGACATTTGCAGAACTTTCGACTCGAGCGTTTGCATCAGCGACAGGCTTTTATCGGACAAAGCCCGAACTACGCCATGGCTGGTCTGGCTGGTCTGCGCGATTCCGGAAAGCAGATGCTCGTTGTTTTCGCGCAGCGCCTTGAGCAAATCGCCGAGAATTTCGCCATCGCGGCGCACCTGTTGCATCGCCTCGTTGAGCGAGCGCTGGGCGCTGTCGAAGGCCGAGACCACTCCCTCCATGCGCGTGGTGGCCATTACTATCTGTTCGCTCATCTGATCGTGGCGTTCGGACATGTTGCGCACGCTTCCTTCCATGCGCTCCAGGTTGCTTTCCGCGCGCGCGGCGAAAACCGCCATGTTTTCTTCGGCCTTTGCGGTCGCGCCGAGACGCTCCTCAACCCGGGCTATTATCTGCTGCATCGTTTCCTCGCCGCGGCCCAGCGAGTCTATAGCGTCGTTGAATCTGCTTTTGACTGATTCGGTCACTTCCGAAAGCGCTTTGCTGCTCGCCTGCATGAGGTTTATCGCCGCGAATATGCGCTCGCCCATCTGGTTGGTGTTGCCGGCGAATTTTTCGACCGTTTCGGCGCTTTGCTTGGCTTTGTCGCGCAAGTCCTGTTCCGCCCTGATAAGGTTTTCCAGCACGTGGGTCATCTTCGTTCCGGCGATGTGGGTTACCTCGGCCATATTATGGGCGCGTTCCTGCATGAACGGTATGAGCTTGAGCATCTGTGCCGCCATCTTGTCCTGCACCGAGGTTATGGATCGCGCCGAGGATGAAAGCTCTTGCGCCAGTTTTTGCAATTCGCGATGGCCTTCGGCTTCCTGCTGCTGAAGCTGGGCGGTCAGCGAGTTGAGGCGCGAGGAAAGTTCGGTCAGCGCTTCCCGTTGCGCGGCGAGACCTTGGGTGTAAGCGAGCGTTTCAGCGCGCGCCCGTTCGTATTCGTCGGTGATGTTACGCATCATTGCCTGGAACAGAGAACGCGTTTCGCCTTCAAACTTTATGCGGACAGGACCCTGTTCGCTCATAAGGGAAAGATCCGGCAGTTTGCTGAAATGATAGCGCGCAAGATCGATGGCACGCGCAAGTTCTCCTATCGCGTCGCGCCTCTCCATGCCCCAGATGCGGGATTCCATGTCTCCCTTGGCCAGATTTTGCACGCTCTGCGCCAGTGCGCGCATGGGCGCCGTTTGTCTGCTGTTCACGGTGAGATATATGCCGCCGGCAAGCGCCGCCGCTAGTATAAGGCTTATCCAGGCAACGAGCGTAAGAGCCAAACCCCAAAGACGATACTCATTCCGCGCCTTGAGCCGAGCCGAGGCCAGCGCCGATTGCACTCGCGAATCCAGTAACGGCAAGGCCGAAAGCGCTGGCGTCAGATCGGCGGCGGAGAAAGACGCCGCCGAATCCTCAAGGCTCTTTTCTGCTTTGTTTAAAATCGATGCGTAAACATTTAATATTCCCTCAATATCATGCCTTACAGCGGCTTGGGTTTTTTCCGGAATGCGGACGAGCGCGTCACGCGCCGCTTTGAGGTCTCTTTTCATGTCGTCCAGCGCGTTCTTGTCGTGCTTTTCAATGAATCTTGCCGCCGAACCGGCGAAGCCGCCGTATCCCAGGGCGCGCAGGACTTTTTCATATATTTCTCCGCCGGAAGCAAAACTGACGTCCGGAGAGGAAAGCGCCAATTCCGCGCGGTCCAGCCTGTATTTTATCACGCCCGATACGCCGATAAGCGAGATGCAAACCAGTACCACGAAAGAAAGCACAAATGCCGTCCAGGGGCTGCGTTTGCTGTTTGTTTGTGCTTGGGGGCTCATGTTCGCTTTGGTAATGTGGACTGAAGGCGGGAAGAGAATATGGTTAATAGATTATTCATAATTCGGTGTAAAGGCAAAGATAATCAAGAATCTACAAGCGTAAAGCCGGAAATAGGAAAGGGAAGGGAACTGCTTCAATCATCGGATTTGAGAAAATCTTCACGCTGATAGTCGTCTATTTGCCTTTTCCATTTCCTGAAAGCTGTGTCTGGCGAATTTCCGCAACCACAGACGCTTTGAATTTTCAGCGGAAGATAATTTAGGTTTTTAATACTATATCTGTCCTTTTTTACCAAATTTTTGCCGGCAAAAGAGCAAAACGGAAAAAATATATTTCTTGCAACTTGCTGACAGAGACTACATATTCCGCCCCCGTCCTGCAGGCGGCGGAACTTTACGGCACGGCGCGGAGAGACGGATTCTCGCGCCGCGGTTTGCGTTCCGGCTGGCGCTTGAAGGGAGCTTAGTTATTTTATTCGCCTATGGCGTTTTTGCGCGCTGAGAGCGCGGAGCAAGGAAAAACCGGGAGAAAATCATGGCAGTTGGTGTTTCTGTATCGGCGGCGGGCAAGAGCTTGACCGGCCGCAAGAGAATCCGCATGAACTTCGGCCGCATACCAGAAGTTGCCGAAATGCCCAATCTTATAGAGGTGCAGCGGCGCTCGTATGAAAACTTTCTGCAAATGGATGTGCCGCCGGAAAAGCGTCAGCGCATAGGCCTTCAGGAGGTGCTGCAGACGACTTTCCCGATAAAGGATTTTGCCGAGCGCGCGATTCTCGATTTCGTCAGCTACGAACTGGAACAGCCCAAATATGACGTAGAGGAATGCCAGCAACGCGGCATGACTTACGCTGCGCCGTTGAAGGTCACCTTGCGCCTCACTGTGTTCGACGTTGACGAAACCACCGGCGTCAAGTCGATACGCGACATAAAGGAGCAAGACGTTTATATGGGCGATATGCCGCTCATGACAGCCAACGGCACCTTCATCATAAACGGCACCGAGCGCGTTATCGTAAGCCAGATGCACCGCAGCCCCGGCGTGTTCTTCGATCACGACAAGGGCAAAAGCCACTCGTCCGGGAAATATCTATTCGCCGCGCGCGTTATACCGTATCGCGGTTCATGGCTAGACTTCGAATTCGACGCCAAGGATCTTGTGTATGTGCGCATAGATCGCCGCCGCAAACTCCCCGTGACCACTTTCCTGTACGCTCTCGACAGCGCCGAAACCGAAAAATTGCGTGCCCGCCGCGCCAAAGAAAGCAAGCCGGTGCTGCCGCATGAGGTGCAGGGCATGTCGAAGGAGGAGATACTTTCGGCATTTTACGAAACTGTAATTTATAAACGTGTAAAAAACGGATGGACCACACAATTCAGGCCCGGATACCTGAAAGGCATCAAGCTCACCGCCGATCTGGTGGACGCCAGGAACGGAAAGGTGATGGCCGAAGCCGGTACCAAGATGACGGCGCGTCTCGCCGCCCAGCTTGAGGAAAAGGGACTTAAGGAAATACTGGTGCAGCCGGAAACGCTGATCGGGCAGTATTTGGCCACCGACATAATAGACGAAAACACCGGGGTCGTCCTGAACGAGGCCGGCGACGAACTTACCGCGGAAATTATGGAAAAGCTGGCCGGAGCGGGCGTGGAAGAACTTTCCGTCCTGCACATCGATCATCTGAACGTTGGTCCATATATACGCAACACGCTGGCTGCCGACAGAAATTCCACGCGCGACGAAGCCTTGCTTGACATTTACCGCGTCATGCGTCCCGGCGAGCCGCCGACGGTGGAATCCGCGGAAATACTTTTCAACGCCCTGTTTTTCGACAAGGAACGTTATGACCTTTCGCCGGTGGGTCGCGTGAAGATGAACGCCCGACTCGGCTTTAAGACCGACGACCAGCTTCGTGTGCTGCGCAAGGAAGATATTCTCAAGATTCTGCGCATTCTTTGCGATCTGAAGGACGGACGCGGCGAAATCGACGACATCGACCATCTCGGCAACCGGCGCGTGCGTTCGGTCGGCGAGCTGATGGAGAACCAGTATCGCATCGGCTTGTTGCGGATGGAGCGCGCCATACGCGAACGCATGAGTTCCATCGAGATAGATACGGTCATGCCGCATGACCTCATCAACGCCAAACCGGCCGCCGCTGTGGTGCGCGAATTTTTTGGTTCGTCGCAGCTCAGCCAGTTCATGGACCAGACCAATCCATTGTCGGAGATAACGCACAAGCGGCGCGTGTCCGCACTCGGCCCCGGCGGTCTTACGCGCGAACGCGCCGGTTTTGAGGTGCGCGACGTTCACCCAACCCATTATGGCCGCATATGCCCGATCGAAACTCCAGAAGGACCTAACATAGGCCTTATTAATTCACTGGCCACCTACGCCCGCGTCAACCAGTACGGCTTCATCGAAAGTCCTTACCGCCGCGTTAAAAACGGCAAGGTGACTTCCGAAGTTGTTTATCTCTCCGCCATGGAGGAAGCTCAATACACCATCGCCCAAGCCAACGCCGAACTGGATAAAAACGGCAAATTCGTCAGCGAAACGGTGATCGCCCGCAAAGCCGGAGAGAACATAGTCGCGCCGGTCGATACCGTCGATTTCATCGACGTTTCGCCGAAACAAATAGTTTCGGTCGCCGCGGCGCTCATTCCCTTCCTCGAAAACGACGACGCCAATCGCGCGCTGATGGGATCAAACATGCAAAGGCAGGCGGTGCCGCTGCTGCGGCATGACGCACCGCTTGTCGGCACAGGCATGGAAGGCGTGGTCGCCCGCGATTCCGGGGTCGTCATCGCCGCCAGGCGCTCCGGCGTAGTGGATCAGGTGGACGCGACGCGCATCGTGATACGCGCGACCGACGATGTCAATCCCGCCGCGCCCGGCGTTGATATCTACAATCTTCTAAAGTTCCAGCGCTCCAACCAAAGCACGTGCATAACCCAGCGTCCGATAGTCAAGGTCGGCGATGTGGTGAAAAAAGGTGACATAATCGCCGACGGCCCTTCAACGCAGCTCGGAGAGCTTTCGCTCGGCCGTAATGTGCTGGTCGCGTTCATGCCGTGGAATGGCTATAATTTCGAGGATTCGATCCTGTTGTCGGAACGCCTCGTTAGCGAAGACGTGTTTACCTCGATACATATCGAGGAATTCGAGGTCATGGCCCGTGACACCAAGCTTGGACAGGAGGAAATCACCCGCGATATTCCCAACGTCGGAGAGGAAGCACTTAAAAACCTTGACGAGGCCGGCATCATCTATATCGGCGCCGAGGTCAATCCGGGCGATATTCTGGTCGGCAAGGTGACGCCGAAGGGCGAAAGCCCGATGACTCCGGAAGAAAAGCTTCTGCGCGCCATTTTCGGTGAAAAGGCCGCCGACGTTCGCGATACCAGCTTGCGCCTGCCGCCGGGAGCTACCGGAACCGTCGTGGAAGTGCGGGTGTTCTCGCGCCGCGGCGTGGAGAAAGACCAGCGAGCCATAGCGATAGAACGCGCCGAGATAGAGCTTCTGGCCAAGGACCGTGACGACGAAAAGGCCATAATCGAGCGAAGCTATTACGCGCGCCTGCGCGAATTGCTGCTCGGCCAGAAAGCCGTATCCGGTCCTAAGAACTTCCCCACCGGCAAGACTATAACCGAGGCGATGCTGGACGATTACACGCGCGGCCAGTGGCGGCAGATAAGCGTCAAGGACGACAAGGTCATGGCGCAGATCGAAAGCGCCGGCAAGGTATTCGACAACCAGATTTCCGCGCTGAAGAAGCGCTTCGAGGACAAGGTTGCGAAGCTGCAGCGCGGCGACGAGCTGCCCCCAGGCGTCATGAAGATGGTCAAGGTATTTGTGGCCGTGAAGCGCAAGCTGCAGCCCGGAGACAAAATGGCCGGACGCCACGGCAACAAGGGTGTGGTGTCGCGCATACTTCCGGTCGAGGACATGCCTTTTCTGCCCGACGGAACGCCGGTTGATATAGTTCTGAACCCCCTCGGCGTGCCGAGCCGCATGAACGTAGGCCAGATTCTGGAAACCCATCTCGGATGGGCATCCGCCAATCTGGGACGGCAAATAGGGCGGATGCTCGATGCATATTCGCGTCAGCAGGAAGGTGAGAAAAAGCGGGTGCTGACGGATATGCGCAATTCGTTGAAGCAGATTTATGGCGAAGAAGCTTACAAGCGCGATATATCGGATCTCGCCGATGACGAGTTGCTGGAAATGGCCGAAAACCTGCGCATGGGCGTCCCGGTGGCGACACCGGTGTTCGACGGCGCGCGCGAAGCGGACATAGAGCGCATGCTGGAAATGGCAGGACTGCATAAATCAGGCCAGGAAACATTGATCGACGGACGCACCGGTGAACCGTTCGATCGCAAGGTCACGGTCGGCTACATCTACATGCTGAAACTGCACCATCTGGTGGACGACAAGATACATGCCCGTTCTATCGGACCTTACAGCCTAGTGACCCAGCAGCCACTCGGCGGCAAGGCTCAGTTCGGCGGCCAGCGCTTCGGCGAGATGGAGGTTTGGGCGCTCGAGGCCTACGGCTCGGCCTACACGCTGCAGGAAATGCTCACCGTCAAGTCGGACGACGTTTCAGGACGCGCCAAGGTCTATGAGGCCATAGTGCGGGGCGAGGACAATTTCGAGTCCGGCGTGCCGGAATCCTTCAACGTGCTGGTGAAGGAGTTGCGTTCCCTTTGCCTCAATGTCGAACTGGACCAGAAGAAGCTGGCTCCGCCCGATGAAGGCCAGAACCAAGAGACCACGGAGCAGGAGGTCCAAAGAGTCAGGGCGCTGCTGGAAAACGCAGAGTGATGGAATGACGCCAAAGAATGTGGCAGCCAAAGTTTAGAGCAGGAGCGACGGAATGCACGATCTTATGAACATCTTCAATCAACAGAACGCGCCGCAAACTTTCGATCAGATACGCATATCTATCGCGTCGCCGGAGCGTATCCGTTCGTGGTCTTTCGGCGAGATAAAAAAGCCGGAGACAATCAACTACCGCACCTTCAAGCCTGAACGCGACGGCCTGTTCTGCGCCCGCATCTTCGGTCCGATTAAGGATTACGAATGTCTTTGCGGCAAGTACAAGCGCATGAAATATCGCGGCATCGTGTGCGAAAAGTGCGGCGTGGAGGTGACCCTGCAGAAGGTAAGGCGCGAGCGCATGGGCCACATAGAGCTGTCTTCGCCCGTCGCCCACATCTGGTTTTTGAAGTCGCTGCCTTCCCGCATCGGGCTTCTGCTGGACATGACCCTGAAGGAACTAGAGAAGGTCCTGTATTTCGAAAACTACATAGTGACCGAACCTGGCCTTACCGCTCTGAAGCCGAAGCAGCTATTGACTGAGGATGAATATTTCAAGGCGCAGGAGGAATACGGCGAGGATTCTTTTACCGCCATGATCGGAGCCGAGGCCATAAAGACGCTTTTATCCGCTCTCGACCTGCACGAGGAAAAAGTTAAGCTGCGCGAAGAGATGTCAGAAACCGGATCCGACGCGCGGCGCAAGAAGATAGTAAAACGCTTAAAATGCATCGAATCGTTTATCGAATCCGGAGCCAGGCCGGAATGGATGATCCTGGACGTTGTGCCGGTGATACCGCCTGAGCTGCGGCCGTTGGTGCCGCTTGACGGAGGCCGGTTCGCCACTTCCGATCTTAACGATCTTTACCGCCGTGTCATCAACCGTAACAACCGTCTCAAGCGGCTTATGGAACTGCGCGCTCCTGACATTATAGTGCGCAATGAAAAGCGTATGCTCCAGGAAGCCGTTGACGCGCTGTTCGACAATGGCCGCAGAGGCCGTGTCATCACGGGCGCGAACAAAAGGCCGCTGAAATCGTTGTCTGATATGCTGAAAGGCAAACAGGGACGTTTCCGCCAAAACCTACTCGGCAAGCGTGTGGACTATTCCGGACGTTCGGTCATTGTCGTAGGTCCGGAGCTCAAACTGCATCAGTGCGGTCTGCCGAAAAAAATGGCGCTCGAGCTTTTCAAGCCCTTTATCTACGCGAAGCTGGAACTTTACGGCATGGCTTCGACCATAAAGGCGGCCAAGCGCATGGTGGAAAAAGAGCGCCCGGAAGTATGGGACATACTCGAAGAAGTCATACGTGAACATCCCGTGCTGCTTAACCGCGCGCCTACGCTGCATCGTCTCGGCATCCAGGCGTTTGAGCCGGTTCTGATAGAAGGCAAGGCGATACAGCTTCACCCGTTGGTCTGCACCGCCTTCAACGCTGACTTCGACGGCGACCAGATGGCAGTGCATGTGCCGCTGTCGCTTGAGGCGCAGCTTGAGGCGCGCGTGCTCATGATGTCTACCAACAACATACTCAGCCCGGCCAATGGCAAACCGATCATAGTGCCGTCACAGGACATAGTACTCGGCCTTTACTATATAACAATGGAGCGCGAGGGCGAGCCTGGCGAAGGCATGTCTTTTGCCAGCATCGGCGAGATAGAACATGCGCTGGCTGAAAAGACCGTTACCCTTCATAGCAAGATAAAGGCGCGCTATGAAGGATATGATAAAGACGGCAAATTTCGCGTAATGCGAGTCGATACGACCCCGGGGCGCATGCTGCTTTCGGAAATTCTGCCGAAGCATCCGAACCTGCCGTTCAGCCTAATAAATCGCCTTTTGACCAAGAAAGACGTGACCAACGTCATAGACGCGGTTTACCGCCACTGCGGCCAGAAGGAGACGGTGATATTCGCCGACAGGATGATGGGCCTGGGATTCAGGTACGCCTGTAGTGCCGGCATATCCTTCGGCAAGGACGATTTGGTGATCCCGCCCGCCAAAGCCTCGCTTGTCAAAAAGGCGCAGGACCAAGTGATGGAATACGAAAGGCAATACCAGGAAGGCTTGATCACCCGCGGCGAAAAGTACAACAAGGTCGTGGACGTTTGGTCCAGTTGCACCGAACGCGTAGCCGAGGAAATGATGAGGATCATCTCCCACAGCGGCAGGGAGCAGATAAACTCTGTCTACATGATGGCCCATTCCGGCGCGCGCGGTTCCGCCGCCCAGATAAAACAGCTGGCCGGAATGCGCGGCCTTATGGCCAAGCCGTCGGGCGAAATTATAGAGACGCCCATCATCTCCAATTTCAAGGAAGGGCTTACGGTTCTGGAGTACTTCAACTCCACGCACGGGGCGCGCAAGGGCCTTGCCGATACAGCGCTCAAAACGGCTAATTCAGGCTATCTCACCCGCCGCTTGGTCGATGTGGCGCAAGACGCCATAATCACACAAGAGGACTGTGGCACGGAGGATGGCCTTACCATGGAGGCGATCATAGACGGCGGCGAGGTCACCGCGCCTTTGAGCGAACGCATCCTCGGCCGCACCGCGGCGCGTGACGTGATTCATCCCGAAACCGGCGAATTGATAGTGCCGATTGGCCAGATGATAGAGGAGGCGGCCGTCACCGCTATAGAAAAAGCCGGGATAGATTCGGTAGTGGTGCGCTCGCCGCTGGTGTGCAAAACCGAAAACGGCATTTGCGCTAGGTGTTATGGCCGCGATTTGGCGCGTGGCACTCCGGTCAATCTCGGCGAGGCCGTAGGCGTCATGGCCGCACAATCTATCGGTGAGCCGGGGACACAGCTTACCATGCGCACGTTCCATATCGGCGGCGCGGCGCAGCGCGGCGCGGAAAGGAATTCGGTCGAAGCCGCCTTCGACGCGAAAATGGTTATAAGGAACAAGGCTACGGTCACCAACGCTGAAGGCCGCCAGATAGTCATGAACCGCAATTGCGAGTTGGTGTTGACCGACGACGGCGGACGCGAAAAAGCCCGTCACCGCGTGCCTTACGGCGCCAGGATTCTAGTGAAAGAGGGTGAGTCCGTTCACAAAGGGCAGAAACTGGCCGAGTGGGATCCTTATACCACGCCCATAATCACGGAAGTTTCCGGTCTGGTTAATTACGCCGATCTTATCGAGGGCGTTTCCGTGCGCGAGGTGGTGGATGAGGCGACGGGAATCGCATCGAAGAAGATTATCGATTTCCGTCAGCAGCCGCGCGGCGCCGATCTGCGTCCGCGAATTCTGATCGCCGATGAAAGCGGTGAGCCGATGACGCTTCCCAGCGGCATGGAAGCGCGTTATTTCCTGCCGGTGGATGCCATTATCAGTGTCGAAAACGGCGCATTTGTGAACGCCGGCGACGTTCTGGCCCGCATACCACGCGAAGGCTCGAAAACGCGCGATATAACCGGCGGTCTGCCGCGAGTGGCCGAACTGTTCGAGGCGCGCCGTCCGAAGGATTTCGCGATAATCTCCGACATCGCCGGAAGAGTCGAATTCGGCAAGGACTACAAGTCAAAGCGCCGCATAATAGTGCGTCCGCTCGACGAAACGCAGGAACCGCGCGAGTATCTGATACCTAAAGGAAAGCATGTCGCCGTACAGGAGGGAGACGTTGTGGAGCGCGGCGATTTGCTGATTGAGGGAAATCCGGTGCCGCACGACATTCTGGCCGTTATGGGGGTAGAGGCGCTGGCCAATTATCTCGTCAACGAGATTCAGGACGTTTATCGCCTGCAGGGCGTCAAAATCAACGATAAGCACATCGAGGTCATAGTGCGCCAGATGCTGCAAAAGGTGGAAATAACCGACCCAGGCGATACCACTTTCTTGCAGGGCGAGCAGGTCGATCGCCACGAGTTCGTGGAGGTCAACAAAAAGACTGTCGCCGAATCGTTGCGTCCGGCCGAGGGTAGGCCGGTGCTGCAGGGCATAACCAAAGCCAGCTTACAAACACGTTCGTTCATATCGGCCGCTTCCTTCCAGGAAACTACCCGCGTACTTACCGAGGCGGCGGTTTCCGGAAAGGTGGATACTCTGGAAGGCCTGAAAGAAAACGTGATCGTTGGCCGTCTGATTCCTGTGGGGACAGGAGCGGTGGTGGCGCGTTTGCGGCGCATAGCCGCCCAGCGCGACATCGAGGCGCAGAAACTCGAAGCTGCGCGCGCCGCGGAGAAACTGGCCGCGGAACAAGCCGCCGAATTACGCGTCGAGCCCACTGAGGCTTGAAGGCTTGCTTTTACAGCATAAGACTCGGCCAGCCGCCGCTGTATTTTTTCGGCGGGGTCGAAAGCGGTTAAACATTAAGCGTTTTTTCGCTTTTTCTCTTTCTACCAGCTGCGGACGCGTCCTATGTCCACGTGGACGAAGCCCGATGAGGGATAGAAGCCTACCCCGCCGCGCCGCAGGAACAGAGCGGCCGTGTGTACCTGTCGCAGGGAAACGCCCGTTATGCGGATGTCTATCGCTTTGCCTTCGGTGTGAAGGCTGCGTTTCGCCACACCGTCCGAGGCGCTGGCCAGCATGGCATTGGTGCGCGGTGAACGATAACCCGAAATGATCTCTATGGTGCTGTGATGCCTGAGGCTTTTCTGCAAATCATAGAGGAGGTCCATGAGTCCGGCGTTAATCGGGTAAACCTCGCCGGTGCGATGATCGCGCAATATGTGATTTATCCTTTCAAACGCCGGCTTTACATACAGCCCGTCCCTCCAGTAGGCCACGCGTAAACGTTCGCCGGTATGAAGATTGAGAAAAGAAAGGGCTTTTTCACCCTTAGGCCGCGGTATCGCCGCGAGGGCTGGTTTGGAGACGGCTGAAAAAGCTATTGCGGTCAATCCCAGTTGCAGAACGCGGCGGCGGGCGCCGTCTATACAGTCGGTCATGGCGTATCGGTCTTATGATGATTGCTGTGTAGCCGGTCTTTTGCCTTCCGGTTTCACTACGGTAAGCGACTCATCGCGCCGTACTGGGTAAAGCTTTTCCATCCCAGAGGCAAGGGCATTATGGCAGCCAAGCAGGTTAAAACAAGGTTAATCTTTTTATATCAAATGATTAAGGTGAAAGATTAACCATGCGGATGATTATTCCCCGAATCCATTTTTACGCAGCGTTTCCATAAGGAAACGGTCATAGCCGTAAACGTCGTTTCTGAAATTCACGGGGCCGTCGTCTTCCGGCGGGAAAACGCTCCAGTAGACGAAATAAAGGGGCAGGGGGTCGCTCACTTTCAGCCAGCGCGTTTTGCCCTTGCCGATTTCTTCCTGTACGCGGCTTTCGGTCCATTCGCCTTCGTTGCGGGATAGTACAAGCGCCGCGAAAAGGTCAGGATCGCGCAGCCGGACGCAGCCGGAGCTTTTGTTGCGATCGGCTTTCTCGAACAATTCCTTGTGCGGCGTGCCGTGCATGTAAACCGAGAAGTTGTTGTCGAAGTCGAATTTAATTCGTCCAAGACTGTTCAGGTCGCCGGGAGCCTGGCGCAGGCGGAAGTGGAACTCGCTTTCGCGCAGGCTTTCCCAATCAATTTCCGTCCCATCCTCGCTGTCAAGGCCGCTTCCACTGATCACGAAGCCCATTTTTTCGAGATAGTGGGGATCCTTGCGCAGTTTCGGCAATATGTCATGTCGCGCGATTTTATCCGGCACATGCCATGACGGGTTGAAAATCACGCTTCTTATGGCACTGTAGATGAAAGGAGTTTTCCGGTCCGGACGGCCGACTACCACAGGTCCCCAATAAAGCCTTTTCCCGTCCTCAATAACCTCGACTTCAGCCGAGGCTATGTTTACCGCCGCATAGCGCGAAGGAAGGGTTTCCGGCATATGGCGCCAGCGCTCCATGTTGGCGATAATCTGGTCTACGCGCCTTGAAACCGGCACGTTCAAAGCAGATATGGTTTTGACTCCAACGTTACCGTCAGGATCAAGGCCGTTGCGGCTTTGATAGTTTTCTACCGTTACGAGGAGGGATTCGTCGTAAAAATCAGGAGAGGAAGATTCTCCGGCCATGTCTCCAGCAGCGGCGGTGAACGCTAAGTATCCCTCGGCGGCGAGGCGTTGCCTCAGTTCCGCCACTCTCGGGTCCCGATCCCCGGGGCGCAGCGTAGGTCCGGGCGTTACGGCCGGCCACGGGCCCTTTTCCGCGATAGCGCGATATTTGTCCAGTTCTCTGGCGAGACGCTGGTATGCCGGATTTTCAGGCGCGAGACCGTCAAGGAATTCGTAAACGCGGTTTTCCTTAACGGCCTTTTCGAGCTCTTCGGCCGCGTCCAGAGGTTTGCGGCGGAAAGTCCATCCGGGATAGAGCAGGGCGAGATTCACGGAATCGCCGTGCATTTCATGGGCCAGGCGCAAAAGCCAATGCGTCACGAGAAGCTCCAGCCGCGTCGAATCCTCTTCTTTTTGGCTGTCGGCGAGTTTCTCGAAAAGCTGGTAGGGATATTTTTTTTCCTGCAATCCATGATAACGCGTAAACGAGGAAATGTTATCCATGAAATCCTTCAAAGCAGCGCGGCCTTCTTTCGTGTCGGCGTTCCACACCGGCTTGTAGCCGCGCAAGGAATAGAAACGTTTTAGTTCCGCCGGCTCCAGCGTAACGCTTTCGATTTTTATCGAGGTCTTTTCCAGAAGTTCTTGAAGACCGGGAGTCGATTTGCCAAGCAGGGCCGATTTTGCGGACTCAAACAGATCTTGCGCGAAAGCGCAAGACGACCACAGAGAAAAAAGCAACAAAAACAAATAAATATATTGTTTTTTTAACATTTTCCATTAACCTTCTTTTGCCGGTTGATTGAATTGTCTTTTGAAGAGATATCTTTCAATCCGGATTGATACAATACAGGCAACCGCTTAATTTACCGTTACCAGATAATTGCGCGAAAAAAACAGGATTTTCAATAATGCCGCGGCATTCAGAAAGGCGGTTGTTGCCTTATCCGCCGGAAGCTATGTTTGATCTTGTGGCTGATATAGAGAGATATCCCGAATTTCTGCCTTGGTGTTGCGGCGCCAAGATTCGCGGAAAGCAAGGAAACCAGATCGTCGCCGATCTGACGGCGGGAACGAGAGGGTTCAAAAAAACCTTCACTTCCATAGTTGACATGGAAAGGCCGAGGCGGATTTCTGTCTCGTACGGCGGCGGGCTTTTGGAAACCCTGAGCAACGAGTGGGAATTCGTTCCCAGGGAAGGCGGGTGTGAAGTCACGTTCTTTATAGAGTTCTCTTTTCGCTCGCCGCTTTACGCGCGCATGGCAGGCACGGTTTTCGACAAGGCTTTTCGCGTGATGGTGGCGGCGTTCGAGCAGCGGGCAGAACAGCTTTACGGGCGCATGCCGTAACCTTATTTGCTGACCGTGACCGGCGCCGGTATCACATTGCCGCCCCGAGGAAAACCGAAGGAATCCTGGCCGATACGACGCTGCGATCGAGCAGATCGTACATATAAGGACCGAGCGCGGATTTCACGCCTTGCATAAGTTCCGGAACCGCGCGCGTCGCCGCTCCTTCCAGGCCAAGCCGTTGCAGGAGCTTAAGCGCCAAAGTCACCGGCGTTTCCGGCGCGGGGAATTGCTGTAAGGTTATGACATCGCCCGGATCCAGTTTCAGATGTTTTTTGATGGCCGCGATGGTCTCAGCATACCCGCCGAGCTCGTCCACAAGACAGTTTTTCACCGCCTGTTCTCCTGTCCAGACACGTCCTTTGGCTATATCGGATATCTTGTCGATCGGGATTTTGCGCGCTTCCGCCACGTTCCGGATGAACGAGGCATAGGTCGCGTCAAGCAAGGCATTCATGCGTTCACGCGCCCTGGCGTCGAACGGCCTGACTAAAGACCACATTTTCGCGTTTTCTTCCGTCGCGATGCCGTCCCAGCTTATACCCAGCTTTTCCATAAGTTCGCCGGCGATGAATTTACCGGCTACGACACCTATCGAACCCGTTATAGTGCCGGGCCCGGCGATTATACGGTCGGCGTTCATGGCTATCCAGTAACCGCCAGAGGCCGCCGTTTCGCCCATGGAAACGAACACCGGCTTTTTGGCCCGTTGCGCCTTTACCAGCGCGCGCCGTATCGACTCCGCGGCATTCGGCGAACCGCCGGGGCTGTCTATACGGAAAAGTATGGCTTTAACGTCTGGATCGTCCGCTGCATCGCCGAATGCGTTTATCAAACGTTCGGTGTCGATCAGATTGTCGTCGGCAAAATTGGACGGTCCGGGCTTGACGTCGGTTATGAGGCCTATGCCGCTTATATAAGCCACCGTGGCCTTCGGTTCCGTCTTCTTATGGCTATAGGCGAGATATTCGTTCACGGAGACCAAAACCGGATCGGGACGCGGCTTTCCGTCTTTCGCCGCCGGTTCCGTGGCAAGCGTCCTGACCACGTCCATCATTTCGTCTGCGTATCCAATCCTTGTTACAAGGCCTTCATTAAGCGCTTCTTCGGCGGTATATGGGCCTTCCGCCATCCATTTGCGCGCTTTTTCAATGCTTACCTTGCGGCCTTCGGCTATTCCCGCCGCTATCTGATCGGCAAAGTTGCCTACCAGGCTTTCCATGTTGGCGCGCACCGCGGGGGAAAAGCCGTCGCGGGTGAAATTTTCCATGACCGATTTGTATTCCTCGCGGCGCATGAAATCTGCTTCCACGCCGATTTTTTTCAAAGCCTTTCTGCCGAAAGGAACCTCCATGCCGAGACCGGAAATTCCCACGGTACCCGCTGGCTGTAGCCATATATTTTCGAATCCGCTGGCCAGATAATAAGAACGGTTGCCGGAACCGAAATTGCCATAGCTGGCTGAGAACACATAAGAAAACTTGCCGGCTTCCCGAAAACGCTTCAACGCCGCGCGGATCTCCTGCGTGTGTACCAGCGACGGGTGCTCGGCGCCGATGCGGGCCACCAAGCCCTTGACGCGCGGATCGCTTTTGGCGCGATCAAGGGCGCGTATTATGTCGATAAGCTCGGTTTCTTCCCTTGTTTGCATCAGCATGGAGAGGGAGAACGGCATGCTGCGGCTTTGTTCTACGATTGGGTCTGAAAGGTCTATTTGAATCACCATGTTCTCCGGCGCAGCGGGCTGTGGCACCGGCCGCGTTAGCCAATACCACGTGGAAAAACCGCCCGCTATCATGGTTACCATGAGAATTACGCCGATAGCGGCGAATATGCGAAGAAGCAGCTTGCCTATGTTCATATAAAAAACCCCGGAATGAAAAACGCTCTGTTCAATGGCGGAAAGACGTCCATACAACGGCCAAAATCAGGCGGTTGGCGGAAAACTTGACAAAACGCCCGTCTTTCGTGACATTGCGCGCCACGGATAACTTTAAACAGGACGATTGATATGGCAAAGGCTAAAAATGATATTAAGCTGGTAAGCTCGGCCGGAACAGGCTTTTTTTACGTGACGAAGAAGAATCCCCGCAATACCAAAAAGCTGGAATTGAAAAAATACGATCCACGCGTACGCAAGCACGTTATATTCAAGGAAGGCAAGATCAAGGAAGCAAAAAAATCCTGATAGAGCCGGTTGTTGAGCGATGAACACTTCTCCGGCGCACGGGCGCGTCCAAGCTGCGGAAGAAGGGGCACAGGCTCAGCCGCTCCATTACGGAGATCCGGTGCCGATACCTGATTATCTCGAAAGGCATTACTGGTGGGCCTATGTGCGGCCGTGGGCAGTGCGCGTTTTCGAGCGCGAATGGTTGATAAACTTTATACTGTGGGGGTGGTACCGGCGCTTACGCGACGCGGCGCTTGACGCATTCGGCGAACACATGCCGGGGCGAACCTTGCACATTTCTTGCTGCTACGGCAGCCTGATCCCCGCTTTAGTCGAGCGGGTCGGGAAAAGCGGGGGCACGATGGACGTGGTCGATGTAGCTCCGGCGCAGCTGGACAACCTGCGGCGTAAATTGCCGCAGAGCGCGCCGGTACGGCTTATGCTGCGAGATTCCACCGATTTGAAGCTTCCTGACGCCACTTATGACCGCGCCGTGCTTTTCTTTTTGCCGCATGAGCAGCCACGGGAGGCGCGGGCGCGCACTTTTGCGGAGGCCTTCCGCGTCCTGAAGCCGGGCGGCAAGGCCTTGATAATAGAATTCGGCAAGCCTGCCTGGTGGCATCCTTTGCGCTATTTGTATTTGCCTTTTCTGGCTTTTCTTGAACCGTTCGCCCCGGACATATGGGATTGCGCCGTTGCCGAGTGGCTTCCGAAGGAATGGAAAGATCGCATCGTCGAGAGAAAAACCTTTTTTGGCGGATACTATCAGAGACTGCTTATAGAGCGCTGAACCCGTCCGGCAAAGCGGACAGGACAGAGCTTGCATGACCGGGCGGAAAGTAAAGAACAGGGCTTTACTTAACGGCCGTTTTTCTTTTCGCCGAAGGGATTTTCGCTTTTCCGCAACAGCAACCTGACCGGTACGCCCTCGAATCCAAACGTTTTGCGCAGTCCGCCCGTAAGGAAACGCGAGTAGCTTTCCGGCAGGTTGAGCGGCTTATTCACCCAGAGCGCGAAGGTTGGCGGGCGGGCCTTTATCTGGGTTATGTAGCGCAATTTTACGCGTCTGCCGGAAACTATGGGCGGAGGATGGTTCGCTTCCATCTTTTCCAGCCAGCGGTTCAGGGGGCCGGTGGGTGCGCGCCTGTTCCAGATTTCGTAAATGCGTGCCACTTCCCTCATCAGTTTGTCCAGGCCCTGATTTTTGAGTGCTGATACAGGCACAATCGGAACGCCTGAAAGCTGGGCCAGCGAAACTTCCGCTTTCGCTTTTATTGTATGCAAAGTCTGGCTCTTGTTTTTCACCTTGTCCCATTTGTTTACGGCGACGACCAGCGCGCGGCCTTCTTCGGCCACGTGCCGGGCGATGTCATAATCCTGTTTGTCGAACGGTTTATCCGCGTCCAGCACGAGAATCACCACGTGCGCCAGACGTATCGCGCGCAGGGTTTCTCGCACGCTCATCTTTTCCAGTCTTTCCCTGATACGGGCGCGGCGGCGCATTCCTGCGGTATCCACTATCCTTACCGGTTTTCCACGGTATTTCCAACCCACATGGATCGCATCTCGCGTAAGCCCTGGTTCCGGACCGGTGAGAAGACGGTCTTCCCCGATCAGCCGGTTGATAAGCGTTGATTTACCGGCATTGGGGCGTCCGACCACCGCTATGTGCAGCCTGTCCTGGCTGCCGGTTTCTTCTTTTATTTCCGCTGGTTCCGCATCTGATGCGGCATAAGGGATTTCTTTTTCGCCGATGACCGCATGGTTTTTTCTGGATGATTTCTTCCCGGCTAATCTTCTCAGCACTTCGTAAAGCTCCGCCATTCCCTCGCCGTGCGTGGCCGATATGGGCAGCATGTTTTCGAAGCCAAGGGCGGACGCTTCGTTGTATCCGCCGGGAAGGGAAAGCCCTTCGCATTTGTTTACCAGAAGAACCACCTGTTTTCCTGTTTTGCGTATTTCCCGCGCTACGGTTTTGTCGTCCTCCGTCAATCCGGCCTTTCCGTCAACCAGCATCAATATTATTTCTGCACGTTCTATGGCTTTACGCGTGAATTCAGCGGTTCGCTCGGCCAGGCTGCCCTTTGGCCGCCGGTTTTCCAGGCCGGCGGTGTCGAAAATACGCAACCGCAAATCGAACAGTTTTCCCTCTCCCTCGCGCCAGTCGCGGGTGACGCCTGGGGTGTCGTCGACAAGCGCCATAGCCTTGCCCGCCAGACGGTTGAACAATGTCGATTTTCCTACATTGGGCCGGCCGGTTATGGCGATGGCTATGGCGGGCGGCATCGCTATCTCAACGCGATCAACCGGCCGTTATCGCTGATCAGGTACATTACGCCGTCGGCCGCTATCGGCGGAATGAAAAAAGGCTCTCCTATCTCCAGCTTTTCAAGCTCCGTTCCATCCTCCGGTGAGAAAGCCGCCAGTTCTCCAAGCGAATTGGTCAGCCACAACCTTCCCCCGGCAAGCAATGGCCCCCACCAGAACACCGGCGCCGATTCCCGGTCCGCTGGATCCTTGAGTCTCTGTAATTCCTTGACCCAGGCTATACGCCCGCCTGTGCGCGTAAGCGCCACTATCCTGGCGTCGTTGTCCACGATATAGACGGCGTCGCCTACAACTTCGGGAGTATTGACGCCGCCTATGTTGACGTCCCAAGCGCGGTTGCCAGTTCTGTGATCAATGGCCGCAGTTCTCCCGCTGTGGCTTACCGCGAACACCAGATCCCGGTCGATTACCGGAAGGCCGCGGATATCGGCGATGGCGGGAAGGGCGCCGATCTTTTCAGGCACCGCCAGAACGTCGGACCACGCAACGCGGCCGTTTTGCACTCTGAGGTTGAAAATCTCGCCTGAACTGTAGGCAACTATTACACTGTCACCGGCCGCGGCGGGGCTTGACGCTCCCATAAGTGAGGCGCTTTCGGTTATTCCGCCATGGCGCCAGATCCTTTCTCCGCTGGCGGCTGAAAAAGCCATCAACTCGTTGTCGATTGTTACAACGAAAACTTTGCCTCCGGAAATCGTGGGCGCTCCGCGCAGCGGCTTGCTGGCCGGTTTACGCCAAAGCAATGATCCATCGCCGGTTTTAAGGGCCAGCACCTCGCCGAAGCCCGAGGTCGCGTAGATAACGTCTTCGTTAACCCCTATGCCTCCGCTTATCGCTTCGCCGCGCGCATCGGGCGGAGTGGTGTCGAAAGTCCACAGCCGTTCGCCCTTGCCGGCGGAAAAGGCTGATATCACGCCGCGGGCGTCGAGCGTGAAAACCTTGCCGCCGCTCACGGCCGGAGGGGCCAGCAGTTTGAAATATTTGCTTGATCCCTCGCCTATGTCCGCCTTCCAGACGACTTCCGGAACTGGCGAAAGGGACAGATTGCCGTGCGAATGAGAGGGATTTCCTCCCGCTTGCGGCCAATCCTTATTGGTTTCCACGGGAGGGATCGTGAATTTGAAATCGCCCAAGCTTGGATCAGCTTCCGGTTTTTTTGCAAGCTCCAGCACCGAAACGCGTTTTCCTTCGCTTGTCGCGTTACCGGTCTCTTTGCTGCTTTTCCCGAACAGCCACGAGCAGCCGGAAAGAGCTATAAAAACGGTTAACAATAAAAGGCCGCGTTTCATGCTTTCATTCCTGTTCCCCGATCCAGCGCAACATGTCGTTGGCGCGTTGAACCATGGAAGACGGCGCATTACCGTCCTTTGAAATTTCGCTATACAGCCTTTTCGCTTCTTCCTTTTCGCCAGCGCGTAGGGACAAAAGCGCGCTCAATTCACGCGCTGAAAGACGCCACGGGCCGTCCGCCGTTAGAGGAGACAATCTGCTTTTGAGTTTGGCTATATCGCCGGAGTCCAGTTGCGCTTGGACGGAAAGCAGATCGCCCAACTGCCGGAACGGCATTTCCATCGATTCATCCGCGGCAAGAGAATCATATATTGAAATTCCCTGTTCAGTCTTTCCTTCCTTTATGGCTATGGCCGCGGCGTTCAGACGGGCAAGCGCGGCATGACCCGATCCGGGATGGGCGCGCGCGAAAGATTCAAGGCCGTCTATTTGCCGCGCCTTGTCATCGGCCTTGCCCTCGACGAGAGTCAAAAGACCGGCCGTGGCTTTTTGCTCGGAATATTCGCGCCATGAACGCCATCCGCTTATAACTGCGGCTGCCAGCACTATGGCCAAAGCCGCTGCTATGACGTAATGGCCGTATTGCTTCCAGAGTTTTTCATACCTCTGGCGCTGGAGGTCTTCTTCTATCTCTTGCAGGATTCCCTGGTCTATCATGGCTCGATTCCGTTTGTTGTGTTTACCGGCACAGTATCACATGTCATAATGAAGACGGCTTGCCTGCGCAAGTTCAGCCGGACAAAAAGGCGAATATTGGGCAAAAGCATGCAACAAAACCGGATTTACGCCCTTTCGGAGGCCGTCATTTTCACAGGAGAGGAGTTTGTCGAAGGCTATGCGCTTGTTTTCCGCGATGGCCGCATAATGGACATAATCCCGGAAGAAAGGCTTCCCCCGGAAGCCGAAAAGGTTTCTTGCAAAGAAAAAATTATAGCCCCCGGATTTATTGATTGCCAGGTAAACGGAGGCGGCGGCGTATTGTTCAACACGGCGGAAAACGTGGCCGCCGTTACGAAGATCGCGGCAAGTCATGCGCGGCGCGGTTCGACCCGCATAGTTTTGACCTTCATCAGTGACAGGACTGAGGCGGCACAAAGAGCGTTGAGAATGGCGCGCGACGCGCGCAAACAGTGCCGCAACATACTTGGCGTTCATTTCGAAGGCCCACACCTTAATCCGGAACGGCGCGGAGTTCACAAGCTGGACTATCTGCGCGGCATCATATCTGAAGATTTCGAGCTTTATAAAGCATTGCCCGACGAAGTCATTATAGTGACCCTGGCGCCGGAACTGGTGTCTTCCGAGCAGATCGCGAGATTGCACGAACAGAATGTCATCGTTTCTCTCGGCCACAGCTCCGCCGACGTTCCGGTAATAAAGGCTGCGCTGAAGGCCGGAGCGACATGTTTTTCCCATATTTTCAACGCCATGGGTGGGATAGAGGCGCGGCGCCCCGGTCTTGCCGGGACCGGCCTGGACGACAAGGATAGCTGGTGCAGCATAATAGCCGACGGACATCACGTCAGTGACGAGGTCTTAAGAATCGCGCAACGTGCAAAGCCCAGGGGAAAATTGTTTTTCGTGAGCGACGCCATGCCACCGGCGGCGGCCGATTCGCCCAGGTCTTTTCCTCTTTTCGGCGAGATTATCAGGGCCAACGGGGGGCGTTGCGTTACCTCAGGGGGAAGGCTGGCCGGCGGGGCGTACACTTTGGCCGAGTGCGTGCGGCACGCGATAGTGGAAACAGGGATGGAACCAAAGGAGGCCCTGCGCATGGCCTCGCTGTACCCTGCGGAGTTTTTGGGACTGGACCATCGCTTCGGCAGGTTTCTGCCCGGGTTTCACGCCGACATAGTCATTATGGATGGCGGCTATCGGGTTGAGGAAGTCTGGGCCGACGGGAAGCGTCTGTAATGAAGCGTCTGTAAGAATTCGATTCAACGAAAAATTCAAAGTATTAAAACTCTTCGCAACCATGCTTGTAAATTTTTTCAGTAATTTCAACAGGCAGAAAGATAAAATATCGTACGTTTGTTTCGCGTTTGCGAAACGGAAAAATTTTCGCCACGAAATTTCGTGGATTTTAGTGTATACTGTTATTTAACGTTGAAGAACGATATCAGCGAGGAGATACGGACATGGCCCTTGAACAGCGCATAGAATCGTTACGTAGACGTCACGCCCAAATAGAATCTCAGTTGGCAAACGAGGAAGCGAGACCGGTTCCGGACACGGCTCTCACACAACAATTGAAACGTGAAAAGCTGTTGTTGAAAGACGAGATAGAACGGCTCACTTCCGGAAAAGCGGCATAAACCGGAATGCAAGAGAAAATACGGACAGCCCGGCAATGCCGGGCTGTTTTTTTAAGGATCATTTTTTACGCGGCAGTTTGATGCGGGTTTCGTGCATTATAGCGTTGGTGAATATGGCCCCGGTTAAGTCGGCATCGGCGAAATTCGAAAAACTCAGGTCGGCGCCGGAAAAATCCACCTCGCGCAAACAGGACATGCTGAAATCGGTATAACGCAGACTGGCCCCCGTAAAGAAGGTTTTTATCTGACGCTTGCTTTCGAGAATAAGTGGTTCGAGACGTGCGCGTATGAATTTGGCCCCCACCATATTGCATTTGTTGAACTGGCTGCCGCGCAAGTCCGAATTGACGAAGCTGCAGTTGCGGAAGTCGCTTTCCTGGAGCCGCGCCGCCTGTAAATTTATCTGTGAAAGGTCCAGGCCGTACCAAACCGACCTTTCCGCCGTCAGCATGGTCAAATTCGCCCCTACAAGCTGTGATGCGTTGCGCATGTCATGGCCGCTGAGATCGAGCTTTGAGCCTTCGGCGCCTTTGGTTTTCAGCCATAACTGATGCATACGTATCATTTCCTCAAGCGAGAGCGGGTGACTGTCCAAAGTCTGGCCCATAGGCTTGTCGGTCAGCACTCCCGTCATGTCCACGTTCACGAGCGCAGAAAAGTCTATCAGGGTGCCGGTCAGGTTGGCGCCGCGCAGCGTAACGTCGCGCATTTCGCACTGACTGAGGTCAGCGCCGGCCAGATTGGCCCCGGTAAGATTGGCACCCGACAGATTGCCGCGCACTATCACCGATTTGCTCAGATTGGCATCCTCGAAATTGGAGTTGGTGGCGATGGCCCCGGACAGTTTTACCGAACCGAGATTGGCTCCGCGCATATCAACGCCGCCCGTGCCTTCCTTCCATACCTCGCTATCGCTTATGAAGGAGAGGCCTTTTTCCGGATCGAAGGTGGCGAACGATCCTTCGCGCAGATCGGCGCTGGTCAGATCGGCTCCGGTCATGATGGCCCCGCGCATACAGGAGCCGCGCAGATCGGCGCGCACAAGGCTGGCGTTGCGGAAATTGGCCTTGCGCAAATCGCAGGCGTAAAGAAGACAGAAGTCGAGCTTGGCGTTTTCCAGGTCGGCTTCATAAAGTACCGACCCGGTGAAATCAGCGTGCGAAAGATCGCGGCCGCGGAAAACCAAATGCGAAAGATCGTAATGGGTCAACACGGCGCGCGCGCCGTTGGATCGGCCCTGCCTGAATGCTTCGTGGCGGGCTATTATTTTGTCAAGCTCGGCCTGATCTATGCTGGTAAGGGAAGAATCCGCCATGTCCGGTTCCGGTTTCCTGTCATTGCGTCTGAGCTACCGGGCGTAAAAGCACGCACAAATTTCCTTCGCACTGAATCAGAAGGGAACTTGCGGTTTGCGCCGCGGATTCGTCCTTGGTTTTCGGCAGATTACATTCCACGCTGTACACAGTCCTTCCTTCCTTGCCGAGTGTGTGCCGGTAGACCTCGATTTTCTTCGGCGGGCAGTTACTGTTGCGGGCCAACTCACGCGCTTCAGCGGGAGCGGCGGCGCGGGCGGCTGCAGAGCCCAAAAACAGGTACAACAAGAACATGAAAACAGACAACCGCATAACATGGTCAGGTATAAAATCATCTCGTTAACAGGAGGTTACCATAGGATATCAAGGCAAGGCATTTTCCGCGGCACGTAGCATTCCTTCTGCTTTGGCCTTTGATTCGCGCCATTCTTTTTCCGGATCGCTGTCGTAAACTATTCCTGCGCCGGCCTGAACGTGGACGTAACCATCCTTTATCACCGCTGTGCGTATGGCGATGCAGGTGTCCAAACTCCCGTTTGAGCCGAAATATCCTATGCAGCCGGCGTAAACTCCGCGCCTGTCCGGCTCCAGTTCGGCGATTATTTCCATTGCGCGTATTTTCGGGGCTCCGCTTACCGTTCCGGCGGGGAAACCAGCTATTAGAGCATCAAGAGCTGTATATTTTGGATCCAGTACGCCCTCTACGTTTGAAACTATATGCATGACGTGCCTGTAGTATTCTATGGCATTGCGCTCCGTAACCTGAACGGTTCCCGTTTTCGCCACTCTTCCGACGTCGTTGCGTCCGAGATCTACCAACATCAAATGTTCGGCGAGCTCCTTCGGATCGGCCAGGAGCTCCGCCGCCAAGTCCGAATCGGAGCGTCCGTCCAGTCCGCGCGGACGTGTGCCGGCTATTGGGCGTATGGTTATTTTTCCATCACGGACACGCACCATTATTTCCGGGCTACTTCCAACCACCGAGAACCCATTGAAATCAAAGAAGAAAAGAAACGGCGAGGGATCAAGCCTACGCACAGCGCGATACAGATTCAGGGGAGACAAGGAAAACGGGCGCTTGAAGCGTTGGGAAAGCACCACCTGAAAAATATCGCCTGCGCGTATGTATTCCTTTGCGTGCTCAACCATTTTTTTGAATTGAGCCTCTGACATGTTGCTGTCCGCTTCCACTTCTTGCTTAAGCCGTTCAGAAGCCGCCGGCTGCAAGGGGAGAGAGCGGTTAAGGTCGTCAAGGGCCGCCTTAAGGCGTTTCGCGGCCGTATCGTATGCGGCTTCGGCGGTTTGCCCGGCGTCGAACCATGCGGGCGTCACCAGCGTGAAGCAATTATCTATCTGGTCGAAAATTGCGAGCAAGGTAGGGCGCAGCAAAACCGCTTCCGGCAAGTCCAGACCGGATGGAGGCGATTCAGGGATACGCTCCATCAAGTGCACCATATCGTAGCCCAGATAGCCGAACAAACCAGCCGCCATGGGCAGCGGTTGATCCGGAATGTCTATCCTGATGGCGGACAGAAGCTGACGCAGATCTTCGATCGGGGGAAGCGGCGAGGGAGAGTAAACTCCGGAATGACACAAAGCATCACGATTGATTTCCGCCTTTCCGCCGCGGCAGCGCCAGATAATATCGGGATCGCGGCCAATTATGGAATAGCGGCCTCTTACCGCTCCGCCTTCTATCGATTCAAGCAGGAACGAGAACGGCCTGCCGTGGCATAGTTTCAACATCGCCGAAACGGGCGTTTCCAGGTCGCTTACCAGCCTGGTCCAGATCACCTGATGTTTTCCCGCGCGCCGGTTGCGGGAAAAGTCATCGAAGGAAGGAAACATGTCCATGTAAATCAGCTTCCCTGTTGCCGCAGCGAATCAAGAAGCTCCCCGTTTATTTTCACCGGAAAACGTCGGCGCAGGAATTTAGAATACTCTTCCACAAGCTCGTATTGTCTGCGTTCGCGCAAGTCGGCCGCCACCTTGGCCATACCGGAGTCGGGTTTGGCCGGATCGACAGCGGCTATGTCGGCCAGGCGCAGAACGAAATGTTTGTCATGGCCCGAAGCCGTAATCACGTCTCCCTTTTTCATCAGAAGGATTTTTTCGTATGCGTCCACAGGCAGGAACGGGTCGGCTTCACCCAAAAGCGATATCGGCCTGGAAAAGCGCACATCAATCCCCGGTTTGCTAGCGTACGAAACGGCCTTGGCGCCGTCACGCATTTCTTTAGCTATTTCTTCAGCTTTCGCCGCGGCCAGCTGTGCCTTTTGCGTTTTTTTCCATGCTTCGAACACTTCTTTTATGATGTCATCGAACGGAACCACATGCGCCGGCTCTATTTCATCAACGCGCACCACCGCATAGCCACCGTGCTTGTCGTCGATTACCTGGCTTGTTTCGCCGGCCGCCAGTTCAAAGGCGGCTTCCAACAGGTCTTCGTTGCCTTGCACGGTTTCAAGCGGCTTTTTGCCGTCCGGATCTATACCCTTTTTGTCCACTGCCTTTATTTTTTCCAGGCGTAATTTAAGGCTGTCGGCTATGTCTTCGAGCGTGGTCGCCGCGGCTAGAGAGTCATCAAGCTGATTTACCTTGCGGGCCAGCATGTCCGCTAGCTTCTCTTGCTGCAATTCTGCGCGGAGCTTTTCCTTCGCCTCTTCAAGGGAAAGCTTGCCCCCGGGATGTATTTTCTTCAGTTGCGCCACATGCCAGCCGAAGTTGCTTTTCACCGGTTCGGACACGTCGTTTTCCATAAGCGAAAAAAAGCTGGCGTAAAGATCAGGTATTATGCTCTTCTCATCCATGCCCTTAAGCTCCACAGCGGTGAAGCCCTGCGCTTTCGCGGTCTTCGTCAAATCTCCGCTCGCTTTTGCCGTTTCGGCCAGGGCTTTAGCTTTCGTTTCGTCCTGCAGTATGACCTGAACGAAGTCCCTTCGTTCAGGGAGCGTCATTTCCCCGGGCCTGGATTCATATGCCTTTTTAATTTCCTCGTCGCTTACGGATATGTCTTTGGCAAGATCCTCTCCGGCCAGCCTGGCTATGGTAAGGCTGCGATATTCCGGGGCTGAGAACATTTCGCTGTGCTGCTTGTGGAATTCGCGCAAGATGTCTTCGTCTGGGGGATCAAGGTCTTTCATGCTGTCGTTGTTTATGGTCAGCACCTCCAGTATCCGCTTGGCTCCGCGCGCCATATAAAGGTTGTCCAGCAGGGTTTTTGGCGGGTCGACATCGTTCAACATTGTGTTGAGCAGAAGGCGGCGTGCGGCGTTACGGCGCTCTGTTTCCAGAAAAGAACGTTCGGTATAGCCGCTTTTGGCCAGCAGCTGCTGCCATAGCCTAGCGTTGAATTTCCCGTCCTTGTCGCGCAGCTCAGGCTGGGCAGCCACTTTTTCGAGGATAGGCTTGTCGTTGACGTTTATGCCAAGTCGTTTTATTTCCTGATCGAAAGAAGCATGCTCTATCATTATGTTCAATGTACGGTCCAACACCCCTATTCGGCGGGCCTCCGGAACGGTCAGATTCGGCCCGAACACACGCCGCGCTTCGGGCAAGCCTGCCTGGAATTCGCGTTCTAGGGCTTGCACTGTAATAGCGATTTTCCCCACCTTGGCCACGGTACGTTGCAATGGGTTGCCGCGGAACATGTCGCCGATGCCCCAAATGCCGAAACTTACTACGAGCAAAACCAACAAACCCTTGAATACCCATGACTTGGAAAGATCGCGCATTTGCTGGAGCATGAAAGTTCCTCGTTTCTGTGTTTTGCGGTTTTCGAAACCCGTGCGGCATGATAAAAGCCTTGGCCGTATCGGGCAACTTCTAACATTGATGGTCGACGACTATGCCAAAACGCCGAAAAATGGTGGTTGCCAACTGGAAGATGAACGGCCGCCTTACTTCAGGACTCAATCTCGCCACCGACATAGCTTCGCTTGCTTCGCAAAACAAGCCTTTGCCCTTCGATGTGGTGCTGTGTCCGCCATTCACGCTTCTGTGGCCGGTTTCCGAGGCCATCATGGGATCGCCGGTCATGCTGGGAGGTCAGGATTGCCACACCGCAAACCACGGCGCATATACTGGCGACATAAGCGCCGGCATGTTGTCCGACCTTGGTTGCCGTTATGTGATTCTCGGTCATTCAGAGCGCCGCATAGGCCATGGGGAAACCAATGAGTTGATTGCGCGCAAGGTGGCAGCAGCGCAACTCGCTGGGCTTACCGCCATTCTCTGCGTCGGTGAAACGCAGGAGCAGCGCGCCAGCGGCAATGTGGAGACGGCGATAGTGCAGCAGCTTGTGGCATCGTTGCCGGAAAAGGGGCAGGCGGCGCAGCTGGTGGTGGCGTATGAACCGGTCTGGGCGATAGGCAGTGGGATGGTTCCGGAAACAGACGAGATTCGACAGGTTCATCGTTTGATCCGGCGCACTTTGGGCGCTGTGGGTGAGGCCGTAACGGTGCTTTACGGCGGATCGGTGACGTCAGGCAATGCCGCCGAACTCATGGCCGAGCCCGAGATAGACGGCGCTCTCGTCGGCGGCGCCAGCCTTAACGCCGAAGGCTTCTGGTCCATCTGCGAAAAGTGCAGGTAGGAAAATGACACACGAGATTTCGCCTCCGGAACTGCCTTCGGTAGGGCTTGCAATAATATTCATCTTCGCCGCGGCGTACCTTCTGGTGTTCGCCGAAGAGCGGCTGCACCTGCGCAAGTCGAAGCCGGTTCTGGTAGCTTCCGGCCTTATCTGGGTGCTTATAGGAACGGCCTATCATTCGGTGGGCAGGGGCAAGTAAGCAGCAGACCTTCTGCGCCACAGCCTGCTCGAATTCTCCGAACTTATGTTGTTTCTGCTTTCGGCCATGACCTACATAAACACGATAGTAGAACGGAATGTATTTGACGCCCTTCGCTATCGTATAATGTCGGCGCGGCTTTCCCTGCGTTCCCTGTTCTGGGTGACCGGCGCAGGCGCGTTTTTTCTTTCGCCAATCGCCGACAACCTTACCACCGCGCTGGTCATGGGCACCGTGGTTATGGCCATGGCCAGGCATAACACCGCCTTTTTAACGGGCTCATGTATAAACATAGTGGTGGCTGCGAACGCCGGCGGTGCCTTTTCCCCTTTCGGCGACATAACTACCCTGATGATATGGCATAAGGGAGTGGTGAAATTTCACGAATTTTTCGCCCTGTTTCTGCCTGCTCTTGTCAACTGGATGGTGCCGGCCGCGATAATATCGCTGACAATTCCATCGCAAAAAAGCGTGCCTGAAGCAAGAACCGTCACGGTGAAAAAGGGAGGAAGGGATGTCGTTTTCCTTTTTCTTCTGACTATTGCCGTAACCATCGGCCTATATCACGTGCTCGGACTACCGCCGTTTCTGGGAATGATGATAGGATTGAGTTTTCTCAAGGCATACAGCTATTTAATGCGCGCTAATGAAAGGCGCAGGCAACGGAGGGAAAGAAAAGACGCCGCACTGCCACTTGAAAGTGATGCGGCCGTTGAAAGCAGAGCCTTCGACGTCTTCAATATTATGCGCGATCTGGAATGGGACACGATTCTGTTCTTCTACGGCGTAATGCTTTGCGTCGGCGGTCTCGGGGCGATGGGATATTTGGAAGAAGTGTCGGGCTTCCTTTACAATGGCATGGGGCCGGCGTTCGCCAACATAATGATCGGTCTTCTTTCGGCGGTGGTTGACAATATTCCGTTGACCTACGCCGTTCTGAGCATGAATCCTGACATGCACTTGGATCAATGGCTGCTTTTGACGCTGACCGCAGGTGTTGGAGGTTCCCTGCTGTCCATAGGCTCCGCCGCAGGCGTGGCGCTCATGGGCATAGCGCGCGGCTCATACACTTTTATGTCCCACTTCAGGTGGTTTTGGGCGATTCTTCTCGGCTACGCTGTCAGCATCGCCACGCTCATGACGATGAAAAGCATGTTTTGAGCCTTTTCCCGAAGGAAGAAGGAGTCGGCTGTATGCAGATTGCTGTAATATCCGCCCATTCTCTCGTTCTATCCTTCGATGGAGAACAGCGGAATTTGTGCTGCTGAAAACATGGCACGGGCGGGGAGAAGAAACAACCGCCGGTTTTTGCTCGCAAAATTAATCGCAGCGGAGAATTTTCCTATATCGTTTTCACCAGCGCTTCCCCAAGCCTGCGGCTGAACGCGCCGGGATCGGAGATGCTTTCTCCTTCCAGCAGATGTGCTTGGTCGAGCAGAAGCCATATGGCATCTTCAAGGCCATCTCTTCGGTTTTCGATGTTGGCTCGTTCGGCCATTTTGCGGATTAGTTCATGGCGCGGATTGATTTCCAGTATGCGTTGCGTCGGCACGCGCAGTTGGTTGTGTTGTTTCAGAAAACGCTCAAGATGTATATCGATGTCTCCTTCACCGGCGGCCAAACAGACGGGGCTTTCGGTAAGCCGCTCCGAAGCTCGCACGTCCTTCACCTTGTCGCCGAGTACGGATTTCATAAGCGCTATCAGGGCGGCGAGTTCCGCCTTCGGCGCCTCGGTTTTGGCGCCGGATTTTTCCGTGATTATTGGTATCTTTTCCAATTCCTTGCCTGCGCGGGTGACGGACATGAACTTTCTGCCTTCATACTCTCCCGCAGCCATGGGCCAGAAGTCGTCAACGGTGTCGGTCAGCAACAACACCTCTATTCCGCGCGCCCTGAATCCTTCTAGATGAGGGCTGCGCGATAGCGTGGCCGCGTTGTCGCCGTTGAGATAGTAAATGAACTCCTGTTCCTTTTTCATGCGCGAAACATAATCCGCAAGGGAGACAAGCCCTTCGCTGTGAGTGGAGCGGCAGCGCAGAATTTTCAGCAGCTCTTCCCGGTGCGAGGAATCCTCATAGAGACCTTCCTTCACTACAGCTCCGAAATTTTCCCAGAACGCCGCGTATGCGTCTTTTTCGTTTTCCGCGAATTTGGCGAGCTCTCCCAACACGCGCCGCACCAGCCCCTGTTTTATTTTGGCCAGCATGGGGCTGTGTTGCAGCATTTCGCGGCTTACGTTCAGCGGCAGATCCTCGCTGTCCACCACGCCGCGCAGAAAGCGCAAGTAACCCGGAACCAGGCCTTCGGCGGCGGCAGTGATGAAAACCCGCTTAACGTAAAGGCGCACGCCGTGTTTTCGCGCCGGATCGAACAAGTCGTAAGGTCTCATGCCGGGCACAAACAGGAGCGCGGAGTATTCTATTTTGCCCTCAGCCTTCCAGTGCATGACCAAAGCCGGATCATCGAAGGCGTGCGCTACGTGGCGGTAAAATTCGCGGTATTGCTCCCGGCTTATTTCATTTTTGGGCCGCAGCCACAAGGCGCCACCGCGGTTGGCCGGCTTTTTGTCGTCGTTCAGGTATATCGGCAGTGCGATATGGTCGGAATAGCGCTGGACTATGGCGCGCAGCCGGTCTTCCTTAAGGAATTCGCCCTCTCCTTGTTTGAGGTAAAGAATGACATCGGTGCCGCGGGTGCCGCGTTCGTCTTCCTCGACGGAGAATTCCCCCTTGCCGTCCGAGCGCCAGCAAAAAGCCTCTTCGCTGCCGGCCTTGCGCGAGCGCACCTCTACCATCTGGGCCACCATGAACGACGCGTAGAAACCAACGCCGAACTGACCGATGATGTTGATGTCCGGTTTTTTCGCCTCGGCGAATTTGGAAAGGAAATCCAGTGTTCCGGAACGCGCTATGGTGCCGAGATTTTCGATCAGCTCGTCGCGCGTCATGCCTATTCCGTTGTCCGAAACGGTTATCGTGCGCGCCTTGTGATCGGTGTTTATGTCTATGCGGAAGTCCGGATCGTCGCCGGTAAGCTCCGGTCTGGTGATGGCTTCATAGCGCAGCTTGTCGCAGGCGTCAGAGGCGTTTGATATCAACTCACGCAGGAATATTTCCTTGTCGGTGTAAAGCGAATGCACCACTATATCAAGAAGCCTGCTGACTTCAGCCCGGAAGGCCATGCGTTCCTGGGTCATGTTCCCCCTAACTTGTCTTAATCGTTTGTAAAAACCGTAAAAGCAACCGGTTAGATGAATATGCGAGCGGAACAGCTGTTTTTCAAGCCCCGGAGCAATACAGCTTGTACAGAAGCCTGAGCAATTTTTTCAACGCCGATGAAGTCAGTTTATAATATATAACTTGCCCTTCACGGCGGGTTTTGACCAGCCCAAGGCGGCGGAGCTGACCAAGATATTGCGAGGTTTGGGATTGGCTGGCGTTCTTTTTCTCGCGTTCGACCATTTCCCCGGCGCTGTGTTCCTTGCCGTCCATGAGGTGGCAGAGCAAGGAAAGCCTCAGAGGATGCGACATGCATCTCAGCACCTTGACCGATTTTTTCATCTTCCTAATATCGCCGGAGCGCATTCGCATGTCCTATCGCTTTGCCAGGGCAAGCGTATATATTACAGAGATGTAATATAACTGTCTTCCTGTGAAGACCATAAAGGCAAGGGCTTCATGTTTGATACTATCAATGCTGCCGCTCATTTCAATAGGCGGCAAAGCAGCAGGATATGAGGTTATTATATGACTGTTTATAAAACTATTTTTCAATATACCGCGGTTTTTTTCCTGTGTTATTGTGCTTCCGGCCGCGATGTCTGGTGTTGCAACAATCTGTCTACGTGCCGTCCCTGAAACATTGTTATGCCGAGACTCTGGCCGATTTCTATGGCGCGCGCGCTGTCACAACGACACAGTATGGTCCGCGCCTGACCCGCTTCCATGATTATGGAGCGCACCTCCGGCAGGGACTCTCGTTTCATCTCGTCAATTCCGCCCGGAGTCCAGAATATCTTGATAAGATCGAACCCGAGCCTTGATCGGTCGTAATAGGGCAGGGTGTGATGCGTCAGGCCGTCAAGGCAGATGCGGAAGCCGCGTTCATGAAGGTAATCGCGGGCGAACAAAAAGGCGCCCATGTCGGAGAAAACGTCTATCTTGTTCATTTCTATCACCAGCCTGCCGCGCAACCGGGGAGCAATCGTCATTTCGAAGCGCGAGAATTCGGGCGAAAGGACCGTGGCCACGTTAAGATTGATGCTGAATGGCATATCCCGGCCGGTACCATCGCGCATGAGTGAATACATGACCCGTTTGTCAAGCGTGTAGGTCATGTAATGGAACAGCCAGCGGTTTGAGGAAAGGTCAATTCCCGGAGCGAGGGAATTCCGCAGGTAATCTATCGAAACATACAGTTCATCGAATAAAGGCTCCGGGGACATATGGCCGGCGAGAAAACACACCGTTTGCCGTTGAATGAAAGTAGACAGATCGGCCATGCCCAATGACTTGTCCAACCTGGAAAGAATTTCCGGACTTATGGGTACAAGCGCCTGCCCCACGGTTTTTTCCTGACGGACGACCGATTCGTTTCTGGATCGTTCGGCTTCCAGAACAAGCTGTTGAGCTAGCATCAGGAAATCGGGGTAGTCCTTTTCCAAATTGTACCATGAGCAAAAGCGCGGCTGTTCATTTTCCGTGTCGCGGAATTGGGCCAAGGGGTCTTCGCTGAACAACACGCGCAACCTGTTCACGGCGTTGTCAAGCGCGTATTGCGAGGCATTCTTCGCTATAAAAACTATATCGTTGTTTTCCAACACGAAAAGCTGCCCGTCCATGTGGCTCACACAACTTATGAAAAGATCCGTTGCAATGCGGAGGTGGTGATCCCTGCGGTTGAAGGCTGCAAGTTTTGAAAGGTGTATATGAACCGCCACACGGCCCTTGCGCAGATTTCGCAGCCGTCTCGCCGTGTCCAGAAGAGCCGTTTCCTGTACCGGCGCGCCTTGACGGAAGATGTCCAGCATGGGGAAGAGGCCGATCCGTTATCAAAAGGTTAATCATTGTCACGCTTTATCGTTAAATTTTGGTAAGTTTCGTCGCCGTTAACCAGTGATTGAGAATCAGGTATTACTCTGCAGTGAGTTGTTGCGTTTCAGAGCGTTCTTCCCTCAACCCGTCGGCGCGTCTTTTCCGCTGAATCTTTATGAAAAACAATCTGCGCGAAGAAATAATGGAAAGCGGAGAAGCCCATCCGTCAGATCTGAGATGGGGTCTGCCTTTCGGTCTCACCAAACTGAGGCTTGTTGTAATCTTCATCAGCCTCATTCTTTTCGCGGTTGCCATGATCGGCTTGCAGCAGCTTGTCGCTTTTTACAGCGGCGAGGGCGAGGAAAGGACGCAAACCGCGCTGCAGTTTTTCCTGGCCGTCGATTTGCTGGTAATACCGCTCCTTATTATGGGCATAACAATAGGGGCGGGCGCGAGGTATATAGACCGTGTGCGCATAGTGACCAGCTATCAGGAAAGGCTGAACAAAATTCAGCGCCGCCTCAATAATCGCGAAGACCTATTGCGCCTTGTGGCTGATCACCATGCCGGAGCGATCGCCATATTCGATCAGCAAAACCGTTATTGGTTCGTCAATCAACCTGCCGCGAACAGCGCCGGCAAAACGACCATGGAAATAATAGGGAAACCGGCAAACCGTGTTGTGGGCACGGAAAAGGCCAAACAGCTGGAATTGCGGCTTGCGGAAGTGCGCGCCTCGGGAAAAGTCATTGAAAAAATCGATAAGGTCACTGATGAAACCGGCAGGACGCGCTTCATCCAGACCCGGTGCGTCCCCATCACCGGTTTTCCCGAGCTTGCATACGGCGTTTTGGTCAGCGAGGAAGACCTCACCGGCCTTATAGTGGAGCGTGAAAGGCGCGAGCGTATGTTGCGCCAGGTCATAGACACGCTCGTCGCCGTCGTTGACAGGCGCGATCCTTACGCGTCCGGCCATTCGGCGCGTGTCGGGCAGCTTTCCCGCGCCATAGCCGCGGAGATGGGCCTTGACGAAAGATCTTGCGAGACCGCCGAAATAGCCGGTTCTCTCATGAACTTTGGCAAGGTTCTGGTTTCAAGGCATATCTTGACCAAAACCACAGCTCTTACACCCGAAGAACTGCAAAGAGTGCGCGACAGTATCCTGATATCGGCCGATATTCTGGCCATAATAGGTTTCGACGGTCCGGTGGTGCCGACATTGCGCCAGGTTTTGGAGCGTTTCGATGGCTCCGGCGTGCCCGAGGGACTCAAGGGCGACGAGATACTGGTCACCGCTCGCATAGTGACGGTGGCCAATGCTTTCGTCGCTCTCGTAAGTCCCCGCGCGCACAGGGACGGCATGTCTTTCAAGGACGCCATCCAGTGCATGATGGCCGAGGCGGACAAAGCCTATGACCGCCGCGTTCTGATAGCGCTTGCCAATTATATCGAAAACCGCCCCAACAAGCTTGACTGGCTCAAGCCGGCGAAGCAGTCTTAAGCCCTTTCTTGTTGCGGCTTAAACGACAGTCTTTTCATGCCTGAGAGCGCGACATACCCGGCTTTTCCGGTTCTCATGCCTGTTTATTCCCGCACCGATCTGTGGTTCGAGCGCGGAGAGGGCGTATGGCTGTGGGACGAGAAGGGAGATCGTTATCTGGATTGCGTCGGCGGAGTCGCGGTTACTTCCCTTGGGCATGCCAATCCCCGCATAGCCGGAGCGCTTTGCGAACAGGCGCGTAAATTATGGACCGTATCGAACGTGTTTTACACCAGGGCCGCCGAGATTCTGGCGCAGCGCCTTGTAGATCTTTCTTTCGCTGACACGGTTTTCTTCCAGAACTCCGGAGTCGAGGCGTGGGAATGCGGGGTCAAGGTGATACGCAGGCATTTCAGCTCTATAGGCAAGCCAGAGCGGTATCGCATCATCACTTTTCAGGGATGTTTCCATGGTCGCTCCATGACAGCTATCGCCGCTTCCAAGGCGGAAAAGATGGTGAAAGGATTCGGACCGCTGCTGGACGGATTCGACGTCGTGCCATGGGCGGACATCGATGCTGTGCGTGACGCTGTTACTGAGCATACCGCCGCCGTGTGCATCGAGCCGGTGCTGGGCGAGGGAGGAATAAAAGTTGCTTCAGTGTCTTTCCTGCGTTCTCTTCGCGATCTGTGCGACGAAAAAGGAATTTTGCTTTACTATGATGAGATACAATGCGGCATGGGACGCACCGGTAAGCTGTTCGCGCACGAATGGTCCGGTGTTAAACCTGACATTATGTGTCTGGCCAAAGGGCTGGGCAACGGTTTTCCCGTCGGCGCCTGTCTTGCGACCGCTCACGCCGCGCGGGGGATGACGGCCGGTTCGCACGGCTCTACCTTCGGTGGAAATCCGCTGGCGGCTGTTGTCGGCAATGAGGTACTGTCTATAATGACGGAGCCAGGTTTCCTGGATGAAGTAGCGCGGAAAGGCGAGCATTTCGCTTCCCTTCTCGATGAAATAACAGCCCGTTTCCCTGAAGTTTTTGCTGAACGGCGCGGCATAGGGTTTATGCAGGGTTTACGCTGTGTTCCGCCGTTCGCCGACGTCATAACCGGATTGCGCAGGAATGGGCTGCTGGCGATAGGCGCCGAAGAAAATATGGTGCGTTTGCTGCCGCCTCTGGTTATAACCGGAGATGAGATTGATCAAGCCGCGGCGATCATAGAGAAGACGGCCGCGGCGATGACGGGATGACCGATATGAAATATGCCGCCGCCTTTTCTTGCTTTGTTTTCCTGCTGTTGTCCGCATGCGCGTCTGACAATGGTTCCGAACGCCTTTGTCCACAAACCGCCATTGTGCGCGAGCTGGAACGCATAAACGACTATGGAGCTGATGCGCCGGGTGAGGAGACGCTTGTAGCGGTTGCGGTCATGCGCGGGGTGAAGGGCAGATGCGAATATCGCGACGACGGCGTGGCGGTGGAGTTCAGTGTTGACATGATAGCCGGCAAGAAAGAACGCCTCGGTGGCGAACGCGTGAGTTTTCCTTTCTTTGTCGCCGTGCTCGATCCCGAAAAAAATATCCTTTCCAAGGAGCTTATGACCACCGAATTCGATTTCAGCGGCAAAAAGCTCATGGAACAGACCGAATCTTTCCGCGTTTTCATCCCTGCCGAAAAGGATACTGATGTTTCATATTACCAGCTATTGATAGGCTTTCAGCTTTCAGAGGAACAGCTCGCCGCCACGCGCAAGGCCATGGACTCTCCCGGAAACTGAACAACATATGCGAGTGGCAGTGCACTATTGATGATGCTTTATTACTCTACATAATCAGCGCCTTTTTAATCGCGGCCGCGCCGAAAACCAGTAGAGACAAAGTGACCGCCACCCCCAACGCTCCTATACAGAATCCTATTATCATTCCAAGACCATCACGCCGTAACAGGGAGAAGGCACTTATCAATATTCCGATTCCGGGCAAAAAATTCGTGAAAGGAAGCGGAACGGCTATGGAAAGCGCCAATACAAGCCATACTGTTCCGACCAGGCGCTCTCCGTAAGGGGAAACGAGAAATTCTAGCCTTGGCCGCGTGTTTAACTCAAGCTCCCTAAGCCTTGGCCCCGCTATCTCCAGCGAGCGCAAAAGAAAATCCCGTTTTACCTTGGCTCCCATAAGTTTACCCGGAAGCCATGGCGACGCGCGGCCTATTACCATTTGCGATGCGAAAAACAAAAGGGGTAAAGAGAATATGGTGGAAACTCCGGGAGGGACAGGAACAGGAACGCAGTTTGGCAAAACTATAAGCATCATCAACAAAGCGAAACCTCTCTCCTGAAGAGCCCCGACCAGATCGCTTATCACGATATAGTCTCCATTATGCCGGGAGAGGATTTCCTCAAGCGCCGCGGTTATTCCCTTTGCCTCGCGTTTGTCAGGACATTTCATGGGATATCCCATCAATTCTCATACCGATGCAGGACCAGACTAAATGAAGCCACCAGTAAACTGTTGAAACCAAGCATATGGCGTTAAAGAAGACAACGGCGTCTTTGTCATAGCGTATGGCGATACGTTGGGCATCTTTCAGGCGGCAAAACATACGCTCTATTTCGTTTCGCTGCCTGTAGCGGCGTTTTTTGAATGGGTATGGTTTTTTGCGGTTGGATTTGTTGGGACTGACGGGTGTCAAGCCGCGCTTCACGCCGAAGGCAGGTGATGCGTCAGAATCCTTCCCGTTCCTTGCGCTTGCGCTCTACCTTGCGGGCGCGGCGGATGGCTTCGGCTCGTTCGCGGGCGCGTCTTTCCGACGGTTTTTCGTAACTGCGGCGCAGTTTCATCTCGCGGAAAATTCCTTCGCGTTGCAATTTTTTCTTCAGCACTCTGAGCGCCTGATCTACATTGTTGTCGCGAACCGTAACCTGCACGAAAAACGCCCCTCCTTAAGGTGAAACAGGGTTGAACAAAAACATTCCGGCGCTTCGATAAAAAGCGCCCGGGGAGCTGGCCTCATAGCACAATCAAGGAGTTGGGTGAAAGTTTTTTCCTGATAGTTTTTTGTAAACTGCCGGGTTTTTGATTTAAAAACAAACTAACGCATTGAAAACAAAATGTTTTCTTCGGCGAGCAGTTCGCGCTTGATTTTTTTTCCTGCACTGAAGCCGCCGATTTTTCCGCCGCTGGCGATGACACGGTGGCATGGAACGATAACCGGCACTGGATTCGCGCCCAAAGCGTTACCGGCAGCGCGGACTGCTTTTGGTTTGCCGATACGCCGCGCAAGTTCGGAGTAGCTTATGGTCCGACCATGTGGAATTTTCAGGAGCTCTTTCCATACAAGACGCTGAAAAGCCGTTCCGGCAAGAAGCGTTTTGATCTTTTTCCCGCAGAAGAACGCGTTTCGCGCCGCGCGTCCGGCTAGGTAATCGTTTCTGGAAAATTCGGTGCGCGGCCATTTTTTCCGCCATGCTTCCACTATCTTTTCCGCTCGGCCATTTTTCTTCACCATGAACGAAATGCGGCAAAAGGCGCCATCGCGGGTCAGGCCGATTACCAGCTTTCCGCGGGTGGAGCTGGCGATTCCCCAGATTACCGAGGCGGGCGGCTTTGCCACGAACCTTACGTGTACTTTTGCGGACGGGCGAAGCATACTTTACACAAGCGGAAAAGGAATCGGATTATGCCATGAAGCTGCCTGACATAGACGAATTTTTCCGCCGCCTCGCCAGACAGCGGCCAAACCCGAAAAGCGAGTTGAATTTTTCGAATCCTTACGAGCTTCTGGTCGCCGCCGTGTTGTCGGCGCAGTCAACGGACTCTGGGGTCAACAAGGCGACGCCGGCGCTTTTCGCGCGCGCCTCGACACCGGCTCAGATGCTGAAACTGGGCGAGACGGAACTTAAGGAATTCATAAAGACCATCGGCCTTTTCAATTCCAAGGCGAAGAACATAATGGCTTTTTCTAAAGTACTGGTGGAAAAATTCAACGGCGAGGTTCCGCGGACTCTTGAAGAGCTCACGAGCCTGCCGGGTGTCGGCTGCAAGACGGCCAACGTGTTGCTCAACGTCGCTTTCGGCAAACCGGTGATAGCGGTGGACACCCATGTTTTCCGCGTCTCCAACCGTACGGGTCTTGCGCCCGGCAAAACGCCGCAAGAGGTCAAGAAAAAATTGATGAAAACCGTGCCGAACAGATGGAAGCGGAAAGCTCACCACTGGCTGGTGCTGCACGGACGTTATGTTTGCAAGGCGCGCAAGCCGGACTGTCCGAATTGCGCGGTGCGCGATCTGTGCGAATACAGAAACAAAACAGAAGTCAGGCAGAACGCGGCGGAAAAGAAACCGCGCGGGAAATAATAACCCGGCGGCGCATATGTGCGCCGTTCTTCCCGCGCGGCGGAAATCAAGATTTGCGCTTTGCTTTCTAGGCTCTCCGCTGTTGAGGCTGGGACGCCGCCTCTTCATCCTCTTCCACAAGCGCCGTGAATTTGGCGGCGTTGCGGAACGTGCCCTTGTTAGGCGAAGCAACCGCGCTCTCGCCGGCCACCTGAAGTTCGCCGATTATCTGTCCGCCGGCGTTCACTTCCAGCTCGCCGTATCTCACCATGCCGCTTATGCGGCCCGTGCTGCGAACGGTAAGGCGGCCATGCACGGTAAGTTCTCCGTCGTACCTGCCGGCTATGTCCGCGCTTTCTATTTCCACGCTGCCGCGGAACTGGCCGCTTTCGGTTATTTCAAGCATCTTGCCGTCGGTCAGCTTGGCTTCCACCTTTCCTTCAACCACGAGGATGTCGCAAGCCGCGATTTCGCCGGATAGCGACAGCCCCCTGCCGACGATTAGCTTGCGCTCACCGTGCTCTCCGCGATCGCCGCGACGGCTGTTGCCGTGAGGGACGTCCAGGGAACGGCGTGCCGACGCAGGGACCGGACTCGCTGCGGGCACAACCCTGGTTGCCGGAACGTGTTCCGCAGGATTTCCTGAACGGGCGGCGGCCGGATTCTGCGTGGTGCTTTCCTGTGGCATAGCTTCAGCTGGCTCCCTTCTTCCGAACATGTGTTTCCCCCTTCGAAACGACATATAAAAACGCTGTCTTTCCGCCTGTAGCATGAGCTTGTCCCCCGAGTCCAGACCCTTGCTGATCCAAAACTTTAAGATACGCAAGACGGGATAGCTTTTTTCGCCTGAATCATGGGGTTAAAAAACAAGATTAACCAGAAACAGCGATATGCGCCGGAAAATGCCGGTTTCCAAAACTGAGGACAGGCTTTTAAGCGTAAACCAGTCTGTCAGCAATCGCGATTTGAAGCCGGGATAGGGAAGGCCTGCTGCGCAAAACCAGAGTCACATACTGCTGTTCCTCCAAGCCTTTTGGGATTTCCGGAACCTTGCCCGTTGCCATTCCGGCGCGCGCGCCGCTTCGACTATATAGCCGTTGCCGTAGTCCATGATTTCATTTTCAGGTATAGACTAAATGTCCCATTGTTGTTTTTGGCGAAGGCTGCTTTCTGCGCAGAACGAGAGCTACGCGCTGTTGCCGTTCCATACCGCGCGGAGCTTCAGGTATTTTCCCGGCCTCGATAAGAGCGAAACTTTCGAGGTTTTTGGAAGGATAGAGGCGCGCTCCCGGCTGGACGCGGCCGTAAATCGTGAAAAAGGCCAGCTCTTCCAGCAGATAGCAACGCGACTTTTCAGCAGCATCGGGCAAAGCCTCTTTCCGGCGTGACAGAAAACGCTGGATATCAGCTTCTATCGCGGCTGCAAGCAGCAGGTTGTTTTCCGCCGCCGCCCGGATTGCGTCGAGAGTAGCGGGAAAATCCTCGTGCCTGAGATATTCGTCCCATCTGACGACGCTCTTCAGCTTGCCGGTTTTCTCCACCACCGGCACATAGCGCTCCACCCAGAGATCTCCCGCCCTGCGGCTGATCTCTTCGGCGCCGGTAAACGGCATATTGTGCCGCTGCAAGGTGTCGGCCACCAGCACATGAAGCCGCTCGAACCGCCGCGCGGCCCATGAGATCATGGCTTCCATCTTGGGGCCTTCCTGGTTTTGATTGCCGACGCTTATGCCGAGAATGGCGTCCTTGTGCCGCTGCCATCCCGGTGCGCGCGCCGCTTCGACTATATAGTCGTTGCCGTAGTCCATGATTTCACCTTTTCTTTTTCGGTGTTTTAAATGAATTCCAGAACAGCGCGAACATACGCCGACCGGCTTCGGCTAAATCGCGGCTCTTGATGATGATGGCGCGTTTCTGGCCTTCGTCGTAAACTTGACCCACCTTGTCGCCGTAGATTATTTGCACGGCGTTATAGAAATATTCTTCGGGCACAGCCCGGTAATCCTTTGCCGGAAAATCAAGCCGCTCCGGGTTTTCACGGGTGAGATAACGGCATTTTATGCCGCTGCCGCGTAAAAGCCTGTTGGCTTCCACCGTTTCTTTCGATGATTTGCTGTTGTCAACGAAAAAGAACAGAGCTTCAGCATCCTGTCGTCCGCGCAGTTCTTTCAGAACATCGCCGAGCAAACGCAAATAAGCGTCATCGCCATCAATAATAATAGAAGTATCTTCGCGAAGGGCGACTCCCCTGGTGCCTATGAGTTCTATCCCGCGCCTGTCCAGAACTTCCCAAACGGTGGCGATCGTTTTTTCACGTGGCGTGCCCCGTCCGTTCTCCCAATCGGAAACGGATTCCGGCGACACTTTCGCGAGCGCGGCCAGCTCTGTGACGCTCAAACCGGCCATCGCGCGCGCTGCCCTCAGTTGGTAGGGGTTTATCTTCATGTCGGGAGTTCCATAAATAATGGATAAAAGTTCCATTTTTTCTGGAAAAAGTCAAGACATTTACCTTTTGTTAATAAACGGACGTTATATTGGGCCAAAGTTTTTATTTATCCCGGTATTTTTGAAAGGAGATATTTATGTCGAAAATCATAGAATTAAAGGGGTTTTTGGGTGAAGATGCGGAAAAAGCCGCCAAAGAAACCGAAGGCCATGAGGTTCCGCTTGTTGTAATAATGGGCAGAGCGTTGAACATAAGCTGTTCGGATATTGTTTTCTGAACACCTCAGTCGGGAGATTCGATCAACGAAAACGAGCTCATTAGTATAAAAGCTCTGCTGTCATGGGCGGCGGTCAAAAACGATCTTGACGAAACCACAATTATGGAACTGCTCAAGTCCTATCTGGACGTTAAACACATCGAAGCCATTCCGTTGGCCAGGTACGACGACGCTGTCAAATACCTGGTGGATTTTGAATTCGGCGGTAATTGATTTTTTCTACCGAGGAACCGGCATTATAGATCTGAAAGCTTTGAGTGTTTCTTCGTCATTTTTTTGCAAGCAAAACAAAAAATGCAGCGATTGGCGAAACTTTATGGCTCGATCTTCATACCGTTTCGACGTTTCTGTTTCACTGTATAATCTATGGCTGTGCCAAGCGCTTTTTTCGCCTTAAAAAGCTCGCGTTCCACAGGCAGACCTTCGGCGCCTGACTTTCTTATTCTTTCCAGCGCGGCATCGATGTCGCTTGTTGACATAGCTAAAAACAGATCGTTTTTAAGAAGATAGTATTTTCTCGAAGGAGCGTCAGGATCGAAAAACAGCGCCACCCGCTCGCCGTCTATTGTTCCGGTTCTTACGAAACGGCATCTGTTGGCAGGACTTTGATGCTGCCTTCTGGAACATGAAATGCTCTGGTGCGGTTGCAGTTTTTCTCTGCTCCACGCGACGGCGGTCCATGCGGTGACGGCCAAGGCAGCTGCCGCGAAGGTGCAGAAGAGACGAGTATTTTTTCCCATATCCGGTGTCCTTATTGCTGTAAAACCTCCATTGTCCCCTCGAGGTTTGATGATTTGGCCGTCGGGGTCAATAATTTTCAACGGCCATGCGGGGAGAAGCGCTGTGGAGGAGGAAACTAAACGTGAATAAGAATTATTGTATTAATAGCTGTATTGCGTTTGGCTTTGGCCTGTTGCACGATAAAAAACAGGACATGCTTTTTTTGAAGAAACAGTAAAAATATGACGCAACACATACCGCAAACACGGATCTGGCTTGCCTTATTGGCGGTTTTCGCCGGAATCTTGTGGCTTTTGAAGCCGGTCCTGCTTCCTTTCGTAGCCGGGCTCGCGATAGCCTATTTCCTCAATCCTGCTGTGAACGCATTGTCACGCCGCGGGGTTCCACGCTGGCTTGGGGCCTTTCTGGTTTTATCGGTCTTCGTGCTGCTGGCGGTTCTGCTGGCGCTTTTGCTGGCGCCGCTGGTTCAAAGCCAGGTTTATGCTCTGCTGGCGGCCTTGCCGGGATACATCTCCGTCCTGCGCGATAATTTTCTGCCTTGGGCGGAACAGTGGATAGAGCGTCTATCACCCGAGGACGCTAACAAGTTGCGGGACGCGGCGGGCCAGCTGGCAGGTGACGCCGCGGTCTGGGCCGGCAATCTGCTGAAAGGCGCATTGAGCGAGGGAGCGGCTGTTTTCAACATAGCCGCCGTTGCCCTGGTCACGCCTGTGGTGGCTTTTTTCGTCTTGCGCGATTGGCAAAGGATGGCCGAGATTGTGAACAGCATGTTGCCTCGCCGTTACTACGAGCTTATCCGCGTCGTTTTGCGCGATATAGACCGCGCCCTTTCCGGCTTCGTGCGCGGGCAGGCTTTGGTGTGCCTGAGCCTTGGAATCATCTACAGCATCGGTCTTTCGCTGGTGGGCCTGAAATACGGTATCACTATCGGCATAATAGCCGGGGTCCTGTCTTTCGTGCCTTACGTTGGCTCAGGATTCATGCTGATCGCCAGTCTTTTGCTGGCCTTCGCGCAGTTCGACAACGCGATGGACATATTCAAGGTCTTTCTTGTGTATCTTACCGGGCAAATTCTGGAAGGCTATGTGCTGACCCCCAAGCTGGTCGGTGATCGCATAGGCCTGCATCCGGTCTGGATAATATTCGCGTTGTTTGCAGGCGGCAGCCTGCTCGGGTTTCTTGGAATACTGATAGCCGTTCCGGTGGCGGCCATTATCGGCGTTCTGGTGCGCCTTGCGTTCAGGCTGTACCGTCTGAGCCCGCTTTACCGCGGCGAACGTCAGCCGCCCTCAGCGCAAAAGAAATGAACCGGCAATATTCCTTTTCCCTGCCACACGCCGAGAAGATGACGGCGGAAGACTTCATGGTGTCCGCGAGTAACAGGGATGCAGCGGCCTGGACGCTTGAACTCGCGCCTTGGAAATGGCCGCATCATTGCGTAATAGTCCATGGGCCGCTGGGCTGCGGCAAGACGCATCTTTTGAGCGCATGGGCGGAAAGGAACGGCGCGCGCAAGGCGGCCCCAGGCGAAGATATCGTTCCGGCCGTTCTGGAGAAATCATGCCGCGCCGCCGCGATTGACGATGCGGACAGCGTTTCCGGAAAAGCTGAGATGGAGGAATGGCTCAAGCATCTCTATGACGCGGCGGAAACCTCCGGCGCGCGGTTGCTGCTTGCGGCGTCCGCGCCTCCGGCTGCGTGGGGGCTTGGCCTTCAGGACATAGTTTCCCGCCTGAAAAGCTGCCCGTCCATCGAGATAGGAGAGCCTGACGATGTCCTCATGCGCGGGCTGTTGGTAAAGCTGTTTTCGGACCGGCAGCTTCTGGTGGACGCAGATGTGATAGAATATCTTACAGCGAGAATAGAACGAACCGGCACCGCGGCTCGTCAAGCGGTGGAAGAGCTTGACGTAAAAGCGCTCGAACTCGGGCGCAAGATAACCGTGCCGTTCGCGGGCGAGGTTTTATTCAGCCGGCAATCTCGCACTGACTGAAGAAATAGGCGATCTCCACTACCGCGTTTTCGGCGCTGTCAGAGCCGTGCACGGAATTGGCTTCTATGCTTTCGGCGAACTCCTTGCGTATTGTTCCCGGCGCGGCTTTGGCGGGGTCTGTCGCCCCCATGACCTCGCGATTCCTCGTCACCGCATTTTCGCCCTCCAGCACCTGAACCACCACCGGTCCGGAAGACATGAAAGAACAAAGGGAATCGAAGAAGGGCCTTTCCCGGTGCACCGCATAGAATCCTTCCGCCTGTTCGCGGGTGAGACGCATGCGCTTTTGCGCCACTATGCGCAGACCCGCCGCTTCCAGCATGGCGTTTATCTTGCCGGTAATGTTGCGCCGCGTAGCGTCGGGCTTGATGATGGACAAGGTGCGTTCCGTAGCCATGAAAATTCTCCCGCAAGGTGCTTTATTAAAGTCATTTGTGATTTCGCGGCGTTATATACGGAGCGGCGGCGACAGGCAAGCGCGCTGCACTGCTCCCTAAAAGCCTTCTTTTACGGGCAGGCGGCCGGCGGCGAAGCCAGTAAATGCGGACGGCAAGGCGCCGAAGGCGCGCACGAGCGCATACATCCGCCACGGAAACACTATGCGGGCGCGGTCTTCTGCAAGGCCTTTTTTTATTATCCGCGCCGCCCTTTCTGCGGATATCAGGAAAGGCATGGGAAAACGGTTTATCTCGGTCATGGGAGTTTTCACGAATCCAGGACAAATTACATTTATCTTGACGCCTTTCGGGGCGAAGCATTCTCTCAACGCTTCGCCATAGACGCGCACGGCGGCCTTGCTTGCGCAATAGGCCGGAGCGCCGGGGAAACCCAGAAAACCGGCCAGAGAGCTCATTATCGCTATTTGTCCGCTTTTCCGCGCCTCCATGCGGCGCAGAGCCGGGTGTATTGTGTTCAGAACGCCGTTGACGTTTACGTTGAATATGGCGCGCGCCTGCTCCCGGCTTTCGCCGCCTCCTCCGGTGCCGGCGGAAATGCCTGCATTAGCTATAACCAAATCAAGCGGTTTTCGGCCGTCGCACGCCTGAATCCATTTACTCATTCTGGCGGCGTCCGTCACGTCCAGTATCGCGGTGTACACCTTGGCGCCGCGTCGTCTTGCGTTTTCTGCCACGCTGTTGAGCCGTTCTTTGTCGCGGCCCTGAAGTGACATAGATACGTCGGGCCGCGCATAGATCCTGGCCAGCGCCGCGCCAATGCCGCTTGAAGCGCCGGTAATCAATATATGACAAGGCTCATGGCGCGAAGAATCTTTTTTGCGGCAGGACATAACGAAAAGCATATTACATCAATTTTATATATTCGTATATTTAAGCTTATTCGTATGCGATCTTTAAGGAAACGTTATTTTCGGTTTTTGTCCGGCCAAACTTCGCGCGGCAAGTCCGCCGCGGGCAAGGAATTCTTGTTTTATGCCTCGCCCATAGTCTGCCAAGAGTTTGGCAATTTGTCTTTCTTTCCCTGCTTTGGCGCTATAATGAATATAAAAGGGAAGGGAAAAGGAGGGAAAGGCCAACAATGGCTTACCTCATCGGCACTATGGTTAAAGTTAAAGACAAAATGCAATCTGGGTACAGCTATGTGATAGCGGCTCCGGCAGGAAAAAATTTCGCCCCAGACTTTAAACCGCATTTTTCGCCGAAAGAAATGCTCAAACTCGGCGTTTTTGAAGGCAAATATTGCAATGACTGCCGCGGCGAGTTTCCCGAAGACTGGTTTGCGGAAGCGAAGACAAGCACAGTGCCAGATCCCGGGCTGAACTTCTTCAAGGTCAAGAGCAGGCTGCCTCTTTCGGTTTGGCGGCAGAAAGGATGGATTATTGGTCCCGATCCCCGCGGCTGGTTCCAATGGTACTGCCGCTATTATCTCGGCAGACGGTTGCCGGAAATCGACGCGTTGCAAATCAAAAGATGGAAAGCCTTCGCCCGCCATGCAGGGCAAATCAGGGCCAACTGTTTTCCAATGGATTTGGATTGCCGGCCGCGTCAGCGGCAGGCCCTGCTTCAATGGGCCTATGATCCGTTTATCTGATGGCGGGGTAAGTTAAGAACACCGCTTTTTGCCTTTCTTTTCGTTTATGCTTATCCGCCAAACAGGGGAGATAAAAATCAAAGGGTTAAAATCTCTGTTTGCATAAACAGGAGAAACCGGGGTTTACGGTTGTCTTATGGCTGTCTTGTGGCTATAAGCGGTGCCTCAGACTGAGGGAGCGAAGCTTCAGACATGCCGGAGCCGGACGGTTTATCCGGCGAATGCGCCCAGGTAGCTCAGTCGGTAGAGCAGGGGACTGAAAATCCCCGTGTCGGCGGTTCGATTCCGTCCCTGGGCACCATTTGCTGGCATGGAATTGCTGCACATAAAGCTTGTGCTCGAGCCGCGATAATTGAGGCCCGCTTAGTTCCGAACTGTAATGGCCGCCCGGCCGTTCCGGTTCTGAGGCCGTAGGCGATGTCAGAAATTGCTTTCCTGCCAGGGAATTATAATACCGCTGCGCCGAAACCGTATTTTCGCCGGGGAAAAACTGCAAGATACAGCGTAGCCATGACAAGGAGCTTCATAAAACCTGCGATCGTGTCAAGCGTTTCTTCCGCTATTTGATTGAATTCAGACATGAACTTGAAAAAGCGGGTTCAGACGGATTTCTTTAATGTCTCTATGGAATATCGAGAACCAGAACGAATCTTCCGTGCTATTGCCTTATCGCCTGCATTTCCAGCATCAGCGTCACCGTGTCGCCGAAGCGGCCTGGCATTTCCGGCTCGTCGCCCATGCCGAATTCCGACCGCTTGAAACTGCCGCGCAACGAAAGGCCTATGGCCTGGCCATCGCTGCTCCACAAACCGCCGCCGCGCGGACTTTTGCCGGCGTGGTTCAGGGTGGCTTCCAGCTTGAAAGGCTTCGCCACTCCGTGAACGTTGAGCGTTCCGTTTATTTCAGCTTTGCCGTCCTTGAACGCCGTTTCGGAAGCCGCCATGAAGGTTATCTCGGGGAATTTCCCGGCTTCGAACAGCGATATCAAAGCGCGGCGGTCTCCGGGATTGGCGGTCATAAGACTGCCGGCGTCTATGGCTATGCGCACGCGGCTTATTTTCTTTTCTTCCCCGTCGTAGGAAAAACCGCCGGTCGCGGATTGAAAAAGCCCGAAAATGTTGGAGAACCCCATGTCCATTATCTGAAACGCGGCGCTGAACTGCTGCGGCGGAGCGTAATACTTGGCCGGTTCGGCGCACACGGCTGATGGGAAGATAAAAAGGCAAGAAAAAAAGGCGCAAAGAAAGGAAAAAACCGCTCTCATGCTTGAGAAAACCACCGAGGCATGCATTGCGTTCCTTTCAGAATTTGCGGGCCGCGGCATATTGCACGTCTACATCCAGTGCCCGGGGACGAAGCCCCAGCCATAGGTATGTTTGAACCAGCGGTCTTGCACCCATGAAGCAGTCGGATATGGTTTCGGCATCAGTCTGCCCGGAACCCATTTGAACGAGTTGCCGTCATACGACCAATGACCAGGCCGCCATACTTCCATGGTGGGATCTTCCGGCGTTTGCGGCTTTTCCGGCAAGGGATCCGGGGGAGGAACAAGGGAAAGGCGGATATAGGAAGACGGCGGAGCCTTTACGGTTTCAGTGTGTGAACCGCAGGCGGCCAGCAAGACAAACAGGCCGGCTATGAGAGAAAGCCGCAGCCGCGCGGTGAAGAATGTCTTTGTCATGACAGCACGCTTATCCTGAAATCTTCTATCACCGTGTTGGCCAGGAGTTTTTCGGCCATGGCTTTAGCCTGTTCCCTGGCTTTTTCCGCATCGGTTTCGTCAAGCTCTATCTCTATGGTTTTTCCCATGCGCACCTCGCCGATTCCGCCGAAACCAAGCGAATCAAGCGCGCGGGCTATGGCCTTGCCCTGGGGATCGAGAACGCCCTCTTTCGGCATGACGTCCACGCGAAGCTTCATTTTTCTTTCCCTCCCGGCAAGCCCATGGCGACGATACCCGGGTAGTTGACCGGGCCGGGATCGGCCAGAAGGCCGAGACGCCGCGCCACTTCCTGATATGCCTGCTCCACCTTGCCGAGGTCTTCGCGGAAACGGTCGTAGTCCATTTTTTCGTTGGTACGCACATCCCACAGACGGCACTTGTCGGGACTCAACTCGTCAGCGAGAACTATGCGCATTTCGTCGTTGTGGTCCCACATGCGCCCGAATTCTACCCGGAAATCGACGAGCCTCAGCCCGATGCCAAGGAACAGGCCGGAGAGGTAGTCGTTAATACGCAGCGTTTGCGACATCATTTCTTCCATTTCCCACGGGCTGGCCCAGCCGAAGGCGGTTATATGCTCGTCGGAAATCATGGGATTGCCCAGCTCCTCGTTTTTGAGGAAAAATTCGACGATCGAGCGCGGCAGCACCGTTCCTTCCCTTATGCCGAGCCGCTTGGCGAAAGTGCCCGCCGCTATGTTGCGGACCGCTATTTCAACCGGGATTATCTCAAGCTTGTGCACCAGCTGCTCGCGCATGTTGAGACGGCGCAGAAAGTGCGTCGGCACGCCTATTTCGTTCAGGCGGGACATCAGGAATTCGGAAATGCGGTTGTTAAGCACGCCTTTTCCGGTGATGACGCCGCGTTTGCTGTTGTGATCGGTGGAGACATCGTCCTTGAAATATTGCACCAGGGTGCCCGGCTCCGGCCCCTCGAACAGAACCTTGCGCTTGCCTTCGAAAATCCGCTTCCGGCGGGACATGCGAATGTTCATTTTTTTCAACCGTTTGGGAATCGTGAAGCGTCGAATTCAGGCGGACTGTATAGCAGGGACGAAAGTTTAATACAATCATGCCTTCCGGCAGGATTCTGGCTGGCTTTCAAGCGGCCCGCACACCCTGATGGCGCGGTGGCGCTCCGGGAAGTAAGGGGGCGCAGGGTTGCGGAGCAAGCATTCCTGAGCCGGTCCGCCGCAGGTTCCGCCGTTCGGTTTTTTGCTTGGTACGAGGCCGGTTCGTTGAGAAAAGGCCTGTGCCTTGCGTTAAAGGACTCGTTAATGGACTCAAGTAATTTGAACTGACCACCGCCTTCCGTTAAAGTAGCGGCTGACAAAAACACAACGGGGCGTAGCGCAGTCTGGTAGCGCGCTAGTTTTGGGTACTAGAGGCCCCCGGTTCGAATCCGGGCGCCCCGACCATATTATTTTTTTTCAACATGAACATTCTCAACACAATCGTGATAGCGATGAGCATGTCGGCGGACGCTTTCGCTGTCGCAGCCGCGAAAGGTGCGGCCCTGCGAAGAGTGCGCTTCGCGGACAGCTTGCGCACAGGAGCCGTGTTCGGCGCGGTGGAGATGACGCTGGCCGCGGGCGGATGGTGCGCCGGCTCCGTCGCCGGCGGCTATGTGATGCGTATGGACCATTGGCTTGCGTTTTTCATCCTGTCGGCTCTGGGAGTAAAAATGATAGCGGAAAGTTTCGCCGGAAAGAAAGGGTGCGCAAGGCTGGAAAGTCACGGCTTGGGCGCGCTTGTGCTGGCCGCCGCCGGCAGCAGCATTGATTCACTGAGCATCGGCGCGACCTTGGCCTTGATAGGCTCTGAAATAGTCTTCGCTGCCGCGGCGATAGGAATCGCCACTTTCGTGATGTCTTCCCTGGGGGTTTTTCTGGGAAATCTGGCCGGTGTCAGGATAGGCAAATACGCCGAGGCCGCGGGCGGATGCGTGCTTGTTTTCATAGGAATAAAAATCCTTGCCGCTCATACCGGCTTTTTATGAGGTTTGTTACAGCAATTGCGCCTGAATACCGGACAGAGGCGGAAAAATATGCTTTCGGCGGAAGGGACAATGATATAGGCTTTTACAGTCGGCGCTTGATGATTCCATATGAACAGGCGTTTATGATGCCGGTGATTGGTCCGCTCTTGCCATGAACGAAGCCGAAGTAATCGAAATTTGCCGCGAGGCTATAATCGTGATGCTAAAGGTGGCCGGGCCGGTCCTGCTTTCCGGCCTCGCCATAGGAGTCGTGGTGTCGCTGATACAGGCGGTTACGCAGATACAGGAAATGACGCTCGCTTTCATACCCAAGATGCTGGTTATGTTCCTGATGACCATATGGCTGCTGCCGTTCATGATGTCCACGCTCGGCGGCTTCACTAAAAGCCTGACCGACCGCATAGTAAGCGTAGGGCATGGCGGTTAGCGCGATGGTGTCGCTCAATCTGGAGCAACAACTTTCCGGGCACGCTTTTTCATATCTGCTGATATTCACGAGGATAGGCGCGGCCGTTATGCTGTTTCCTGCCATAGGCGAGGCGTTCGTGCCGCCGCGCATGCGCATGATGTTCGCCCTGTTCCTCAGTTTTCTTCTGTATCCGGTGCTTGCGCCCGATCTGCCGCCGGCGCCGGGCGAGGTTCCACAACTGGCGAGACTGCTGGTGTTCGAATCGCTCATCGGCGTGTTCATGGGATCGCTGTTGCGGCTGCTGGTCAGCGCGATAGAGACCGCCGGCGCGGTGGTGGCTTTGCAAACCGGCCTTTCCAACGCCATGATACTGAACCCAACCATGGCTTCGCAAAGCGCGCTGCCCAGCGCCTTTCTCGGCCTGGCGGGTGTTACCCTGTTGATGATGACCGGTCTCGACCATGTGATGCTGCGCGGACTGGTGAATATGTATGCCCTTTTTCCCGCAGGCGCTCCGTTTCTGCCGGGGGACATGGCGGACGCCTATCTGCGCGTTTTCGCGAAAAGTTTCCTGGTGGGGGTGGAGATATCGGCTCCGTTCATGATCGTGGGCTTGCTGATGTTCATAGCCTTGGGCTTCATGCAGCGAATGGTGGCTCAGGTGCAGTTGTTTCTCGTTATGCTGCCGGTGCAGATAATGGGCGGAGCGCTGCTGTTCGCGGTTGTTTCGGGAGCAATGCTCGAGGCATGGCTACGCTATTTCGACAGATCGTTGGCTGAAATTGTTTTACGGTAGTGTCCAATGGCGGAAGAAGACAACGACCAAAAAACCGAACAGCCAACAGAAAAGCGCATCAGGGAGGCGCGCGAAAAGGGCCAGCTCCCCATAAGCAGGGAGATGACTACATGGTTTCTGTTCATCGCCACGCTGGTGGTGATCGCCTGGCTTTCTCCCGGTATGGGCAGGGACCTCGCTGTTGGCATGCGCATTTTCCTGGAAATGCCGCACGGCATAAGCCTTGAGGGCGGCGGGCTGCAGAAAGCGCTCGCCGACGTGCTGGCCCAGGTCGGGATCGCCACAGTACTGGTTTTTTCCCTGCTGGCCGGATCGGTGATAGCGGGGACGATGTTGCAAACCGGCCTTTACTTCAACACGGAGCGGCTGGAGATCGACTTCAAGCGCATAATGCCTAATGAGGGACTGAAGCGCCTGTTTTCCACGGCTTCGCTGGTCGAGCTGGCGAAAAGTTTCGTCAAGCTGGTCGTGATCGGCTTTGTCGTATTCCTCGTGTTCAGGCCGATAATAGGCGAATTGAGGTTTTTCATCGGGCGGGATCTGTTCCAGTCGGTGCGCTTCATGCACAGGGAAGCCATTCACCTTATCGTCGTAATGATGCTGGTGATAACGGTGATCGCCGTCACCGATCTTTTGTACCAGCGCTTCCGCTATTTCAGAAACCTGCGCATGACCAAGCAGGAGGTCAAGGACGAACACAAACAGCTTGAGGGCGATCCGCTGGTGAAAAGCAGGCTGCGGTCCATCCGCCTTGAGCGCGCGCGCAAGCGCATGATAGCCGCGGTGCCGAAAGCCGACGTGGTCATAACCAACCCTACGCACTACGCCGTGGCCCTGTTGTATGACAACGCCAAGATGGCCGCTCCCACCGTGGTGGCGAAAGGCATAAACCTGGTGGCTGAGCGCATCCGCAAGGTGGCCGCGGACCACAACGTGCCGCTGGTGAGCAACCCGCCGCTGGCGCGCGCCCTTTACGAAACGGTCGAGATCGACGAGATGATAAGGCCCGAGCAATACCGGGCCGTGGCCGAGGTCATTTCCTATGTTTACCGTTTGAGGAAGAAAGCTGTTTAGTATAATCATACATGTTGCGATATGATTGCCGGATGGACCGGTTTCCCCTTGCGTGAACAAACGATATGCCCGAATATCTTTTTATACTGGCTTCAGCTTCGCCGCGCCGGCTGGCCTTGCTGAAGGATATAGGGATTGAACCGGATAAAATCGTTCCGGCCGCTATCGACGAATCCCCGCGCAAGGGAGAGCTGCCGCGCCATCAGGCGCAACGCCTCGCCCTGGAAAAACTGAAGGCCACGGCGGAGCGCGAACCGGAAGGGATTATTCTGGCCGCCGATACGGTGGTTGCCTGCGGCCGCCGCGTTCTGCCCAAGGCCAGGACCGCCGGAGAGGTGCGCGCGTGCTGGCGGCTGCTGTCCGGGCGCAGGCACCACGTTTACACCGCCGTTGCCATGCGGACTCCTGACGGCAGGATTCTGAAACGCCTCGCGGACAGCGTGGTCAAATTTCGCCGCGTCACGGAAAAGGAAATAGAGGCCTATGCGCAAAGCGGCGAGGGCATAGGCAAGGCGGGCGGATATGCGATTCAGGGACGGGCTGCGGCGCATGTGCAATTCATATCTGGTTCGTACTCGAACATTGTCGGCCTGCCGTTGTTCGACGTGGCCCAGATGCTGCGCTCGTGCGGTTACACGTTATGAGCGGCGTGGAACTCACCTGCGACAGGGCGGAAGGGAAATGGCGTGTGGCGCTCTGGCAGAAAGGAGAACTGCGCGATCTTTATCTGTGCGATATCGAAAATCCCGATCTTGCCGGTGCTGTCGCTGGCGCCAGGGCGGTTAGGATTTTGCCGGGACGCAAGGCGGCATGGCTGGACGCCGGTCTGAAGGAAAACATATATGTGGAGAATCCCGGCAATATAAAGGCCGGAGAAACACTTATGGTCCGCATCACCGCTGCGGCGCGGAAAGGTAAGGCCCTGAGCGGCGTCATTGTGGACGGAGAGACTCCGGGAAGGGAGACAGGGATAATCGTCAAGCCGCCGAGGCCGTGGCAGCGCGCGATTACGGAGATGAAGAACGGAAGGATCACGTCCATGTCGTTCGCGGAGCGCGAGGACAGGGAAGAATGCCGCGAATGGCTGGAGAAAAACGCTCCTCATTTGCTTTCGGCGCTGCGTCCGGCCATGGAGACGGGAGCATGGCCGGAGCTGGACGATATACTGGAAAGACTGAAACAGCGCGTTGCCGTATTGCCGTGCGGATGCTCCGTGGTCATAGAACATACCGAGGCGCTGACGGCGGTTGATGTCAACGGCGGAGATGACCGCAACGCGCTTGCGGTAAACCTGCGGGCGATCAGGGAAATAGCGCGCCAGATACGTCTGCGGGACATTACGGGAATAATAGTCATAGACGCCATGAAGATGAAAAGGCGTGAGGATCGAGCCAAAGTGCTGAACGCCCTTTCACACGCCGTATCCGGCGATCCGGCTGAAGTCCGGGTGTTCGGCATTACCAAACTCGGCCTTATAGAGCTTACCCGCAGCAGAAAAGTTCTTTAGCGCGCAAGTGCTTCTTTCTTCACGGCTCTTTCCCGGATAAACGTACCCGGAAAAGCGGCATATTTTCCGGGCAAGAAATTCCCAAAGACCGATTCTTTCCCGTGATTCGTTCGGCGGGCCGTTTTTTTGTCCATTTTACTAGAGGCTCACTTTAATCCCGCATGGCTTTGTTTTCTCTGTTTGCGGCTGTTTCAAAAGTGTGTCCGGCGAATTTTCGCCGTATCGGGCTGATTTTGGCATGCCTGTTGCTTTGGCTATGGTTTGTAAGAGTTCGTGCCGCAGAACGGGGATTTTAGTGAAAACCTGTTTCTGGCGCATGACCTCGAACAACCATACCGGCCAGAGCGAGGGCTTATGTCGTCTTTGATAGGCAGCGTTTCCACAGCCGTCACCGGCATGATAGCGCAATCGAATTGCCTCGGTAACATATCGGACAACCTGTCGAATACTTCCACGACCGGCTACAAGTCGATAGGCACAAATTTCATGGACATAGTGGCGTCAGGCTCCACCGAGCAAGTCGGCCACGGCGCTATAACCAGGCCGGTTTATTACAACAATATCCAGGGGCCCATATCCACCTTCAATACCGAAACCTATATGGCAATAGTGGGCAGAGGCTTCTTCACGGTGACGGAAACGAATACCGATGGGTCCTCCTCCAGTTCCGGCGCTCTGTGCTACACCAGATGCGGCGACTTCAAGCTTAACAAGGACGGGCTTCTGGAAAACGGCTCTGGATATACGCTTATGGGCTGGGCTGTGGATCCGGCGACGGGCATTTTGCAGCAAGGAACGCTGGTTCCGGTGCGCTTTTCCGAATTCGTAGACAGGGGCGTGCCCACATCGAGGCTCTGGTACGAAGCCAATCTCCTCAGCAACGCCGAAGTTGGCACTACGACTGACGATAGCCGCACGACGATTTACGACAGTGCGGGCGAGCCGCACGAGATATCCTATTCATGGGAAAAAACCGGAGCTAACACCTGGGATCTGACCATACGGGCCGCGGGTGGAAACAATCCCGGCGATTTTCTAGCCACCGCTACCTTCACTTTTGAAAGTTCCGGAGAAAACATAGGGCATGTCGCTTCAATAACGAGCAGCGATTGCGTAGTTTCCGGCACTACCCTTTCTTTCCCGCTTTCCTATGCCGGGGCGGGCACGCAGACCGTCACGGCCGATTTCAGCCGTCTGACCCAGTTCGCGGATACGAGCATGGATGTGGTGTCTTTCGCGCAGAACGGGGCGGCCGCCGGATCGCTTAAAAACGTGTCGGTGGACGAAAACGGCTTCGCCTCGATCAACTATGACAACGGAGTCATCCGCACCTACTATCAGATTCCCGTGGCCACTTTCATCGCGCCGGAAGGACTGCAGAGGAAAACCGGAGGCATTTTCCAGGAATCCAACATATCCGGAAGCGCGGTTTACAGCGCGGCGGAAACGTCCGGCGCCGGTAAGCTTGTAATAGGAGCGCTCGAAAATTCCACCGTGGACATCGCGGACCAGTTCACCAGAATGATACAGGCGCAAAGGGCCTATGCCGCCAACGCGAAGACGGTATCTATCGCCGATGCCATGTTGCAAACGCTGGTGACGATATAGCAGGCTAAGGCTTTTGGCCGTATATGGAATCCGGCCAATGCGTCGCCGTCGGAGCGAAAGCAATCACCGGGCATTATTCTTGATTTTGTAACAACTTGTTTTCAAACAAAAAAATACGGCGGATAGAATTCTTGAATTAACCATATATTTTAAGGCATCCTGCGCACCCCGATATCGGATTATGGCATGAAGACACAAGTTTTACATAAGGAAGTCACGCCCGGTGCCCTTGAGGAGCTGGAAGAGGCAGTAAGGCAAGGCGCGGAATCGCTGTTAAGTCTGCAGCGCGCTGACGGCCATTGGGTTTTCGAGCTGGAGGCCGACGCCACGATCCCGGCCGAATATATTCTGCTCGACCATTTCATGGGGCGTATAAACCAGCCGCTGCATGAACGCATGGCCAACTACCTGCGTTCGATACAGGAAAGCCATGGCGGTTGGCCGCTTTATCATCGCGGCGCGTTTGATCTGAGCGCCAGCGTGAAAGCCTATTTCGCGCTTAAATGCGTGGGCGACGACGTTAATTTGCCGCACATGGCCGCGGCCCGCCGCGCCATTCTGGAGAATGGCGGGGCGGAAAAAAGTAATGTTTTCACGCGCATACAGCTTGCTTTATTCGGCGCCGTGCCCTGGCGGGCTGTACCGGTCATGCCAGTTGAGATAATGCTGCTGCCGCGCTGGTTTCCTTTTCATCTCAGCAAGATAGCTTACTGGTCGCGCACTGTGATAGTGCCGCTGCTGGTTCTGATGGCCAAAAAGCCACAAGCGCGCAATCCGCGCGGCGTTAGGGTGGACGAACTTTTCGTTACGCCGCCGGAGCAGGTCGGCAACTGGCACACCAACCGTTCGGATTCCATATGGAATCCGGTGTTCAGGGCCATAGACGCCGTTTTGCGCGCTGTCGAACCGTATATGCCTGAAAAACAGCGGCAAAAAGCCATTGAACGGGCCGAGGCCTGGGTAAAGGAGCGTCTCAACGCCGAAGACGGCTTGGGGGCCATCTATCCCGCCATGGCGAACGCGGTGATGATGTTCGATTGCCTCGGCTATCAGCCGGATCATCCGGATGCAGCCATAGCCAGGCTTGCCATAGACAAAATGGTGGTTGACGGTCCGGATCGGGCTTACTGCCAGCCTTGCCTTTCTCCGGTGTGGGATACGGGATTGTCGGCCCACGCGCTTATGGAATCCGGAGCGGACGAGGCTTCCATAAGAAAAGCCTGCGATTGGCTCGCTTCCAAGCAGATTTTGGACCTTGAGGGCGACTGGGCCGAAACAAAGCCCGGCGTGTGGCCCGGAGGCTGGGCGTTCCAGTACAACAACGCCTATTATCCAGACCTTGACGATACTGCCATGGTGGTCATGGCGCTGGACCGTCTGGACAGGGAAAAATACGCCGAAGCCATAGACCGCGGGGCGGAGTGGATTCTCGGCCTGCAATCGAAAAACGGCGGATGGGGAGCTTTCGACGCCGACAATACCTATCTTTACCTCAATCACATTCCGTTCGCCGATCACGGCGCTTTGCTGGATCCGCCCAGCGCCGACGTTACGGCACGCTGCCTGTCTATGCTGGGGCAGCTCGGCTACACAAGAGATCATCCGTCCGTTAAAGCGGCGATCGAATACCTGCACCGCGAACAGGAACCCGAAGGCTGCTGGTTCGGACGCTGGGGCACGAATTATATTTACGGAACTTGGTCCGTGCTTTGCGCGCTGAACGCGGTGGGAATTTCACGGCGCGATCCCATGGTAAGACGGGCGGCCGACTGGCTTATATCCAAACAGCGCGCTGATGGCGGATGGGGCGAAAGCGGCGACAGCTATTATCCCGGGCAGCCTAAGGGCGAAGGTTCGGCAAGCACACCGGCGCAAACTGCGTGGGCTCTGTTGGGGCTTATGGCCGCAGGAGAAACCGATCATCCAGCCGTGGCCAGGGGGGTGGAATATCTTCTGGAAACCAGGAACGAAAAGGGTCTTTGGGACGAAGAACACTTCACCGCAGTCGGCTTTCCGCGCGTTTTCTATCTGCGCTATCATGGCTATAGGGCGTTTTTCCCTCTTTGGGCCCTGGCTCGCTATCGCAATCTGCAGAAAAGCAACGCGCTAAGGGTCACTACGGGAATGTAATACGAGATATCGAGGCTTGCGGTTCTGTGGCCGGGGCCTGCCCGCTTTTCCATGACTGGCGGCGGAATCATGCTTGGAATTGTCTGCGGTCTTGAAAGCGAAGCGGCCATAGCGAGGCGTATGGCCGGCTCCTGCGTCGCGATTTCCGCTGCGCGCGCTGACGCGGCAGCGGGAGAGGCCCGCTGGCTCGCGGCGCAAGGTGCGGCCGTGCTCCTAAGCTTCGGCCTTGCCGGCGGGTTGGATCCAGATTTGGCGGCCGGAAGCGTCGTGATCGGCGACAGGGTTTGTGCTATGGACGGAAGCCTGTCATGCAATCACGAATTTATTAAATTTCTTCAATATAAAATTCCTGCCGCTTCGGTTGGTCCAATCTGGGCCGCGGAAAGCGCCGTGAAAAGCGCACAGGAAAAGCTGGCGCTGTTCCGGCGGACGGGATGCCTTTGCACCGACATGGAAAGCCGCGCGGTCGCCTTGACGGCCGCCGAGGCGGGGATTCCTTTCGCGGTGCTGCGGGCCGTGGCGGATACGGCCGTCACGGACCTGCCGCCCGCCGCGCTCGCGCCCTTGCGCCGTGACGGCAAAGCCGATTTGCGCCGCGTTTTGCCGGCCGTGATACGCGCACCCGGCCAGATTCCGGCGCTTTTCCGGCTTGGCTTGTATGCGTATCTGGCTTTGGGAGCCCTGCGAAGGGCGGCAGGCGCAATTTCTCCTGAAGAGTTTCAGGAAAACTTCGGCAAGGATTCAGGCTTGCGCCCTGACAACCTCCGGTGATTGTCCGGCCGGTTCGGCCGCTGCGTGAGCCATTGATTCGCGCTCCACTGCCGGCCTGCGATCGGCGTGGGAAGGGAAGTCGATATCGCCTTCGCCACCAACGGCTATTATTTCCAGTATTCTTCCCGAAGCGTCGAAACAACCGCAGACCAAAGGCCCGCCGAAACCACACCCGCCATCGAGCGTAACCGCTTTGCCTTCGGTGACTACTCCGCCGCGGCCGGGATCGAACCCGCGCACTATACGCGCATATGGAAGCGATACCGGACGGCCCGGCAGGAACGCTTCCTCGGCGAACCAAAGACTGTCTCCCTGATCGTCGAGCGAGCGCGCCGCATTGAATCCGGCGGGCACGAACAGCACGCGTTTCTGGCTCTGCTGTTTCATGCCGATTACCGCGGCGCGCTTCATGCTGCACACCAGAGCTTCGTGTCCGGGAGAAAGGCGTTGCGCCGCGCGCAGCTGGTTGGTCCAGCGCGTTATGGTTATGCTGTCGGCGCGGGCCATCGCTTTGGTGTCACTCATCCTTATGCCGTAAAGGCGCAGGTAAGGCTCGACCCCGGCGTCAAGCAGAAGATCCAGCATCTGCGCCGGAGCGGGAGAAAATTGCAGCCTGAGAAGCCGCTGCCATGCTTCTTCTGCTGTTCCGCGCAGATGCACTATGTCGGAAGGCTCCATGCCGGGCTTGGCGAGAAGAGCCGAGCGGAAAGCGAGCAGTTCGCCGAAAATCGCGTCGTTGTCGCGTGCACCAACCCCCAGGTAATTCCCGAGATAAACGATGCGGTCGCCTACTGCGAAACGTTCGGCCAAATGATCATGCAGCGCGGCAAGCCGGTTGAGATCGCCGTGAATCGCGGCCACCGCCCAAACGCGGCGGGGATTTTCCAGATCGGCGAATTTTTCACCCAAGTTTCGCATGTGGTTCTTTCGTGCGCGGATGCAACAACTCGCACAGGAATCACTCCCAATGCAACATCTAGTGTAAAAATAGTTAATTTTACCCACAGCTTGTGGATAACTTGCTAACTCCCAAGCTGCATTTTAGGGAGGAAGGGCCGTGATAAGGGTTTCAGGGGGAGCGGCGAGGGTTTTGAGGATATTCCAGCCCTGTTTTCTGGCAGAGGAAAGGACAGAACGGAGGGCAGCGAATGTTTCAGCTCCGGTCGTTGTGCGGAATCCGCCGGAGATTTTCATCTTCACTTTCATCATGCGGATGTCCTGCTCGGCCTGATTGTTTGTGAAGGGTGCGGCGAAGTTTTCGGCAAAACGCAGTACGTCGTATTTGAAGTCGCGCAAGCGCCGCAGAAGATTGAAGCCCGGACGATGCGCGGGTTTGCCGCGCCGTAGCTTCGAAGAAACGAAGGCGGGCATGCTTTCATGATAAAGCCAACCTTTCGCGACGATGGTATCGTAGAGGATAAAGATGCGGCGCAGGACACGCTCGGGCAAAGCATCCGCGGCCGCTTCTCTGGCGCGATGCACGGCCTTATTCGCCAGTAACAAAAGGCAGAACATTTTCGCCGCCCACGGTTCCTTTTCTATCTCCATCAGCGCCTTTAACTCGCGCAGATGATGCGCTTTGCACAAGGCGTGGCTTGTTCCTGCCAGCGTGTAGTATGGCTTGAAGTGGTCGTGGACGATAACGCCGCCTTGCAGCGTTCGCGGGATGCTCCCTCGTTTTTCATCCACGCTGTAATGCGTCAGCGCTGCATTCGACACAACATGCAGCCATTGCGTCTTGCCCCCGACGCGAAAGCACGTTTCGTCCAGATGCCGCACAGGCGCAACGGCCAAAAGCTTGCCGATGTGTTCCATGAATGACGCGAGCTCCGATCCTTTCGCCGCGCCCCATGCGACGACGCTGGCCGAACAGAGTGTGTTGGCGCCGAACAAATCGACCATGATTTCCGCTACGCGGTCTTCGGGGATCAACTGCTGTGCGTTCAGATAAATCGCCGCCGCCTCGAGGCGGGGGCCATATTGCGCGGCGCTTGCCATACCTTCGGGAAACGCCGCCTTCGTCGTGCCGTGGCAACTGGGACAAACGTAAACGCCCGCCTGATGTTCCGTCACCTCCAGCCGAGGCTCCGGAATGTCGAACACCTGACGCTTCTCCACGCCAGTTTGCATGGCCGCCGTCAGCTGCGCCGCGCAATGAGCGCAACATGAAGCCGCGTGCTGTCGGACGATGTCGGGTTTGGCCGTCTGCCGCAGTGTGCCGCCCTTGTGCCCTTCCTGCCCGCCTCATTTCTTGTCCGATTTGCCGCGCAGGCTGCCCAGTATTCGTGGCTTTTTCCCAAGCCCGTCGCTCGACGGCGGCTTGCCGCTGTTCGAGCTGTTCAGTCCCAATCGCCGCTCAAGTTCCGCAATACGCTGCGCCTGTTGCGCCAGATGCTTGCGCAACAACGCATTTTCTGCTTTGAGGGCTTCTATTATAGCCAAGGCTTCGGGAGACATATCCTCCATCCCAACGTTGACTCATATTCCCGCCAAATCTATAGCCCCGACCAACATATACCCCTTTCGTTGCTTTTTTGACTCAAGTAGCTTGGGAGTTAC
>Ga0272446_1000457_pt1 | contig 64867 bp, 62 predicted proteins | sample YNPCB0061_FD_194587 | JGI IMG/M metagenome (GOLD analysis project Ga0272446, IMG submission 194587) | Hot spring microbial mat communities from Yellowstone National Park, WY, United States - YNP-CB-006-1 | ecosystem: Environmental > Aquatic > Thermal springs > Hot (42-90C) > Sediment | place...
ATCCGCTGGCGCCGCCTGGTGCGCGACTACGAGAGGCGCCTCGACGTGTCCGAGGCCATGATCCACATCGCTATGGGCGCCCTGCTGCTCCGCCGCGTCGCACATCGGTGATTGTCAAACGGACTCTGAGCGCCATCCAGACGATCGGGAACAGGATCAGGAACAGCACGGCCAGCAGCAGCGCCGACTGCACGCCGCGCCACAGCAGGCGCCTCGCCACCGCTCGGTTCATGCGTCCGGCTTCCGCAGCACGAGGCGCATGTAGAAAACCGCCAGCACCACCAGCATCGCCGTCAGGATCCACGCGACGGCCGAGGCGTAGCCCATGTCGAACCAGCGGAAGGCCAGGTTGTAGACGAGGTAGGCGAGCGTCACGGTGGCGTTCCCCGGCCCGCCGCCGGTCAGCGTCACCACCTGGTCGAACATCTTCAGCGCGAAGACGGTCTTCAGCACCGCAACCACGGCCAGCACCGGCAGCAGCGCCGGCAGCGTGACGTCGCGCAGCACCTGCCATTCGGTGGCGCCGTCGATCCGCGCGGCCTCCTCCGGCTCCCGCGGCAGGGCGGCGAGGCCGCCCAGCACGACGAGCGTCATGTAGGGCACCCAGCGCCAGACATCGGAGAACACCAGCACCAGCAGAGACGCCCAGGGGTCGGCCAGCCACACGAAGCCGCGCAGCCAGGGCAGCAGGCTCCCGGCGAGCCAGGTGAACACCCCCATCTCCGCGTTGAACATGAAGCGGAAGGAGATTCCGACCAGCGCCGGCGAGACGGCGAATGGCAGGATGAGCACCGCGCGCGTCAGGCTCTGCAGCACGCCCGCCCGGCGCAGCAGCAGTGCGAGGCCGAGCGACCCCAGCACCGTGATCGTCACGTCGATGCCGACGAAGGCGGCGGTGACGCCGAGCGCGTTGGCGAAGTCCGGGTCGTCGGTCAGCGCCACGATGTAATGCTCGAGCCCGACGAACTCGCCGGGCGTCAGCGAGCGGGTCAGGCGCCAGTCCCGGAAGCTCGTGGCGAGGGAGACGGCGAGCGGCCAGATCGCCGTCCCCAGCACCAGCAGGGCCGCCGGCAGGAGCAGCACGTATTTCAGCCAGCGGTCCCGCATCGCGCCTCAGCCGCGCCGGCGGATCCGGCGCACCTGCGCCGCGGCGTTGTTGAAGGCGTCGGCCACGCTGCGCGTGCCGGCGGCGGCCTCGTTCATCGCGATCTCCAGCGCCTCGCTCACCTGCGGCCAGTCGGGACCGAAGGTGATGCTCTGGGTCGCGCGCAGGCCTTCCGCCGCGAAGCGGTGCATGCCGCCGAAGCGGGCGTTCACCGCCTCGTCCAGCAGGTTCGGGGTCATCACGGCGACGACGTCGTTCTCGCGCGGGTCGAGCAGCACCTCGCGCTCGAGCGCCGGGTTGGCGATCCAGGTCAGCAGTTCCATCGCCGCGTCCTTGCGGCGCGAGCGGCGGGTGATGCCCCAGATCCAGGTGTTGGTGAAGGTGGTGCGCGGGCGCCCGGCATAGGAGGGCATCGGCGCGAAGCCGATCTGCGCGTCTGTCAGGCGGCTCGCCTGCGGGTTCACGAGCGTCGCGCGCACCCACCACCAGACGGGCAGCATGGCCGAGTTGCCCTGTCCCATGCTGTTCACCGCGTCCTGCTCGGTGAAGGACACGGCGCCGGCGGGAGTGATCCGGTGGCGGCGCAGCAGATCCACGTAGTCCTGCACCGACTGCAGCCCGGCCTGGCTGTTGAAGGCGGGCTGCCCGCGCTCGTCGAACAGCGTGCCGCCGCGGCCCCACAGGAAGTTGTACCAGACCATCAGGTTCTGGCCGTTGTTCCGGCCGTAGGGCACGGCGACGCCGGAGATGTTCGGCTCGAGCTCCTGGATGCGCCGGCCTGTCTCGACCAGCGCCTCCCAGGTGGCGGGCGGGGTCAGGTTGTGCCGCTCGAACAGGTCCTTGCGGTAGAAGAGAAGCTGGACGTGGCCGCGGCTCGGCAGGCCGAGCAGCTGGTTGTTCACCCGCCCCTGGCGCAGATGCGCCTCCGGCCAGCGGTCGAGCGGGATGTTCTTCTCCCGCACCCGCGCGTCGATCGGCTCCAGCAGATTGGCGAGCGACGCCACCCACTGGTCCATCACGATGGCGAGGTCGTAGTCGCCGCCGCCGCCGACCATCTCCGCGGTCAGCGCCTCGCGCATGTTGACGAAGGGCACGAAGGTGTAGCGGGCGGTGATGCCGGTCTGCTCGGTGAAGGCGGGCAGCCGCGCCTCATGGGCGCGGAACTGGCTGGCGACGACGCACAGCACCTTGAGCTCGGTGCCGGCGAAGGGGCGGCCGGGCCGGAGGCCCGGGGTGTTCGCGACGGAGGCGCGGGCGCCGCCCGGCAGGCCGAGCGCGGCGGCGCCGGCCGCGGCGCCTGCGAGCAGGCGGCGGCGTTCCAGCATGGCGGGTGGCGTGGTCATGCGACGTTTCTCCCCTCTGGCGTGCGGTTCTGAGCCGGCTTTGCATACCTATGCAGGCCAAACCGGCGAGCAGCATGGCGCCAGAGCGACAAAAGACGCCGTAACACCGCCAGACGGGTCAGCCTCCACGGCAAATGTTGCATGCGCATGCAGCCTTGTCTAGCATCGTTCGCACCGGCCGGCGCTCCGTTCCGGCCCACGCCGCTCCCGGGGGAAACGCTGCATGGCCCGCTGGCTCAAAGCTTCGATCGCGACCGCCGAGAAGGCGGAGGCCGACGCCAAGGTCCGCGCGACCGTCGAGTCGCTGCTCGCCGACATCGAGGCCCGCGGCGACGCCGCCGTGCGCGACCTGTCCATCCGCTTCGACGGCTGGGACCGCGAAGACTACCGCCTGACGGATGCCGAGATCCGCGCCTGCCTGTCCGAACTGCCGCAACGCGCGCTCGACGACATCCGCTTCGCCCAGGAGCAGGTGCGCAACTTCGCCCTGCACCCGCGCCAGGCGCTGACCGACATCGAGGTGGAGACCCTGCCGGGCGTCGTCCTCGGCCACCGCAACATCCCGGTGAACTCGGTCGGCTGCTACGTGCCGGGCGGCAAGTATCCGCTGCTCGCTTCCGCCCACATGTCGGTCATCACGGCGAAGGTCGCAGGCGTGCCGCGCGTCGTCACCTGCGCGCCGCCCTACCAGGGGCGCCCTGCGCCCGCGATCGTCGCGGCGCAGCACCTGGCGGGCGCGGACGTGATCTACTGCCTCGGCGGCGTGCAGGCGGTCGGCGCCATGGCGATCGGCACCGAGCGGATCGCGCCGGTGGACATGCTCGTCGGCCCCGGCAACGCCTATGTGGCGGAGGCGAAGCGGCAGCTGTTCGGCCGCGTCGGCATAGACCTGCCCGCCGGTCCGACCGAGACGCTGATCATCGCCGACGAGACGGTGGATGCCGAGCTCTGCGCGACCGACTTGCTCGGCCAGGCAGAGCACGGCCCCACCTCGCCCGCCATCCTGCTGACCGATTCCGAGAAGCTGGCGCGCGAGACGATGCGCGAGGTCGAGCGCCTGCTCGCCATCCTGCCGACCGGCGAGATCGCCGCCCAGGCGTGGCGCGACCACGGCGAGGTGATCGTCTGCGACGATCTCGCCGAGATGGTGCGCGAGGCCGACCGCATCGCGTCCGAGCATGTCCAGGTCATGACGCGGGACGACGACTATTTCCTTGCCCGCATGACCAACTACGGCGCGCTGTTCCTCGGGCCGCGCACCAACGTCTCCTACGGCGACAAGGTGATCGGCACCAACCACACCCTGCCGACGAAGCGCGCGGCGCGCTACACGGGCGGGCTGTGGGTCGGCAAGTTCCTCAAGACCGTGACCTATCAGCGGGTGCTGACCGACGAGGCCTCGGCCATGGTCGGCGCCTACTGTTCGCGCCTGTGCATGCTCGAGGGCTTCGCCGGCCATGCCGAGCAGGCGCATGTCCGCGTCCGCCGCTACGGCGGGCGCAACGTGCCCTACGCGGCCGCGGCCGAATGAGCCTGCCCCGCACGCCGTCCTTCCGGCTCGACGGGCGGCGGGCGCTGGTCACCGGCGCCGGTCGCGGCATCGGGCTTGCCGCCGCGGCCGCGCTGGCGGAGGCGGGCGCGGAGGTGACGCTCGTCGCGCGCTCCGCGCCCGAGCTGGAGGCGGCGGCGGAGGCGATCCGCGCCGCCGGCGGCCGGGCCGAGGCGCTCGCGCTCGACGTGACGGATGTCGCCGCCGTGCGCGCCGCGCTTGCCGCCCGCCCGCCCTTCCACGTGCTGGTGAACAACGCCGGCACCAACCGCCCCGCGCCCTTCGCGGAGGTGACGCCCGAGGATTTCGACGCGGTGATGTCGCTCAACCTCCGCGCCGCCTTCTTCGTCGCGCAGGCGGTGGCGCGCGGGCTGATCGCGGCGGGCGAACGCGGCTCGATCGTCAACGTCTCCTCCCAGATGGGGCATGTCGGCGGGCCGCGCCGCAGCGTCTATTGCGCCTCCAAGGCCGCGCTCGAGGGGATGACGAAGGCCATGGCCCTCGACCTCGCGCCGCATGGCATCCGGGTGAACACGCTCTGCCCCACCTTCATCGAGACGCCGCTGACCCGCCCCTTCTTCGAGGATTCGGCGTTCCGCGCCTCGGTGCTCGGCAAGATCAAGCTCGGCCGGCTCGGCCAGGTCGAGGACCTGATGGGCGCGATCCTGTTCCTCGCGGGCGACGCCTCGGCGCTGATGACCGGCGCGCCGCTGATCGTGGATGGCGGCTGGACGGCGGAATGACGCCGACGCGCCCGCGCCACGTCACCGCCCAGGATGTCGCGCGGCGCGCGGGCGTCTCGCAATCCGCCGTCTCGCGCGCCTTCACGCCCGGCGCCAGCATCTCCGAGGAGCTGCGCGAGCGCGTGCGCAGCGCCGCGGCCGCCCTCGGCTACCGGCCGAACGCGATCGCCCGCTCGCTGATCACGGCGCGCTCGCGCATCATCGGCGTCGTCGCCGCCTATCTGCAGAACCACTTCTACCCGGACGTGCTGGACGCGCTGTCGCGCGCGCTGCAGGCGCGCGGCTACCAGATCCTGCTGTTCACCGCCGACCTGAGCGAGACGGCCGATCCCGTGCTCGACGGGCTGCTCCGCTACCGGGTGGACGGCGTCGTGCTCGCCTCCACCACGCTCTCCTCGCGGCTGGCCGAGGAGTGCCGCGCGGCCGGCATCCCGGTGCTGCTGTTCAACCGCACGAGCGACGCCGCGTCGGTGTCCTCCGTCACCGGCGAGAACCGGCGCGGCGGGCGGTTGATCGGCGAGCTTCTCGCCGCCTGCGGCCACCGGCGGATCGCCTATATCGCGGGGATCGAGAACTCCTCGACCAGCCGCGACCGCGAGCGGGGCTTCCTGGAGGGCCTCGCATCCGGCGGCGCGCGGCTGTTCGCGCGGGAGGCCGGGCACTACACCTTCGAAGGCGCGGCCGCCGCGGCGAGGCGGCTGTTCTCGCGCGCCGATCCGCCGGATGCGGTGTTCGCCGCGAACGACCACATGGCGATCGCCGCCATGGGCGTCGCGACCGCCGAGTTCGGCCTGCGCATCCCGGAGGACGTCGCCTTCGTCGGCTTCGACGACGTGGAGGCCGCGCGCTGGCCGGCCTATTCGCTCACCACCTTCTCCCAGCCGATCGCGCCGATGGTGGCGGCGGTCGTGGACCTGCTGCTCTCCCTCGTCGAGGAGCCGGACAGCCTGCCGCGCCACGTCGTCGTCACCGGCGAGCTGATCGAACGCCGCTCCACCCGCCCGAGGCTGCGATGACCCGCTTCTGCGACGACTACGCGACGCTGCCGGACTACATCCTCGGCATCACCGAGCGCATCTGGGAGGGCCGCAACATCGGCCTCATCCGCCGCTGCTACGCGCCGGACTGCGTGATGCACACGCAGTCCGGGCCGGTCGCGGGCGTCGAGGCGGTGGTCTCCGGCACCCTCGCCACGCTGCACCAGTTCCCCGACCGGCAGCTTCTGGGCGAGGACGTGATCTGGTCCGACGACGGGCCGGGGCAGGGGCTGCTGTCCTCGCACCGGATCGTCTCGACGCAGACGCATCTCGGGGATGGCGTCTTCGGGCCGCCGACCGGCCGCGCCATCGTGACGCGCACGATCGCCGACTGCCGCGTGGTCGGCGACGTGATCGTCGAGGAATGGCTGCTGCGCGACACCTCGGCCGTGGCGCGGCAGATCGGGCTCGATCCGGTGGCCTTCGGCCGCGCGCTCGGCGCCGAGGACCGCGCCAAGGGCCGCGCGCCCTGGCACCTCGACGCCTGGGCGGAGGTCGCGGAGGGTCGCGCGGCCGCGCGGGCCCTGATCCAGCCGGAGGCCGCGGCGCTTGCCCGGCTGTGGACGACGATGGTGAACGATGCCGATCTCTCGCTGCTGCGCCAGGCGCATGACCGCGCCGCGACCTTCCATCTGCCCGGCGGGCAGGTGTCGCACGGCATCGAGGGCGCGGACCGTTTCCTTCTCTCCTACCTGGCCGCTCTGCCCGACGCCCGCCTCGTCGTGGACCACGCGATCGCGCTGCAGGAGGAGGCGAGGCCGAAGCGCCTGGCGCTGCGCTGGCGGCTCGCCGGCACCCATCTCGGCCATGGCGCCTTCGGCGTGCCGAGCGGCGCCCGCGTCCTCGTCCTCGGCATCCTGCACGCGGAGATGGCGGGGCCCGCCGTGCAGCGCTGCTGGCTGGTGACCGACGAGGTGGCGATCCACCGTATGATCGGGGCGTTTTGCCGCGACGGCGGTGATGCCTCCGCGGGGGCGCCGGGGGGCTGAGCAGAGGGCCGCGCGCCTCGCGCGGGGTCCCAGGGCTTCTCCGGCATCCCATGCCGCTGCGCGCGCCTGCAGGCGTGACGCAGGGCGGTTCGCGCCGCATCCGGCCGTCCCGCTCCCGCTTCGCCGATGCGCCGCGCCGCCTGCGCCGGGCGAGGGCCGGGGTTCGCGGCCCCGCGTCGGGGGATACGGCCGGGCGACCGGCGCCGCATGGCGGCACCGCGCGATGCCCCGAAGCGGCTGGACTTGCCGGAGAGCACCGTCCATGAAAGTAAAGCCCGACGCCGATGGACCCTCTTCGCATCCTCGATGGCGCGCCGCGCGCGCTGCTCGGCGAAAGCCCCGTGTGGGATGACGCCTGCGGCCGCCTCTGGTGGGTGGACATCCTCGCGCCTGCCCTCCACCGCACCGACCCCGCCGACGGGGCGACGGACACCTGGCCGCTGCCCGAAGCGGTCGGCTCGCTTGGGCTCTGCCGCTCCGGCGCGGTGCTGCTGTCGCTGAAGAGCGGCATCCACCGTTTCGATACGCGCGACAGGAGCCTCATGCTGGTCGCGGCGCCGGAGCCGGACCGCCCGCACAACCGCCTGAACGACGGCAAGGTGTCGCCGGAGGGCCGCTTCCTCGTCGGCTCCATGGACGACCGGCCGGAGCGCGCGCCGACCGGCGCCCTGTGGCGCCTCGACCCCGGCGCGCGCGCCTGCGTGCTGCTGGCCGACGGGCTGCTCGTCTCGAACGGGCTCGCCTGGAGCCCGGACGGGCGGATGCTGTGGCACTCCGACAGCCGGGCCTCGGTCATCTGGAGCGCGCCCTATGATCCGGCGACCGGCGCGATCGGCGAGCGGCGCGTCGTCGCCCGCCCCGACACGGCGACGGGCCGCCCCGACGGCGCGGCGGTGGACGCCGAGGGCGGCTACTGGAGCGCCGGCGTCTCCGCCGGGCGGCTGAACCGCTGGCTGCCGGACGGCACGCTCGACCGGGTGGTCGAACTGCCCGTGGCGGCGCCGACCATGCCGTGCTTCGGCGGCCCTGGGCTTCGCACGGTGTTCGTCACCAGCCTGCGCCCGCCGGATCGTCCCTGCGGCCCGCTGGACGGGCGGCTGCTCGCGCTCGACCTCGGCATCGCCGGAACACCCGTCGGCCGCTTCGCCGACTGATCCTCGGTTTCGCGCGCGGCCGCCCCGCCAGCCCCGCGCGCCATGCCCGCCGGAACCGTCGCCATGGCCCGCGAATCGGGGCAAGTTGCGCGCATGGCGAGAGCGAAGCCGGCGGCGCGCGAGCCGCTCAATCTCCGCGAGGTGGCGGCGCGCGCCGGCGTGTCGCACATGACCGTCTCGCGCGTCGTGCGGCGGCCGGAGACCGTGGCCGAGCCGACCCGGCGGCGCGTGCTCGCGGCGATCGAGGCGCTCGGCTATGTGCCGAACCTGGCGGCGCGCGACCTGGCGCGCGGGGCGAGCAGCTTCGTCTGCATGGTCGTGTCCTCGATCCGGAACGTGTTCTTCGCGGCGACGGTCGAGGGGCTGGTCGCCGGACTCGACGACCTCGGGCTGCAGGTGATGCTCGGCAACGCGGAATTCTCGGCGGAACGGGAGGCGCGCCTGGTCCGCGGCTTCGTGGCAAGGCGCCCGGCGGCGGTGGTGCTGATGGGAACCGAGCATGCGCCGGAGACGCTGCGGACGCTGACGCAGAGCCGCGTGCCGGTGATCGAGACCTGGGACCTGACCGACGCCCCGATCGGCGCCTGCGTCGGCTTCGACAACGAGGCGGTCGGCCGCTGCGCCGCGCGGCACCTGCACGCGACAGGCGGCCGCCGGCTGGTCGTGGTGGGCTCGGACACGCCGCGCAACCGCAAGCGCATCACGGGCTTCCTGGCGGAGGCCGGGCGCCTCTCCGTCGCTTCCGCCCGCCACTGCGACCTGCCCGGCGGCAACGCCGTGCAGAGCGGGCGCGAGGCGATGCGCCGGCTGATGGCGGCGCCGGAGCAGGAACGTCCCGACAGCGTGTTCTACGTCAGCGACACGCCGGCGCTCGGCGGGCTGCTGGAGTCGCGGGATCTCGGGCTGCGGGTGCCGGAGCAGGTGGCGGTCATGGGCTTCGGCGACCATCCGATGGCCGCCGAGCTCAGCCCCTCGCTCACCACCATCGCCGGGCCGCTCGCGGCGATGGGGCGCGAGGCGGCCACGCTGATCGCGCGCGCGCTGGAGGGCGAGGACATCGGCGGCACGGTGCGCGACCTCGGCTTCACGCTGCTGCCGCGCGCCAGCACGGCGCGCGCCGCTCAGCAGATGTCCGGCTCCGGCGTCGGGGCGCCGGCTTCGAGGACGCAGAGGTCGCAGCCCTCGTCCGCCTGGCCCACCTGGTCGAGGTAGAGGCTCGTCCAGCCGCGGGCGTATCGCCGTGCGGGCGGCGTCCAGGCGGCGCGACGGCGTTGCATCTTCGCCTCCTCCACCAGCAGGTCGAGCCGGCGGTTCGGCACGTCGAGCCGGATCGGGTCGCCGTCGCGCACCAGCGCGAGCGGCCCGCCGACATGGCTCTCGGGCGCCACATGCAGCACGCAGGTGCCGTAGGAGGTGCCGGACATCCGCGCATCGCTGATCCGCACCATGTCGCGCACGCCCTGCTTCAGCAGCTTCTGCGGCAGCGGCAGCATGCCCCATTCCGGCATGCCCGGCCCGCCCTGCGGCCCGGAGGACTTCAGCACCAGCACGCTGTCCGGCGTGACGGGCAGCGCCGGATCGTCGAGCCGCTCCTTCAGATGGGCATAATTCTCGAACACCACCGCCGGCCCGGTGTGCGACAGCAGCCGCGGATCCGCCGCGCTCGTCTTGATCACCGCGCCGCGCGGCGCGAGCGAGCCGGTCAGCACCGCGACCCCGCCCTCCGGCTGCAGCGGGCGGTCGAGCGGGCGGATCACCTCGGCGTCGAACACCTCGGCGCCGGCCAGCTCCTCGCCGAGCGTGCGGCCGGTGACGGTGCGGGCCGACAGGTCGAGATGCGGCGCCAGCCTCGCCAGGAAGGCGCGGCTGCCGCCGGCATAATGGAAATCCTCCATCAGGTAGGTGTCGCCGTTCGGCCGCAGGTTCGCGATCAGCGGCACGCGGCGGCTGATCGCGTCGAACCGCGCGAGGTCGAGCGCGAGCCCCGCGCGCCGCGCCATGGCGATGAGGTGGATGATCGCGTTGGTCGAGCCGCCGAAGGCCATGGCGGCGGCGACGGCGTTGTCGATGCTTGCCTGCGTCAGGAACCGCGCGGGCGAGAGGTCCTCCCACACCATCTGCACGATGCGGCGGCCGGCCGCGGTCGCCATGCGCGGATGCGCCGCATCGGCCGCCGGGATCGAGGAGGCGCCGGGCAGCGTCAGGCCCATCGCCTCGCAGCAGAGCATCATCGTCGCCGCCGTGCCGGCCGTCATGCAGGTGCCGAAGCTGCGCGCGATGCCGGCCTCCATCTCCTTGAACTGCGCGGGGGTGATGGTGCCCGCGCGCAACTCGGCGTGGTACTTCCACACATCCGAACCCGAGCCGAGCTGCTTGCCGCGCCAGGTGCCGCGCAGCATCGGGCCGGCGGGCACGAAGACGAAGGGCAGCCCGGCGGAGAGCGCGCCCATCACGAGCCCTGGCGGCGTCTTGTCGCAGCCGCCCATCAGCACCAGCCCGTCCAGCGGCTGGCTGCGCGCCAGCTCCTCCGTCTCCATCGCCAGCAGGTTCCGGTAGAGCATGCTGGAGGGCTTCATGTACTGCTCGGTCACCGGATGCGCCGGCAGCTCCACCGGGAAGCCGCCGGCCTGCCAGACGCCGCGCTTCACCTCCTCGGCGCGGGCGCGGAAATGCAGGTGGCAGGGGCTGAGCTCGGACCAGGTGTTGATGATGCCGATCACCGGCTTGCCGCGGAAATCGGCCTCGTCGAGGCCCATCTGCAGCATGCGGGAGCGGTGGCCGAAGGCGCGCAGGTCGTCGGCGCCGAACCAGCGGTGGCTGCGGAGCTGCTCGGGCGTCTTGCGAGAGGTCATGGCGCGATCCGTTGCGGGATGGAGAGGCGCGGGCGGCGCGCGGGCGCTGTCGCCGCCGCCTCAGCGGCCGCGGGCGTGCCGCCACGCCTCGAAGATCGGGCGGTTCGCAGGCTCTGTCATCGGGTAGAGGCCCCGGATCGAGTGGCCGGCGGCGACGCGCTCCTGCACGAACTCCTCGTACACGGTCTGCTCGAACGCCTCCTCCGCCACGGCATCGGCGATCTCGGCCGGGATGCAGACCACGCCCTCGCCGTCGCCGACCATGATGTCGCCCGGGAACACCGCGACGCCGCCGCAGGCGATCGGTTCCTGCAGGCCGACAGGGTGGTGGTGGATCAGGTTGGGCGGCGCCGCGGGGCGCCGATGATACGCGACGCACAAAGTGCTGACTCTTAGGGCGTGAGCCGACGCGGTCGGTCGTGATTCATCGGCGGGCATGGCTTCGTGGAGCGGACCATGCGGGCGCTGATGATGCGGGAGGATCTGCCGCCGAGTGAGCTGCGGCGGCTTGCCAGGGCCGAGGGCGCCCCGCGCGTGGCGCGGCGTCCTTTGGCAATCGCCGCGCCGATGGAGGGCATGAGCCGGGAGGCCGTGGCCCGGATCGCCGGGATGGACCGCCAGACGCTGCGGGACTGGGTGGTCCGCACCAACCGTGGCGGCCAGGCCGGTCTGTCGGACCGCCGGGGCGATGGCCGCCCCTGCCGGCTGACGCAGGGCCGGCAGGCGACGCTGAAGGCGGCAAGGGCGGTAAGCGGATCGAGGTCTGGTTCCAGGACGAAGCCCGCGCAGGGCGGAAGGGGCGCATGGTCCGCCGCTGGTTCCAGCGCGGCATGCGGCCGAGGATGGTCAGGGACCAGCGCTGCCGATCGGCCGCTGGCCAAGCTCCCGCTGCCGAAGGACGTGGAAGGGTTCCGCTTCGCCGGCACGCGCGCCATCGTGGATGCCTGCTGCGCCCCCTGGAACGGCCTCATCGCCGAGCCCGGACGCATCCGCTCCCTCGCGGGCTTCGAGTGGGCGAAACGGGGCATGCGATCGTGCGCCTGGCATCATTCCGGACGTCAAACCGCCGCCGCCGTCGCCCCCGGCGTCCGCAGGTCGGCCACGCCTTCGAACACACCCTCCCCCGCGCGCAGGATCAGGTTCGGGCAGGCGTAGTTCGCCGGCAGCACGGTATGTTCCTGCACCTCGACCGTCCCCGCCGCGCGCAGCGCCTCCAGCACCTCGGGCGGCAGGCGCGGGTCGGCTGTCACCGCCTCGCCGCCCGACACGTCCACCCGCGGCTGTGCCGCCGCCGCTTCGGCCCGCATCCCGAAGACCGCGGCGAAGCACAGCATCTGCAGCACCGCGGGCAGGATGCGCCGCCCGCCGGAGGCGCCTGCCACCAGACGCACGCCTTCGGCATCGCGCAGCACCACCGGGCACATGTTGCAGAGCGGCCGCCCGCCCGGCCGAATCGCGTTCGGCGTGCCGGGGCGCGGATCGAACCACATCACCCCGTTGTTCATCAGGATGCCGGTCCGCGGCAGCACCATCCGGCTGCCGAAGGAGGACAGGAGCGTCGTCGTCAGCGCCACCGCCATGCCGTCGCGGTCCACGACCGAGAGGTGGGAGGTGCAGGTTCCCTCCGCCTCGCCGAGCCCCGACAGCCGCTCCGCATAGGCCTGCCGCAGCGCGGCGGCGAGCCCGGTGTAGAACGCCGCATCCGGTGCCCGGCGCGCCAGCGCGGCATCCATCAGCGACAGCGCGCGGAACAACGTCGGCGCCGCCGTCAGCCCGGCGGCGGCCGCGAGCGTCCCGCCCGCGAAAGCGACGGTCGGGGAAGGCCGCCACGCCGGCGCGCAGCGCGCCAGGTCCGCTTCGTCGAGCACCCCGCCCGCCGCGGCGATGTCGGCGGCGATGGCGGCCGCGATGTCGCCCGTCGCGGCATCGGCGAGGCCTGCGCTCGCCAGCCGCTCCAGCGTGTCGGCCAGCCGCCCGAGCGGCAGCCGCGCCGGCGCGCCGTAGGAGGGCAGGGCAGGGGGCAACCCGCCCGGCAGGTAGATGCGCGCGCTCTCGGCGTAGCGCGCCAGCCCGGAGGCGGCGGAGAGGATCTTCAGGCAGGCGAACCAGTCCGCCCGCAGCCCCTCGCGGGCGAGCGAGATCGCCGGCGCCAGCACATCGCGCAACGGCAGCCGCCCGAACCGCGCATGCAGCGCGCCATAGCCCGCGATGGCCGACGGCACCACGACCGACAGCGCGCCGTGGATGTTGCGGTCGCCCTCCACCTCCGGCCAGCCGAACAGGTCGCCGGCGGCGGGGCGGCCGGTGAGCGGGAAGGCCGCCGGATCGAGCCGCGCCGGAGCCACCGGGCCGAAATCCAGCGTCTCGGCAGGCGCGCCCGGCGCGGCGACGACCGCGAAGCCGATGCCGCCAAGCCCCGAGTTCCACGGCTCCGCCGCCGCCAGCGCGAAGGCCGTGGCGACGGCGGCATCCGCAGCACTGCCGCCCGCCTCCAGCATCGAGGCCCCCGCCTCGGCCGCGGCGGCGGCCTGCGCCACCACGACGCCGCGGCCGCGGGCGGCGCGCTTGCCGATCTCCCAGTGCTCGATCACCGCGCGCTCCGCCGGTTGGCGGCGATCGCCGCCTCGAAGTCGAACTCGTGATACCATTGCAGATGCCGCGTCAGCGCCTCGCCGGCCGCCGCCGTGTCGCCCGCCTCGATCGCCGACAGGATCGCCTCATGCTCCGCCACCGAGGTCGGGCGCGCCTTGTGCCGGTGCGCGATGCCCCACAGCACCGAGAAGCGCGCCGCCAGCACCCCCCACAGGTCGAGCAGCACGGCATTGCCGCCGAAGCCGATGATGGCGGCGTGGAAGGCGCGGTCGGCGGCGGCCGACACCGCCGGGTCTCCGGCCGCATTGGCGGCGACGAAGCGGGCATGGGCGGCGCGCAGCGGATCAGGCTTCGCGCCGGCGCCGATGGCGGCGGCGGCACGCTCGGCGGCCAGCGATTCGAGCCGCCCCCGCACCTCGACGATGTCGGCCACCCCCTGGTTCGTCACCTGCATCAGCCGCATGCCGCGATAGGGGTGGTTGACGACGATGCCCTGGGATTCGAGGAGGCGCAGCGCCTCGCGCACCGGCACGCGGGAGATGCCAAGGTCGCGCGCGATCTCCGCCTCCACCAGCCGGTCACCTGGCAGGAACATGCCGCGGGCGGCGGCGTTCAGGATCGCCTCCATGGCGGAATCCGTCATGGTGCGCGGGCGCATCGGCTCGAAGCGCCGGGGCAGCGGGGCCTTTGTCTCGGCCGTGTCGGGCATGGCGGCCTCCTGGTCGTCGCCCGGGCTTCTACCGGCAATCGCGCCCTCGCGGAATGGCGCCCCGCCCCTTTGCGCGCCGGGCGAAGGGGTTCTATGGGGCGGCGGAGTGCGTCCGGGAATGGAGCGGGAACGGTGACGGAGCGGGTTCGGCATGGCGGGATCGAGATCGAGGCGGGGCTGGCCGCGTTCCTGGAGAACGAGGCGCTGCCCGGAACCGGCGTCGCGCCGGCGGCCTTCTTCGCAGGCATGGAGCGGGTGATCGCCGGCTTCGCCCCGCGCAACGCCGCGCTGCTCGCCGAGCGCGACGCGGTCCAGGCGAGGATCGACGCCTGGCACCGCGCGCATCCGGCGCGCCCGGTGGACCTTGCCGCCTACAGGGCGTTCCTGTCCGAGATCGGCTACCTCCGCCCCGAGGGCCCGGATTTCTCCGTCACCACCGCGAATGTGGACGAGGAGATCGCCACCATCGCCGGCCCGCAGCTTGTGGTGCCGGTGAACAACCCGCGCTACGCGCTGAACGCCGCCAATGCCCGCTGGGGCAGCCTGTATGATGCGCTCTACGGCACCGACGCCATTCCCGGCAGCCCGGCCGGGCCGGGCTACGATCCTGCGCGCGGCGCGGCCGTGATCGCCCGCGCGCGGCAGGTGCTGGACCGCATCGCACCGCTCGCCGCCGGCAGCCACGCCGAGGCCACGGGCTACGCCGTGGCGGGGGGTGCGCTGGTGGTGTCGCTGAAGGGCGGCGCGACGACGGGGCTGCGCGACGCCTCGGCCTTCCGCGGCTACGCGGGCGAGGCCGCCGCGCCTTCCGCCCTGCTGCTCCGCCACCACGGCCTGCATGCCGAGATCCGCCTGGACCGCAGCCACCCGATCGGCAGGGACGACCCGGCGGGCATCGCCGATGTCGTGCTGGAGGCCGCCGTCTCCACCATCATGGACTGCGAGGATTCGGTGGCCGCCGTGGACGCAGCGGACAAGGTGGCCGTCTATCGCGCCTGGCTCGGGCTGATGAAGGGCGACCTGACGGCGGAGTTCGAGAAGGGCGGGAAGCTCGTCACCCGCCGCATGAACCCGGACCGCGTGTACACCGCGCCCGACGGCTCGACGCTGACGCTTCCCGGCCGCTCGCTGATGCTGGTGCGCAATGTCGGCCACCACATGATGACCGACGCCGTGCTGTGGAACGGCGCCGAGGTGCCGGAGACCATCCTCGATGCGCTGATCACCAGCGCCATCGCGCTCCACGACGTGAGGGGCGCGCGCCGCAACTCCCGCACCGGCTCGATCTACATCGTGAAGCCGAAGATGCATGGGCCGGACGAGGTGGCCTTCGCGAACGAGCTGTTCGCCGCGGTGGAGGAGGTGCTGGGCCTGCCCCGCTTCACGCTGAAGATGGGCATCATGGACGAGGAGCGGCGCACCACCGTCAACCTCAAGGAATGCATCCGCGCGGCCAAGGACCGCGTGGTGTTCATCAACACCGGCTTCCTGGACCGCACGGGCGACGAGATCCACACCTCGATGGAAGCCGGGCCCATGGTGCGCAAGAACGACATGAAGTCCGAGCCCTGGATCAGGGCCTATGAGGACTGGAACGTGGATGTCGGGCTGGCCTGCGGGCTGTCCGGGCGCGCCCAGATCGGCAAGGGCATGTGGGCGATGCCGGATGCGATGGCCGCGATGCTCGCGCAGAAGATCGGCCACCCGCGCGCAGGCGCCAACACCGCCTGGGTGCCCTCGCCCACCGCCGCAACCCTGCACGCGCTGCACTACCACGAGGTGGACGTGTTCGCCCGCCAGCGGGAGATCGCCGCCGGCGGCCGTCGCGCGAGGCTGGACGACATCCTGACCGTGCCGCTCGCGCGCGACACCAACTGGGCGCCCGAGGAGGTGCAGGCGGAGCTCGACAACAACGCGCAAGGCATCCTCGGCTATGTGGTGCGCTGGGTGGACCAGGGGGTCGGCTGCTCGAAGGTGCCGGACATCCACGATGTCGGGCTGATGGAGGACCGCGCGACGCTCCGCATCTCGAGCCAGCACATCGCCAACTGGCTGCGCCATGGGGTGGCGAGCCGCGCGCAGGTGGAGGAGACGCTGCGCCGCATGGCGGCGGTGGTGGACCGGCAGAACGCGGGTGACCCGGCCTATACCCCGATGGCGCCGGCCTTCGACGGCCCTGCCTTCCGGGCCGCCTGCGATCTGGTGTTCGAGGGCTCTGCGCAGCCGAACGGCTACACCGAGTTCATCCTGACGCGCCGCCGGCGCGAGGCGAAGGCGCGCGCATGAGGCCCGTCCGCTCGCCTGCGCTGCCCGAGGCCGAACCCGCGCCGGCAGAGCGCGCCGAGCGGCTGGCGCGCGAGGTGGACGCCGCCTTCGCCGCGCGCGGGCGGGTGTACTGGCACATGTACGCGACGCTGCGCGAGGCGCTGGGTGCGGAGGAGGCGGAGCGCCTCGTCTCGGCCGCGGTGGAGGCGCATGGCCGCGCCGGCGGCGAGCGCATCTTCGCCGGGCTGCGCGAGGGCACGCCGATGGAGGTGGCCGCGCATTTCCTCCGCATCGCCAGCCCCGACTGGGGGCGGCTGTTCGCGCATGAGGTGCGGCAGGGCGAGGACGGCCGCGTCGAGATCCGCGTGCTGCGCTGTCCGCTGAAGGATGCGTGGATCGCCGACGGCCGCAGCGAGGCGGAGATCGAGACGCTCTGCCGCATCGCCGGCCGCGCCGACTGGGGCTGCTTCAGTGCGGCACCCTGCCGCTTCGAGGCGGAGACCTGGACCCCGGGCCGGAGCGGCTGCTGCGTGCTGAAACTGGGCTGAACGAATGCCGGGCCAGGGGCCGCGGGCCCCTGGCCGGAGGGTCCGGGAGGGCGGAGCCCTCCCGGGAAGGGTTGCAAGGGGTCCGGGAGGGCGGAGCCCTCCCGGGAAGGGTTGCAAGGGGTCCGGGAGGGCGGAGCCCTCCCGGGACAACGCTGAGGAGTGTGCCGATGCCCGAGATGATCCAGCTTTCCACCGAGGAGGGCGGCGTCGGCCTGATCCGCCTTGACCGGCCCGCCCAGCTCAACGCGCTGTGCGACCAGCTGATGGCCGAGCTGGGCGATGCGCTCGCCGCCTTCGACGCCGATCCGGCGGTCGGCGCCATCGTCATCACCGGCAGCGAGAAAGCGTTCGCCGCCGGCGCCGACATCAAGGAGATGAAGGACCGTGTCTTTCCTGCAACGTTTCAGAACGATTTCATCGCCCCCTGGGAGCGCATCCAGACGGTCAGGAAGCCGGTGATCGCCGCGGTGTCCGGCTTCGCCCTCGGCGGCGGCTGCGAGCTGGCGATGATGTGCGACCTGATCATCGCCTCCGAGACGGCGAAGTTCGGCCAGCCGGAGATCAACCTCGGCATCATCCCGGGTGCGGGCGGCACGCAGCGGCTGACGCGCGCGGTCGGCAAGGCGAAGGCGATGGACCTGATCCTGACGGGGCGGATGATGGACGCCGCCGAGGCCGAGCGCTCGGGCCTCGTCGCCCGCGTGGTGGCGGCGGACCGGCTGATGGAGGAGGCGCTCTCGGCCGCGCGCAGGATCGCCGGCCTCTCCCCGGTCGCCGTCGCGATGGCGAAGGAGGCGGTGAACGTCGCGCAGGAGACCGCGCTGCGCGAAGGCGTGCGCTACGAGCGGCGGCTGTTCCTGTCGCTGTTCGGCACGCCCGACCAGCGCGAGGGCATGGCCGCTTTCGTCGAGAAGCGGAAGCCCGTCTTCACGCCGCGCGGCTGATCCCGCATGCTTGACGCGCGGGAGGCGCCGGGGATACATCCCCGCCTCCCGCGCCGGCCTGTCCGGCCATCCCATGTTTGATCGGTTCGACAGCACGCCATGGCCAACACGGACTCCGCCAAGAAGCGCATCCGCCAGACCGCGACCCGCAACGCGCGCAATTCCGCGCGGCGTTCGCGCATGCGCACCTTCGTGAAGAAGGTCGAGGCGGCGATCGCGTCGGGCGACAAGGCGGCGGCGCAGGACGCGTTCCGGGCGGCGCAGCCGGAGCTGATGCGCGCCGCCGACAAGGGTGTGGTGCATGACAACCTGGTGGCGCGGAAGCTGTCGCGCCTGTCCGCGCGCATCAAGGCGCTCGGCTGAGGCCAGGCGGGGCGCCCCGGGGCGCTCGGTTTCCCCAACGGAAATATTCGTAAAGAAATACCTGCGGGAAGCCGCGGGCTTTTCTGCTTGCCCGTGGCCCACGACTTCTCGCGGCCGATTCGTGATTTGCACGTCGCCGACCTGTGTTCTAGCCTGTGCTGGCCGCCGCCGGTCGGGCCCGTCAGGGACCGGCGGCGGTCAGGGGCAAGGCGGACCAACAAGCCGGAGTAGGCACAGGTGCGGCGCATGGCGGATGACACACCCGACCCCTCGCTCGAACCCTCCGCCGGGCGCATGGCGGAAGCCTGGGCGCGGGTCAGGGCCCGGCTCCGGGCCGAGGTCGGCGAAGTCGAGTACCGCTCCTGGCTGCGGCAGATGACCCTCTCCGGCATCGACGGGGACGAGGCCGTCGTCACCCTGCCCTCCCGCTTCCTGCGCGACTGGGTGCGCGGCCACTACGGGGAGCGCCTGCGCGCGCTGTGGGCGGCGGAGGATCTCGGGGTGAAGCGCATCGACGTGCGCTGCGCCCCGCAGGCGGCCGGGAACGGGCGCGGTCTTGCCGACGCGCTGGCGCGCGAGCCGCAGGAGGCCGCGCCGGACCCCACCCCCGCCCCGCAGCCGGCGCCCCGCGGCGGCGACTGGTCGGCGCCGCTCGACCCGCGCTTCACCTTCGCCTCCTTCGTGGTCGGCAAGCCGAACGAGTTCGCCCATGCCTGCGCCCGCCGCGTCGCCGAGGCGCCGGCCTCGCCCGGCTTCAACCCGCTGTTCCTCTATGGCGGCGTCGGGCTCGGCAAGACGCATCTGATGCACGCCGTCGCCTGGGCGGTGCGCGAGGCCCGCCCCACCCGCAGCATCGCCTACATGAGCGCAGAGACGTTCATGTACCGCTTCATCGCCGCGCTGCGCGCGGAGAACACCATGCAGTTCAAGGAATCGCTCCGCTCGGTCGATCTCTTGATGATCGACGACCTGCAGTTCCTGATCGGCAAGGACAATACCCAGGAAGAATTCTTCCACACCTTCAATGCATTGATCGACGCCGGCAAACAGATCGTCGTGTCGGCGGACAAGTCGCCGTCCGATCTTTCCGGCATCGAGGATCGTCTCCGCACCCGCCTCGGCTGCGGCATGGTGGCCGACATCCACGCCACCACCTACGAGCTGCGCCTCTCCATCCTGCAGGCCAAGGCCGCCGGCGCGGGCGTCGAGATTCCGACGCGCGTCATCGAGTTCCTCGCCCACAAGATCACCTCCAATGTGCGGGAACTGGAAGGCGCGCTGAACCGGCTGATCGCCCATGCCAACCTGTTCGGCCGGCCGGTCACGCTGGAATCCGCGCAGGAGGTGCTGCACGACATCCTCCGCGCCCATGACCGGCGGGTGACGATCGAGGAGATCCAGCGCAAGGTGGCCGAGCACTACAACATCCGGCTGACCGACATGTCCTCGGCCCGCCGCTCGCGCCAGGTGGCGCGGCCGCGGCAGGTGGCGATGTATCTCGCCAAGCAGCTCACCTCCCGCAGCCTGCCCGAGATCGGCCGCCGCTTCGGCAACCGCGACCACACGACGGTGATGCACGCCGTCTCCCGCATCGCCGAGCTGATGGCGGCCGACGCCTCCTTCGCCGAGGATGTCGAGCTGCTGCGGCGGATGCTGGAAACCTGAGCCCCGGCGCGCCGCGCGCCCGTTGCCGCGCGGCCGCGCGCCGCTAGGATGCGGCAGGCGGCCGGATTCGCGGGCCGCGGGCAGAGGCAGGCCGGCCCGGTCCCCCCCGGGGCGCGGCCGACAGTCGGGGGCGCGGACACCATGAAGTTCTCGGTCGATCGGGCGGTTCTGCTGAAGGCCCTCGCCCATGTGCAGTCCGTGGTGGAGCGGCGCAACACCATCCCGATCCTGGCGAATGTCATGCTCGCCGCCTCCGACGCCGGGCTGCGCCTGACCGCGACCGACATGGAGATCGCGGTGGTCGAGGAGATCCCGGGCGTGGTCGTCGCCCGCCCCGGCCGCACCACCGCACCGGCCGCCACCCTCTACGAGATGGTGCGCAACCTGCCGGAGGGCGCGAAGATCGAGCTCGACCACCCGGGCGGCGACGCGCCGCTGGCGCTGCGCGCCGGCCGCTTCGCCACCTCGCTCATGGTGCTGCCGGTCGAGGACTTCCCCTCCATGACCGACGGCAAGCTGCCGCACCGCTTCACCCTGCCGGCCGGCGTGCTGCGCGACCTGATCGACCGCACGCGCTTCGCCATCTCCACCGAGGAGACGCGCTACTACCTGAACGGCATCTACCTCCACGCCGCCGAGAGCGACGGGCAGAAGGTGCTGCGCGCGGTCGCCACCGACGGCCACCGCCTGGCCCGCGTGGAAGAACCTCTGCCCGAGGGCGCGCAGGGCATCCCCGGCGTCATCGTGCCGCGCAAGACGGTGCTGGAGGTGCGGAAACTCGCCGAGGAGACGCAGGACGAGATCGAGATCCGCCTCTCCGAGACCAAGATCCGCGTCACCATCGGCGCCGTCTCGCTCACCTCCAAGCTGATCGACGGCACCTTCCCGGAATACGAGCGGGTGATCCCGCGCGGCAACGACAAGGTGCTGCGCGTCGGCAAGAAGGAGTTCGCGGAAGCGGTGAAGCGCGTCTCCGCCATCAGCAGCGAACGGCAGCGTCCGGTGAAGCTCTCGGTGGACCGCAACCACCTGCTGCTCACCGCATCCTCGCCCGAACAGGGCCAGGCGCAGGAGGAGATGGACGAGGGCAGCGTGACCTACGACGCGGGCCCGCTCGAGATCGGCTTCCAGGCGCGCTACCTTACCGATATCACCGACCAGGTCAGCGAGAAGCTGGAGTTCCGCTTCGCCGACGGCGCCGCGCCCACCATCGTCACCGACATCGCGCGCCCCGAGGCGCTGTATGTGCTGATGCCGATGCGGGTGTGACGCGCGGGAGCCGTCGGCATCCCGCCGCCGGCCAGCGCGGCCGCCACCGGGCGGCGCCGCCCGGTTCCGGGCGCGGCGAGGAGCCAAAGGGGGGGGATGGTGCCGGGTGCGAGAATCGAACTCGCGACCTATCGATTACGAATCGATTGCACTACCGCTGTGCTAACCCGGCCCTGGCGTGCCGGGGAGATACCCCAGCCGCCGCAACTTCACCAGTCCCAAAGACCTCACGGCCGACGCCCGGAGCAGCCTTCGGGGACACAGGGACCATCCGGACCTTCTCTCCCCGCCGCGAGCGGATCGAACGGGGAAGCCCCCGTTGCCCGACCGCCGAGCCCGGGCGGCGACCGGCCGCGCTTCTACCCGCAGCACCCCGCCCCTGCAAGCGGCCCCGTCAGCCGCCTGGCCGGTGCACCCACCACTGCGCCGGCATGGCGCCGAGCAGCACCGCCTCCCCCTCGCAGGCCGCGCCCAGCCGCTGCGCCACCGCCTGCGACGCCAGATTCCCCGGCGCGATGAACGACGCGACGCGCGCAACGCCGAGCGCCGCGAACGCCCAGTCCAGCGCTGCGCGCCCGGCCGCGGTGGCGAAGCCCTGCCGCCAGGACCCCCGCGCCAGCGCATAGGCCAGAGCGGTTTCCACCCTTGTGGAAAGCGCTCAAGGCGTCGAGGTCGCGCTCCGCGAACCCGCGCATCACCAGCCGCGCGGTCCGCAGCACGGGCGTCACAGCGCCAGCCCCTCCACGGGCCAGGACGACAGCGCCGACAGCCGCGCCGTCTTCTTCGCCATGTGCCGGTCCATCCGCCGCAGCACATCCGCCAACACCGCCACCGCCTCGACGAGATGCGGGCCCTTGTTCAGCATCACGCATTCCGCCCGGCTGGCCATCGCGGCATCGGTGGTTTCGGCGCGGGACGGACGGCCCTCCGCGACCAGCGAGGCGAACACCTCGGTCGCCCAGATCACCGGCACATGCGCCGCCTCGCACACCCACAGGATCTCCTCCTGGATCTCGGACAGGCGCGGGAAGCCGATCTCCACCGCCAGATCCCCGCGCGCGATCATCACGCCGAGCGGCCGCTCGCCGGCCCCCTGCACGATCAGCCGCGGCAGGTTCTTCACCGCGAGCCCGGTCTCGATCTTCAGCACGATCGGCAGCTTCGGCAGCCCGGGCCGCCGGGCGTCCAACTCGCGCGCCAGCCAGGCCACGTCCTCCGGCCGCTGGACGAAGGAGAAGCCGACCGAATCCGCCAGCCGCGCCACGTGATCAAGGTCCTTGAGGTCCTTGTCCGTCAGCGGCGGGATCGGCACGGCGAGCCCGGGCAGGTTGACCCCCTTCTCCGGCTTCAGCCGCTTGCCGCCCTCCTTCGCGTGCGTCACCTCCAGCACCGCGCGGCTCGGGCCGATCTCCACCACTTTCGCGCCCAGCTTCCCATCATCCACCCAGATCGTCATGCCGGGCGCAAGCAGCGCCAGGATCTCCGGCTGCGCCAGCGTCGCCCCCGGCGGGTCGCCCGGCGCGCGGGTCGCGAGGTCCGCCACCAGCGCGAAGCGTTCGCCGCGGTGCAGCTTGGGCGCGGCGCCCGACACCTCGGCCAGCCGCAGCTTCGGCCCGGCGATGTCCATCAGCACCTTGCAGTCGCGCCCCGCGGCGGCGGCGGCGGCGCGCAGCCGCGCGACCATCTCCGCCCAGGCGTCCGGCCCGTCATGCGCGCAATTGATCCGCGCGCAATCCATCCCGGCGGCGATCAGGGCCGGGATCAGCGCCGGGTCGGTCGCCGCCTCGCTCGGCAGGGTCGCCATGATGCGCGTCGCCTGGCCTTCGGCGCGGGTGCCGAACAGCGTGTCGCGCAGGCGCTGCAGCGGGTCGCGCGGCGGCGGCGCCGGCGCGGGCGGGCAGGGGCCTTCGCCGGAGAGGCAGGCGAGCGTCGCGGTCAGCGCCCGAAGCGTCTCGCCGACATGCGCCTCGCAGCGCCCGAGGGTGGAAAGCCCATAGGCCGCCAGCGCCGGCTGCAGCGCCGTGAGGTCCTGCCGCCGCAGCGCCAGGTAGCGGGCCAGGTTCCGCGCGGAGGGCAGGTAGTCCGGGTCGGCCAGCGCCGGCGCCCAGCCGGAGAGGATCGCCTCCGCCGACGCCTCCACGCCCTCGGCCAGCGCGCTGAGCCGCGCGTGCAGCGCGCGCGGGGATGGGGTGCAGGGCTCATCCGCCATGCCGCCAGTATCGCCGCCCGTCCCGGGCCTCCCAAGGGGCGGATGTTGCGCGCCGATGACGTTTCAGCCCGCGACCGACAGGCCCTGCACGCCATGCCGCGCGATCAGCTGGGCGACGAAGCCCGAGGACTTCGCCTCCGCGACGAAGCGCGCCAGGAACGCCGCCGCCGCCTCCGCGCCCGGGCGGTGGCGCGGCACGCCGATCGCCTGCTGCACTGCCATGAAGCGGCCGGGCAGCACGCGGCTGCCGGGCAGGGTCGCGGCGTCCGCCGTCAGTTTCGGGCGCAGCCCGGCCAGCGCTTCCAGCCCCTCGTCCCGGAACAGCGCGAAGGAGGCGTCGAGCGAGGCCGCGCGCAGCAGCGTCGCGTGGCGGAGGTTCCGCGCGAGCCACAGGTCGTAGGCGGCGCGTTCGGCGACGGCGATGCGCACCCCCGGCGCGTCCACCTCCTCGACGCGCGAGAAGGCCGAACCGGGCGGCACCAGGTAGGTCGCCTCGATCTCGGCATAGGCGGGGGTGAAGACGATCTCTCGCGCCCGCTGCGGCTCGGCGCCGATCAGCCCGATGTCCCAGGCGTCCTTGCCGGCGTCGTCGGCCAGTTCGCCCGGGCGCGGGTAGGGCACGTAGCGCACCGGCACGCCGAGGCAGGCGGCGATGGCGGCCGCCATGTCGGGCGACACCCCGGCCGGCCCGCCATCCGCCGTCCGTGCCGAGACCAGGAGGACGTTCGACATGTTGATGCCGGCGCGCAGCACGCCGGTGGCCGCGAGGGCCTGGCGCAGCTCTGGTCGGGACACGGGGCCTCCACGCTCGGCTGGGGCGGGAGGGTAGGCCGCCCGCACCGAGGCGTGGAAGCCCCCGGGCGGGGTCACCCCCCGAGGATGCGGCCGAGCAGCCACCGCAGCGTCGCCCGCTCCTCCACGCTGAAGCCGCGCAGCACCGCATCCTCATGCGCCTTCAGGTTCGCCTCGATCAGCGCCACCGCGTCGCGCCCCGCGCCGGTCAGCCGCAGCGCGAAGCGGCGGCGGTCCTCGGCTGCGCGCTCCCGCGCGATCAGCCCGAGCCTCGCCAGCCGGGCGATCGCCTGCACCATCGTCGAGTGCTCGACGCCGAGCACCCGCGCCAGTTCGCCCTGCGAGATGCCGGGGTTGCGGCCGATCAGCACCAGCATCCCGCCCTGCATCGGCGCGACGTGGAGGCCGAGCGCGCCGAACCGCCGCTGCCAGTTCTCGACGAAGCGGAAATGTGCGCGCCGCAGACGGTAGCCGATGGCGCCGGTCACCAGCGCGGCGTCGGGGGCCTTCGTCACGGCGCGAAGCGGCGGGGCGCGTCCTGGGCCAGCGACAGGCCGTGGCCCGGCACGTCGCGCGGCGACAGCAGCCCCTCCCCGGTCATCTCCGGCCAGCCCTCGAAGATCGGCTCGATCAGCGGCAGATCCTCAAGCCAGGTCACCGCCGGCGCCGCGGCGGCGAGATGCACGAACAGCCCGGGCAGGAAATGCGGCGAGACGGCGATGCCGAAGGCGGCCGCCACCTCGCAGACGGCAAGGCAGGGAGAGAGGCCGCCCAGCATCGCGAGATCGGGCTGCACGACGCCGAGGATGCCCTCCGCCAGGAAGGGCAGCATCTCGTCCATCGTCTGCAGGTGCTCGCCGCCCGCCAGGGCGCAGGGCGCGGATGCGCGCAGCGCCCGCCACGCCGGCAGCGGATGCGCCGGCAGCGGCTCCTCGACGAACAGCGCGCCGTTGGCGGCGGCGGCGGCAAGCAGCCGCGGCGCGCGCGTCAGGTCGCCCTTCTCGTTGGCATCCAGCATAAGCTCGACGCCGGGCGGCAGGATGCCGGCGACGCGCTCGATGAGCTTCTCGTCGGCGCGCGTGCAACCCACGCGCGGCTTGACGCCGCGGTAGCCGCGCTGGGTGGCGCGCACCGCCGCTTCCGCGGCCTCGCCCGGCCGCTCGCCCGGGCGGAAGCCGCCAGAGGCATAGACCGGCACCGCGCGCGGCTCGCCGCCGAGCGCGACGGCGAGCGGCACGCCCGCGCGCTTGGCCACGAGATCCCACAGCGCGACGTCCAGCGCGGCGAGCGCCACGAGGTTCGGCCCGGCGCCGCTGCGGCTGAAGGACGCCGCCATGCGCCGCCAGGCGAGGCGCGGCGCGGGCAGGGGCCTCTCCAGCAGGAAACGCTCGGCGAGCGTCCGCGCGATCGCCGCCGGCGCCTCGCCGCCGCCGCCGATGACGTAGGAGAAGCCGAGCCCCTCCGCGCCCTCGGCATCCGTGAGCGTCGCCGCGACCACATCCACCATCGCCACCCCCGATCCCCCGACCGGCCGGTCGAAGCGGATGCGGAGATGACGGACATCGGCGCGCGCGATCATCGCCCGAACATCGTCTGCGGCAGGAAGGTCGCGACCCCCGGGAAGGCGACGAGCAGCAGCACGCACACCATCATCGCGCCCCAGAACGGCAGCACGCCCCGGAACATCCGCGCCAGCGGCACCTCGCGCGCGATGGACTTCACGACGAACACGTTCACCCCGACCGGTGGCGTGATCAAGCCCATCTCCAGCACGATCACCATCACCACGCCGAACCAGATCGGGTCGAAGCCGAGGGCGACGACGGTCGGGAACAGGATCGGCAGCGTCAGGACCAGCATCGCGAAGCCCTCGAGGAAGCAGCCGAGCAGGATCAGCGCCAGCAGGATCAGCGCCAGCGTGCCATAGGGGCCGAGGCCCAAGCCGATCATCCAGTCCGACAGCGCGCCCGGCAGCCCGGTGCGCGCGAGGAAGGGCCCGAACACATGCGCGCCGACGAGAATGACGTAGATCATCGCGGTGGTGCGCGCGGTGTCGGACAGCACCTGCCCGGCGGAGGCGAGCGTGAGGCCGCGGCGGGCGAGCGCGATCAGCAGCGTCAGCACGGCGCCGACAGCGGCCGCCTCCATCGGCGTGAACACGCCGCCATAGATGCCGCCGATGGTGCCGACCATGACGAACAGGATCGGCCCCGCGCCGGCCAGCACCGCGAGCCGCTCGGCGCGCGGCAGACGAGGCCCCGGCGGCCCGAGCGCCGGATCGCGCGCGACCAGCAGCCACACCGTCAGCACGAACAGCCCCGTCAGCAGCAGCCCGGGCAGGATGCCGGCGATGAACAACTGCCCGATGCTCTGTTCCGTCAGGATCGCGTAGATCACGAAGCCGGCCGAAGGCGGGATCAAGATGCCAAGCGTGCCGCCGGCGGCCACCGTGCCGGTGGCGAGACCGGGGTCGTAGCGGTGCCGCTGCATCTCCGGCAGCGCCACGCGCCCGACGGTGACGGCGGAGGCGACCGAGGAGCCGCACAGCGCCGAGAACCCCGCGCAGCCGAGCACGGTGGCCGACGCCAGCCCGCCGCGCCGCGCCCCCACCCACGCATAGGCGGCGTCGTACAGGTTGCGCGACAGGCCGGATGCGGTGGCGAGGTTGCCCATCAGGATGAACAGCGGGATGACCAGCAGCTCGACCTTGGTGGTGATGGCGATCGCCTCGTTCGCCAGCGTGGACAGCGCCGCGCGCTCGTTCGCCAAGAGCGCGATGCCGGCGGTGCCGACCACCATCATGGCGATGCCGACCGGCATGCGCAGCGCGAGCAGCAGCAGCAGCACGAGGATGCCGGCGACACCGGCGAGTTCGAGGCTCATGCGTCGGTCCGCCGCCCGAGCGCGTTGGCCGCCGCCTCCAGCGCGAACACCAGCGCTGCGATCCCGGCGCCGGCGACGGCCAGCCACAGGAAGGGCGCCTGCGGCAGGTGCAACAGGTTGGTCGTCTCGCCGAACTCGGCGGCGTCCTGCGCGACGCGGACGAGACGCCACGCCAGCAGCGCCAGGATGCCGGCGGAGGCCGCCTTCACCAGCGTGTCCACCACCCGCCAGAACCTCGCGCCGCCGAGATGCGCGAACAGGTCCACCGCGACATTGCCGCCGGCGCGCGAGCACGCCGGCAGCGCCAGGAAGAAGGCGGCGACCATGCCCCATTGCGCCGCCTCGAACACGCCGAGCAGGCCGGAGGCGAAGCCGTAGCGCAGCACGACATTGGCGACGATGCCGAGCGCCGTCGCCGCCACCACCGCGCCGGCCAGCAGCGCGGCGGCGCCGAGCGCCGCGTCCGCCGCGCGCAGCAGCCTCACGGCGCGCGCCGCAGCGCGGCCAGGATCGCCGCGCCGTCGATGCCCTGGGCGCGCAGCGCGGCGATGGACTGCGCGATCACGGGTTCGGCGGCCTCGCGCAGCCGCGCCTGGTCGGCCTCGGGCAGGCGGATGATCTCGATGTTGCTGCGCTCGGCGAGCGCGAAGGCCTCGGCGTCGGCATCGAGATAGGCCTGCAGCCCGCGGCGGGAGAGGGGCAGGCCGAACTCCGCCATCACCGCCGCGCGGTGCTGCGCCGGGATGGCGCGGAAGGCGTCGCGGTTGCCGACGAGGAAGAGGGTGGCCACACCCCCGGGGATGTCGCGCGTCAGGAAGCGCGTGACTTCGTTGAGGCGGAAGGTGCGCAGCCCGTCCGGCCCGATCAGCGCCGCGTCGATCACGCCCGTCTGCATCGCGGTGTAGATCTCGGTCGCCGGCATGGTCACCGGGTTGGCGCCCCAGGCGCGCAGCACGGCGGCCTGCTGCGGCGAGGGCGCGCGGATCGTCATGCCGCGCAGATCCTCGGCGGTGCGGACGGGGCGGCGGGCGGAGAGGATGGCGGGCGGCGTGTTGGTCCAGAGGCCGAGCAGCTCGACGCGGCGGTATTCGGGCGAGAGCAGCTCCATCGCGTTCCAGATCCGGTCGGCGTTGGTGGCGTCGCCCGGCACGGCGCCCGGCAGCTCGATCAGCATGGTGCGCGGGAACAGGTTGCCGGTGTAGCCGGGCAGGCTGAAGCCCATGTCGGCGACGCCGTCCACCACGCGCTGGAAGGTGCGCTCCGCCCCGGCACCGAGCTCGCCCGCCGGATAGATGCGGATGCGCACCGCGCCCCCCGTGGCGGCGGCGATGCGCTGCGCCATCGGCTCGAACACCCGCTGCTGCATGGTGTGGGTGGGCGGGAAGTTGGTGGCGAGCGAAAGCTCGCGCGGCTGGCCAAGCGCGGGTGCCGCCGCGAACAGGCCGGCGGCGGCGAGCGCGATCAGGCGGGTCATGCGTGTCCTCCTCTGTCGTCCCCGCCCTGTGCCGGGCGATGGGGGCGCGTCTGGCCGCGCCCTGCGTGTTTCGCAGGCAGAGGCCCGGGCTGCAATCGGTTCCGCGCAGCGTTGCTATGGCGCGCCGCCGCCGCTACCGTCCAACTTCGCGGCGGAAAGGTGGGGTCCCTACCATTTGCGCCGGGGAGGACGAGGATGCCGCGTTTCCAGGATCCGGTGGTGGTGGTCGGTGCCGGGCCGACAGGGCTGACGCTGGCGCTGTCGCTCGGGCTCGCCGGCATCCCCGTGCTGCTGCTGGAAGCGGAACCGGCGCTGACGCGCGACCTGCGCGCCGGCTCCTACCACCCGCCGACGCTCGAGATGCTGGCGCCGCTCGGCGTGACGGAGCGCATGCACCGGACGGGCATCAAGGTGCCGCAGTGGCAGATCCGCGACCGGGTGGAAGGCGTGGTGGCCGAGTTCGACCTCGGGCTCTTGAAGGACGAGACGCCCTACCCCTATCGCCTGCACCTGGAGCAGCACCGCCTGACGCCGATCCTGCTGGATCGCATCCGCGAATCGGCCCCGAGCGTGGAGGTGCGCTTCGGCTGCGCCGTGCAGCGCATCGCCGAGGACGACGGCGGCGCGACGGTGTGGTTCACCGACGAGAGCGGCACGCCGCAGGAGCTCCGGGCCTCCTGGCTGTTCGCCGCCGACGGCGCGCGCAGCGTGGTGCGGCGCGACCTCGGCATCGCCTTCGAGGGCTTCACCTGGCCCGAGCGCTTCCTGGTGGCCAGCACGACCTACGACCTCGGCCGGCATGGCGTGACGGGCGCCGGCTACATCGCCGACCCGGAGCATTGGGCGGCCGTGTTCAAGGTGCCGGACACCGGCCCGCCCGGGCTGTGGCGCATCGCCTACGCCATCCCGCCCGAGGCGGAGGAGGCGGAGGAGCTTCGCGACGAGAACATCCAGGCGAAGCTGTTCACCATCTTCGACCGCCTGCCGCTCGGCATCTCGCGGTTCGAGCTGAAATACGCGAGCGTCTACCGCGTGCACCAGCGCGTCGCGGCGCGCTTCGTGGGCCAACGCACGATCCTCGGCGGGGATGCGGCGCACATCAACAACCCGCTCGGCGGCATGGGGTTGAACGGCTCGATCCACGACGCGGTGAACATCGCCGAGAAGCTGATCCGCATCTGGCATGAGGGCGCAGAGCCGGCGCCGCTGCTCGACCTCTACGACCGCCAGCGCCGGCCGATCAACATCAAGGCGGTGCAGGCGATGAGCATCCGCAACAAGAGGCTGCTGGAGGAGCGCGACCCGAAGCTGCGCGCGGAACGTCTGCAGGAGCTGCGCGACACGGTCGCCGACCCGGCGCGCGCGAAGGCGTATCTGATGAACAGCTCGATGATCAATTCCGTCCGCGAAGCGGCGGCGATCCAGTAGGGGAATGGCGCGATGAAGCTCTGCCGCTTCGATGGCAACCGGCTCGGCGTGCTGGACGGCGACCTGCTGCGCGACGTGACGGCCGTGACGGAGGCGCTGCCCACGCTGCGCTGGCCGCTGCCGCCAGGCGACCTGCTGATCGCCAATCTGCCGGCGCTGCTGCCGAACATCGCCGCACTCGCACCGACCGCGCCGATCGTGCCGCTCGCCTCCGTGCGGATCGAAAGCCCGGTCGCCAACCCGAACAAGATCATCGCCGCCCCGGTGAACTACCAGAAGCACATCGAGGAGAGCCGGGCGGATGCCGGCATCAACTTCGGCACCGACGTGAAGGCGATCGACCACTACGGCGTGTTCCTGAAGGCCAACTCCTCGCTGAACGGTCCGTCCGCCGGGGTGCCGGTGACGCGCCCCGAACGCCGCACGGACCATGAGATCGAACTCGCCGTCATCATCGGCGCGGGCGGCTACCGCATCCCGGAGGAGACGGCGCTCGACCACGTCGCCGGCTATGCGATCGGCCTCGACATGACGATCCGCGGCACCGAGGACCGCTCCTACCGCAAGTCGCTCGACGGCTTCACCGTGCTCGGCCCCTGGCTGGTCACGCCCGACGAGGTGCCGGACCCGGATAACCTCGATTTCCGGATCCGCATCGGCAACGAGACGCGCCAGGAGAGCAACACGCGCTACCTCATCTTCGGCGTGAAGAAGCTCATCGCCTATGCCTCGGCGGCCTATACCCTGTATCCGGGCGACATCATCCTGACCGGCACGCCGGAAGGGGTGGGGCCGGTGAAGCCAGGCGACGTGATGCAGTGCTGGATCGAGCGGATCGGCGAGATGAGTGTCGGCGTGCGCGCCGGCTGAACCAGCAACGGGAGGATAACGAACCATGAGGATCGGGATCATTACGGCGGCGGGGCTGCTAGCCGCCGCCGTCGCGCAACCTGCCGCGGCGCAGCCTTTGGGCATCGGCTCGAGCCCGCAGGGCACGCTGACCTACGCGATGGCTGCCGCCTTCGCGAACACCCTGCGCGAGACGGCGAACATCCAGGCCCGGGTGCAGCCGCAGTCCGGCACCGGCGTCATGCTGCCGCTGATCAACTCGGGCGAGCTCGACTTCGGCTTCGTCAACACCCTCGAACTGTCGGAGGCCTACAACGGCACCGGCTCCCACCAGGGCCGGCCGCAGCGCAACCTGCGCGCGGCGGCGGTGATGATGCCGATCCAGGTCGGCATCTTCGTCCGCAACGACAGCCCGATCCGCACGCTCGAGGACCTGCGCGGCCGCCGCATCGCCCAGGGCTTCACAGCCCAGGCGGTGATCCAGACGGTGCTGGCCGGCGCGCTGGCCAATGGCGGGCTGACGCCGGCCGACATACGCCCGGTGCAGGTGCCGAACCTGATCCGCGGCGTGGACGAGTTCATCGCCGGCAACGCCGACGCCGCCTTCTTCGCGCTCGGCCAGGCGAAGGTGGCGGAGGCCGACGCGGCGGTGGGCGGCATCCGCTTCCTGCCGCTCTCGGCCGACCCGGCGGCGGTGGCGCGGATGCGGCAGGTGGTGCCGCCCTCCTACATCGGCGTCGTCCAGCCGGCGCCGAACCTGCCCGGCGTGCGTGAGCCGCTGCCGACCATGTTCTACGACTACGTGATGGTGGTGAACGCCTCGCTGCCGGCCGCGCGGGTGCAGCAGCTCGTCGCCACGCTGCACGACCAGCGCGACCGCCTGGCCGCGGCGGTGCCGATCTTCCGCCAGCAGGACAACAGCCGCCTCCACGGCCGCACCGACGCGCCGTTCCACGAGGGGGCGCTCGCGTTCTTCAGGGCGCGCAACATCGCGGAGGTGCAGTAGCCCCGACTGCGCGCGCCGATGCTGGACAGGCTTCGCCTCGGCGCGCAGGCGCTGCTGATCGCGCTCGTCGTCGCCTTCGCGGCGAATGTGCCGCGCATGCTCGCGCTGCCGCTGTTCACCGAGCAGTTCCTGATGGCCGCGCTCGGCCTCGTCCTGCTGCTCGTGTTCCTGTGCGTCCCGCTGCGCGGCGGGCGCGTCTCGGCCTTCGACATCGCCTGCGGCGTCGCGTCGCTCGCCGCCTGCTGGTACGTCGCGGCGCGCTACCCGTCGCTGGTGACGGAACTCGTGTTCCGGCCGCTGGACGGCATCATCGTCGCCACGATCATCGTGCTGGCGGTGCTGGAGGCGACGCGGCGCACCATCGGCACCGTGATGGTGGTGCTGCTGCTGGCGCTGTCGGCCTATGCGCTGTTCGGCTGGCTGCTGCCGGGGGATTTCGCGACGCGGCCGGTGCAGCCCTCGCGCCTCGTCGTCTATCTCGGCATAGACACCAACGCGCTGCTCGGCGTGACGCTCACGGTCGCGCTCACCGTCGTCGTGCCCTTCGTGCTGTTCGGGCAGATCCTGGACCGCGCGGGGGGCGGCGGTTTCTTCACCGACCTCTCGGTCGCCCTCCTCGGCCGCGCGCGCGGCGGGCCGGCGAAGATCGCGGTCGGCGGCTCGGCGCTTCTCGGCACCGTGTCGGGCAGCGCCGTCGCCAATGTCGTCTCCACCGGCATGGTCACCATCCGCATGATGATCACGGGCGGGGTGCGGCCGAAGACGGCGGCGGCCGTGGAGGCGGTGGCCTCCACCGGCGGGCAGCTGGTGCCGCCGGTGATGGGCGCGGCCGCCTTCCTGATGGCCGAATACCTGCAGGTGCCCTATGGCGACGTCGTCGTCTCGGCGCTGATCCCGGCCTTCCTGTTCTACGCCGGGCTGTTCATCCTGGTGGACCTGAAGGCCGGGCGCGACCGGCTCTCCGGCGTCGAGGACGGGCCGGCGCGCCGCGCGCGCGAGGTGCTCGCCTCGGGCTGGATCTACCTGCTGCCCTTCGTGCTGCTGTTCGTCGGGCTGATCCGCTTCAACATGCCGGCGGAATACGCCGCACTTCTGGCCTCCGCCCTGCTGCTCTCGCTCGCCATGCTGGTGCCGGTCCAGGGGCGGCGGATGACGGCGCGCGCCGCGCTGGAGGCGGTGCTGTCGGCCGCGCGCGTCGTGCTCGATCTCGTTGTCATCGCCGCCGCCGCCGGCCTGTTGATCGGCGTCCTGAACCTGACCGGCCTCGCCTTCGGCCTGACCAACCTGCTGCTGACGGCCGCCGGCGACTCGCTGCCCGCGCTGCTGGCGATGTCGGGGCTGATCGCGCTGATCCTCGGGATGGGCGTGCCGACCGTCGGCGTCTATGTCATCACGGCGACGCTCGTCGCGCCCGCGCTGGTGCAGGCGGGGCTGCTCCCGATGCAGGCGCATCTGTTCGTGCTGTATTTCGGCATGCTGTCCATGATCACGCCGCCCGTCGCGCTCGCCGCCTTCGCCGCCGCCAACATCGCCCGCACCGATGCGTGGGAGACGGGGATCGAGGCGGTGAAGATCGGCTGGACGGTGTTCCTCATCCCGTTCCTGTTCGCCGCCTCGCCGGCGCTGCTGATGTTCGGCGGCGTGCGGGATGTGGCGCTCGCGCTCGGCACCACGCTCGGCGGCATCTGGCTCGGCTGCGCGGCCCAGGTCGGCTTCCTGCTGCGGCCGCTCGCGGCGCCGGAACGCGCGCTGGCGCTGGCCGCCGCGGCGCTGCTGCTGCTGCCGCATCAGGCGGTGGCGATGGGGTTCCTGTGGAACGCGGGCGGCGTCGCGCTCGGCGCGGCGCTGGTGGCCTGGCAGCTGCGCGCGCGGGCGGCCTGACGGCTCAGCGCCGCCGCGCCGCCACCTGGTCGAAGCCGAGGAAGCCGATCTCCGGCTGCGGCGTGCCGCCGTCATTGGCGAACAGGCGCGGGCGCTGCGGCTCGGCGGGGCGTGCGGGCGCGGCGACGATTCGCGGCGCGGGCGCGGCGGCGCGGCGCGCGGCGGGTTCGGGCGGCGGTGCGGCGGTGCGGCCCTCCGTCGCGCGGGCCTGCAGCAGGAAGAAGGCGATCTCGCTGCGCCCCTGGTCCACCGCCGCGTCGATCGGCGTCAGCCCGAGCACGTTGCGGGCCGAGAGGCTGGCGCCGCGCGCCACCGCGTCCCGCGCCGCGGCCAGGTCGTTGCGGTTGATCGCGTCGAACAGCGCGGCGTTCGGCGAGAGGCTGGCGGCCGCCGGATCGCGCGGGATCACCGGCGCCGTCACGCGGCCGGCCGTGCCGGGCAGCGCGGCCGGCGCCTGCTGCTGCTGCGGCGCCTGCTGCCGCGGCTGCGTCACGCTGCCGGGCGCGAGCTGCGCGAGCGCGGCGGCGGGGACGAGCAGCAGGGCGAGGGTGGCGAGGGTCTGTCGCATCGGCGTCTCCCGGTGTGAGGGGTGCTCCGCGCGGCCTCAGTAGCAGGCGCGGGCCGGCACGCCTACCGCCCTTCCCGCCGCCAGGCGAGCAGCGCCGCACCGAGCAGCAGGGCAAGCGCCAGCCAGCCGGGCAGCAGCGGCAGGGCGGAGATGCCCGTCACGCTGTGGTCCTGGTTGCGGCGAAGCCCGATCCAGCCGGTGCCTGCGGTGTCGCGCCCGGCGGCGACGCGCCGCAGTTCCGGCAGCGCCGAACCGTCGCCGATCCACCGCACGCTGCCGCCCGAGGCGCGGGCGAGCGGGGCGAGCGGCGCGGCGTCGGCGCGGAGGTCGGCCAGTTCCAGCGGGTTCACCGCCTCGGCGGCGGCGAAGGCGGTCCGGATGCCGTCGGTCACGCGCCAGACGCCGGGCTGACGCGCCGGCAGGGCCAGGGTGAAGCGGCCGGGTTCCGCCTGCTCCAGCGCGGCGCGCGTCTCGGCACCGTCCGGGGCGGTGATGGTCACCTCCGGCGGCGCCTCGGCGGAGAGGCTGCGGCGCTGGATCATCAGCCGCCCGGCCTCGATCCGCGCCGCCAGGTCCTCCTCCTCCAGCTCCGGCTCGCGCATCAGCCAATGCGCGATGCGGCGCAGCAGCTCCGCCTGCGGGCCGCCGCCGTCATGGCCGCGCGACCACAGCCAGATGTGGTCGGACAGCATCAGCGCGACCCGGCCCTCGCCCACCCGGTCCAGCAGCAGCAGCGGCGTGCCGTTCGGCCCCTCCATCACCGCCTGGCCGGAGCGGGCGTCGGCCCGCAGCGCGCGGTACCAGCGGCCCCAGGCAGCGGCCTCGCCGGGTTCCGGCGCGCCGGGCAGCCCGGCGGTCACGGGGTGGCGATGGCCCTGCGCGGTGATGCCGGGCCGGAAGGCGCCTTCCGCGATGGCGTCGCGCCCCGGCAGCGGGCGTGCCGGCAGCACCGTCTGCAGCGGCGTCGCGGCGAGCGAGGTGGGGCCCGCGAACTCGGGGCCGACGGCGAGCAGCAGCGCCCCGCCCCCGCGCACATAGTCGGCGATGTTGCGGAGATAGACCGAGGGCAGCAGCCCGCGATTGGCGAAGCGGTCCAGCACGATCAGGTCGAAGTCGCGGATCCGCACCTGGAACAGCTCGCGCACCGGGAAGGCGATCAGCGACAGCTCGTTCAGCGGCGTCAGGTCGTCCTTCTCCGGCGGGCGCAGGATGGTGAAATGCACGAGGTCCACGTTCGGGTCGGACTTCAGCAGCCGCCGCCAGGTGCGCTCGCCGGCATGCGGCTCGCCGGAGACGAGCAGCACGCGCAGCCGGTCGCGCACGCCGTGGATCGTCACCACCGCGCGGTTGTTGAGCGTGCTCACCTCGCCCGGCCGCTCCTCGGCTTCGAGTTCGATCACCGTCGGCCCGCCGCGGGTGATGGGGATGGTGATGCGGTGGTCGCGGCCGATCGGGGCGGCCTGCACCAGCGGCGCCTCGCCGTCGCGGCGGATGGTCAGACGCGCCATGCCGGAGGGGGCGGCGACGCCGAGGTCCTCGACGGCGACGCGAAGCTCGACGCTGCGGCCGACGATGCCGAAGCCCGGCGCCTCGACGATGCGCAAGCGCCGGTCGGTCTGCCCTGGCGCGCCCGGGATCAGCACATGCAGCGGCGCCTCGGGCGCGGCGGCGCCTTCCACATCATGCGCCTGGCCGTCGGTCAGCGCCATCACGCCAGCGAGGCGCGCGCGGGGGATGTCGGCCAGCGCGCGGGCGATGCCGTCCATCAGCCGCGTGCCGCGGCTGCCTGCTTCCTCCAGCGTGACGGTGCGGAGCTCGAGGTCGGGGAAGCGCGCGGCGCGGGCGGCGATCGCCTCGGCGGCGGCCGCGATCGCCGCCTCGCGCCCGGCGATGCGGGTGGAGTCGCTGCGGTCCACCAGCAGCAGTGCGATGTCGGGGCGGACCTCGCGCGTCTCCTGCACCAGCCGCGGGTTGGCCAGCACGCCGAGGATCAGCGCGAAGGCGAGCGCGCGGAGCCACACCCCGCGCGAGCGGGCGAGCAGCGCCGGCAGCAGCGCCAGCAGCGCGACGGCGCCGAGCGCCGCCATGAGCCAAGGCGGCAAGAGCGGCGAGAGTTCGATGCCGGCGATCGCCTCGCGCATCCGCTCAATTCCCCATGCGCTCGAGGATTGCCGGCGCGTGCACCTGGTCGCCCTTGTAGTTGCCGGTCAGCGCGTACATCACGAGGTTGACGCCGAAGCGGTAGGCGAGGATTCGCTGCCGCGCGCCGCCCGGAATGGTGGCGTAGGGGTTCTGCCCGCGCTCATCCACCGCCCAGGCCGCCGCCCAGTCATGGCCGCCGATGACGACGGGCGAGACGCTGTCGTTCGCCCGGTCCTCCTCCGCGCTAACCCACACCTGGCCGCCCGTGAAGCGGCCCGGAAGCTCGTTCAGCAGGTAGAAGGCGCGGGTGAGGACGTGTTCCTCCGGCACCGGCTGCAAGGGCGGGATGGTCAGGCCCTGGGTCACCCGCCGCAGCGCCGCCCGCGCCCCGGGGGCGAAGCCCTCGCCCGAGCCCTCGGCGCGGGTGTCGAAGAGGATGATGCCGCCATTGGCCATGAACAGGTTGAGCGCCGCCACCGCTTCCGGCGGGTTCGCCTGCGCCTGCGGCAGCACCGGCCAGTAGAGCAGCGGGAAAAACGACAGGTCGTCGCGCCCCGGCACCACGCCGACCGGCTCGGCCAGCGCCGCCGCGGTGCGGCGGTTGACGAAATCCGACAGGCCGGCAAGCCCCATGCGGGAGATCCGGTCGGTCTCGGGATCGCCGGTGACGACATAGGCGAGGCGCGTCTCCAGCGCCGCCGCGCCCTCGGGCAGCGGCTGCGCGGCGGCGGGCAGCGCCACCGCCAGCGCCAGCGCGGCGGCGCCGAACCGCGGCAGCCTGAGCCCGCCGCGCAGCCGGAGAGAGGCCAGCAGGTCCGCCGCCAGCAGCAGCAGCGCGGCGGCGAGAAGCCAGGGCATCAGGTCGCGCTCCGAACGGTCCTCGGAGAGCGAGGCAATGCGCGTGCCGGGGGGCGGCGCCGGCAGGGCGGCGGGGGCGGGCAACCCGGCGCCCGCGTTCAGCGCCCGGCGTTCCGCCCCCTCGCCCGGCAACCCATACCAGCCGGGCGGGCTGCGCGGGCCGGGGCGGAGCGTGGCGATGGCGCTGGCGGCCACCGGCTGCGCCGCCGGTCCCGGCGCGCCAAGCACGCCGAAGCCGTCGAGCGCCTCGAGCGGCGGCAGCGCGCTGCCGTCCTCCGCCCCCTGCACGCCGGCCGACAGCGCGACGAGGCGGCGCAGCATCTCGACGAACAGGCCGGAGAGCGGCAGGTCCGACCAGCTGGCCTCGGCGGTGACGTGGAACAGCACGATGCGCCCCGCCCCGCGCGTCTCGGCGGTGACGAGCGGCGTGCCGTCGGCGAGCCGCGCCCAGGTTCGGGCGGCCAGCGCCGGGCCCGGCTCGGCCAGCACCTGGCGGGAGACGGTGACCTCCTCCGGCACCGGCAGCCCGGCGAAGGGCGAGGCGTCGGGGAAGGGGGCGAGGCGCTGCGGCCGGTCCCAGGACAGCGCGCCGCCGAGCGCACGCTCGCCGCCGCGCAGCGGCACCGGCAGCAGCGCGTCCGGCCGTTCGGCGGTGCGGGGCCCCGCGAAGCGGATCAGCATGCCGCCCTGCTCGACGAAGCGGGCGAGCAGCGTTTCCTCCGCCCCTGCCACCGGCCGGTCGGCCAGGACGATCACGGCGAGCGGCCGGGCGAGCAGCGTCTCCACCCCGCCGCGCCGCAGCTCCGCGGTCGGCGACAGCGCCCGGTCCACATACCAGAAGGCGCCGAGCAACGGCGTCTCGGTCTCGGCGGCGACATCGGTGACGAGGCCGACGGGGCGGCGCCGGAAGCGCTCGTCCAGCAGGACGACGCCGCCGGCCCCGGCCTCGCCCTCCAGGTCGAGGCTGGTGACGCGGTTGCGGATCTCGGCCGGCAGGTCGAGCACCGCCTCGGCCTCCGTGGCGCCGGCCGGGATGGCGATGGTGGCGCGCGCCAGCACGCGGCCGTCGCCGGTGCGGGCCAGCACCGCCGCCTCGGTCGGCCCGGCGACGGGGGTCTGGGCCAGGCGAAGGCGCAGCCGGTCGCCCTCGGCCTCGGGCGGCAGCAGCAGCCGGGCCGAGCGCTCGGCGCGCAGCAGGGTCAGCGGCCCGGCCTCGGCGAGGGCGGCGGCGAAGCGGGAGGCGGGCGCGCCCTCGGGGTCGTGTTCCGCAGGGTCGGCGATCCAGACGGTCTCCAGCGGGCCGGGGTTGGCGTCGCGGAAGGCTGCCAGCGCGTCGCGGGCGGCGGCGCGGTCGGGTGCCCAGGACTTCGGGCGCAGCGCGGCCAGGCGGGCGCGCGCGTCCTCGGCCGGCATCAGCCCGGTGGCGCGGGGCGGGGTGGCGTCGGCGTCCGGCGCGGTGGCCAGCAGGGCGACCCGCCGCCCCTCCCGCCCCGCCTGGTCCAGCGCCGCCGCCGCGGCGGCGGTGCGGCTGGCCCAGTCGGGCGCGGCGGCCCAGCCGTCGTCCAGCACGATGAGCAGCGGGCCGTCCGCGGTGGCAACGGCTTGCGGGTTCCACACCGGGCGGGCGAGCCCGAGGATCAGCAGCGCGGCGGCGGCGATCCGCAGCAGCAGCAGCCACAGCGGCGTGCGGTGGGGCGTCTCCTCCGGCGCGATGAGGTCGCGCAGCAGGCGTATGGCGGGGAAGGGCTGCCGACGCGGCGCCGGCGGGGTGACACGCAGCAGCCACCACAGCACCGGCAGCAGAAGCAGCGCGGCGAGCAGCAGGGGCGCAGCGAAGCCGATGGGCCCGAGCGTCAGCATGGCGCCAGCATGGCCGGCCGCGGCCCGGCATGCCACGGAAAACGCACAACCCGAGATTGCGCCAGCGGCACGATCATCCCGGCGCGAGCCCCTGCCACAGCGCCAGCAGCGCGGTTTCCGGCGGCGCATCGGTGCGGTGGGTGGACAGCGTGAAGCCCGCGGCGGCGGCAAGCGTCGCCAGCCCCTCGCGGTGCGCGGCCAGGCGTTCGGCATAGAGCGCCCGCACCGTCTCGACCCGCGGCACCAGCGTCTCCTCCGCGAAGCCGACGCCCTCGAAGCGCACCCTGCCGCGGAAGGGCAGGGTCTCCTCCGCCGGGTCCAGCACCTGCAGGAGCAGCCCGCGCACCCCCTGGCCGGCGAGCAGCCCGAGATGCCGCTCGATCTCCGGCAGGGGTTCCAGGAAATCGCCGATCAGCACGCCGCGGGCGTGGCGCGGCAGGCGCGGATCGGCCGGCGCCTCGGCCGAGAGGGTCAGGCTGCGGGCGATGGCGGCGAGCGCGCCCCTTCCGGCGAAGGCGCGCGGCAGGCCGAACAGCCGCACCCGCTCGCCGCCGCGCAGCAAGAGCGAGGCGAGCGCCAGCAGCAGCAGCTCGGCGCGCGTCTTCTTGGTCGGCAGTTCGGCGCCGGAGCGCCAGCCCATGCCGGGCGCGCCGTCGCGCCACAGCGCCACCGTCTGCGCCGCCTCCCACTCGGTCTCGCGCACGAACAGCCGGTCGCCGCGGGCGGATTGCCGCCAGTCTATGCGGGCCGCCGGGTCGCCCGGCAGATAGGCGCGGTATTGCCAGAAGGCGTCGCCCTGGCCGGGGCGGCGTCGGCCGTGGACGCCCTGCATCACCGTCGCGGCGACGCGCTCGGCGGCGACGACGAGCGGCGGCAGCGGCGCGCCGAGCGCCTCCGCCCAGGGGAGGAGGGCGGTCGCCTCAGCCAAGGCTGTCGCGCAGCGACGCGATCACGTCGCCGAGCCGGACGCCATCGGCGCGGGCCGAGAAGTTCAGCGCCATGCGGTGGCGCAGCACCGGTTCGGCCAGCGCCGCCACATCCTCGACCGAGGGCGCGAGCCGCCCGTCCAGCACCGCCCGCGCGCGGGCGGCGAGCATCAGCGCCTGGCTGGCGCGCGGCCCCGGACCCCAGGCGAGATTGGCGCGCACCCCCTCGATCGTGCTGGTCTCCGGCCGCGCCGAGCGCACGAGGCGGAGGATCGCATCCAGCACCTGCTCGCCCACCGGGATGCGGCGGATCAGCGCCTGCGCCGCCATCAGCTCCTCGGCCGTCATGGCGCGGGCCGGCCTCGCCTCGCGCGCGCCGGTGGTGGCCAGCAGCATCTCGCGCTCGGCCGCCTCGTCGGGGTAGGTGACGACCACCTCCATCAGGAAGCGGTCGAGCTGCGCCTCGGGCAGCGGATAGGTGCCCTCCTGCTCGATCGGGTTCTGGGTGGCGAGCACATGGAAGGGCGCGGGCAGCGGATAGACCTGCCCGGCGATCGCCACCTTGCGTTCCTGCATCGCCTGCAGCAGCGCCGATTGCGTGCGGGGGGAGGCGCGGTTGATCTCGTCGGCCATCAGCAGCTGGCAGAACACCGGGCCCTTGATGAAGCGGAAGGCGCGCTTGCCTTCGGCCGATTCCTCCAGCACCTCGGACCCCAGGATGTCGGGCGGCATCAGGTCGGGCGTGAACTGCACCCGGCGTTCGTCGAGCCCCAGCACGGTGCCGAGCGTCTCGACCAGCTTGGTCTTGCCGAGGCCCGGCACGCCGACCAGCAGCACATGGCCGCCGGAGAGCAGGGTGATCAGCGTCTGGTCCACCACCTCCTGCTGGCCGAAGATGACGCGCCCGATCGCCTCGCGCACCGCGGCGAGGCGCTGGCCGAGCGATTCCACCTCGGCGACGAGACGGGCGGGGTCTTGCGTCTCGGCCACTTCAAGCGTCATGGGTTCCATCCCTATATGGGGTGCGGGTCGGGGGGCGCATCTCCCGCCCTCACGCCGGACACGCGGTGCAGAGATCGGAGCGTATGGTCTGCCGAAGCCACGACAAAGCGGCGAATGGTAACGGGGCCGCCGCCGCGGCAGGGGACGCTCCGGCGCCGCCTGTGCCGGCGGCAAAACCGCCCCGCGCCCGCCATGATTGCGGGCAGTTCGACATCCGCATCGCGAAGGACGGCACCTGGCTCTACAAGGGCAGCCCGATCGGCCGGAAGGAGCTTGTCTGCCTGTTCGCCTCCGTGCTGAAGCGCGAGGCCAATGGCGACTATGTGCTGGAAACCCCCGCCGAGCGCGGACGCATCGTGGTGGAGGACGCGCCCTTCATCGCGGTCGAGCTGTTCTGGCGCGAATGCCCGGACCCCGACTGCCCGGCCGGCGGCGTGCGGCAATGCCTGACCTTCCGCACCAACCTGGACGAGATGGTGACGGCGGACGCCGAGCACCCGATCCGCGTGGCGGTGGACCCGCGGACGCGCGAACCGCGCCCCTATGTCACCGTGCGCCCGGGGCTGGAGGCGCGCATCAACCGTGCCGTGTTCTACGAACTGGCGGCGCTGGCGCAGACCGAGACGGTGGACGGGCGCGAGGTGATGGGCGTCTGGTCGGAAGGGATGTTCTTCCCGATCGACGAGGCGCCGGCCGAGGCCGTGCCGCCGCGCCGCGCCCGCCGGGGGCGCGCGGGCGAACTGCGCCCGGCGGCGGAGTGAACGGCGCAGCCTGGTCCGCCGCGGGGCTTGCCGCGCGGCTGTCGGATCCGGCGCGCATCGCCGCCCTGCCGCCGCAGGGGCGCGAGGAGGCTGCCGCCCGCCCCGCCGCGGTGCTGGTGCCGATCCTGCTGCGCCCGGCCCCGACCGTGCTGCTGACGCTGCGCGCGCCGAACCTCTCTGCCCATGCCGGGCAGGTGTCCTTCCCGGGCGGCAGGATCGAGCCGGGCGAGACACCGGAGGACGCGGCGCTGCGCGAGGCGGAAGAGGAGGTCGGGCTCGACCCTGCGGCCGCCCGGCTGGTCGGGCGGCTGCCGGAGCACCTGACGGGCACGGGCTACCGCATCACCCCGGTCGTCGCGCTGCTGCCGCCGCCAGGCCGGCTGCGCCCCGAACCGTCCGAGGTGGCCGAGGCGTTCGAATACGCGCTGGCGCAGCTGCTCGCCCCGCATCTGCCGGAACAGCGCGAGGGCATGTGGCGCGGGCGCCCCGGCCTCTCCTGGGTATGGCCGCATGAGCGGCACGAGATCTGGGGGGCGACCGCGGCGATCCTGCGCAACCTGGCCCTGCTGCTGAGGGAGTGAGCCGGTGGGCTTCCTGATCGGGGCGATCCTGTTCCTGCTGCCCTTCGCCGTGTTCCTGCTGTGGCGCCGCGCCAACCCGGAGGGCGAGCCCTCGGTCCGAATGCTGACGCTGGCCGGCATCGGCGTGGTTCTGGCGGTCGCGGGCTTCGTGCTCTACGGCTTCAGCCGCGGCATGGACCGCGATGCCGCCTACATCCCGGCGCGCATCGGGCCGGACGGGCGCGTGCTGCCGCCCGACGCCGCGCCGCGCCCGCCGCGATGAGCGCGGAGAAGCCCTACGAACCGCTCGGCAGCATCGCGCCGGAGCGTGTGCCGCCGCCGCGCCGCCCGGCGCTGGCCTGGGCGGATTCGCTGCTGCGCGACCATGCGGTGCTGCGCCTGGGGTGGCGGAACTGGGGGGTGGTGGAGCCGGGGCGGCTCTATCGGTCCAACCACCCGCTGCCGTGGCAGTTGCGCGCGGCGGCGCGGCGCCTCGGGCTCAAGACGGTGGTGAACCTGCGCGGCTGGCGGCCGGACTGCGGCTCCGACGCGCTCAGCCGGCGCGAGGCGGCGCGGCTGGGCTTGGTGCATGTGGATGCGCCGCTGGAAAGCCGCGGCGCCCCGCACCGCGACCGGCTGCTGCGGCTGGCCGACATCTTCGCGCGCATGCAGGAGCCTGCGCTGCTGCATTGCAAATCCGGCGCCGACCGCACGGGGGTGGCCGCCGGCGTGTGGCTGTTGCTGCAGGGGCGGAGCGTGGCGGAGGCGTCGGCGCAGCTGTCCTGGCGCTACGGCCATGTGAAGGCGGCCAAGACCGGCATCCTGGACGCGTTCTTCGCCGAATACGCCGCCGCCGGCGACGTGCCCTTCCTGCAATGGCTGCAACGCGACTACGACGAGGCGGCGCTGAAGGCGCGGTTCACGGCGCGCGGGGGCCTCGGCGACCTGCTGGTGGAGAAGGTGCTGCGGCGGGAGTGAGCCTGCCGCCCCGAAAAAGAAACGGGCCGGCCGGATCGCTCCAGCCGGCCCAAACGGCCGCCTGACGGCGGCCAACCGCACGGCCGCCTGCCGGGAAGAGGCGGCCATCGGATGCCGGCACCGGAGACCCGGTGCGTCACCCGATCAGGCTGCACTCCCTCGCCTCTCCGGCGCATGGGGCAAATGATGAAAACGTCGTAAGGTTCAGGCCGCGTCGTTCAGGTGGCAGGCGCTGCGGTGGCCGGGCGCGATCTCGCGCAACACCGGCCGCTCCACGCGGCACCGTTCCATCGCGCGCGGGCAGCGCGGGTGGAAGTGGCAGCCCGGCGGCGGGTTGAGCGGCGAGGGGATCTCGCCCTTCACCGGGTGGAAGGCCCGCTTGCGCGCGTCGATCCGCGGCACGCTGTCGAGCAGCGATTGCGTGTAGGGGTGGTTCGGGCGGCGGAACACCGTCTCGGTGTCCGCCTCCTCGACGACGCGGCCGAGATACATGATGACCACGCGGTCGGAGAGGTGTTCGACCACCCCGAGGTCGTGGCTGATGAACAGGTAGGTGAGGTCGAGGTCCCGCCGCAGATCGAGGAACAGGTTCAGGATCTGCGCCTGGATCGAGACGTCGAGCGCCGCCACCGCCTCGTCGCACACGAGGAAATCCGGCTGAACGGCAAGCGCCCGGGCGATGCCGATGCGCTGCCGCTGCCCGCCCGAGAACTGGTGCGGGTAGCGGCGCTTGAGCGAGGGGTCGAGCCCGGCGCGGCGGAACTGCTCGTCCACATAGCGGTCGAGCTCGCGGGCGGGCACAAGGCCGTGCACCAGCGGCGCCTCGCCGACGATGTCGGCAACACGCATGCGCGGGTTGAGCGACGCGTAGGGGTCCTGGAAGATCATCTGGGTGCGGAGTTTCGCCTCGCGCAGCGCCGCCGCGTCGGCCTCCGCCGCGCCGCCGGCGCGCGCGACCACCTGGCCGTTGCGGCGGATCTCGCCCGCCGACAGCGGCAGGATGCCGGCGACCATGCGGCCGAGGGTGGATTTGCCGCAGCCGGATTCGCCGACGAGGCCGACGACCTCGCCCTTGCCGATCACGAGGTCCACGCCGTCCACCGCGTGGACGATCTCGTCGCGGAGCCTGGCGCCCATGGCGCGCGCGATCTTGCCCGCGAAATCCAGGCGCTTCTCGAAGCGCTTCGACACGCCGCGCAGTTCGAACATCGGCTCGCGCGCGGCGCTCATGCGTCGGCCGGCAGCAGCGGGTGGACGCAGCGCGCGTCGCGGCCCGGGGCGAGTTCGCGCATCGGCGGATCGGCCTCGCAGGCGGGGGAGGCGCGGTCGCAGCGGCTGCGGAAGGCGCAGCCGGGCGGCAGGTTGAGCACCGACGGCGTCATGCCCGGGATCTGCCGGAGCGGCCTGCCGCGCGCGTTGCGCGAGGGCACGCTGCCGATCAGCCCCGCGGTGTAGGGATGCAGCGGCGCGTCGAGCACGGCCGAAACCTCGCCATGCTCGACCACCTTGCCCGCGTACATCACCGCGATCTCGTCGGCGAGGCCAGCGACCACCGAGAGGTCATGCGTGATCCAGATCAGCGAGGTGCCGGTCTCGGCGGCGAGTTTCTGCACCTCGGCCAGGATCTGCCCCTGGATGGTGACATCCAGCGCGGTGGTCGGCTCGTCGGCGATGATGAGGTCCGGGCGGTGCAGAAGCGCGATGGCGATGGCCACCCGCTGGCGCATGCCGCCCGAGAACTGGTGCGGGTAGGAGGCGAGGCGCTCGTCCGGGCTCGGGATGCCGACCATGCCGAGGGCGTCGCGCGCGCGTTGGCGCGCCTCCTCGCGGCCGACCTGCGCGTGTGCCTGCACCGTCTCGATCATCTGGGTGTCGATGCGCAGCACCGGGTTCAGCGTCATCATCGGGTCCTGGAAGATCATCGCGATGCGGTTGCCGCGCAGGTCGCGCATCTCCTCCGCTGACAGCCTGGTCAGGTCGCGGCCCTGGAACAGGATTTCGCCGGCGACGATGCGGCCCGGCGGGTCCACAAGCCCGATGATGGAGAAGCCGGTGACGCTCTTGCCCGAGCCGCTCTCGCCGACGAGGCCGAGCACCTTGCCGCGCGCGACCGAGAAGGAGACGTCGTCCACCGCCTTCACCACGCCTGCGCGGGTGAAGAAATGCGTGCGCAGCCCGCGCACCTCGAGCGTCGGGGTCATCGCTTCAGCCGCGGGTTCAGCACGTCGCGCAGGTGGTCGCCGACCAGATTGATGGAGACGATGGTGATCAGCAGCGCGATGCCGGGATAGAAGCTGATCCAGGTGTGGCCGGACAGCATGTACTGGTAGCCGTTGGCGATCAGCAGCCCGAGCGAGGGTTCGGTGATGGGCACGCCGAGGCCGAGGAAGGAGAGCGTGGCTTCCAGCGCGATCGCGCGCGCCACCTGCATGGTGGCCACCACGATCAGCGGCGGCAGGCAGTTCGGCAGCAGGTGGCGGAAGATGATCCGCCGCGTCGGCAGGGCGAGGCAATGCGCCGCCTCGATGTATTCCCGCCGCCGTTCGACCAGTGCGGAGCCGCGCACGGTGCGCGCGTAATACGCCCATTCCACGATGACGAGCGCGAGCACGACGTTCAGGATGCCCTTGCCGAGGAAGGCGAGGATCATCAGCGCGACCAGGATGGCGGGGAAGGACAGCTGCAGATCCACGAGCCGCATGATCGCGGAATCGGTCCGGCCGCCGGCATAGGCGGCAACCAGGCCGAGCGACGCCCCGATCATCGCCGCGATCAGCGCCGACCCGGCGCCGACGAGGAGCGAGATGCGCAAGCCGTAGAGGATGGCGGAGAACATGTCCCGCCCCTGGTCGTCGGTGCCGAGCCAGAAGGTGAAGCCCTCGCCGCCCACGCTGCCCGGCGGCTGCCGCCCGTCCATGATGTCGATCTGCATCAGGTCGTAGGGGTTCTGCGGCGTGATCCAGGGCGCGAAGACGGCGCCCGCCGCGATCAGCACGAACACGATGAAGCCGCCGAGCGCGATGCGGCTTTCCGCGAACTCCGCGACGAAGCGGCGCAGCGGCGTCTCGACGCGCGGCGCCGGTGCGGCCGTGGTGCTCATGCCGGCTTCGCCTCCAGCCGCACACGCGGATCGAGCACGGTGTACACGATGTCCACCACCAGGTTGATGACGACGAACATCAGCACGATGATCATCAGGTAGGCGACCATCACCGGGCGGTCGAGCCGGTTGATCGAATCGATGATCAGCTTGCCCATGCCGGGCCAGGAGAACACCGTCTCCGTCACCACCGAGAAGGCGATGGTCCCGCCGAGCTCGAGCCCCGTGACGGTGACCACCGGGATCAGGATGTTCTTCAGCACATGCACGAAGGTGACGCGCCGCTCGGACAGCCCCTTGGCGCGCGCGAACTTCACGTAGTCCATCAGCATCGTCTCGCGCACGCCGGCGCGCGTCAGGCGGATGACGAGGCTGATCTTGAACAGCGCCAGGTTGAACGCCGGCATGGCAAGATGCGCGAGGCCGTTCGCCGTCAGGAAGGACCACTGGATGCCGAACAGCTCCGCCGTTTCCCCTCGGCCGTTCGACGGCAGCCAGCCGAGATGCACCGCGAACAGCATGATCAGCATCAGCCCGACCCAGAAGGTCGGCAGCGAGAAGCCGAGGATCGAGCCCGCCATGATCCCCTTGGACAGCGGGCTGTTCGGATGGAGCCCGGCATAGAGCCCGAGCGGCAGGCCGATGACGATGGCCAGGAACATGGCCCCGAAGGCCAGTTCCAGCGTCGCCGGCATGCGCTGCAGGATCAGCCGCAGAGCCGGCTCGTTGTAGGCGAAGGAGCGCCCGAGGTCGCCCTGCAGCGCGTTCGCCACGAACCAGAAATACTGCTCATACAGCGGCAGGTCGAGGCCGAGCGCCTGGATCGCCCGCTCGCGCTCGATCTGGTCGGCATCCGGCGAGATGAGGATGTCGATCGGGTTGCCGATGCCGTAGACGCCGACGAAGACCAGCACCGACATGGCGACCACGACGCCGAAGGCCTGGAAGAGGCGGCGCAGCAGATAGACGGTCATGCGCCGCCTCCCCGGGGCGTCAGTTCGCGGGGCGGAAGTCCTGCGGCCGCGTCAGCTCGTCGGCGCGCGCCGCATGCGCGATGCCGCGCCGCATCGCCCACAGGTTCTTCTGGATGTGGATCGGGATGATGCCGACATCGTCGAACACCACGCGGATCGCCTGCTGCAGGATGCGCTCGCGCGCCGCGTCGTCCACGGTGCGCAGCGCCTCGGCCAGCAGCCGGTCCACCTCGGGGTTCGAGTAGCGTCCGCGGTTGGAGGCGCCCATCCCGCGCTCGCGGTCGAAGGTGGCGACCAGCGCGCGCAGCGGCGAGGACGGCTCGCCCGAGGCCGAGCCCCAGCCGAACAGGAAGGCGCTGAACTCCTGCCGGCCGGAGCGCGGCACATAGGCCGTCCACGGCAGGGCCTCGACCGCGGTGCGCACGCCGGCGCGCGTCCACATCTGGCCGATCGCCTGGATGATCCGCGCGTCGTTCACATAGCGGTCGTTCGGGCCGGCCAGGGTGATGCGGAAGCCGTTGGGGTAGCCGGCCTCGGCCAGCAGCCGCCGCGCGCCCTCTAGATCGAAGGGCGTGGGGCGGAGTTCGGGCACATAGGCGTAGGTGCCCTCGGGCAGGAACTGCCCGGCGGGGATCGAGGTGCCTTCCATCACCCGGGCGCTGATCGCCGCGCGGTCGATCGCCATCGAGAGCGCCCGGCGCACGCGCACGTCCCGCAGCGGGTTGCGGTCGGCGATCGGGCGGCCCTCGTTGTCCTGGATCCCCGGGCTGTTGGCGTCGCGGCTGTGGTCGAGAGCCAGGTAGATGATCCGCACGCTGTCCGCCTCGGAGATGGTGAAGCGCTGGTCGGCGCGGATCCGCGCAAGATCCGAGGTCGGCACGGCGGCGATCGCGTCCACATCGCCCGCCAGCAGCGCCGCGGTGCGGGCGGCGTTGTTCGGGATCATCCGCAGCGTCGCCCGCTGGTAGGCCGGCGCCGGGCCCCAGTAGCCTTCGAAGCGTTCCAGCTCCACCCGGTCGCCCTGGCGGAACGACACCAGGCGGTACGGACCGGCGCCGATGGCGACGCGGCCGGAGTTGAAGTCCTCCGTCGTCGCCCCCTCATGCGTCGCGCGGTTCAGGATGCGCACGCTGGCGAGGTCGGTCACGATCAGCGGATAGGGGGTGGCGGTGCGGAAGCGGATCGTCAGCGGGTCCACGATCTCCACGCCGGTGATGGGGCGCGTGAAAGTGGCGAAGGAGGAGGGGCTGTTCGGCACCTGCGGCACGCGCGCCAGCGTGAAGGCCACATCCTCGGCGGTGAAGGGGTTGCCGTTGTGGAAGCGCACATTCGGCCGCAGGCGGAACTCCCAGGTCGTGTCGTCCACCGCGCGCCAGGAGACGGCCAGGCCCGGCTGCGGCCGCACCCGCTCGTCGTAGTCCACCAGCGCCCCGAAGATGACATCGGCCAGGCCGTTGTTCGGCGACAGGTTGTGGTAGTGCGGGTCCACCGAGGTGATCGGCGCCTCGACGGCGATCGTGATACTCTGCGCCTGCGCGGCCGAGGCGGTGCCGAAGGCGAAGGCGAAAGCCGCGGCGAGCGCCGCCTTGCGGAGCGAAAGCATCATCATTTGTCCCCCATTGCCCGGCAGGAAGCGTCCCGTCGAAAACCGTAACATGCCGGCCGAGCGGCTGCCAACCGAGCGCCGCTCACTCCTCGGCCGCAGGGGCGACGGGCAGGACGCTGGTTTCCTTGATGGTGGCAAGCCCGACCAGCAGCTCGGTCGAGTCCACGCCCGGGATCGCCCGGATCTCCTCGGTCACGAAGGCTTCCGCGTCGGCCAGCGTGGCGAAGCGCGCCTTCAGCAGATAGCCCGCCGAACCGGTGACGGCGTGGCATTCCAGCACCTGCGGCAGCCGCTTCACCGCCTTGCGGAAGCCGCTCTCGTCCCGCCCGGGCCGCAGCGCGACCCGCAGGAACACCAGCAGCGGACAGCCGACCGATGCGGGGTCGAGGTCAGCGCGCCAGCCGCGGATCACGCCGCGTTCCTCGAGGCGCTTCACGCGCTCGGCGGTGGCGGAGACGGACAGGCCCGAGACCTTGGCGAGATCGGCAAGGCCGGCCGCGCCATCCTCCTGCACGGCGATGAGGATGTTCCGGTCGATGCTGTCCATCGCCAGAGACTATGCGGCAAAGCGCCGTTCGCACAAGAAGAACCGCGCGCCCCCTGTGCGGGGCCGCGCGGTCCGTCACGTCTCACACGTAGTGTTCGGCGAGCGGCGCGAAGCCGTTGAAGCCCTGGCTCGCGTAGGTCGTCACATAGGCGCCGGTCGCCAGCAGCTCCACCCGGTCGCCGGCCTTGAGCGCAAGCGGCAGGCGGTAGTTGGACTTCTCGTACAGCGTGTCGGCGGAATCGCAGGTCGGGCCCGCGATGGTCACCGGCCCGTCCGCCGTGCCGTCATGCGGCGTGCGGATGGCGTAGCGGATCGCCTCGCCCTCCGTCTCGGCGAGCCCGCCGAAGCGGCCGATGTCGAGATAGACCCAGCGCACCGGATCCTCCTCACCCTTGCGGGAGACGAGCACGACCTCGGACGCCACCACCCCGGCGTCGCCCACCAGGAAACGGCCAGGCTCGACAAGCATCTCCGGCAGGTCGTTGCCGAAATGCTCCGCCATGGCGCCCATGATGGCCGCGCCGAAATCGCCGATCTCCGGCACCTCGGCCCGGTAGCGAACGGGGTAGCCGCCGCCGAGATTGACCATGCGCAGCTTCACCCCGGCCTCGCGCAGGTCTGTGAACAGCATCGCCACCTTGCCGATCGCCGCCTGATAGGCCGCGGTGTCGGTCTGCTGGCTGCCGACGTGGAAGGACAGGCCGTAGGGGTCGAGGCCCCATTCGGCCGCCTGCACCATCAGCCGCTTCGCCATCTCGACCTCGCAGCCGAACTTGCGGGACAGCGGCCATTCGGCGCCCTTGTTCTCGACCAGGATGCGGCAATAGACGCGCGCGCCGGGGGCCGAGCGGGCGAGCTTCGCCAGCTCCTCCTCCGAGTCGAAGGCGAACATCGTCACGCCCTCGGCGAAGGCGGCGGCGATGTCGCGCTCCTTCTTCACGGTGTTGCCGTAGCTGATCGCCTCCGGCCGCGCGCCGGCGGCGAGGCAGGCCTTCACCTCGTTGAAGGACGCCGCGTCGAAGGACGAGCCGAGGGAAACCAGCCGCTCGAGGATCGGCGCGGCCGGGTTCGCCTTCACGGCGTAGTAGATGCGCGCGAGCGGCATCGCGGCCTTGAGGCGCGCGTAGTTCTCCGCCACCCGGTCCACGTCGAGCACGAGGCACGGCGTCGCCGGCGAGACTTCCGACAGGAAGCGAGCGACCTTCGGGGTCATCGCGCCACCCTCCCACAGATGCGGGACGATCCCCGCATCCGGCGGAGGCGCCCCTGAGTTGACGAACGGTCGAACGAACCAGCGACCAGAAGAAAACCGCCGGAGACCGCCCCTCTCGGAGCCGCCCACGGCGGGGTGCCAGACCGCTTGACGTCGTTGCGTAAACCTTGCGCCCGGGAAGCGAACTCGCTGGCCGGGGCCTGGGGCCAGAGGCACGTGCGTACTGCGTCTGCCCGCCACTTAGACCCCCCGGCCCCGGGGCGCAAGGGGAATCCGGGCGCGAACGATGAAATTTTGCGGGATCGGCCATGCGGGCCGGAAACCCCGCCGGGGCTTGCAGGGGGCGGCGGGCGAATCCGCGCGCCGCCCCCGGGGGAAAGCCGGAGAAACGCCGGTCCTACCCGGCGTAGGCCACCAGCGTCCCGTCCTCGGTCAGCATCACCAGCCGCCCGTCCGCCACCGCCATCGGCTGCAGCACCGCCCCGGGCAGCCGCAGCGTGCCAGCCACCGACCCGTCCGCCGGGTCCAGCAGCAGGGCGCGCGAATCATTGCCGGGCACCACCACCCGCCCGCCCGCCACCAGCGGCGCGGCGCGGATCGGCGCGCGGCGGCCCTCCAGCCCCTCGGCGAAATCGTGGATCCAGCGCACCCGCCCGGTCAGCCGCTCGACGCAGAGCACCCGCCCCGGCTCGCCGATCAGGAAGGCCCAGTCGCCGGCGACGGCGGGGCTGGAGCCGGAGCCGATGTCGCGCTCCCACAGCCGCCGGCCGGAGCGCAGATCCACCGCCAGCGTCAGCGACGCGAGGCCCGCGACATGCGCGACGCCGTCGCGGATCGCCGGCGCGCCACGGATGCCGCCGATGTCGGCGATGGTGCCGCGCGCGATGCCGGCGACCGTCTCGGTCCAGAGGAGCCGGCCCTCGGCCGCGCGCAGCGTCACCAGCTCGCCGGAGGCGAAGCCGGCCACCACGATGTCGTCCGCGACCGCCGGCGCCGGCAGGCCGAGCGGGATGGCGACGGCCGGGCTTGCCCGGTGGACCCAAAGCTGCCGCCCGTCATCGGCCGCCAGCGCCACCAGCCGCGAATCCACCGTGACGGCGAACACGCGGCCGCCCGCGACGGCCGGCGCCCCGCGCGTCGGCGCGCCGATCCGCACCCGCCAGCGCAGCGCGCCGGTGGCGGCGTCCAGCGCCAGAATCTCGGCCATGCCGGTCGCGACGTAGCAGACGCCGCCCTCCACCGCGCAGCCGCCGCCGAGCGCGCCGGTCGGATCGTCCTCCGGCTGCGTGGCGAAGGACCAGAGCCGCCCGCCGCGGTCGAGGCTATGCGCCGAGACGGTGCCCACCGCATCCACCGCGTACACCACCCCGCCGGCGATGACCGGCCCCGAGGTGATCCGCCCCGCGCCGCCGAACAGCCCGCCGCCGCCGAGCGAGGCGCGCCATGCCTCCCGCAGCTCGCCGCCGAGCGCCACATGCCCGGGGGCATGCGCGGCGGAGCCGCCGACCTGCGGCCACTCCGCCACCGGTGTCGGCGGCGGCAGCGTCACGGCGCGACTGGCAAGGCCGGGATCGGGCTCGAGCGGCGGGGTCGGCGCCAGCACCGGCAGGCGCGTGCCGGGCAGCGGCGCCGGGCGGTTCGCCACCAGGTCGTCGATCGTCGAACAGGCGGGCAGCAGCCCGGCGGCGCCGAGCAGCAGCATGCGTCGTGTCGTCATCAGGACAGTCCCGCCACGATGCGACGCGCGCGGGAGCGGATGCCCTCCGGCGCGGCCGCGTCCTCGGCCAGCGCGCGCAGCAGGCGCTCGGCGGCCGCGCGGTCGCCGGTGCGCAGCGCGAGCAGCGCCTGGAGTTCCCGCGCCGAGGCCCGCCACGCCGAGCCCTCGGCGGCGAGCGGCGCGAGGCGCGCGGCGATCGCCGCCGGGTCCTCGGTGGCGATGCCGTGCAGCGCCCACATCAGCGAGGCATGGCCGCGCCACAGCTCGTCCGCCGCCGGGTCGCGCGCCACCTCGTCCCACAGCGTGAGCGCCCCGGGGCGGTCGCCGGCCTCGGCCAGCAGCGCGGCGGCGCGCAGCCGCGCCAGGATGCGGTAGCCGGAGGGCGATTGCGCCGCGAGCTCCGCGAAGCGCCGGGCGGCGGCGGCGAAATCCGGGTTGTCGCCCTCGACCGAGCGCTGGGCGGCGGCGAAGGCGAGCGAGGCGGCGTCCGCCTGGCGCGCCTCGTGCCAGCGCCAGGCCTGCCAGCCGCCGACCGCGGCGGCGACCAGCACGGCGAGGACGCCGAAGGCAAGGCCCCAGCGCCGCCAGAACCGCCTGGCGCGCTCGGCGCGGAGATCCTCCTGCACCTCCTGGAAGATGTCGGACAAGGCGTTCCCCTCGGTCGCGTAAGGGGGCGGACCATAGAGCAAACCCCGTGATGCCGGAACCGGGGGGCGTTCACCGCCCGTCAACGCGCCCGCGGGCAGGGTTTGGCCCATGCGCGCGCTGCTTCCCGCAATGCTGCTGCTTGCCGGCTGTGCCGAGGCGATCGTACCGGTCGCGGCGGCGAACACCGGGGTGCTGGTGGTCGCCGGCCGCACGGCGCCGGACCTTGTGGTGTCGCTGGCCACCGGCCGGGATTGCTCGATCGCCCATGTCGAGACGGAGGGCGTCTATTGCCGCCGCCGGCCCGCGGCGCAGCCGGAGCCGCCGGCCTGCACCCGCTCGCTCGGCGCGGTGGATTGCTGGCGGGAGGCCCCTGTCGCCACACCCCCCTACCGCGTTACGGCGGACGGGCCGCCGCCTGCGCCGGAGGCGCCCGCCTGGCCCTGGGCGCTGGTGCCGTAGCAGTCAGCCGACGCGCACATCCCCGAACATCCCAGCCTGGTAGTCGCGCACCGCCTGCACGATCTCCTCCCGCGTCGTCATCACGAAGGGGCCGTGGGACACCACCGGCTCGTTGATCGGCTCGGCATGGCCGAACAGGGCGACGGCGCCTTCGGGGCCGGCCGCCAGCGCCACCTCGTCGGCGTCGTCCGCCACTTCGGCCAAGGTGAAGGCCGGCACCTCCTTGCCGGCGCAGGCGAAGCCGCCGGAAACGGCATACAGGAACACCGTCCGCCCGCGCGGCGCCGGCAGCGTGGCGCGCGCGCCCGGCGCGAGGCGGAGGACCGACATGAACACGCCGGTCAGGCTCTCGATCGGGGCCTGCGTCTCGCCGAAGCGGCCGGCGATCAGCTCCAGCGTCGCGCCGTCCCCGGCCGAAACCTTGGGGATGTCCGGCGCCTGCACGCCGGCATAGGCCGGCGCCGTCATCTTCAGCCGCGCGGGCAGGTTCACCCAGAGCTGCAGGATCTCGAGCGGCCCGCCGTTCCTCTTGAACGCCTCGGGCGAGATCTCCGCATGCACCAGTCCGCGGCCCGCCGTCATCCACTGCATGCCGCCGGCGTGGATCACGCTTTCATGCCCGCCGCTGTCGAGATGCGCGAGGTCGCCTTGCAGGATGAAGGTCACCGTCTCGAAGCCGCGATGCGGGTGCGGGCCGAAGGGCAGGCCGCGGTTGCCGGGCGGGTAGCTCTGCGGCCCGTGGTGGTTGAGGAACAGGAACGGGTCGAGCATCGGCAGCCGGGGCCCCGGCAGCGGGCGGCGCGTCGTCAGCTCGGCGATGTCGTCGCGCAGCGCCGGATGAAGCGCGCGGAGCGTGCGGGCGGGCATGGGCGGCGAAATCCTTTTCCGTCGCCGCGCAGGTGAGGCGGCGGGGCGCGGGTGTCAACCGCCGCCTAAAGGCCGTGGAAGGTGGCGAAGCCCGAAACCGGCTCGCGCTCGGTGCGGAGCGCGTTCTCGGGTGCGGCCGCATCCTCGTGGCCGAGCGCCACGCCGCAGACCACCGTGTGCGTGCCCGGGATCGGCAGGTGGTCGCGCAGGACGCGGTGATAGGGCGCCCAGGCGGCCTGCAGGCAGCTGTGCAGCCCCTCGCCCCGCGCGGCCGTGCAAAGCCCGCCGAGGAAGATGCCGAGATCGAGCCAGGAGCCGATCTTCAGGTCGCGATGGATGGTGACGATCATGCCGACCGGCGCGTCGAAGAAGCGGAAGTTGCGGCCGTGCTGGGCGTGCATCCGCGCCTTGTCGCCGCGCCCGATGCCGAGCAGCCCGTAGAGGTCCCAGCCGATCTTGCGGCGGCGGGAGAGGTAGGGCTCGAAGAACGGGTCGGGGTAGTACTGCCATTCCGGCTCGCCCGCGTCGCCCGCGTCGAAGGCGGCGAGCACGGCGTCGCACAGCGCCTCCTTCGCGCGGCCCGCGACGACATGCACGTTCCACGGCTGCATGTTGGTGCCCGACGGCGCGCGGGCGGCGAGCGACAGGATGCGCTCGACGGTTTCGCGCGGGACGGGGGTGGGGAGGAAGGCGCGGACGGAGCGGCGGCTCTCCAGCGCCTCGGCCGGGGTCAATGCTTGACCCCCGCGCCGGTGAAGCGCGCCGGCAGGCCGGAGGGCGGCCCGATCACCTCATCCTCCCGCATCACCACCCGCCCGCGCAGCACCGTCATGCGCGGCCAGCCCCGCACCACCATCCCGGCGAAGGGCGTCCAGCCGCAGGGAGAGGCGATCCAGTCCTCGGTGATCTCCCGCTTCGCGCCCATGTCCACGATGGTGAAGTCGGCGTCGTAGCCGGCGGCGATCCGCCCCTTGCCGGCCAGCCCGTACACGCGCGCCGGGCCGGCGGCCATCAGGTCCGCCAGCCGCGAGAGAGAGAGCCGCCCGGCGGACACATGGTCCAGCATCACCGGCACGATGGTCTGCACGCCCGTCAGCCCTGCGGCCGTCTTCGGCCAGGGGCGTTCCTTCGCCTCCCGGCCGTGTGGCGCGTGGTCCGACCCCACCACATCCACCGTGCCGTCGGCGATCGCCGCCCAGGCGGCGTCGTAGTGGCGGCGGTCGCGGATCGGCGGGTTCATCACCGCGTAGGCGCCGAGGCGGTCATAGGCGTCGGGGGCCACCTGCGTCAGGTGGTTCACCAGGACTTCGACCGTGGCGAGGTCGCGGAACTCGGCGAGATAGGAGAGCTCCTCCGCCGTGCTGACGTGCAGGACATGCGCCGGCCGCCCGGTCTTCCGCGCCAGCGCCATCAGCCGCCGGGTGCCGAGGAAGGCGCATTCCACATCGCGCCATTCGGCGTGCAGCGCATGCGGGCCGCCCGCGGCGTAGAGCGGCGCGCGGGCCTGCAGGCGATACTCGTCCTCGGAATGGTAGCAGATTCGGCGCACGCCCGAGCGCATCACCGCTTCCAGCGAGGCGTCGTCCTCCACCAGCAGATCGCCGGTGGAGGAGCCGGCGAACACCTTGATGGCGCAGACATTCGGCTCCGCCTCCAGCGCGCCCAGCGCCGGGATGTTCTGCTTGGTCGCCCCGACATAGAGGCCGATGTCGCAATAGGCCCGGCCCTGCACATAGGCGCGCTTCTCCGCGAGCAGGGCCGCGTCGGTGATGGCGGGCGAGGTGTTCGGCATGTCGAACACCGTGCAGATGCCGCCGAGGATCGCGGCCTTCGTGCCGGTCGGGATGCTCTCGACCCCGCTGTCGCCCCACACCCCGCCCGAGGGATCGCGCAGATGCACATGGGCATCAATCAGCCCGGGCAGCACGTGCAGCCCGCGGCAGTCGAGCCTGCGTTCGGCGCCGGCGCGCGCGAGGTCGCCGAGCGCCGCGATGCGGCCCTGGCGAACGCCGATGTCGGTCTCCTCCTCGCCCCAGGGCAGCACCACGCGGCCGCCCGCCAGCACCAGGTCGAAGATCATCGGCGTTCCTCCTCGGCAACCCTGTCAATCAGCGCCCGCCAGGCGGCGAGCACGGCCGCGCGCGAGAAGCGCTCGGCCTCCTCCTCCCTCGCGGCGAGTGCCAGCGACAGCGCGAGCATCCTGTCCCCGAGCACGCGGCGCAACGCCGCCGCCAGCGCGGGCGCGTCGTCCACCGGCACCAGAAGGCCGGTCTGGCCGTCCCGGATCGTCGCCGCCGGCCCGGCGGCGCGGGCGGCGACCACCGGCACCCCCGCCTGCCAGCCTTCGATGACGACGGTGCCGAAGGGTTCGTAGCGTGACGGCACGACCAGCACATCGGCGGCGCGCAGCAGCGCCCCCTTGTCCTCTCGCCAGCCGAGGAAGCGGACGCGCTCTGCGACGCCGAGCCGCCGCGCCTGCGCCTCCAGCGCGCCCCGCAGCCCGCCCTCTCCGGCCAGCCACAGCACCGCGCCCGGCACGAGCGCCAGCGCGTCGAGCAGCGTGTCGAGCCCCTTCTTCGGATGCAGCCGGGCGAGGCAGAGGATCACCTTCGCGTCCTCCGGCGTGGCGAGGGATGCGCGGTCCACCGCCTCGCCGTCGTCGAGCCGCGCGAAGGTCGGGATCAGGTGGATCAGCGACGGGTCGGCGCCGCGCCTCGCCATGTCCGCCTGCATGTCCGGCGTGATGGCGACGAGGCGGCGGCAGGCGCGGTAACGCTTCAGGTTGTAGTAGCCCCCGAACCAGCCAATGGCGCCCTGCGGCGCGACGGCGGCGGCGCGGCCCATGTAGGCGACGACGGCGCGCGGCGTCACCCGCGCGACATGGCGGGCCACGAGCCGCCGCCCGAGCGGCGCGGGCAGCGCGTAGGGCCAGGGATCCTCGATCACCGTCACGCCGGCGGCGCGCAGGCGGGCCAGGCGTTCCGGCGCGGGGCGCGCGAGCACGGCCTGCGGCGCCGTCTCGGCCAGGCCGCAGATGAGGTCGGTGGCGAAGGTCTCGGCCCCGCCGTGGCGGGCGCCTGCCAGCAGGTGCAGCACCGGGGCGGTCACATCGTCTCCTGCGGCGGCATCGCCAGCACGCGCCGCGCGGCCGCCAGAGCATCGGCGACCGACAGGCGCACCATCGGCGTCTCCCCCGGCGGCCCCTTGGCCAGCACCGCCTGCGCGCGGGGGCCGACGGGGGCGTATTGGCTGGCCGGCGTCGGGCCGAACAGCCCGAGAGTCGGCGCCCCCGCCGCCGCCGCGAGGTGCATGAGCCCGGAATCATTGCCGACGAACAGCCCGGCGCGCGACAGCAGCGCCGCCGCTTCCGGGATGGGCAGGTTGCCGACCAGATCCTTCGCCTCAGGCAGCGCGGCCAGCAGGGGTTCGGCCATGCGCCGCTCCGTCTCGCCCGGGCCGGCGATCACGCCGATGGCGGCGCGCGGCATCGGGCCGTCCGCCGCCGTCAGCGCCTGGGCCAGGGCGACGAAGCGCTCGGCGGGCCACATCTTGAACCGGGCCGAGGCGGTGGGCGCCAGCACCAGGAACCCGGACGGCGAGGGCAGCAACGGCGCGACGGCCGCGTCATCCTCGGCGCTCCACCACGCCACGGGGCGCGGCGCCGGCGCGAGGCGCAGGGTTTCCGCGAGATGCAGCAGCCGGTGGCCGGGCCGCCGCCCGCCGCGCATGATCGCCCGCCGCCCGGCCGGCACCAGGAAGGCGAAGGCCGAGCCGCGCAGGTCCACCACCAGATCCCACCAGGTCGTCACACAGGCGGCCCAGAGCGGCAGCCAATGCAGCCCGAAGCGCCGCTTGCGGACGACGATGGTGCGCTCCCGGTTCGGCATCCGGGCGAACACGCCTTCCGCCACCGGCCCGCAGGCGATGGTGATCCGCGCGTCCGGGTGGCGCTCCAGCAGGTGGCGCAGCAGCCCGGTGGACAGCACCGCGTCGCCGAGGCGGGAATGGGCGAGGAACAAGATCCGCATGGGTCGGGCGCGTGCCTACCACGCCCCCGCTTGCGCCGCACCCCGCGGCCTGCCACCTCCTGCCCCATGGGATACGCCAGTCTTCCGGAGCGGGGCGTGGTGGCGGTGCGGGGCGAGGACGCCGTGCCGTTCCTGCAGGGCCTCGTCTCCAACGATGTCGCGGGCCTCGCGCCGGGCGAGGCGCGCTTCGCCGCGCTGCTGTCGCCGCAGGGCAAGTGGCTCGCGGATTTCTTCGTGCTCGCCGCGCCCGACGGGCTGCTGCTCGACTGCGAGCGCGCAGAGGCGCCGATGCTCGCCCGCCTGCTGTCGCGCTACCGGCTGCGGGCGAAGGTGACGGTCGAGGACGTGTCGGGCGCCTACGCCGTCCATGCCGGATGGGGCGAAGCCGCCCCGCCCGGCGCGGTGCCCGACCCGCGCCACCCGGCGGCCGGATGGCGGCTGCTGCTGCCCCGGGCGGCCGGCGAGGATGGCGCGGCGGCCGCCCGGCGCGACGACGGCGCCGAGGCCTATGACCTCCACCGCCTGTCGCTCGGCCTGCCGGACGGCACGCGGGATCTTGACGCCGACAAGACGGTGCTGCTGGAAGCGGGCTTCGACGAGCTGCACGGCGTCTCCTGGACCAAGGGCTGCTACATGGGCCAGGAGCTGACGGCGCGCACGAAGTATCGCGGCCTGCTGAAGCGGCGTCTGGTGCCGGTGACGGTTGCCGGGCCGCTGCCCGCGCGCGGCACCCCCGCGCTGCTGGACGGCGAGGAGGTGGGCGAGATGCGCTCCGGCCGCGACGGGCTCGGCATGGCGCTGCTGCGGCTCACGGCGGCACGCGCCCCTGCCCTCGCCTGCGGCGAGGCGGTGCTGACCCCGCGCATCCCCGACTGGATGAGGCTGCCCGATGGCTGAGCGCGACCACGGCCCCGGCGTGAAGGTGCCGCCGCCGGTGTGGTTCCTGCTGTGCGTCGGGGCCGCCTGGGGGCTGCATCGGCTGCTGCCCTTCACCATCGCGCCGCCCTTCGTCGAGTTCGGCATCGCCGTCTTGCTGCTCGGCCTCGGGCTGATCGTTGCGGCGCTGGTGGTGATGCTGGTCGCGCGCACCGACCCGCGGCCACACACGGCGGACCAGGCGCTGGTGACGCACGGGCCGTTCCGGGCGACGCGCAACCCGATCTATCTCGGGCTGCTGATCGTCGCCGCGGGCGTCGCCCTGACATCCGGCAGCGCCTGGGCCTGGCTGGCCGTCGCCGCGCTGTTCGGGGTGCTGGACCGCCTCGTGATCGCGAAGGAGGAGGCCTATCTGCTGACGCGCTTCGGCAAGGCCTACGCCGACTACATGGCGCGCGTCAGGCGCTGGATGTAGGGCGCCGCGCCGCGGCCAGCGCCCAGCCGAACAGCAGCGCGACCGGCCCGGCCTGGTGGATCGAGGCCGCGGATTTCAGCACGCCGACCGCCAGCGCCGCGAGCAGGAGCGACAGCAGCAGCCCCCGCCCCTCCGGCCCGCCGTGGCGCGACAGCGCGGGCCCGACGGCGGCGAAGGCCAGAAGGCTGAAGGCAAGGAACAGCAGCAGCCCGGGCAGCCCCGCCTCGACCGCCGCCTCCAGATAGATGTTGTGCGGATGCGACGCGCAGTCCCCGAGCGCGAGCGCCGCGCAGGCCGCGCGGAACCCGTCCTGCCCCCAGCCCGTCCAGGGCGCGGCGGCAATGGCGGCCAGAGCGTCGCGAAACACATCCAGATAGGCCTGCGCCGGCGCGCCCGAGGCAAGGTCCACCACCAGGCGGCGGAAGGCCTCGGGCGCCAGCACTGGCAGGGCCGCCAGCGCCGCCGCCCCGGCCAGCACCGCGACCACTGCCGCGCGCCGCAGCGCGGGCAGCAGCAGCGCCCCGGCGGCCAGCCCCGCCAGCACCTGCAGCGCCGCCAGCCGCTGCCCCGTCAGCACCACCGTCGCCAGCGCCAACGCAGCCGGGGCCGCCGCCGCCAGCGCGCCCCAGCGCGCCGAGAGCCAGGCGGCGGCCGCGAGCAGCGGCGGCCACAGCAACAGCGCGAGATAGGGCCCCGCCCGCGCCCAGCCGAAGGGGCCGGTCAGGATGCCGTCGGGGTGCGGCAGGCGGCCGGACAGGCTGCGGCCGAAGGCGAGTTGCACCCAGACCTCCAGCACCACCCAGGCGATGGCGGCGCCGACGGAGAACAGCATCCACCGCTGCGCCCGCGCCTCGGCCAGCACCCAGGCGCCGAGCGCGAGGGCGGCGAGCGGGAAGCGGAGCCAGGCCAGCGCCGTGGCGATCCGCGCCGGATCCCCGCCGGCCAGCGCCGTCGTCGCCACCCTCCAGGCCCAGAAGGCGAGCGCGGCCAGCAGCCAGGGCGCGCGCAGCGCCGAGGCGTCGCGGAGCAGCGCCATCCGCAGCAGCAGGCCGATGGCCAGCGCGGCGATGATGGCCTCAGCCGCCGAAGGCGCGTGGATCAGCAGGAACGGCAGCGCCAGCGCGGCGGCGAGCGCGGCGCGGGTGCCGTGGCGGTCGAGCCGGGCGAGACTCGCCGAGGCTACCCGCTGCGCAGCGTCGTCCATCGCCGCATCACCTCCCGGCTGGCGAAGCCTTGCAGGTGCCGCCGGCCGCGTTCGGTCATCTCCGCCCAGAACACCTCCTCCGTCGCCAGGCGCAGGATCGCCGCGGCGATCTCCTAGGGCCGCTCCGGATCGGCGTAGAGCGCCGCGTCGCCCGCCGCCTCCGGGATGCCGCCGCGGGGCGAGGCGACCAGCGCCGCGCCAGCCGCCAGCGCCTCCTGCGCCACGCGGGGGAGCGGTTCGTGGTAGCGACTGGGCATGACGACGATCCTCGCCTGCGCCATCAAGGAGAGGAGTTCGGCGTTCGGCAGGTGCCCCCGCAGCTCCACCCCGGCCGCTGCCGCCCGGGCGCGGACCTCGTCCGCGTAGCGCCTGTCCGCCGGCGACGGCCTCGCCCCTTCCGAACCGGCCAGCAGGAAGCGCCAGCCCGGAAGCCTGTCCCGCAGCAGCGCCGCCGCGGCGAGGAAGGCGTCGGCCCCCTTCTCCGGCACCAGACGCCCGGCGAACAGCACGATCCGCTGCCGCTCGACGCCGGCTGCGGCCGGACCGACGGGGGCCGGGTTGTGGATGGTGCAGGCCCGGGCGGCGAGATCGGGCGGCAGGCCGGCGACGAGCTGCGCCCGGACGGCATCCGAGACGCAGACGGCGCGATCCACCGCCGCCAGCCATGCCGACCGCTCCGGCAGGGCGAGCGCGACCGGGCTGTGCAGCACGGCGATGGCCCGCGCGCGGGGGAATGCCCGCGCCAGGCGCTCCGACAGGATGCGAGTGTTGTGCACCTCGATCACCGCCGGGGCGAAGCGGCGCAGCGCGCGGATGAGCGCCGCGCGATAGGCGGCCTTCGGGCGACGCCACCGCTCCCGCCAGGAGGGAGCGACCGCGACGAAGCCCGGCCCGGCCAGCGGCGCGACGGCATCGGCGGGGCCGAAGATGCGCGCCTCCTGGCCAGGCGGGGTGGCGTCCAGCAGGTCGCGGACGACAAGGCCGATCGCGCCGCCGTCGCGCCAGCCGGCGCAGGCGTCATGGCCGAGGACGATGGCGATGCGCATCGCCATGCTGCCTCACCGCGGCCGCTTCGGCACGAGCCAGAAGCTTCGGCGCTTGCGCCACCACCGCCGCCAGTAGGCCGATTCCAGAAAGCGCGACAGCCGCTTCTCGGGCGCCGGCAACCCCATCTCCACCGCGCGGCGCGGCCCACCGATGACGGAGGGCACCTCTGCCGGGTCCGGGTGGCCGATCAGGCGCGGCGCGACAATCCGGGCACCGATGCGGGTGATGTCGCAGGGCCAGTCGGCAGTATGGCGGATCGGCACCCCGGCGTCGCGCAGATAGGCCGCGCCCGCCGCCGAGACGGCATAGCCCGTGGTGAGCGGCGCGTTGACGGCGAGTTCCCAGGTCTCGAACCCCGGCAGCAGCGGCCGTCGCGAGCCGCGCAGCACGCGGGCGCTGCCGTAGTCGAGCAGCAGCAGGTCGGCGGCGCGGAACGCCTGCGCGTCGAGGAAGGCGCGGAAGCCGGGCAGCGGAATGGCATCGTCCTCGAGCACGATCGCGCCGGGAAGGCCCCGCTCGGCGATCAGCGCATAGACCTTCTGGTGCGACAGGGCGCAGGCGAACTCGGCATCGCGCATCGGGCGGCCGAGGCTGCGGCGCGCGCCCTCGCGGTCGATCATGTGCTCGTGCCCGGGCGGCAGGCCGCTCCGGCCGTCCACGCCTTCCACCACCTCGGCCGCAAGGCCTTGCGCCGCCAGCGCCGCGAGCAGCGGCGCGCGGCGCGCCTCGCAGCCGGGCAGGGAGATGACAAGGATGGGCCACGCGGGGGTCATCTGCCCCCGGATGCCTGGGTTGGGCTTGTCCGGCAAGCCTGCCGCCGCCCTGCCCGGCCCGGGCGCGCAAGGCTCGGCGCCGGGCGGGAAAGCGGCGGGGCGGGGGTTGTGGCCGGGCGACGCGCGCGCTTGAAATCCGGCCAGCGGGCGCTTCGCCCCGACGCCTCGGCCGCCCGGCCCGCCGCTCGGCAGGGGCGTGGTCCACGGCTGCGGCGGCGGCAGCCGGACCGACAGTTTCCGCCGCGGCCACACCCTCCAGTAGTCCGACGAAAGCAGGCGACCGAAGCCATGCCGCCTTTGCCGGTGTCGCTGCTGAAGGAGCAGCGGTCGGCGCGAAGCCTCGATCAGCGATTCGCAGTCTTGTGACGGCCGCAGGACAAGCCGCGGCGCGACGGCCTTAGCGCCGATTCGGATGATATCGCAGGGCCAGTCGGCCACGCCACGCACTGGCAGCCCCTCTCGCCGCAGATGCGCGGCGCCGTGGGCGGAGACGGCATAGCCAGTGATGAATGTTGGCGTGAAGGCGAGCGTCCACAACCGCACCCCGGGCAGCACCTCGCGGCCGGTGCCGAGCAGGCCGCGCGCCTTGTTGTCGTAGTCGAACAGGGTCAGGTCGGACCGCCGGTGCAGGCCGGCGGCGAGGAAGGCGGCGAAGGCCGGCTGCGGGATGGCGTCGTCCTCCAGCACCACGCCACCCGGCAGGCCGCGCGCCAGGATCAGCCCGTACACCCGCTGGTGGGACAGCGCGCAGGCGAGTTCCGGGTCGCTGACCGGGCGGCCGAGCCTGGCGCGCGCGGCGGCGCGGTCCACTTCCTGCTCGTGCTCGGGCGGCAGGCCGTTGCGGCCGTCCACGCCCAGCACCACCTCCGCCGCGAGGCCTTGCGCCGCCAGCGCCGCAAGCAGGGGCGCGCGTCGGGCCTCGCAGCCGGGCAGAGAGATGACGAAGATCGGCCAAGCGCTGCCGGTCATGCGGTGCTCCACCCGGGCGGCTCGGCCTGCGCGGGCACAGGCCAAGCAGGTGCTGGTGGGCCGGCCGCGGCGCGGGACTTCTCCCGGGCGCCGCGCGGTCCCAAGCGGGTTCCGCAGCGGCGGGCGCCGGACAGCCGCCGGGCGGAGGCAGCGGCGCGTGGCCTCTGCCATAGCGGCGGCGTCCGGCCGCTGGCGATGCGCTCTTCCCGCTTACGGCGCCGCCGGTTCATCGCGCGTGGCGACGAGAAGGCAGTTGTCGCCGACGGCACTGCCGCGGCGATGCAGCACGAAGGCGCGGAGGGCGAAGCCCGGCGCCGCGCGGCGGAAGACCTCGGCGTAGCGCGCCAGCCGCCGCACGGGCACGTCCTCGATGACCCAGAGACCATCCTGCGCCAGCCGGTGCGACAGGCCGGCGAACAGGCTGAAGGCCGCCTCCGGCGTGTGCAGGCCGTCGTCGATGACGATGTCGAACATCGCCTCCGGCGGCAGGCGCTCGACGAATAGGCGGATGCTTTCGGCCGAGGTCTGGTCCACGGCATGGGTCTCTATGCGCTCCTCGGTGAACAGGATGGAGTCGTCTATGTCGATGCCGATGATCCGCGCCGCCGGGAAATAGTCGCGCCAGACGCGGAGACTGGCCCCGGGGCGGCCCTCGGCCCCCATCGAGGAGACCCGGGCCGGATCGTTGGTGCCGATGCCGCATTCCAGCACCCAGCGCGCATGCCGGCGCAGCGGCCGGAACAGCAGATCCTACACCTCGGTGTAGGAATGCGGCGGCCAGGGATAGGGATGCCTGGCGTCGGCCGAAGGCTGCCCTTGTCGGAGCCGTGCAGGTCGCACAGGCGCGCAAGCCGCGTGTGCGGCGCAAGCGGGATGGAGTCCCATCGTCCTTCCGGCCTCGCTCGAAGTCGGAGAAGATGCGCCACCTCTCTTATACCAACTCCTGCGGCCCCTGACTCACGAAGGGGATTCCCCGACGCGGGCATGATGTGATTCATGCTGGTGAGCAACGGAGGCTCACCATGGCACGCGCCATCGCCCTGCGACCTGATTTCAGTGC
>Ga0272446_1000458_pt1 | contig 64672 bp, 72 predicted proteins | sample YNPCB0061_FD_194587 | JGI IMG/M metagenome (GOLD analysis project Ga0272446, IMG submission 194587) | Hot spring microbial mat communities from Yellowstone National Park, WY, United States - YNP-CB-006-1 | ecosystem: Environmental > Aquatic > Thermal springs > Hot (42-90C) > Sediment | place...
TGTCGATGGACGCCGTGTTCGCGGCGGTTCTCGACGATCTGCAGATAGGCGCGGGGGCCTGAGGTTTTGACGCGGAAGAACATGGCGCTGCCGGCATGACACCATGCCATCAGCCCAATATGCAAGCCAGAAGAAGCCACAGCGCCATACAACGTGGCACCACATTTTCGCGAAGTGTCGGCTGATTGGCGATCAACGCATCGGAAAATCAACGGCTTGGCAAAATCGCGCCGGCGCTGACTGTCCAAGTTGGGCCTCAGTTAGCGGCGGGCCGTCAGAGGACGGGCCGCTCCCTGCGTCGGCCTCTGCTTCGGCGCCGGCAGCACGCGGCGCGGGGGGGGCTACACCCGCTCGCTCACCTTGATCGCCACCTTGCACCCGGCCTTGATCGCCGCCGACAGCAGCCGGTAGGCGGGCGCCAGTTCCGCCTCGTTGGCCAGCCCGATGTCGCGATGCTCCAGCTCCTCGGCACGGAAGGTCTCGATCGTCTCGCGCAAGCCGGCCTCGCTCTCCGGCAGGGCGGCGGCCTGGGCGGCGTAGTGCTCGTCGATCGCCTCCTCGACCGCCACGGTGCAGGCCATCGCGGCGCGGGGGCCGAGCAGCGCGGTCGCCGCGCCCAACGCGAAGCCGGCCACATGCCAGAACGGCAGCAGCGCGGTCGGGCGCACCCGGCGCTCGGCGATCAGGCGGGAGAAGGTGTCGAGATGCACCTCTTCCTGCTGCTTCATGTGCTCGATGGTGGGGCCATGCACGCCGCGGCCGAGCACGGCCAGCTGCCCCTCGTAGATGCGCCGCGCGCCGTATTCGCCGGCATGGTCCACGCGGATGATCCGTTCGATCATCTGCCGTTCCGTCAGATCGCCTGGCTGGCGGGGTTCGGTCATCTCGGCCTCCGGAGCGCGGCGCGGAGCGTGACGGCCCCGAGCGCCGACGCATAGATGAGGTTGAGCGCCGCGAAGGAAAGCGGCAGCGGCGCGAGCGGGAAGGCAGGTTCGTCGCAGGGGACGGTCGGCGCGGCGGGCATGGCGCGCAGCATCTCCTCGATGCTGGCGCCCGCGCGGATCGGCGGCGCCAGGCAGCCCGGCAGCGGCGAGGGCCACCATCCCCACTCGACGCCGAGATGCAGCGCCGCGATGCCGCCCGAGGCCAGCACCGACAGCCCGGCCAGCAGCAGCGCGACGCGCCCGGCCATGCCGCCCCACAGCGCCGAGGTCAGCGCCATGCCCGCCGCCAGCCAATAGGGCCAGCGCTGCCACAGGCAGAGCAGGCAGGGCGGGTAGCCGAGCCAGACCTCGGAGCCAAGCGCCGCCAATGGCGCCGCCGCCGCCGCGATGGCGACAAGGACGCCGATCATGCGACGCCGCGCAGGAACGGGTTGCCCCGGCGCTCGTCGCCGATGGTGGTGGCGGGCCCGTGGCCGCAGAGAACCAGCGTTTCGTCCGGCAGCGTCAGCAGCTTGCCCCGGATGGCGGCGATCAGCGCCGCATGGTTGCCATAGGGGAAGTCGGTGCGGCCGATCGAGCCGCGGAACAGCACGTCGCCGCCGATCACCACCCGCGCCGGCACGTTCACGAACACCACATGGCCCGGCGTGTGGCCGGGGCAGTGGCGCACCTCGAAGGCGGCGCCGCCGATGGCGACGGTGTCGCTCTCCTCGAGCCAGCGGTCTGGGGTGACGGCGCGGCCCGCCATGCCGAAGCGCGCGGCCTGCTGCGGCAGCGCGTCAAGCAGGAAGGCGTCGGCCCGGTGCGGGCCGATGACCGGCACGCCGAGCGATTCCGCAAGCTCCGCGGCACCCGCCGCGTGGTCGGCGTGGCCGTGCGTCAGCAGCACGGCGGTGGCGCGGACGGCGAGCTTCGCCAGCGCCTCGCGCAGCCGCGGCGCCTCGCCGCCCGGGTCCACCACCACGCCCTCGCCACTCGCCTTGTCCCAGACGATGGCGCAGTTCTGCTCGAAGGGGGTGACGGGGATGATGCTCGCCGCCAGATCTGGCCCGCTCATCCCTGCACGATGTTCCAGCGCTGGTTCAGCTCGGCGAAGAAGCCCGAGGTCTGGCGCATCGTCACCCAGGCGTTCAGCACGTTCAGGAACACCGGGTCGTTCAGCGGCGACATGAAGGCCATCGGGATCGGGTTGCGTGCCTGATCGGCCAGCACCGGCACGAGGTCTGTGTACTCGCGCGTCAGGAAGGCCGCCTCGATCGTCGTGGACATCGTCAGGTCCACGCGGCCCGCCAGCAGCTCCTGCCAGTCGCGCGCGGGGCTCTCCACGCGCCGCAGCGTCGCGTTCGGCAGCGCCTGCTGCACCCACTGCTCCATGGTGGTGCCGAGATTGGTGCCGATGGTGACGCTGCGCTGGTTCAGCTGCTCCCAGGAGGTGAAGCGCTGGGCGTCACGCCGGCGGGCCAGCGGGAAGAAGGTCGTGCGGCCCCAGGGGATGGTGAAGGACGCCGCCATGGCGCGCGCCATGCTCATCGAGGTGCCGGTGAACACCACGTCGTACTGGTCGGCGACCAGGCCGTTGATGAGGGTGCGCCACTCGGCCGGCACGAACTCCGCCCGCACGTTCATGTCGCGCGCCAGCTGCTCGGCCGCCTCGATCTGGTGGCCGCGATAGGCGCGGGTCGCCGGGTCGCGGAAGGACATCGGGTTGAAGTCGCCGGTGGTGCCGATGCGGATGCGGTTCGCCGCCTGGATCGCGGCGAGCTTCGGCGACGCCGCCTGAGATTGCGCCTGTGCGGGAAGCACCAGGCCGCCGGCGGCGGCGGCGCCGAGGGCAAGCGGAAGGTCGCGGCGGTTCATGGGGGGCCTCCGGGGCATCGGTGCTGGACAGACGCGGTCGGATATGGGGTGTCTCGCGTTCCGGCCAGGGTGGCGCGCCGCGCGCCCCGCCGCAATCGTCCGGGGGTTCCGATGCGTCGTGTGCTGCCGCTGCTGCTTGCCGTTCCGCTCGCCGGCTGCGCCGGCAGCTTCGCCTGGCATGTGGTGGACCCGACGGACCCGCGCGGCTGGACGAACCTTTCCTTCCTGCTGTCCGGGCTGTGGCCGGCGGTGGTGCTGTCGGTCTCGGCGATGGCGCTGTCGGTGACGCTCGGGCTCGTGGTGGCGCTGGCCGGGTTCAGCCGCTTCGCCCCGCTGCGCTACGGGTCGCGCGCCTGGGTGGAGCTGTTCCGCTCGGTGCCGATCCTGGTCGCGCTGCTGTGGGTCTTCTACGGGCTGCCGGTAGTGGCGGACATCCGGCTCGGCATCTTTGCCGCCGCGGTGCTGGCCATTGCCTTGTGCGACTCGGCCTTCGAGGCGGAGATCTTCCGCGCCGGCATCCAGAGCGTGGAGCGCACGCAGCGCGAGGCGGCGATGGCGCTCGGCTTGTCGCCCTGGCAGGCGTTCCGCTTCGTCGTCTTCCCGCAGGCGTTGCGCCGGGTGCTGCCGCCGCTCGGCAACCAGTTCGTCTATGTGGTGAAGATGTCCTCCCTCGCCTCGGTCATCGGCTATGAGGAGCTGACGCGGCGGGCGAACGAACTCACCGTCACGGTGTTCCGCCCGCTCGAGATCTACACCGTGCTGGTGCTGGAATACCTGGCGCTGGTGCTGCTGATCTCGGCGGGCGTGCGCTGGATGGAGCGGCGCCTCGGCGCCGACCAGACGATCCGGCGCGAGGGATGAGTCCTGCGGCTCACCCCGAGACGCGCGCTCTCAGCCGCCGCAGCAGCGCCAGACCCTGCCGTGCGTCGTCATGCAAAAGCGGGTGGCGTTCCGGCCGCGCCAGCGGCGTCGCGCCGATGCCGATCAGCCAGAACGCGACGCCGCCGAGGCTCCGCGCCGCACCGACCGCGACCGGCGGCAGGCCGCCGGCGCGGCCGAACTGCTGTGCCGCGTGGACCATGTCGGCGAACTGGTCGGAGGTGGCGTAGACCGTCAGCGGCGCCAGGAAGCCGTGGCCGCTGAAGGGCCAGATGGTCCATTCGTCGGTGCGGCGGCCGCAGGCCTCCCACATCCAGCGCTTGACGAAGTTGCGGTCGGAGAAATCGGCACGCTCGATACGGTCAGAGGCCGGGCGGCCATCCACCCCGGCCCAGGCCCAGACGGCGAAGCCGTCCCGCTGCGGGTCGTCGAACTGCGGGCAGGGCGCGAAGGGCGGGCCGGCCGGCTGGAGCAGGGAGCCGCGGGCCTGCCGCTCGAGCAAGGCCTGGGCGGCGGCCATACCATGTTCGGCGACCGCCCGTTCGGCGTCGCGGGGTGTCATCATCGGAATCCTCCGTCGGGGGGTACGGAGCAGTCACGGCAGCGGCCCGAGTCGCCGAACCGCTAACTTCACGTTAACGCCTTCACGGCTTCGTGAGCGAGTGTCTTTTCCGACAGGCGGCCGGCCGGTCAGGCTGCCGCCGTCAGCCGCCAGGGCTGCCCGGGCTCGGCCAGCAGCGGCAGGGCGTTGGGCGTGCGGATATGGCCCGAAAGCCCCGCGGCCTGCCGGAAGCTGCGCCACCAGGCGCCATGCGCGACGATCAGCGCAAGCCCTGGCGCCTCCGTCGCCCGGTTCACTGCGGCGACGGCGCGGGCGCGGAGGTCGGCGAAGCTCTCGCCGCCCTCGGGCGTGAAGCTTCCGTCCACCCAGGCGTCGTACCACTCGCCCATCGGCTGGCCTTCCTGCACGCCGAAGCGGGTCTCCATCAGGTCGTCGTCGAAGGCGACGGGCACTGCGAGGCGCGCGGCGACGATCCGCGCCGTCTCGGCGGCGCGCGCCAGCGGCGAGGCGTGGATCCGCACGATCCCCCGCGCGGCCAGCTGCACCGCTGCGCGCTCCGCCTGGGCGCGGCCGATGTCGTTGAGCGGCACGTCGGTGCGGCCCTGCGACAGGCCGCGGGCGTTCCAGTCCGTCTCGCCGTGGCGGAGGAACCAGAAAGGGCGCGGCGCCGGCGTCACTGGCCGGCCGCCGCCTTGTCGCTCTCCCGCGCCGCCCGCACGCCGGGCAGCGCCGCGAAGCGCTCGCCATGGGCGGACAGGCGCGGGAGGCGGTCGAACGGCAGGCCGAACATGCGGCCCGCGCCGGCGACCATCTGCACCGAGATGTCGGCGATGCTGCGCCGCGCCCCGCCCAGCATCCAGTCGCGGCCATCGAGCGCCGCCTCGGCCAGGTCCAGCGCCGCGGCCAGTTTCGCGAGCGCCCGGGCGCGGATCGCCGTCTCGGTCTCCGGCGAGCTCGGCTCGGCGTAGCGGGCGGGGGCATAGGCGGGCCCGATCGCGGTGCCGAGCACCCAGCCGCCCCAGCAGGCCCATTGCAGCGCCTTGGCCATGCCGGCGGGGTCGGCGGGCATCAGGCCCGAGCCGGGCGCCGTGGCGGCGGCCCACGCCATCAGCGCCGGGTGTTCCGTCAGCACCCGCCCGTCGGGCAGTTGCAGCGCCGGCACCTGCCCCTTCGGGTTCAGCGCGAGGAAGGCGGGCTGCTTGTGCTCGCCTGCGCGCAGGTTCACGTAGCGGACCTCGTGCGGGATGCCGGCTTCGAGCAGCGCGACCAGCACCGCGTTGCCCGAGGTGAAGGGCGCGGTGAACAGGACGGCGTCGCTCATGCCGGGAAGCCCTCGCGCGTCAGCGCCCGCTTGACCGCCGGCCGCGCCATCATCGCCGCGAAATGCGCCGTCAGCGGCCCGGGCAGGTCGAGCTTCGAGCGCGTCACCGCCCACCATTCGACGAAGAACAGCGCCGCGTCGGCGACCGAGTGGCCGAAGGGCAGCCACCAGGTGGAGCCCGGCGTCCAGCCCGACGCGATCACGTCGAAATAGCCGCGCGCGAGGTCGCGCCCCTGCTCGATCACGCGCGGCTCGTCCTCCGGCCGGTGGGTGAAGCGGGAGGGGCGGAACTGCCGCGTGAAGCCCTGCGGGTGCACGGTGCCGCAGATGTAGTCCATCGCTTCAAGCGCCCGCAGCTCGCCCTCCGCGCCGCCGGGCAGCAGGTTGGCGGCGGGGAAGGCCTTGCCCAGCCACCAGGCGATGACGGGGAACTCGGAGACCGTGCTGCCGTCGTCGCGCACCAGGAAGGGGACCTTCGACTTCGGGTTCACCGCCTTGTATTCGGGCGTGTGCTGCTGGTTGTTCTTGAAGTCGAGGGCGATCGGCTCGAACGGCGCGCCGGTCTCCTCCAGCACGATGTGGATGCCGATCGAGCAGGCGCCGGGGGCGTAGAAGAATTTCATGGGCTGCGTCCTCCGCGGGCGCCGTCGCGGCGCCGGTCGCGCGGACAATCCTGCGCCGCCCGCGGCTTGGCAAGCGCCGGGCGCGGGATCAGCAGAACAGGGTGGAAACCGAGGATTCCTCGCTGATCCGCCGCATCGCCTCGGCCAGCAGAGGCGCGATGGTGAGTTGCCGGATGTTGCGGGAGACGCGCACCGCCTCCGTCGCCGCGATGGAATCCGTCACCGTCATCGTCTCGATCGGGCTCGCGCCGATGCGCGCCACCGCGCCGCCCGAGAACACGCCATGCGTGACGTAGACGCTGGCGCTGGTGGCGCCGTTCTTCAGCAGGGCTTCCGCCGCGTTGCACAGGGTGCCCCCCGAATCCACGATGTCGTCCACCAGGATGCAGTCGCGGCCCTGCACCTCGCCGATCACGTTCATCACCTCGCTGACACCGGCGCGCGGGCGGCGCTTGTCGATGATGGCGAGGTCGGCGTTCAGCCGCGCGGCCAGGGCGCGGGCCCTGACCACGCCGCCGACATCGGGCGAGACGATCATGATCTCGCGGCCCTGGTAGCGTTCCTGGATGTCGCGCGCGAACAGGGGCGCGGCGAACAGGTTGTCCACCGGGATGTCGAAGAAGCCCTGGATCTGCGCCGCGTGCAGGTCCATCGTCAGCACGCGGTTGGCGCCGGCCGCGGTGATCAGGTTCGCCACCAGCTTGGCGCTGATCGGCGTGCGGGGGCCGGATTTGCGGTCCTGCCTTGCGTAGCCGAAATAGGGGATGACGGCCGTGATGCGCCGCGCGGAGCCGCGCCGCAGCGCGTCCAGCGTGATCAGCAGCTCCATCAGGTTGTCGTTCGCCGGGTAGGAGGTGGACTGCACCACGAACACGTCCTCGCCGCGGACGTTCTCGTGGATCTCGACGAACACCTCCATGTCGGCGAAGCGGCGGACCGAGGCGTTGGTCAGCGGCATGTTCAGCGCCGCCGCCACGGCCTCGGCCAGCGCGCGGTTGCTGTTGCAGGCGACGATCTTCATGCCGGGGGGGCCTCGCGGCGGGGAGGGAAGGCGCCGGGTGGGTAGCAACCGGGGGCGGCCCTGTCCATCATGCATGGCACGCAACGGTCATGCGCGGACCGCCACGCACCCCTGCAACTTGCCGCCGTCAAGACGCCGCGCGACGATGCAGGCATGGCCACGCGCCCCTACCACCACGGAGACCTGCGCCGCGCGCTGCTCGACGCCGCCGCCGCGATGATCGAGGAGCGCGGGCCGGACGCGTTCTCCTTGCGCGACTGCGCGCGACGCATCGGCGTCTCCAACGCCGCGCCGGCGCATCACTTCGGCTCGGCGTCGCGGCTGCTGGCGGTGCTGGCGGCCGAGGGCTTCGCCCGGCTGGCGGAGGCGATGCGCGACGCGCGCGACGCGGCCGGCGCAGACCCCGCCGCGCGGCTGTCGGCAACGGGGGTGGCGTATGTCGAGCGCGCGCTCGTCGCCCCCGGCCTGTTCCGGCTGATGTTCCACTCCGACCGCGCCGACCAGGCCGACCCGGCGCTGGTCGCGGCCGGAGAGGACGCCTATGGCGTGCTGGTCGGCGTGCTGGACGAGGGCGGCATCGCCGACCCTTCCGCCATCGCCGCCGCCTGGTCGCTCGTGCACGGCTTCGCCGCGCTGCTGATCGAGGGCCGCCTCGCCGCCGACCCGCGCCTCGGCGGCGCCGGGGCGTGGCGCGAGCGGCTGGACCCGGCGCTCGCGCTGCTCGTCCGCGGGCTATGGCCGCGGCGCTGAGCCGGGCAGCGGCGCGTCGGCGTTGTCCAGCACCTGGCGCACGCCGGCCGCCGCCTCCTCGGCGACGACGACCGCGACATCCCCCCACAGCCCGGACAGGCTGCGCGCCGGCACCTCGTTCAGCTGCACGATGCGGCCGAGTTCCCGCCCGTCCGAGCGGGTGACGATCCAGACGATCTCGACGCGCTCGGTCCGCGGCCCGGCGCGCGCCACGGTGACGTCGCCCGACAGGCCGAAGCCCGCGCCCTCCGCACGCTCCTGCAGCACATAGCCGGCGCCCGCGAGGCTCGCGCGCATCCGCTGCGTCAGCGCCGCGTTGCCGTCGCCGGGCGCGCCGGTCACGGCCGCCATGCGGATCACCGGCGCGCCCGGGGCGGGGCGGAAGGCGGCGACCCGGCGGGCGCGTTCGGCGCCGGCCAGCAACTGGCCGACGGCGGCGGCGTCGCGCGCGGCGACCTCGCGCAGCAGCGGCTCGTCCCCGCCGCTCCAGGCGGCGACGGGGACCGCGGCGCCCCGCGTCTCGCCAAGCGGCGCGCCGTCGGCGTCGGTCAGGGCGTAGACGGGCACGACGCTTCGGCCGTCCTGGGCGGCCGAGAGGGTGAGGCGCCAGTCGAGCGGCTGCGGGGCCTCGGCGGTGACGGGCCAATCGGCGGCGGAGAGCGCCTCGGCCAGCGCCCCGGCGAAGGCCGTCCCGGCCGCCGCCGGCAGCAGCAGCCCCGTATCCGCGGGCGGGATCGCCACCCGGTAGGCCGGGGGCGTGGCGAGCCTGAGCGCGTTGGCGCCCGGGTTGCCGCGATAGGGCTGCGGCAGGTCGCCGCAGGCGGCGAGCGCCAGCAGCGCCAGGGCGAGGGCGGCGCGCATCAGCCCATCACGCAGGTGGCGAGCATGGCCAGCAGCATCAGCAGCAGGAACAGGAGCAGGTAGGGCATGGCTCATCCCGGGAGCGCGATGGCGGAGAGCTGGTGGCCGATCGGCCCGCCGCCAGAGAGGGTGCGACGCCGGTGGCTGAAGAAGCGGGACTCGTCGGAGAGGGTGCAGGCGGCGGCGGCCGACACCGCGCCGAGTCCCGCCGCCGCCAGCCGCACCGCGCAGTAGCCGGAGAGGTCGAACTGGAAGCGGCCCTCGCGCCGGCCCTCGGCGAAGAAGCGGGCGTCGGCGGCGTCGCGCGCCAGCACGGCGTCGCGCAGATCGGGGCCAACCTCGTAGGCGTCCTGGCCGATGCAGGGGCCGATCGCGGCGCGGATCGCGGCTCGGCGGGCGCCGAGCGCCTCCATCGCGGCGACCGTCGCTTCCAGCACGCCGGCCAGCGCGCCGCGCCAACCGGCATGGGCGGCGCCGGCGACGCCTGCCTCGGCGTCCAGGAACAGCACCGGCGCGCAGTCGGCGGTCACGATGCCGAGCAGCAGGCCGGGGCGGTCGGTCACCAGCGCATCGGCCGCGGGGCGGACGTCGGGCGGAATCGGCGCCTCAACCGTTACGACAGCGGTGCCATGCACCTGGAACAGGCCGGACAGCGCGGCGGGGGCGTGCCCGAGGGCGCGGGCGGCGCGGGCGCGGTTCTCGGCCACCGCCTCGGGGTCGTCCTGGCCGGACAGCGAGCAGTTCAGCGCCGCGAAGGCCCCGCGCGAGACGCCGCCGCGGCGGGTGAAGAACCCGTGCGGGGCGGGGTCGAGCAGCGGGTCGGTGAGGAACTCGGGCGGCATCGCGCCGTGATACGCGGAAACGCCCCGCGGCGTCAGGGGTCGCGGGCGGTCAGGCGAAGGCGAGGCGGCGGGCGAGGCGCGGGGCGGCGAGCGCGTCGCGCGTCACGGCGTCGAGGCCGAGCGCGGCGGCCGGGACCTCCGGCAGGTCGAGCCCGCCGCCGCCGAGCAGGCGGATGCGCCGGTTGCGCGAGGCGCGGCGCAGCCGCTCGGCAGTGCGGCGGGCGAGGTCGAGATCCGTCTCGGCATCGAGGCTGAGCCACACCGCGTCATAAGGATCGTCGTGCAGGCTGTCGCACCCCTCCTCGGCGCCGCCGCAGTAGCAGTCATGCACCGCCCAGCCGTCGCGCGCCAGGAAGCGGGCGGCGACGGCGTGCTCGAGAGAGGGGCTGAGCAGATGCGGATCAAGCATCAGCACCGCCCCGGCCTGCGGCGGTGCCGAAGGCGCGTAGGCCGCGCCGTCGTCGAGGGCGATCAGGCACATCCTGAGCCGCCACAGGGCGAGCAGATAGCCGCTCTGATCCAGCGCCTCCGGGTCATGCGCGGCGCGCAGCCGGGCGGCGGCGGGCAGCAGCACCTCGCGGCACAGCGATTCGATCCGCGCGGCGCGCGGGTCGAGCGCGCGCAGCGCCGACACGGCGATGTGCAACGGCAGCGTGTCGAGGCGGGCGGCGAGGGCGGCCGCGGCGCGGCGCCAGGCAAGCGGTTCCGTCGAGGCATCGAGCAGTTGCGCAAGCGACGGCAGGACGGCGGTGGAGAGAAACCCCTCGATCGCCGGCGGGGGGCCGGCCATGCCGCCATCCGGGCTCATGACGCGTGTAGCGCCCGTCTCGCTTCGAGCCGCCTCGTTCTCGGCGGCAGGCCGTCCCGGCGCATCCTGTCCCTCGTCTCTCCGGCGGGTGTCGGTCCCGCCGCGTCCCACCATGCGTTGGCCGGCGCCGGGCACGCCCGGCGATGACATGGGGCAGGGTAGGCCGCCCCGCGACGACTCGGCAACCGCGTTTCCGTGCGCCGCATCATGCGGCCGGCTCGAAGCCCGGCGGCGGCGGCAGGCCGGGCGATGCGAGGGCGAGCGCCTTGAAGAGCCGGCCCATCGCCTCCGGCGCTGTCAGGCGGGCGGCTGCAGCGAGGTGGCGGGCGCCGCGCGGGCCGTCGGCGGCGGCCAGCATGGCCGCCCGCGTCGCCAGGCCGATCCGGCGCAGGAACACGCCTTGCGGCAGCGGCCCGAAGGCCGCGGCGCCGCCCGCCCGCGCGGCGGCGGCGAGGGCGGCGAAGTCCGCATGCGCCGTCAGGTCGGCGGGCTCCTGGCAGAAGGGATCGGCGGCGCGGCCGCCCCGCATCGCCTGCAGGCTGTCGCCGAAGCCGCTCTCGGCCGGGCTGTAGTCGAGGAACAGGACGACGCCCCGGGCGCGGGCAAGGCGGGCCGCGAGGGCGGCGACCGCTGCGCGGGCGGGTTCGCAGCATTCGACGATGGCGCCCTCCGGCGCATCGGCCGGGAGCGGCGGCAGCGGCGGTTCGGGCCGGCCATCCACCAGGCCGCCCTGGCCGACGAAGCGTTCCCGCCACGTGCCGCCGCGCCGGACGAACTGGCGGATCGGCAGCGCATCGAGCCATTCATTGCCGATCAGGATCAGCGGCCCGTCGGGGAGCGTGGCGAGGCGCTCGTGGAACAGCGGCCCGGCCTCGGCGAGTCGCGCCGCCTGCACCGCGCGAAGGCGCGGCGAGGTTTCCACCAGATGCAGCCGCAGCGCGGCGCGGAAGCCGGGCGCCACCTCGGCCGCCGCGCGCAGCAGGTCGGCCATCAGCGTGCCGCGGCCGGGCCCGGCCTCGGCGAGCGTCACCGTCGCGGGGCTGCCCATCTGCGTCCACGCGGCGGCCGCCCAGGCGCCGAGGCATTCGCCGAAGGCCTGGGTGATCTCGGGGGCGGTGGTGAAATCGGCGAAGGGGTCGCGCGCCGCGTAGTAGGCGGCGACGCGGCGGGCCATCCAGCGGTCCAGCCGCTCGGGCGGGATCATGCCGGGCGCGGGGGCGTCCGCCGCGCCATCAGCCACAGCCCGGCCGCGATCATCGGCGCCGAGAGCAGCATGCCCATGGTGACGGGGCCGAGCAGGTAGCCGAGATGCGCATCCGGCTCCCGGAACAGCTCGCCGAGGCTGCGCGCGAGGCCGTAGCCGGCCAGGAACGCTCCGGTCAGGAAGCCGCGGCGGGCGCGGAGCGCGGGCACCCGCAGCAGCGCCTGGAGCAGCACGAACAGCAGGACGCCTTCCAGCGCAGCCTGGTAGAGTTGCGACGGGTGGCGCGGGACGTCGCCGCCAGAGGGGAACACCATCGCCCAGGGCAGTTCGGCCGGGCGGCCCCAGAGCTCGCCGTTGATGAAGTTGGCGAGGCGGCCGAAGAACAGCCCGACCGGCACGGCGGGCGCCACGCGGTCCCCGAAGGCGAGCGGGTCGAGCCTCTGGCTGCGGCAGAACCACAGTGCCGCGACGATGACGCCGAGCATGCCGCCGTGGAACGCCATGCCGCCCTGCCAGACGAACAGGATCTCGTGCGGGGCGGCGAGATAGTAGCCCGGGCGGTAGAACAGCACATAGCCGAGCCGCCCGCCGAGGATGACGCCGAGCGTCGCCCAGGTGACGAAATCATCCACCTGCGCCCGCGTCGCGGCCGGCGGGGCCATTGCGGCGTGTGCCCGCACCAGCTGCCAGGCCAGCACGATGCCGGCGATGTAGGCGAGCGCGTACCAGCGGATGGCGATCGGGCCGATCTCGATCGCGACCGGGTCGATGACGGGGAAGGCGAGCACGGGAAGCATGGCGCGCGGGCTGTCTCCGGCCCCTGGCCCGATCGGCCGGGCGGGCTATGTTGCGTGGCGTGTGGCACCGCCCGCGCGGGCGGGCAAGGCGGGAGCGGGTGACGATGCGCGGAACGGACGGCGTGAAGCGCCTGGCGGATGACCTGGCCGGGGTGGCGGGCGGTGCGCTGTCCATCGCTGCCGGGCTGCGCGAGGAGGCGCGAGCGATCCGCGACGCTGGGCGGGAGGCGATGCGCCGCCGCCTCGGGGTGGCCGAGCGGGAGGAGGTGGAGGCGGCGCTCGAGCTGGCGCGGGCGGCGCTGGAACGGGCCGAGGCGGCCGAGGCGCGGGCGCATGCCGCCGAGGCCGCCCTGGCGGCGCTGGCCGAGCGGGTGGCGCGGCTGGAACAGGCGGAGCCGGCGGAAGGCTGACAGTTCCGAGTCTGTCCCAACAGGCACTTGCGGCCGACTCCTGCGGGCGGATATCAATCCCTGGAGGGTCGGGGGGCCGATTCGCCGCAAGATGCGGTGGGGGCGCTCCGCCGGGGAATGGGGGATCCGTGATGCCTTCGCTCGTCAGCCTCGAACGTGACCGCGCTGCCAACCCCCTCGACATCCTGGAGCAGATCCTGGGCGGCAACGACTGGGCCTTCGAGCGCCGCTCGGACGGCGAGATGGCGGCCGAGGCGCCGGGCAAATGGTGCGACTACGCGATGTTCTTCTCCTGGAGCGAGGAGATCAGCGCCATGCACTTCACCTGCGCCTTCGACATGAAGGTGCCGGCGAACCGGCGCGAGAAGCTGTTCGAGCTGCTGGCGCTGGCGAACGAGAAGCTGTGGATCGGCCATTTCGGCATCGAGAGCGAGGACGGGGTGCCGGTGTTCCGCCATTCCGTGCTGCTGCGCGGTGCGCCGAGCGCGTCGGCCGAAAGCCTGGAAGACATGGTGGACATCGCGCTGACCGAGTGCGAGCGCTTCTTCCCCGCCTTCCAGCTGGTGCTGTGGGGCGGCAAGCCGCCGGCCGAGGCGCTGGCGGCGGCGATGCTCGACTGCGTCGGCGAGGCCTGAGCGCCCCTTGCCGCGCGGGCCGTCCGGCCCGATGGTCCGCGGCCATGAACGAACCGCTTCCCCCCCTGCTCCTCGTCGGCTGCGGCAAGATGGGCGGCGCCATGGTCGCCGGCTGGCGCGAACAGGGCGCGGGCCAGATCGTCGCGGTCGAGCCCAACGCCGAGGCCGCGGCGCGCACGCCAGGCATCCTCGCCGTGCCGGACGCGGCGGCGATCCCGGCCGGGTTCCGGCCGGCGGCGGTCATCCTCGCCATCAAGCCGCAGGAGGCGGAGGCGGCGCTGCCGGCCTACGCCCGCTTCGCCGCCGGGGGCGCGCTGGTGGTCTCCATCATGGCCGGCCGTTCCGTCGCGTTCCTGCGCCGGTTCTTGGGCGACGACGCGGCCGTGGTGCGCGCCATGCCGAACACGCCGGCGGCGGTGCGCCAGGGCTTCACCGCCGCCTACGCCGCACCGGGCGTGGACGAGGCGGCCCGCGCGCTGGCCGACCGGCTGCTGGCCGCGATCGGCGAGGCCGCCTGGGTGCCGGAGGAGGGGATGCTGGACGCCGTGACGGCCGTCTCCGGCGGCGGCCCGGCCTATGTGTTCCTGCTGGCAGAGATGCTGGAGATGGCGGCGCTCGACCAGGGCCTCCCGCCCGATCTGGCGCGGCGCATGGCTCGGGCGACGGTCGCCGGCTCCGGCGCGCTGCTGGCCGCGAGCGCGGAGGACGCCGCCGCGCTTCGCCGCGCGGTGACGAGCCCGAAGGGCACCACCGAACGCGCGCTGGCCGTGCTGATGGCCGAGGATGCCTGGCCGGCACTGATGCGGCGGGCGATCGCGGCGGCGACGGCGCGCTCGCGCGAACTCGCGGGCTGAGGCGCCGCGCATGGCCGCCCTGACGGCGGCGGGGCCAGACGCGGCGGCGCGGCGCTGCTAGGCTTCGCCGCGATGCGTTGGAAGCGACTGTTCTGGTTCTTGCCCCTGCTCGCCGCGCTCGGCGGGCTGCTCGCCTGGCGCGCCTTGCCCCCTGCCGTGACCGTCGCGGCCGCGACGCTCGGCCCGGCGGTCGAGGCGATCTACGCGACCGGGAGTGTCGAGCCCGTCCACCTCGCCCGCGTCGGCCCCGGGGTGCGCGCGCGCCTCGTCGCCGTGCTGGTCGAGGAAGGCGACCGCGTCACCCTGGGCCAGCCGCTGGCGCGGCTCGATGACCGCGAGGCGCGGGCGCGGCTCGAGGAGGCCGAGGCGCGCGCGGGCTTCGCCGAGGAGGAGGCGGCGCGGCTGCGCACCCTGGTCGCCCGCGACATCGCCGCCCGCGCCACCGCCGACCGCGCGGAGAGCGAGGCGCGCGCCGCTCGCGCCGTCGCCGTGGCGGCGCAGCGGCGCCTCGACGACTACGTGGTGCGCGCGCCGGCCGATGGCGTGGTGCTCCGCCGCGACGCCGAGGTCGGCGAGATCGTGGACATCCCCAACACCCTGTTCTGGATCGGCGAGCCGCGGCCGCTGCGCGCCACCGTCGAGGTGGACGAGGAGGACATCGCGCGCGTGCGGCCCGGCCAGCGGGCGCTGCTGCGCGCCGACGCCTTCGCGGGGCGTGCGCTCCCCGCCATGGTCTCGCACATCACCCCGCGCGGCGACGCGACGCGCAAGTCCTTCCGCGTGCGCCTCGCGCTGCCCGACGACACGCCGCTGCTGATCGGCATGACGGTTGAGGCGAACATCGTGCTGCGCGAGACGCAGGACGCCGTGCTGGTGCCGGCGGCGGCGCTGCGGAACGGCGCGGTGTTCGTGGTGGAGCGCGAGACGGCGCGGCGGCGCGAGGTGACGGTCGGCGTGCAGGCGCCGGACCGGGTGGAGATCCGCCGCGGGGTGGCGGCGGGGGAGATGGTGATCCTCGACCCGCCCGCCACGCTTGCGGACGGCGACGCGGTGCGCCTCAGGCGATGAGCCTCGTCTTCGACCTGGCGCGCGGGATGCTGCGGCGGCGCCGGCGGCAGACCTTCGTCTCCGTGCTCGGCGTCGCGCTCGGTGTCGCCTTCTTCATCGCGATCGCCGCGCTGATGCGGGGGTTCCAGCTGTATTTCGTGAGCCAGGTGATCGACGTCGCGGCCCACATCACGATCAAGGACGAGCCGCGCAACCCCTCGCCGCAGCCCGTCGCGATGGAATACGCGGACGGCGCCGTCGCGGTGCGCGGCATCCGCCCGCGCGAGGCGGTGCGCGGCATCCGCGCCGCCGGCGAGAAGCTGGCCATCCTGGAAGCGATGCCGGGCGTCGCGGCGGCGCCCATCCTGACGGGGCAGCTGCTGCTGCGCTACGGCGGGCGGGACGTCGCGGCCTCCGTCACCGGCATGGAACCGGCGCGCTACGCGCGGGTGTCGAACCTCGAGAAGGACATGCGCGAGGGGAGCCTGTCCGACCTGCTGCGGACGGCGAACGGCATCGTCATCGGTTCGGGTCTCGCGCAGCGGCTCGGCGCCGGGCAGGGGGATTCGGTGGTGGCGGTCAGCCCGCGCGGCGTGACGCTGACGATGCGGATCGTCGGCATCTTCCACACCGGCATCGCTACCTTCGACCAGGGCCAGGCCTATACGCTGCTGACGACGATGCAGATCGCGCAGGATCGGCCGAATGTGGTGAACCAGATCGTCATCCGCCTGGCCGACGTGACGCAGGCGGAGCCGCTGGCGCGCGTGATCGAGGCGCGCTTTGGCGACCGCACCGAGAGCTGGGAGGAGCAGGCGGCCAACATCCTCACGGTGTTCGTGATCCAGAACGCCATCATGTACAGCGTGACCGGCGCGATCCTGCTGGTGGCCGCCTTCGGCATCTACAACATCATCTCGACCATGGTGTTCGAGAAGGTGCGCGACATCGCCATCCTGAAGTCGCTCGGCTTCACCGAGCGCGACATCCAGCTGCTGTTCCTGGTGCAGGGGCTGTTCGCCGGGGCGATGGGCGCGGTGATCGGCTTCGGGCTCGGCGCGCTGATGATCGAGGGGCTGGCGCAGGTGCGCTTCGGCATCGCCACACCTGGCGGGCAGGACGGCTTCATTCTGGACCGCGACTGGCGGCTCTACGCGATCGCCGGCGTGTTCGCGGTGGGGGCGGCGGGGCTGGCCGCGATCATCCCGGCGCGGCGCGCGTCGCGGCTCGATCCGGTGCAGATCGTGCGCGGCGCTGGATGAGCGCGCTGCTGGCCGCCGAGGGTGTCGGGCGCCGGCTGGCGGCCGAGAACGTGACGCTGGTGACGGATGTGTCGCTCTCCTTCGCGGCGGGCGAGTTCGTGGCGATCACCGGACCATCGGGGTCGGGGAAGTCGTCGCTGCTCTATCTGCTCGGGCTGCTCGACCGGCCGACGGAGGGGCGCGTGCTGCTCGAGGGGCGGGACACGGCGAAGCTCACCGCGCCGGAGCTGGCGGCGCTGCGCCTCGCGCGGCTCGGCTTCGTGTTCCAGTTCCACTTCCTGCTGCCGGAGTTCACCGCGCTCGACAACGTGCTGATCCCGATCCGGCGTCGCGGCGCGCTGGAAGGGCGCGCGGCGCGCCAGCGGGCGATGGCGCTGCTCGACTCGCTCGGGCTTGCGGACGCGGCTGCGAAGCTGCCGGAGCAGCTCTCCGGCGGGATGCGGCAGCGCGTCGCGGTGGCGCGCGCGCTGGCGAACGACCCGGCGCTGATCCTGGCCGACGAGCCGACCGGCAACCTCGACACGAGGAACGCGGCCCAGGTGTTCGACATCTTCGCGCGCCTGGTGGCGGACCAGAGCCGCACGGTGATCGTCGTGACCCATGACGCGGAACTGGCCGCGCGCGCCGGGCGGCGCGTGCATCTGGTGGACGGGCGGGTGGTGAGCGACGAGGCTCAGGGCTGAGCGGCAGGCAACCGCAGCGAGAGGGCGCCGATGGCGAGCCGCGCGCCCCCTGTCTCCGGCTCCAGCAGCAGCGCCAGCGTCGCGCCGCGTTCGGCCGACAGGGCGGCCTCGCGCGCAGCGCCGAGCAGGGCGAGATCGAAGCCCGGGCGGTCCAGGCGGACGCGCGGCATGTCGGGCGCGGCGTCCAGCCGCCACGCCACGCGGCGGTTGCCGACCGCGTCGAGCAGCGGCAGCAGCCGCGCGAGCAGCGCCGCGGCGTCGTGCTCCTCCGCGCGCGGCTCGGCGGGGATCGCGAGATAGGCGGCGAGCAGCGCCGACAGCCCATCCGCCGCGCCGCGTGCGCGGGCCAGTCGCGCCGCCTCCGGCGTGCCCTCCGCCGCGCGTGCGGCGAGAAGGTCGAGCGTGCCGGAGAGCGCCATCAGCAGGTTCGCCGCGGCGTGGCGCGTCTCGCGGCGCAGGTCCTCGGGCGTCATGCCGGCTCCTCGGCGGCCTCGCGCGCCAGCGCGATCAGGGTGCGGCGCAGCCAAGCGTGGCCGGCATCGGCCTCGCAGCGGCGATGGAACACGAGCGAGAGGCGCGTGTGGCGGATCGGCACCGGGCAGGGGCGCAGCACGAGGCCATGCGCCTCGGCCAGCAGCCGCGCGAGCCGCCCCGACAGCGTCATCACCATGTCCGTCCGCATCAGGATGCCCGGCACCGCCGAGAGATGCGCGACGACGGCGCCGACGCGGCGGGGGTGGCCGGCCTCGCGCAGCGGCTCGTCCAGCGCGCCGTCGCGCGAGCCGTTCGCGGAATGAAGCAGATGCGGGAAGGCGGTGAAGCGTGCGAGCGTGAGCTCGCCCTCCGCCAGCGGATGACCGGGGCGCAGCAGCACCAGGAACGCCTCGGGCAGGAGGCGCAGGCGGATGTAGAGGGCGGATGGTTCGGGCAGCACGGCGATCGCGAGTTCGATCGCGTCCTCCTCCAGCAGCGCCTCGGCGTTGGTGCGGTCGGCGTGGCGGATGGCGACGACGACGCCCGGCGCCTCGCGCGACAGGCGCTCGAGCAGCGGCGGCGCCAGCACGGCTTCGGCGTATTCGGAGAGGCCGAGGCGGAAGATTCGGGTGCTGGTCGCCGGATCGAAGGGCGCGTGGGCAGCGAGCGTGTCGCGCAGCCGGTCCAGCACCTCGGCCACCGGACGCGTCAGGGCGGCGGCGAGCGCGGTCGGCTCCACGCCGCCGGGGCGGCGGAGGAACAGCTCGTCGTTCAGCGCGGCGCGGAGGCGGGCGAGCGCGTTCGACACCGCCGGCTGCGACAGGCCGAGACGGGCGGCGGCGCGGGTGACGTGGCGTTCGCGCGCCACGGCGTCGAACACGCGGAGCAGGTTGAGGTCGAGCTGCGAGAGGTCGGCCATGGAGGCTGCGGATGATGACGGCTGCGGCCCTCCGGCGGAAGGGCGCGCCGGTCATGCGGCGGCGAGTTCCTCCGGCGTTGCGCACAGCCGCCGCTCCCGCAGCCAGGCCGAGACGCGGGGCGAGGATGTCGCGACGCAGAAGGGGATGCACAGCACCATCGAGAGCGTCCAGGGCAGCATCAGCAGCCCGGCGACGGAGGAGGCGCTGAACGCAAGCGCGGCGATCAGCAGCCCGACCAGCGTGTGCAGCCACAACAGCCGCGCCGCGTCGCCCCAGGACACGCCGCGGTCGGCGCGGTTCTGCGGCGCCCAGCCGGCCTTTACGCCGAAGGCGAGCAGCACGAGGAACATCGCCTGGTTCAGCACCCGCACCGGCTCGAACAGCTGGGTGAACAGCAGTTCCAGCCCGGCGCCCTTGGCGAAGTGCGTCCGCCCGCCGTAGCGCGCGGCAAGATCGCGCTTCAGCAGCACCTCCGCATAGCCCGGCAGCTTCGATCCGACATAGGCCGCCTGCGCCAGCAGCAGCAGCAGCACGGTCAGCCCGATCGGCGTGCCGTCGGCGCCGCCCGTCAGCACGTTCAGCAGCGCCGCCACCAGCACCAGCAGCCACAGCGGCGCGCCGAAGAACAGAAGAATCGCCTGCAGCAGCTGCCAGCGGCCCATCGCCGTCATCCGCGGCAGGCGCAGCAGCGCGAAATACTGCATGTTGCCGGCGGCCCAGCGCTGGTCGCGGCGGATGAACTCGGGCATCGCCGGCGGGTTGCCTTCCATGCTGCCGTCCTCCTCCGGAAGGCAGCGCACCTTCCAGCCGGCGGCGTGCAGGCGCACCGCCTCCACTTGGTCGTGGGAGAGGATCATGCTGCCGTCGGGCAGGCGCTCGAGCTTGCCGTGCTCGCGGAAGGGCGCGATGCGGATGATGGCGTTGTGGCCCCAATAGGGGCCCTCGTCGCATTGCCACCACGCCTGGCCGGTGGCCCAGGTCCGCATGGCCGCGCGCATGCCGAACTGGAACAGCCGCGGGAAGGCGGCCGAGGCCGGACGCCCGACGATCAGCTGCTGGAGGATGGCAAGCTTCGGGTCCGCCTCCATCGCGGTGACGAGGCGCAGCACGGCCTCTGCCGTCATCTCCGAATCGGCGTCGAGGCAGAGGAAGAACTCGGCGTCGCCCGCGTGGTTGTCGAGGAACTCCATCACGTTGCCGGCCTTGAAGCCGGTGTTGTCGGTGCGGCGGCGCCAGCGCACCGGGATTGGGCGGCCGGCGCGGGCGGCGGCAAAGGCGGCGAGCGCCGCCTCCTCGGCCGCAGCATGGGCCGGATCCTGCGTGTCGGAGAGGAACCACAGCACGAAGCGGTCGCCCGCACCGGCCGCTTCCAGACCGTCGAGCAGGCGCTCGAGCGGCGGGATCACGGCCGCCATGTCCTCGTTGCGGATGCACACCGCGATGGCGGTGAGGTCCTTGGGCGGCGGCGGCGCGGCGATTTCCAGCTGTGGGGTGACGTAGGCGGCGGGCCGCTGCGCCAGCAGCAGGATGAGCAGCCCGACGATACCGTTGCCGGCCGAGATCGCCAGCCACGGCAGGTTCCCGGCGATGCCGAGGAGGATCAGCGCCTCCCACACCGTCCAGCCGCCGCCGGACAGCACGTTCCAGGACAGCGACAGCAGCCCGAGCGCGATGAGAAGGCAGAGGAGGGCGAACAGGATCCGGCGGAGGGCAACGGCTTCGCGGCGCATGGCGTGGGGTTTTCCGCCGCCTCCGTGGCGGGATCGTGTCAGGCTGCGGAAACGCCCATGGCGCGGCGGGCGAAGAAGCGCTTCAGCCCAGGCATCCGGTCCACCGCCGCGATGCCGAGGCGGCGCGCCAGGCGCACCGGCCCGATGTCGTTGCCGAACAGCGCCTCGAGGCCGTGCGTGGCGCCCAGCATCAGCAGGCCGTCGGGCCGGCGGCTCTGCTGGTAGCGGCGCAGCACCTCGGCCGCGCCGGGGTCGGTTGCGCCGATCACCGCTTCGGCCAGGGCGGCGGCGTCGCGGAAGCCGAGGTTCAGCCCCTGGCCGGCGATCGGGTGGATGCCGTGGGCGGCATCCCCCACCAGCGCGAGGCGCGTGTCCATGTAGCGCGCCACATGCAGGGCCGAGAGCGGGTAGGACCAGCGCCGCCCGACCGGCGTCACGCGGCCGAGATGCCCGCCCATGCGCCGGGCGATCTCGCGGCCATAGGACTCGTCCGGCAGGCGCAGCGCGGCCTCGGCGATGGCGCGCCTCTCCGACCAGACGATCGCGGAGAGGTGCGGGTGCTCCGGCGTGCCGCGCATCGGCAGCTGCGCGAAGGGGCCGTTCGGCAGGAAGAGTTCCAGCGCACGGTCGTGGTGGGGATGTTCATGCGCCACGGCGCCGACGATGCCGATCTGCCCGTAGTCGTGATGCAGTTCGGCGATGCCGGCGGCGCGGCGGGAGGGGGAGGCGCGGCCCTCGGCGCCGACCAGAAGCCGCGCCGTGATGGTGGCGCCGCTGTCGAGGGTGACGCGCACGCCGCCCTCGTCGCGCTCGGCCGTCGCCCGCGCGGGGGCGAACACCGACAGATTCGGCAGATGCGGCAGCCGGGCGTTCAGCGCGACGCGCAGCGCGCGGGCCTCCAGCATCCAGCCGAAGGCCTCGACGCCGGCATCCTCGGCCGAGAAATCGAGCTTGAAGCGGGAGGCCGGCTCGCCCGGCCGCCCGTCTGCGACGCGGATCGCGCGGATCGGGTGCGGGTCGGTCGGCAGCCGGTCCCACACGCCGGCGGCTTCCAGCAGCGCCCGGCTGCCGGCGGCGATGGCGTAGGCGCGGCCGTCGAACTCCGGCAGCTCCATCGGCGGCAGGGGCGCGGCGTCCACGATGGCGGTCGCGACTCCCGCGCCGGCGAGCCTGGCGGCCAGCGTCGCGCCGACCGGTCCGGCGCCAAGGATGCAGACGGAGACATCGAGGCTCTGGGTCATGAGTGTCCTTGTGCCCGAAGCCGCGGCGTCGCGGGAGGGGCGTGCTGCCCAAATGTTGTGCAGGGGCTGCGCTGCAAGGGGGGCGGGGGCGCGGAACGCCGCGCCGCGCCTCGCCGCGCCCCGTCTGGCACGCGCTTCGCTTTTCGCCGGGCACGGCCGAAGGGGGGCCGCGGGATGAAACTCGTGATGGCGATCATCAAGCCGTTCAAGCTGGACGAGGTGCGCGAGGCGCTGACGCCGCTCGGCGTGCAGGGGCTGACGGTGACCGAGGTGAAGGGGTTCGGCCGCCAGAAGGGCCAGACCGAGATCTACCGCGGCGCCGAGTACCACGTCTCGTTCCTGCCCAAGCTGAAGATCGAGGTCGTCGTGGCCGACGAACTCGCCGACCAGGTGGTGGAAGCGATCGCCAACACCGCCCGCACCGGCAAGATCGGCGACGGCAAGGTGTTCGTGGTGGATGTGGAGCGCGCGCTCCGCATCCGCACGGGCGAGACCGACGCGGCCGCGATCTGACCCGCCCCATGACCAGAACCCAGAACAGGATGGAACCGAACACCATGCGAACCCTGCTGCGTGGCCTCGCGGCCGCGGGCGTGCTGCTGCTCGCCCTGCCCGCGATGGCCCAGGACGCCGCCCCGGCCGCCGAGGCCGCGGCGCCCGCCATCAACACCGGCGACATGGCGTGGATGATGACGTCCACCGCCCTCGTGCTGATGATGACGATCCCGGGGGTCGCGCTGTTCTATGCGGGCATGGTCCGCAAGAAGAACGTGCTGGCGACGATGATGCAGTCCTTCGCAGCCTGCTGCCTGATGACGATCGTCTGGGTGGTGGCGGGCTACAGCCTCGCCTTCTCCGGCGACAACCCCTGGATCGGCGACTTCGGCAAGGTGCTGCTGCAGCACATGCTGGAGAACTGGGACAAGCCGATCGAGGACGGCACCATCACCGAGAGCGTCTTCATGACGTTCCAGATGACCTTCGCCATCATCGCCGCGGCGCTGATCACCGGCGCGGTGGCGGACCGGATGAAGTTCTCCTCGCTGCTGGTGTTCCTGACGATCTGGTCGCTCGCGGTGTACAGCCCGATCGCGCACTGGGTGTGGGGCGGCGGCTTCATGAAGGAATGGGGCGTGCTCGACTTCGCGGGCGGCACCGTCGTGCACATCAACGCGGGCGTGGCTGGCCTCGTCGCGTGCCTCGTGCTCGGGCCGCGCAAGGGCTACGGCAGCGACAATATGGCGCCCTACAACCTCGGGCTGGCCGTGATCGGCGCGTCGCTGCTGTGGGTGGGCTGGTTCGGCTTCAACGGCGGATCGGCCGCGGCGGCGAACGCGAATGCCGGCATGGCGATCGCGGTGACGCAGATCGCCACCGCGGCGGCGGCGCTGACCTGGATGTTCGTCGAGTGGATGGTGAAGGGCAAGGCGTCGGTCCTCGGCATCATCTCCGGCGCGGTCGCGGGCCTCGTCGCCATCACCCCGGCGGCCGGCTATGTCGGGCCGACGGGGGCGCTCGCCATCGGCTTCGCGGGCGGCCTGATCTCCTGGTGGGCGTCCACGGAACTGAAGAAGGCGCTGAAGTACGACGACAGCCTCGACGTGTTCGGCGTGCATGGCGTCGCCGGCTTCGTCGGCGCGGTGCTGACCGGCTGGTTCGCCCTCGAGGCGATCGGCGAGACCGCCGGCAGCCTCGAACAGCTGTGGATCCAGTTCAAGGGCGCGGCGGTCGCGGCGGCGCATTGCGCCGTCGTCACCTTCGTCATCCTCAAGGTCGTGGACGTCATCATGGGCCTCCGCGTCACCGAGGAGGAGGAGGTCGAGGGCCTCGACGTCTCGCTGCACGGCGAGCGCATCAGCTGAGCCTTCCGCCTGTGGGCGGAGCGAGGGGGCGCCGGGAGCAATCCCGGCCCCCTTTTCATCTGCAGGGCCAGCCGATCGCGGCGAGCGCGGCGTCGAGCGCCGCCGTCGGCAGGCCGAACTCCTCCGTGCCGGTGCGGCAGCGCGCGACATACCCGGCCGAGGGCGGCGGCGGGCGATGCGCGATCTCGAGGTAGATCCACGCCTCGCCGCCGCCCGGCAGCGCCACGCTGCGGCGGTGGTAGGTGTGCGGGCCTTCGAAGCGGTCGAGCGCCTCGAGATGCGCCTCCGTCACCCGCCACAGCCCGACGGGCAGCAGCGCGCCCGCCTCCGGCACGGCGGAGGCGAAGCGGTTCATCGCCAGCCGGAAGCCGGGCAGCAGCAGCGCGCCGGCGCGGGTGGCGCCGGGGCAGCGCGCCTGCATCTGGGCGGCGAGCAGGTTCGAACCGTAGGCGGCGTAGAGCATGGCGCGTGCTTCGCGCCGCGCGCGGCCCTGCGCAAGCCCTAGGCGGCAAGCCGCCGCGCAAGCTCCGGGATGCGTTCGCGGAACTGGAAGAAGCCGCGGGTGGCGAGCGGCCAGCACGCCTCGTCCCAGTCGCGCCGCAGCCGCAGGAGGCGAAGTCCGCGCGCGGCGAGCGCGGTGGCGACCGGCGGAAGCGCATCGGCCGTCCAGCCCGCGGGGGCTTCCGGCGTGAACACGGTGCGGACGCCTGCGGCCTCGGCCCAGTCGGCCACGGCGGCGGGGTCGAGCCGACACGGCGGCACGCCGAAGCGGGCGGCGGCGCGCGCGAGCCCATCGGCCAGCGCCGTATCGAGATGCGCGGCGACATGCGGGGCGACGAGCAGCGGAGAGCGCGCCTCCGGCAGCACGAAGCCGCCGACGGCGACGATGCGCGCGGCGCCGGTGTCGAGGCTCTCGATGCCGAGATCCTCCTCGTGCAGCAGCAGCGCCGCGTCGCCGGGCGGCGGGGCCTCGCGCGGCGGCAGCCGCTGCGGCGCGGGCAGCGGTTCGGGCGGCAGCGGCGCGGGGTTCTCGTCCAGTTCGCCGGCCGGGTCGAAACGCCCGCCGGTCCAGCGCGCGATGTTCTCGGCCCGCGCGACGTAGTGCTTGCCTACCGTCTGCAGCCCGGCGACCCAGCGCCAGGAGAGGGTGTTCGACGCCGGGTCGCCGTCCAGCAGGTGGCGCAGGAAGAAATCCGCCCCGAGTTCCCAGGGCAGGCGCAGCGTGAAGATCCAGATGGAGGCGAACCACATGCGCGCGTGGTTGTGCAGGTAGCCGGTCTCGGCGAGCTCGCGCGCCCATGCGTCGAAGCAGGAGATGCCGGTCTCGCCGCGGCAGGCCTGGGCGTGCGCCTTCCGCAACCCGCCATTGGTGGCGAGCGCCTGCGCCTGCCGCGCGAGCGCCGCGCGATAGGCCGCCCAGACCGACGGGCGCAGTTCGAGCCAGCCCTTCCAGTAGGCGCGCCAGAACACCTCCTGGATGAACTTCTCCGCCGCCTCTGGGCCATGCGCGGCAAGGGCGGCGGCGACGACCTCGGCCTCGGTGACCAGCCGGTGGCGGATGGCGGGCGACAGGCGCGAGACCGCCTCGTGCCGGCCGGGCCCGTGGTCGGCGTTGCGGTGCTCGGCATAGGCGCGGCCCATGCGCGGGGTGAAGGCGGCGAGGCGTTCGAGCGCGGCGGCGCGCGTGGCGGGGAACTCCGGCATGGCGCGCGATGTGGCGGCGACGCGGCGGCCGCCAAGGCTCAGGCCGCGACGAGGGCCTCCACGATGGCGCGGAAGGCCTCCGGCTGGTCGGAATGGACCCAGTGGCCCGCGCCCTTCACCGACGCGAAGCGCGCGCGCGGGAACAGCGCGCGGATGCGCGGGCGGTCGGCGGGCGTGATGTAGTCCGACCGGTCGCCGGAGACGAACAGCGCCGGGCCGCCGTAGGGCGTGCCGGCATCCGGGAAGGCGAGGATGTCGGGCATGCCTGCGCTGATCTCAGCGAGCCCGACGCGCCAGGAGGGCGGGTTGGTGTCGAAGCGCAGCGAATGCAGCAGGAAGGCGCGGATGCCGGCATCGGGCACGGCGGCGGCCAGCGCCGCATCGGCCGCGGCGCGGGTGAGGCCGGGTGCGAGCGGCAGCGCGCGCATGGCGTCGGCGTAGCACGCGAGCGTGCCGGTGTAGGGGCGCGGCGCGATGTCGGAGACCAGCAGGCGCGAGACGCGCGCGGGTTCGGTCAGCGCCAGCGTCATCGCTACCTTGCCGCCCATCGAGTGGCCGATGACCGCGGCGCTTTCGATGCGCTCGGCATCCAGCGTCTCCCCCACGTCGCGCGCCATGTCGGGGTAGGACATGCCCTCCGCGTGCGGGCTGCCGCCGTGGTTGCGGAGATCGAGCAGCAGCACGCGGGCGCGCGCGGCAAGCGGCCGCGCGATGGCGGCGAAGTTCCGTCCCTGGCCGAACAGCCCGTGCAGGAACACGACCGGCGGGCCCTCGCCGAGCGACGTGAGCGCGAGCCTCATCGCTTCGCTGCCCACCACATGCCGAGCGCGATCAGCACGCCGCCCGCGATCAGGTCCCAGGTGATCGCCTCGCCGAGCCAGATCGCGGCCAGCGTCACGCCGACCACCGGCACCAGCAGGAAGCCCGCCGACGCCACCGCGCCAGGCAGCCGCCGCCCCGCTTCCACCACCGACCAGGTGCCGAGGGGTGCGGCCACCAGCGCGACGAACAGCGCCTGCCACAGCGCGCCCGCGCCGATGCCGCCCGTCGGTTCGCGCCACAGCGCCAGCGCAGAGAGCAGAGCCGCGCCGAGGCCGAAGGAGAAGGGCAGCAGCTCGGCCACCGGCCGCGCCGGCGGGAAGCGGCGCACGATGACGATGGCGATGCTCCAGGACAGCCCGGCGCCGAGCAGCAGCGCATGGCCGAGCACCGCGCCGCCGTCGCTCCAGTCCACCGCCCAGGGGCCGGTCAGCAGCACGACGCCGGCGAGGCCGGCGGCGATGGAGGCAAGCCGCCACGCCGACAAGGTTTCCGCGAACAGCCACACGGACAGCGGGATGAGCCAGATCGCCGTCACGTTGGACAGCACCGCCGTGCGGCCTGCCGGCACGAGCGCGAGCGCCAGATGCGTCAGCGCGAAGAACCCGCCGAGCTGGAACACGGCGAGCGAGAGCACCGTCGGCCAGTCGCGCCGCCCCGGCAGCCGCAGCCGCCCGAGCCACAGCATCAAGAGCCCGACCATGAGCGCGCCGCCGACGCCGCGCGTCACCGCGAACCACAGCGGCGTCGCGTCGGAGAGCGCATCCTTGCTGACCGGCCAGGAGAGGCCGAACAGCAGCACCGCGACCATCAGCAGGCGAAGGTCGCGCTGTGCGTAGCCGGTGGCGGTGCTCACGCGAAGGCGGCCTCCATCTCGGCGCGGATCGCGACCGCGGGGTGCGCGGCGTCGAGCGCGACGTCGCCGCGCGCCAGTACCGCGCCCGCCGCGACGTCGCGCGTCACGCGTATCCCGTGCGCAAGCCCGATCGGCAGCGCGCCGAGCGCGCGCGATCGGGCGGCTGGGATGCACTTGCCCCACACCGTCTCGCCGCCTTCGCCGTCCAGCGTCTCGCCCGCGCGCAGGGCGCGCTTGGCCACCGCCACGGCGTCCGCGGCCCAGGAGTCCGGCACGCCCGTCGGCTCGTGGCGAAGTGCTGCGGATGCGACGGAGACGCCGAGTTCCAGCCCGATGAAGTGGTAGGGCCGCCACAGCGCGGCGTAGCGGCCCGAGGCGTCGGTGGCGACGCCGTATTCGGCGAAGCAGCGCCGCGCATACTCCGTGTCGCCCTCGAACACCGCATAGACGCCCCAGCGCAGGTCGTCCTCGATCGGCGTGCCGTCGCGCCGCAGCGACGACACCACCTCCACCATCCCGGCGCGGGCCAGCACGCCGCCCGCCTCGCGCGGGCGCAGCACGGAGGCGAGGTCGGACGTGCCGGCGGGCGGGAACAGCAGCCCGTCCTCGGGCGCCGAAAGCCCGGTGGCGTTGGCGATCGCCGCCATCTCGATCGCCGACTTCGTGCCGTCGAGGAAGGAGTTGAACATGCGCGGGTTCATGCCGCCTGCGCGCGCCTGCTCCTCCGTCAGCCCATAGAACGGCCACACCGTCGCGGGGGTGGAGGCGTGGTATTCGGGCAGGTATTTCGTGCCCTTGCCCGCGGCGGTGACGGAGAAGCCCGCGGCGCGCAGCGTGTCCACCATCTCGCAGACAAGGGCCGGCTGGTCGCCATAGGCCATGGAATAGACGACGCCCTTGGCCGCCGCTTCCCGCGCCAGCAGGGGGCCCGCCAGCACATCCGCCTCCACGTTCACCATCACCACATGCTTGCCGGCGGCGATGGCGGCGCGGGCGTGGGCGAGGCCGGCGGCCGGGTCGCCCGTCGCCTCGATCAGCACCTCGATGCGCGGGTCGGCGATCAGCGCCGCCGCGTCCTCGGTGATCCAGGTGGTGCGGCGGGCGAGCGCGTCGTCCAGGCTGGCCGCGGCGAAGGCGCCGTCCGGCCAATGCGCGCGGCGGAGCGAGGCGCGCGCGCGGTCGGGTGCCAGGTCCGCGATGCCGGCGACATGCAGCCCCGGCGTGCGCGGCACCTGGTGCAGGAACATGGTGCCGAACTTGCCGGCGCCGATCTGGGCGATGCGGATCGGCGAATCGGCGCGGGCGCGCAGCAGCCGGTGCAGGTTCATGCCGCCACCTTCAGCACGATCTTGCCGACATGGGCGCTGCTTTCCATCAGACGGTGGGCGTCGGCCGCGCGCTCCAGCGGGAACTCGGCGTGCATCACGGGGGCGACGCGGCCGGAGGCGAGCAGCGGCCACACCTTGGCTTCCAGGGCGGCGGCGATCTCGCCCTTCTCGGCGGTGGTGCGCGGGCGCATGGTGCTGCCCGTCACCACCAGGCGCTTCACCATGATCGGGCGGAGGTCGAGCTTCTCCGCCACCTCCCCGCCGAGGAAGGCGATCAGTACGAGCCGCCCGTCCTTCGCCAGCACGCGCAGGTTGCGGGCGAAATACGGCGCGCCCACCATGCACAGCACGATGTCCACGCCTCGCTTGCCGGTGGCCTCCCGCACCGCCTCGACGAAATCCTGCTCGCGGTAGTTGATCGCGGCGTCGGCGCCAAGCCGCAGGCATTCCGCGCATTTCGCTGCGCTGCCGGCGGTGGCGAGCACGGTGCCGCCGAACGCCTTGGCGAGCTGGATCGCGGTGGTGCCGATGCCGGAGGTGCCGCCGTGGATCAGCACGGCCTCGCCCGGCTGGAAGCGGCCATGCCCGAACAGGTTGGCCCAGACGGTGAAGAAGGTCTCGGGCAGGGCGGCGGCGCGGGCGCTGTCGTAGCCCTCGGGCCAGGGCAGGCATTGCGCCTCGGGCGCCGTGACGTATTCGGCATAGGCGCCGCCATTGGTCAGCGCCGTCACCCGGTCGCCGATGCGCCAGCGCGTCACGGCGGCGCCGGCTGCGACCACCTCGCCCGCGGCCTCGAGGCCGATGATCTGCGACGCGTTCGCGGGCGGCGGGTAGCTGCCCTGGCGCTGCGCCACTTCCGGGCGGTTCACGCCCGCGTGCATCACGCGGATCAGCACCTCGTCATCAGCAGGCACGGGCAGCGGGCCGCGCGCGGGCACCAGCACCTCCGGCCCGCCGCCGGCGCCATGGGAGATGTAGGTCATGCTGTCGGGCAGGGTGGGCATGGCGTCGGTCCTCTCCGGGCCACCGTTCGGCCGCGCGGCGGCGATCGTCAAGTTGCCGGGCTTGCGCGGCCGCCCGGCGCGCGCAAGGTTGGCGGCCTGTGAGCCTCGCCCGTCCGTTCCCCTCCGCGTCCCGCCGCGCCGCGCTCGGCCTCGGCGCGATGCTGCTCGGCCTGCCCGCGTTGGCGCAGCAGCGGAACGGGGATCTGCGCCTGGGCGCGCTGTTCCCGTTCTCCGGCCCGCTCGCCATCTACGGAGACGAGGTGTTCCGCGGCCTGTCGCTTGCGGTTGCGGCGGCGAACGAGGCAGGCGGCGTGGCCGGGCGGCGGGTCGCGCTGGTGCGGGCGGACGCGGCGGACGCGACCGCGGCGGTGGCGGAGACGCGCCGTCTGGCCGGCGAGGGCGTCGGGCTGATCTTCGGCACCTTCGCGACCGCGGCGGCGCTGGCTGCCTCGCAAGCCGCGGAGCAGCAGGGGGTGGTGTTCGTCGAGCTCGCCGCCGCCGCCGATCCGCTGACGGCGCGCGGCTTCCGCGGCGTGTTCCGCACCGCGCCGGATGCTGCGGGGCTCGCCGGCCTGGCGGCGGCCTTCGTCACCGGCCCCGTCGCCGCGGCGCTGGGGCGGGAGGCGTCGTCGCTCCGCCTTGCCATGCTGACGGAACGCGGCGCGCGGGGCTTCGCGCTTGCTTCCGCGCTGATGGCCGGCTTCGAAGGCACCGGCATGGCGGCGCCGGAGAACCTGATCTCGGTTCCGGGCGAGGGCCTGGCGCCGCTGATCGCGCGGCTGCGCGCGAGCGGCGCCGATGTTCTGGTGCATGATTCGGACCAGGCCGGGATCGTCCGGCTCGCCGCGGCGATGGAGGCGGAGGGGTTGCGGCTTCCGGTGCGGATCGGGCTCGGCGCCGGCTACAGCCTGTCGGACAGTGCATCCGTCGCCGGCCCTGCGCTCGAGGGCGCCTTCAGCCTGGACGTGCCGCAATACGCGGCGGCCGAGGCCGCGGTGCCGGGCGCCCGGCGGGTCGCCGAAGCCTATCGCACCGCCTTCGGGCAGGAACCACGCTGCGGCCTGTCGCTCGCCGCCTTCTCGGGGGCGGAGATGGCGCTGGCCGCGGTCGTCGCGGCGCGAGGGACGGAGCGGGACGCGCTGCGCGCTGCGTTGCTGGCGCTTGACCGCCCGGTCGGCAGCGCGCCCAACGGTTGGGGGGCTGCGTTCAGCGAAGCGGGGCAGAACCGCCGCGCCTTCGGCCATCTGCACCAGTGGCAGGATGGGCGGCTCGTCACCGTATGGCCCGCGGATGCGGCGACCGCCGCGCCGCGCTTGCCCTGAGTGGCCGGGCGGCGCGAACCTGTCTGCCAGGTTGGGAAGGGGACGGCGCATGACGGATGCCTGGGTGCTGCGCTTCGAGGAGGTGAGGCGCGGCGATGTCGGCAAGGTCGGCGGCAAGAACGCTTCGCTCGGCGAGATGATCGGCGCGCTCGGCGGCGCCGGTGTCCGCGTACCGCCCGGCTTCGCCACCACCGCCTCGGCGTTCCGCGAGGTGGTTCGCGCCAACGGCCTTGGCCCGGCGATCGCGGAGCGGCTGGCTGCGCTGCGCGCGGGCCGCGCCACGCTGGCCGAGACGGGTGCCGCGATCCGCCGCATGCTGCAGGAGGCGGCGATCCCCGCGCCGATCGAGGCGGCGATCCGCGAGGGCTACCGGAAGCTCGGGGCGGCGCGTGGCGAACCCGACCCGGCGGTTGCCGTGCGATCCTCCGCCACTGCCGAGGACCTGCCGACCGCCTCCTTCGCCGGGCAGCAGGAAACCTTCCTGAACGTGCGCGGCGAGCGCGCGCTGCTGGAAGCCTGCCGCGCCTGCTGGGCCTCGCTCTACACCGACCGCGCGATCGCCTACCGCGACATGCAGGGCTTCGCGCATGAGCAGGTGGCGCTGTCCATCGGCGTGCAGCTCATGGTGCGGGCCGATCTCGGCGGCTCCGGCATCATGTTCTCGCTGGATACCGAAAGCGGCTTCCCGGGCGTCGTGCTGATCAGAGCCGCTTGGGGATTGGGCGAGCCGATCGTGCAGGGGGCGGTGAACCCGGATCGCTACCTGGTGTTCAAGGCGCCGCTCTCCGACCCGTCGAAGGTGCCGATCCTCGAGCGCGCGCGCGGCGCGAAGGACCGCAAGATGGTGTATGCCGAAGGCGGCTCCGCACGCACCGCGATGGTGGAGACGAGCCGCCGCGAGCGCGACGCCTTCGTGCTGAGCGACACGGAGGTGCTGGAACTCGCCCGCGCGGCGGTGGCGATCGAGCGCCATTACGGGATGCCCATGGACATGGAATGGGCGCGCGACGGCGTGACGGGCGAGATCTTCATCGTCCAGGCGCGGCCGGAGACGGTGCATTCCGCGCGCAAGGGCGCCGCGCTCCGCACCTGGCGGCTGACCGGCAAGCCGCGCCCGCCGCTGCTGACCGGGGCCGCGGTGGGCGACGCCATCGCCGCCGGGCCGGTGAAGGTGATCCACAGCCCCGACGACATCGCGTCCTTCCCCGACGGCGCGGTGCTGGTGACGGAGGCGACGGACCCGGACTGGGTGCCGATCATGAAGAAGGCCGCGGGCATCGTCACCGACCAGGGCGGCACGACGAGCCACGCGGCGATCGTCAGCCGCGAACTGGGCTCGCCGCGGTGGTCGGCACCGGCGCCGCGACGCGCACGCTGCGCGACGGGCAGCAGGTGACGCTCTCCTGCGCGGAAGGCCCGGAGGGGCGGGTGTATGACGGCGTGCTGCCGTTCAGCGCGACCGACCTCGACCTCTCCACGATCCCGCGCACGAGAACGCGGATGATGCTGAACATCGCAAGCCCGGCGGCGGTGATGCGCTGGTGGCGGCTGCCCGCGGATGGCGTGGGGCTCGCGCGGATGGAGTTCATCGTCTCGGGCGTGGTGAAGGCGCATCCGATGGCGCTGCTGCACCCCGAGCAGGTGGCGGACGCTGCAGCGCGCCGGGAGATCGCGCGGCTTGCGCGCGGCTTCCGCGACGGCGCGCACTACTTCGTGGACACGCTGGCGCGCGGGGTGGCGCGCATCGCCGCCCCCTTCCATCCGAAGCCCGTCATCCTCAGGATGAGCGACTTCAAGAGCAACGAGTATGCGCACCTCATCGGCGGCGAGGCGTTCGAGCCGAACGAGGAGAACCCGATGATCGGCCTGCGCGGCGCGTCGCGCTACACGAGCCCGCGCTACCGCGAAGGCTTCGCGCTGGAATGCGCGGCGGTGAGGATGGCGCGGGAGGAGATCGGCTGCGACAACATCGTGGTCATGATCCCGTTCTGCCGCACGCCCGCCGAGGCCGACCGCGTGCTCTCGGTGATGGCGGAGTACGGGCTGAAGCGCGGCGAGAACGGGCTCGAGGTCTATGTGATGTGCGAGATCCCGTCGAACGTGATCCTCGCCGAGCAATTCGCCGAGCGCTTCGACGGGTTCTCCATCGGCTCGAACGACCTGACGCAGCTGACGCTCGGCGTGGACCGCGACAGCGCGGAACTGCGCGACCTGTTCGACGAGCGCGACGCCGCGGTGAAGTGGCTGATCGCCGAGGTGATCCGCAAGGCGCATGCCGCGGGCCGCAAGGTCGGTATCTGCGGCGAGGCGCCGTCGAACCATCCGGACTTCGCGGCGTTCCTGGTGGAGTGCGGCATCGACTCCATCTCGCTCAACCCCGACGGCTTCGCCGCCGCGGCGGCACGCGTGGCAGAGGCGGAAGCGCGGTGAGCCCGCGCCGCCGCGTCGTCATCCTCGGCGCCGCCGGGCGCGACTTCCACGTGTTCAACACCGTGTTCCGCGACGATCCGCGGAGCGAGGTGGTCGCGTTCACCGCGGCCCAGATCCCGGGGATCGCCGGGCGGCGCTATCCGGCGGCGCTCGCCGGGGCGAACTACCCGGGCGGCATCCCGATCCTGCCCGAGGAATCATTCCCCGCGCTCGCCCCTGACGAGGTAGTGTTCGCCTACAGCGACGTGACGCATGCGGAGGTGATGCACCTGGCCTCGCGGGCGCTGGCGGCGGGCGCTGACTTCCGGCTGTGCGGACCGCGCGCGACGATGCTGGAAAGCCGCCTGCCGGTCGTCGCCGTCTGCGCCGTGCGGACAGGCTGCGGCAAGTCGCTGGTGTCGCGCGAGGTCGCGGCCTTCTTCCGCGCCCGCGGCGCGCGCGTCGCCGTCATCCGCCACCCGATGCCCTATGGCGACCTGGCGTCGCAGGCGGTGCAGCGCTTCGCCTCGCTGCCCGACCTCGACGCCGCCGCCTGCACCCTGGAGGAGCGCGAGGAGTACGAGCCGCACATCGTGGCCGGCGGCGTCGTGTTCTCCGGCGTGGACATGGCGCGCGTACTGGCGGCGGCCGAGGCGGAGGCGGACATCGTCCTCTGGGATGGCGGCAACAACGATTTCCCCTTCCTCCGCCCCGACCTGCTGCTGGTTCTCGCCGATGCGCGCCGCCCAGGCCACGAATCCGGCTACCACCCCGGCGAGGCGACGCTCCGCATGGCGGATGTCGTGCTGGTCGCGAAGGCCGACACCGTGCCAGCCGATGCGCTGGCGCGCCATGTCGCGGCGCTGCGGTCGCTGAACCCCGCGGCGCCGATCCTGCCCTTCGCGTCGTGGCCGCTCGCTGCTGGACGATCCGGCGGCGTTGGCCGGCAAGCGCGTGCTGGCGATCGAGGATGGGCCGTCGCTGACGCATGGCGGGCTGCCGGATGGCGTCGCCGTGGCTGCCGCGAGAGCGGCGGGAGCGGCCGAGATTCTGGACCCCCGGCCCTTCGCCGCGCCCCGCCTTGCCGGGCTGTTCGTCGCCTACCCGCATATCGGCTGCGCCCTGCCGGCGATGGGCTATGCGCCGGAGGACCTGTCCGCGATCGCCGAAACGATTCGGGCGGCGGGCGCGGATGTGGTGCTGTCGGGCACGCCGGCTGATCTTGCGCGCCTGATCGCGTGCCGCACACCGATCCTGCGCGTGCGGACAGGCTTCGCCGATCTCGGCCCGCCGGGCCTGTCCGCGGTGCTCACCAGCTTCGCGCAGAGGATCGGCCGATGATCGCGCCGGCCAGGCTGTCCTTCTGGGGCGGCGTCGGCACCGTCACCGGCTCGCGGTTCCTGCTGCGCGCCGGCGCCTCGCGCATCCTCGTGGAGTGCGGCCTGTTCCAGGGCTTCAAGCAGTTGCGGCTGAAGAACTGGGCGCCCTTTCCGCTGGCGCCATCCTCGATCCAGGCGGTGGTGCTCACACACGCCCATCTCGACCACTCCGGCGCGATTCCGCTGCTGGTGAAGCAGGGCTTCCGCGGCCCGGTGTTCTGCACGCCGCCGACGCGCGACCTGTGCGAAGTGCTGCTCGCCGATTCCGGATCACTGCAGGAGCGCGATGCGGAGTTCGCCAACCGCCACGGCTTCTCGAAGCATAAGCCGGCGCTGCCGCTGTACACGCGCAAGGATGCCGATGCCTGCCTGCACCAGTTCCGCCCGGTGCGGATGGGGGAACCGCAGCGCCTGGCAGGCGGCGCGACGCTGCGCTTCCATCCGGCGGGCCACATCCTCGGTGCGGCGATGGCCGACATCCTGCTGCCCGACGGGCGGCGCATGCTGTTCTCGGGCGATCTCGGCCGGCCGAACGATCCGCTGATGCCGGACCCGGAGCGGATCGAGCACGCCGACTGGCTGCTGGTGGAATCCACCTATGGCGATCGCCGCCATCCGCCGGTTGACCCCGAGGAGGCGCTCGGCGAGGTCATCCGCACGACGGCGGCACGCGGCGGCACCGTCCTCGTCCCCGCCTTCGCCGTCGGGCGCACGCAATCGCTGCTGTGGCATCTCTCGCGCCTCAAGGCCGCGAAGCGGATCCCGGACGTTCCGGTGTTCCTCGACAGCCCGATGGCCCAGGAAGCAAGCGACATCTTCACTGCCAACCCGGACGCGCATCGCCTGACGCAGGGCGAGGCGAAGCGCGCCTTCGCGGTCGCGCGCTACGTCCGCGACGCCGAGGAGTCGAAGTCGCTCGACAACCCGATGCCGAAGGTGATTGTCTCGGCCGCCGGCATGGCGACGGGCGGCCGTGTTCTGCACCACCTGAAGGCGTTCGGCCCCGACCGCCGCAACACCATCCTGCTGACGGGCTTCCAGGCGGGGGGCACGCGCGGCGCGGCGATCCTGGCGGGCGCTGAATCGGTCAAGATCCACGGCGCCTATGTGCCGATCCGCGCCGAGGTGCGGAACCTCGACATGCTCTCCGCCCATGCCGACGCCGACGAGATCATGGCCTGGCTGCGCGGCTTCCGCCGGCCGCCGGCGCGCAGCTTCGTCACCCACGGCGAACCTGCGGCGTCGGACGCGCTGCGCCACCGGATCGAGGAGGAACTCGGCTGGCGTGCGCAAGTGCCGGAGCCGGGCGAGACGGTGAACCTCGACTGACCCAGCGCGGTTGACAGGCGGACGCGCGCGGCGCGACGGTGGGCGGGCGGGAAAGGGACGATGCGGAAAGAACAGCAGTTCCACCTCTGGTACGCGGTGCTGGCGATCCTGGCGCTGTTCGCGTTCCGCGACCTGTTCACGGCGCCGGAGGCGGTGCGGACGATCCCCTACAGCGAGTTCCAGCGCCTCGTCGCGGAAGGCCGCGTGACGGACCTCGTCGTCGGCGAGACGCGCATTGTCGGCACGCTGCGCGACGCGCCGCAGGGCGAGCCGCGCCGCTTCATCACGCAGCGCGTGGACCCTGCTTTCGCGCAGAGCCTCGCGGGCACGGCGGTCGAGTTCGCCGGCGAACCGGAGCCCGGTCTGCTGGTGCGCGCGATCGGCTGGGTGCTTCCGATGGCTCTGCTGCTGATGCTGTGGCTGTTCCTGTTGCGCCGGATCACGGGCGGCGCCGGCGGCGGGCTGATGGCGATCGGCAAGTCGAACGCGCGCGTCTATGTCGAGACCGACATCAAGGTGACCTTCGCCGATGTCGCCGGCGTGGACGAGGCGAAGGCGGAGCTGCAGGAGATCGTCGCCTTCCTCAAGGACCCGCAGGGCTATGGACGGCTCGGCGCGCGGATGCCGAAGGGCGTGCTGCTGGTGGGGCCGCCGGGCACCGGCAAGACGCTGCTCGCTCGCGCCGTCGCCGGCGAGGCGGGGGTGCCGTTCTTCTCGATCTCCGGCTCCGAGTTCGTCGAGATGTTCGTCGGCGTCGGCGCCGCCCGCGTGCGCGACCTGTTCGAGCAGGCCCAGCGCCGCGCGCCCTGCATCGTGTTCATCGACGAGCTGGACGCGCTCGGCCGCGCGCGCGGCGCCTTCGGCGGGCTCGGCGGCGGGCATGACGAGAAGGAGCAGACGCTGAACCAACTGCTGACCGAGTTGGACGGCTTCGATCCGCGGTCCGGAGTGGTGCTGCTGGGCGCGACCAACCGGCCGGAGATCCTCGACCCGGCGCTGCTCCGCGCCGGCCGCTTTGACCGCCAGGTGCTGGTGGACCGGCCGGACCGGGTCGGGCGCGCGCAGATCCTGGCAGTCCACCTGAAGAAGGTGCGAACCGATCCCGCGCTGGACCGCGAGGCGATCGCCGCGCTGACGCCCGGCTTCACCGGCGCCGACCTCGCCAACCTGGTCAACGAGGCGGCCCTGCTGGCGACGCGGCGCGGCGCGCAACAGGTCGAGATGCGCGACGTGGAGGCCGCGATCGAGCGGATCATCGCGGGCCTCGAAAAGCGCAACCGCCTGTTGAACAGGCGCGAACGCGAGATCGTGGCGCATCACGAGATGGGCCACGCGATCGTAGCGATGGCGCTGAGGGGCGCCGATCCGGTGCAGAAGGTCTCGATCATCCCGCGTGGCGTCGGCGCGCTCGGCTACACCATCCAGCGCCCGACCGAGGACCGCTTCCTCATGGGCCGCGGCGAACTCAAGGACAGGATGGCCGTGCTGCTCGCGGGCCGTGCGGCGGAACGACTGGTGTTCGGGGAAATCTCGACGGGCGCTGCGGACGACCTGGCGAAGGCGACCGACATCGCGCGTTCCATGGTGATGCGCTTCGGCATGGGCGGCGAGGATCTCGGCGAGGTCGCCTATGAGCCGGAGCGCCAGAGCTTCCTCGGGACGCCGGAGTTCCGCCCGCGCGAATACGCGGATGCCACGGCGGCGCGGATCGATTCCGCGGTGCGCGCACTGATCTCCGAGGCTTCCGCGCGGGCGGAGGCGATCCTGGCCCGCAACCGCGACCTGCTGGACCGCACCGCGCAGGAGTTGCTGGAACGCGAGACGCTGGACGAGGCGGCGCTCAGGCGCGTGCGCGAGTTGGTGCGCGGCGAGGGACGCGCGCCGGCTGCGGCCTGACCGTCGGTCAGCGGTCCACCACGATCAAGTCCTGGAAGCCGGTGGTGAGCTTCTCGCCGCCATCCGGACGCGCGACGACCACATCCTCCACCCGCGCGCTGGCGGCGCCGGAACGGAAGATGCTCGGCTCGATGGTGAACATCATGCCGTCCTGCAGCGGCGTCGTGTCGCCTTTGGTGAGGAAGGGCGGCTCGTGCACGTCCCAGCCGATGCCGTGGCCGAGGCGGTGGCGGAAATCCGCGCCGTATCCCGCCTCCGCGATCACCGCGCGCGCGGTTGCGTCCACCTGTTCGCAGGTCGCCGCGCCTGACTTGAGTGCGGCGATGCCGGCGGCCTGCGCCTGCATCACCAGCCGATGCACGTTCAGTTGCTCCGCCGACGGCTCGCCGAACGACACGGTGCGACCGAAGTCGTAGCAGAGGCCCTGGTAGGAGGCGCCGAAGTCGAACAGCACCGACAGCGGAGGCTCCATGCGGCGCTTCCAGGACTGCATGCGCTGGAAGCCCATCAGCATCTCTACGCCGGGACCGGAATTGTAGAGCGATGTGGTGAAGGTCGGCCCGAGCGAGCCGTGCCGGCGCATCTGGTAGTCCACCTCGGTCACGACGTCGAGTTCCGTCATGCCGAATTTCAGCTTGGGAATGACGTCCGCGAAGGCCGCTTCCGTGATGCGGCCGGCCTCGCGCATCAGTGCGATCTCGTCTGGCCCCTTCACTGTGCGGAGCTCTCGCAGGATGTCGGTGGCGGAGACGAACACCGCGTCCGGCAGCATGCGCTGCAGGTGGACGATGCTCTCCGCATGCGCGCGGTCGCTCACGGCGACGCGAGGGCGCGCGGGCAGGCGGAACCCGTCCAGGATGGCGCGCACGAAGGCCGCCGGATCGTCCCAGTCGCCGAGCACGCGGAGTTCGATCCCCGGCACATCGCCGAGGCCGCCGAACTCGGCGGTCATGCGGGGCAGCGTCAGCACCGGCGCGGCGTCGGGCGCGATCCAGGCGCCCTGCAGCCAGTCGCCCGGGTGCAGCGTCACGCCGTATTTCGGGATGTCGCGCGGCACGCCGACCAGGTAGTGCAGGTCGGTGCCCGGCGGGATGAAGGCGACATCGGCCCGGCCCGCCAGCAGGCGCTGGAAGGCCGAGAGCCGCGGCCGCGCGGCCGACCTGTCCATCGTCAGGCGGGCGTTGCGCCGGATTCGATCACCAGCGGTCGCCACACCGCCGCATCCTCGGCGACAAAGCGCTGCATGTCGTCGAGGAAGCGGTTGCCGACCTCGGTCGCCAAAGCGCGGTAGCGCTCGCGCACCGCCGGCAGGTCCAGCACCTCGCGCAGCGCGTTGCCGAAGCGCTCGACGATCGGGCGCGGCGTCGCGGCCGGCATGGCGAGCCCGGCCCAGCCCTCCACCACGAAGCCGTCGAAGCCCTGCTCGACGAAGGTCGGGATGTTCGGGAACTCGGCCATGCGCGTCGGCGCCGTGACGCCGATGCCGCGGATCTGTCCCTGCTGGATCAGCGGCACCGAGGCTGGGATGCCGTCCAGCGTCACGGGGACGTTGCTCGCCATCACGTCCTGCACCGCCGGCGCGCCGCCGCGGTAGGGGACATGCGTCATCTCGACGCCCGCCGCGCGCGCAAGGCGCAGCATCACGAGGTGCGGGATCGAGCCGACGCCGGACGTCGCGTAGGCGAGTCCGGGATTGCGCCGCGCGTGCTCGACCATCTCGCGCGGGGAGTTGAAGGGCGCTTTGCGGTTCGCCATCAGCGCGTAGAAGGTGCGGTTGATCATGCCGATGTGGGCGAAGCTGCGCACCGGGTCCCAGCGGATCTGGTCGCGGTAGAGCACGCTGCCGACCGAGAAGGAGGAGATCACCGTCAGCAGCACCGTGTATCCGTCGGGCGGGGCGTCGGCGACCATGCTCGTCGCCAGCGTGGCCGCCGCGCCGGGGCGGTTCTCCGGCACGATCGGCTGGCCGAGGCGCGGCTGGAGGTGCTCGCCGAGGAGCCTGGCGATCACGTCTGTCGAGCCGCCGGGGCCGAAGGGGATGACCAGCCGGATCGGTCGGTTGGGCCAGGGCGCCTGCGCCAGCGCCGGGGCTGCGAGCAAGGCTGCGCTGGCGCCGAGGGCTGCGCGGCGCGGAAGGGCGGCGGGGCGGTCGGTCATCGGCGGGCTGCAGGAACGGCTCACGCCAGAGATGACACCACGCGGCGGGGCGGCCGACAACCGGCTGCGAGGCTTTGCGCCGGCGGCGGCCGGCTGGTAAGATGTTGCCGCAGCGCAGAAGCGCGGGGGAACCATCGGCAGAATGAACCTCGTGACATCGCTTGCGCGACCAGCCGCCGTCCTGGCGTGCCTCTGGCTTGCCGCGTGCGCCAGGCCTGCCGGACTTGCGCCTTCCCAGGCAGCGCCGGGCGTGGTGCCGGCGGATACGCCGCTTGCCGCGTTCGCGCGGGACGCGGTGCCCGGCTCGCGCGCGCTTGTCGAGGTGTCGCCCGGGCGCTCGGTGCCGGTGACCTTCCAGCGCGCGTATGCCTCGGCGTCCGGGGCCGAGTGCCGGCTGTTGCGCGTCGAGGACGTGCCCGGCGGGCGCAGCGAACTGGTCTGCCGGGATGCCGAGCGCGGCTGGATGTCCGCCCGCCCTCTGCTGCGCGGCGGCGCGGTGGCGGTGCGGTGAGCGTCACCGCGGGGCGCCCCCCCGGCCTCGCCGGCCTGCTGTCCGTTCAGATCCGCGTGATCGGCGCCCTCATCCTGCGCGAGCTGATGACGCGGTTCGGCCGGCGTGGCGGCGGCTTCATCTGGATCTTCATCGAACCGCTGCTGTTCATCGCGATGATCGGAACGTTCCGCTACATCTGGCGCGGCGGCGTACGGCACGATTTCCACCCCGTCGTCTTCGCCTTCGCGTCGCTCGTTCCGTTCATGATGTTCCGCCACATCCTCGCCCGCGCGGCGGACGCGGTGAACGCCAACCGCAGCCTGCTCTATCACCGGCAGGTCACGGCGCTCGACGTGATCCTGGCGCGCAACGTCCTGGAGGTGGGCGTGACGGTCACGATCGCGATAGTCGGCCTCGCGCTCTGCGGCATCTATCTCGGCGAGTGGCCGGACAACCCGCTGCTCTGGGGCTTCGCGCTGCTGCTCTCGGCCCTCCTCGCCAACGGCATCGGCCTGCTCATCGGCGCGATCGGCTCGATCTCGAGCTTCACGCGGCTGATGGTGCGGCCGCTCATGTTGATGATGATGCCCCTCTCCGGCGCCATGTGGATGCTGCAGGACCTGCCGCCCGACTTCCGCGAGGGGGTGCTGTGGATCCCGATGGTCAGCATCCACGAGGCGATGCGCGAGGCGCAGTTCGGCCATCGGATCGTCTCGTACTACGACCTCGGCTACGTGCTCGTCTGGATCATCGGCACGACACTGGTCGGCCTGGCGGCGGTTCGCGCGGTGCGCCGCTTCCTCAACCGCGACTGAGGCGCCGGTCGATGCTCGCGCTCGAGAACGTCTGGAAATCCTACCCGCCGCACGGGCGCGAGCGGTGGGTGCTGCGCGGGCTGAACCTCGTCGTCGAGCGTGGCGCGGGCGTCGGCATTCTCGGGCGGAACGGCGCCGGCAAGTCCATGCTCGTGCGTCTGCTGTCCGGGGTCGAACTCCCGACCCACGGGACCGTGCGGCGCGACATGTCGGTTTCCTGGCCCCTCGGCGGCGCGCAAGGCACGCAGGGCAGCCTCACCGGGTCTGACAACGTGCGCTTCATCGCCAGGATCTACGGCCTGCCTGTGGAAAGGACGGTGTCCTGGGTGCGCGACTTCGTGGACATCGGCCCCTATTTCGAGATGCCGATCAGCACCTATTCCGGCGGCATGCGGTCGCGTCTCGTCCTCACGCTCTCGCTGTTGGTTGATTTCGACTGCTACCTGATCGACGAGGGCCTCGCGACGGGGGACGTGAACTTCTCGGAACGCTTCGGGCGGGAGATCCAGGCCCGCCTCTCGCGGTCCTCGCTCATCATGGTGTTGCACAGCCCTGAACTCGTCCGGCGCATGTGCAACCGCGCGGCGATCCTGGATAAGGGCGAGCTCACGCAGTATCGGAACGTCGATGAAGCTCTTGCGCGATACAAGCGGCTCTAGGGCCCCCGCCCAGGCGGCGGCGCCCGCGCTCGCGCCGCCGCCGCCCGTCGCCGAACCGCCGCTGCCGAGGAACGCGCCGCAGATCGCGCTGTCCCTGCCGCGGCGTCGCGGCTTCCTGCTCAGCGTCGTCGTCCCGCTGCTGATCGCGTCCGTCTATTTCCTCGCGATCGCCGCCGACCAGTATGTCTCGGAGGCACGGTTCACCATCCGCAACCAGGACGGCGCCGGGCAGTCATCCAGCCCCCTTGGCGAACTGCTTGGGGGAGCGGGGATGCGGTCGGGTGGCGATCCCGGCCTCGCCGTGCGGGACTACCTGCAGTCCGTGGATGCGCTGAACGAGCTGCGCCGCCATATCGACGTCGTCCCGGTGTGGCGGCGGCCGGAAGCCGACTTCCTCGCGCGTCTCTGGTGGGAGGATCCGCCGGCGGAGCGGCTGCTCTGGTACATGCACAGGATGGTGCGGGTCGCCTACGAGCCGAGCACGGGCATCACGGTCCTCGAAGTGCGCGCCTTCCGGCCGGAGGACGCGCGCGCGATCGCGGAACGCCTGCTGCTGCAGGCCGAGAACCTGGTGAACCGCCTGTCCGAGCGCGGGCGGACCGACCGGCTGCGCCTCGCGCACGAGGAGGTCGCGCTTGCCGAGCAGCGCGTGCTCGCGGCGCGCGAGGCGCTGATCGCCTTCAGCGAGCGCCAGGCGGCGCTCGATCCGGCGCGGGAGGCGGCGGCGAGCCTCGAGGCCGTGATCCGGCTAGAGGCCACGGTGGCGGCCACGCGGGCCGAACTGCAGGAGCGGCTCGGCTTCATGCGGCCGGACAATCCGCAGATCCAGCTGCTGCGCAACCGCATCGAGAGCCTGGAGCGCGAGATCGCCGACGCCCGCCGCCGCATCACCGTGGGCGATGTCGCCATGCCGCAGCAGATCGCCACCTTCGAACGACTGTCGCTGCAACGCGAATTCGCCGACCGCCAGCTGGCGTCCGCCATCGGCAGCCTCGAGGTCGCGCGGATCGAGGCGAACCGGCAGCAGCTGTATCTGGCCAGGATCGTCGAGCCGAACCTCGCAGAGTTCGCGCTTCACCCCCGGACAGCGCTGATCCTGTTCTCCATGGCCGCGGTGCTGCTGGCCCTGTATGGCGTCGGCTGGCTCATCGCCGCAGGAATCCGCGAACATGCGCGCCTTTAGCCTCGTCGTCCTGTCCCTCCTGCTGGCCGCCGCGCCTTGTCTCGCCCAGGGCCAGCAGCAGCCGCAGCAGAGGCCGGGCGCGCCCCTGCTGCCGCCGTCCACCATGGTTCCACCGGCCGCCGGCGTTCCGCAGGCGCCGGTGGAGGCGCTGTTGCCGGACGCGGTGCCGACGGCCCGCCAGGGCACCACGACCGAAGCGGAGGGCGGTCCGATCATCAGCGGCCCCCTTGGCGACCCGGACCGGCGACCCGGACCGGCTACCGCGGTGTTCGGCGCGTCACTGTTCGTCGCGCGCCCCGGCGCGGGCGGCGAGGGCGCCAACCCCAACTACGTGATCGGCGCCGGCGACCGGATCAGCATCTCGGTCTGGGGTGCGGTGGACGCGCAGGCGCAGGCGGTGGTGGACCCCGAGGGCAACATCTTCCTGCCGCAGATCGGCCCGGTGCGCCTCGGGGGCGTCCGCGCGGGGGACGTGCAGCGCGTGGTCGAGGAGCAGGTGCGGCGCATCTACACCCAGCAGGTGCAGGTCTATGCGGTGCTGCTGACGCCTGGGCGCGTCGGTGTGTTCGTCACCGGCTTCGTGCGCATGCCGGGCCGTCACCAGGGCTCGGGCGGCGACTCTGTGATCGACTACCTGGCGCGTGCCGGCGGCGTGGACCCGGCGCGCGGCTCCTTCCGAGACATCGCGGTGGTGCGCGGCGACCAGACGGTCGCGCGCGTGGATCTCTACGACTTCCTCCTCCGCGGCCGCCTGCCGCGGATCCAGTTCCAGGAAGGCGACACCATCATCGTCGCGCGCCAGCGGCGCCTCGTCGGCGCCGACGGGGCGGTGCGCAACAACTTCCTGTTCGAGGTGCCGACCGGGGGCAATACGTTGTCGGGCGCCGCGCTGATCGATCTGGCGGCGCCGCTTCCGGCCGCCACGAATGTGGTGGTGCGCGGCACCCGCCAGGGGCGCCCCTGGTCGCGCTACGCCACCCTCGACGAACTCCGCCGCCTGACGCTGCAGGACCAGGACGTCGTCTCCTTCATCAGCGATGCGCCGGCGCCGACCATCCGTGTCTCGATCGAGGGCAGCCGGATCGGTCCCTCGGTGTTGATCGCCGACCGCGACATCGGGCTGTGCCAGTTGCTGAACCACGTCGAGGTGGACCCGGCGCTCGCCGATCCCTCGCAGGTCTTCCTGCTGCGTCCCGGGCTCGCCGCGCAGCAGCGCCGCGCCATCAACGAGGCGCTGGACCGGCTCGAGCGGCAGTTGTTCCTTTCCATGTCGGCGACACAGAGCGTCGGGCAGGTCCGCGCGCGGGAGGCTGAACTCATCAGCACCTACATCCAGCGCGGACGGCGGGTGCAGCCCGAGGGGCGGCTTGTCGTCTCCGACGGCTCCGGCCGCTGCCAGGACGTGCGGCTGGTGGACGGCGACGTGATCGTCATCCCCGAGCGCGCCGACACCGTGCTGGTGGCGGGCGAGGTGGTGTCGCCGCAGCCGGTGGTGGCGCGGCCGGGCATGGGCCTCGAGGACTTCATCCGCCAGGCTGGCGGACGAAGCCAGCGCGGCGACCGCGGCCAGCTGATGATCCGCCGCGCGAGCGGCCAGATCATCCTCGACCCGCAGGAGCCGCCGCGCGGCGGCGACGAGCTGATCGTGCTGCCCTATCTCGATCCGCTCGCCTTCCAGATCGCCGCTGACATCCTGAACGTCGTGTTCCAGAGCGCGATCGCTGCGCGAACCCTCCTCAGGTGAGCTGGCGGAACAGCAGCGCTTCGTGAAGCGACAGCCGTTCCGTCGGCATCGCTTCCCGGGCGAGGCCGAAGGCCCGGACAAGCGCGCCGTCGCGGCCGGCGGACAGGCGCAGGTCGAGCGGGCCGTTGCCCGGCGGGACGGCAAGCGACAGAAGCAGCGCCTCGCCATGGTCGAGGCGGCCGGTCGCCTCGTCGCCGCCGCAGGCGGCCGATATGCGGCAAGGCGCCGCGGCGGAGACCAGGATCAGCAGGCGCAGCGCCGCCGGATCCGGGCGTGCGATGCGCAGCCACGCCGATCCGGCGCGGAGGCGCCGCCCGTCCGGAACGGCATCGCCCCACGCGCCGGACCTCGGCGCGAGCAGGCCGAGGCCGTGCTCCGGCGCTGCCTGCGCAACCGGCCCGGTGCCAAGCGTGACGGCGTGACCGAGCCGTGGAGCCGGCAGGGCGCGCGGCTGCGCGGCATGGTGAGCGGCGTCAACCAGGGCCGCCGGGTCTCCGGCGCCCTCGGCAGCCGCAAGAAGCCGCGCCACCGCAAGGGCACGGGCCGTCCAGCCGGGCGTTACGAGCACCGCGATCCTCGCGCCGCGGGCATCAGTAATGGGGGCCAGCGCCGCCACCGCCTCGGCAGGCAGCGGCCCAGCGAGCAGGATCACCGCGCCCTGCGCGACACGCGGCGGCGCTTCCGCAGCAGTCGGCAGCGCGGTGCCCGTCGCGGCCCGGTGGAGGGCGAGGCCGGCGGGCAGCCAGCGGAAGCCTGATGCCTCGGCGTCCCAGGCGGCGAACTGCGCGGCGGGCAGGGCCGCGGCGACCCGGGGCTCGATCTCGCCCACCGCCAGCAGCGCGGTCTCCGGCGCCGGCAGGCGGTCCAGCAGCGCGGCCAGCTCGGCCGCCGCGTCGGCGCGGGCGGGGTCGCGCCCCAGCGCCTCCCCGTAGGCGGCGGCGGCATCCTGCGGGCGTCCGAGGAGCTTCAGCGCATGGCCGATCTGCACCGCGATGTCGGCATCCCCGGGCAAGGCACGCTCTGCGGTGCGGTAGTGGCGTAGCGCGGCCTCCACGTCCCCGGCCTCCTTGAGGCAATGGCCGAGCTGCACGCGGATGCCGTGCGCATCGGGCCGCAGGGCGAGATGGGCGGCATAGGCCTCGGCGGCCAGCGCCCAGGCGCGGGCGTCGCGCAGCCGGTCGCCCTCGGCGCGCAGGGATTCGGCGTCCATGGCCGCCATGTAGCGTGCGGAAGCGGGTTTGTCGCGCGGCGCGGCTGTCGTAAGCCTGCACCGATGACGCGCCCGCGAATCTTCCTCGACGGCTACAACCTCGACCTCGAACAGGGGACAGGCGTCGCCACCTACGCGCGCACCCTGTCCTACCGCCTCGGCGCGCTCGGCGCGGAGGTCGGGGTGCTCTACGGCGCGCGCACGCCGACCCCGAAGGACCCGCTGATGCGGGAGGTGCGCTTCTTCGACGCGCGCGGCGACGATCGCCGCCCGATCACCGGCTTCGTGAAGGACCTCCGCCGCCTGCTCGGCGTGCCCTTCGGCGCAACGGCGCGCGAGGTGCCGGTGACCGGCCGCGTCATCACCCGCAGCTTCGAGGCGCGGCTGCCCCATTTCGACCGGCTGTACAACTACTAGCGGCTGTTCGGCCTGGCGCTCGCCGGCTTCAACCTGTGGAACCTGCGGATGCCCGTGCGACTGCCGCAGCGGCCCGACATCATGCATTGGACCTATCCGCTGCCGCTGAAGGTGCCGGGGGCGAAGAACATCTACACCCTGCACGACCTCGTGCCGCTGCGCCTGCCGCACACCACGCTCGACGTGAAGCGGCGCTACCTTAGGCTCTGCCGGATGCTGGTGCGCGAGGCGGACCATATCGTGACGGTCAGCGAGGCGTCGCGGAACGACATCATCAGCCTTCTCGGCGCCGATCCGGAGAAGGTGACCAACACCTGGCAGGCGGTGGACATCCCGGCGAAATTCGCGGCCAAGCCCGAGGCGCTGGCGCGCGCCGAGGTGGAAGGCTCCACCGGTCTGGCCTGGGGCGGCTATTTCCTGTTCTTCGGCGCGATCGAGCCGAAGAAGAATGTCGGCCGCCTGATCGAGGCCTACCTCGCGTCGGAAAGCCCGCATCCGCTCGTGCTCGTCGGCAAGAGGGCCTGGAAGAGCGAGGAGGAACTCCGCCTGCTGTTCGACGACAACATCCGCTGGATCAGCGAGGAGAACGGCCGCCTTGTCACCCGCCGCAAGATCATCCTGCTCGACTACGCGCCGTTCCGCCTGCTGGTGTCGCTGATCCGCGGCGCGCGGGCGGTGCTGTTCCCCTCGCTCTACGAGGGCTTCGGCCTGCCGGCGCTGGAGGCGATGAGCCTAGGGGTGCCGGTGCTGACGTCGAACACCGCGTCGCTGCCGGAGGTGGTCGGTGACGCGGCGATTCAGGTGGACCCCTATGACGTGCAGGCGCTGGCGGAGGGCATCCGCGCGCTGGACGCGGATGCCGAGCTGCGCGCGCGGCTGTCGCGCGCCGGGCCGAAGCGGGCGGAGGAGTTCAGCCTGGAGCGCTATGACCGGCGGCTTGCGGCGCTCTACGCCAGACTTGGATTGTCGGCCGAGGGCGGCTGAACGGCGAACAGGCGCAGTAGCCCTGCGCCATGCCGCCGCTCCGCGAGCGGCGCGAAGCCGGGTGTGGCGTCCTCCGGCGACTCGGCCGAGGTCTCGGCGACGAGCAGCGCCCCCGGCGCGAACCAGCCGGCACGGTCGAGCGCCGCCAGCGCCGGGGCGAGCAGGCCCTTGCCATAGGGCGGGTCAAGGAACACGAGGCCGCAGGGCGCATCGGCGCGCGGCGGGGCCAGCACGTCGGCAGCGAGCACCCGCGCCCGCTCCTGTTCCCGGCACGCCGCGACGTTGGCGCGGATCGCCGCCAGCGCCGCGCGGTCGTTCTCGAGAAATACGGCCGCCGCCGCGCCGCGCGAAAGCGCCTCCAGCCCCAGCGCGCCGGAGCCCGCGAAGGCGTCCAGCACCCGCGCGCTCTCGACGCGCGCGCGCCCGGCCCAGGGCGCGTGCCACAGCATGTCGAACAGCGCTTGGCGAAGCCGCTCGGCGGTCGGGCGCGTGACAAGGCCCGCGGGCGCGACAAGGCGGCGGCCGCGATGCGCGCCGGCGATGATCCGCATCCCCAATCAGCCCTCCGGATGCCGCCGCGGGGGCACCTCAGCGCACCTCGCCGCGACGCCGCCGCGGCCCCGGGTCGCCCGCGCGGCGGGCGCGCGGCGGGCGTCGCGGCGTCACGTCCGGCGGCGGGGCCTCCGTCGCGGCCGCCCGGGCGGCCGCGGCCTCGGCAGCCAGCTCCACGCCGCGCTTGATGCGGGGCGGCGCGGCGATGCCGGCCATGTCGCGCAGCAGTTTCGGGTTCACTTCCTCGACCGCGCCGCGCGGCAGGTCGCCAAGCTTGAAGGGGCCGTGCGCGGTGCGGATCAGCCGCGTCACCGACAGGCCGAGATGCTGCATGACCTTGCGGATCTCGCGGTTCTTGCCCTCGCGCAGCACGACCGTCAGCCAGGAATTGGTGCCCTGCCGCGCATCCAGCCCGGCCTCGATCGGGCCATAGGCCACGCCATCCACCGTCACGCCGTGCTTCAGCGCGGCCAGCGCCGCCTCGTCCACCCGGCCATGCACGCGCACGCGGTAGCGCCGCGCCCAGCCATGGGCGGGCAGTTCCAGGCGGCGGGCCAGCTCGCCGTCATTCGTCAGCAGCAGCAGCCCCTCGCTCGTCAGGTCCAGGCGGCCGACGGAGATGAGGCGCGGCAGGCTCTGCGGCAGCTTGTCGAACACCGTCGGGCGGCCCTCCGGGTCGCGATGCGTCGTCACCAGGCCGGGCGGCTTGTGGTAGCGGAACAGGCGCGTGCGCTCGGGCGGCGCGACAGGCTTGCCGTCCACCGAGACGGTATCGCCCGCGGCCACGAAGGTCGCCGGCGTCTCCACCGTGCGGCCGTTCAGCCTGACGCGCGCCTCCCCGATCATCCGTTCGGCGTCGCGGCGGCTGGCGACGCCCGCGCGGGCGAGCCACTTGGCGATCCGCTCGCCGCGCCCCTCGCTCATCCGCGCGCGGCCGCGACGAAGGCCTGGAAGATCGCCGGGTCCTTCGGGTCCACCGCGTATTCCGGGTGCCACTGCACGCCGAGGGCGAAGCGGTGCGCCGGGTACTCCACCGCCTCCACCACGCCGTCGGGCGCGACGGCCGAGACCACGCCGCCAAGCCCGGCCGTTGCGACGGCCTGATGGTGCGAGGAGTTCACCGCCATGCGTGGAACGCCGGTGATGCGGGCGAGCAGCGTGCCGGCGGCGATGGCGATCTCATGCCCCGGCTCGTCGCGCGGGTTCGGCTGCTCATGCGGCAGCGCGTCGGGGATCCTGTCCGGGATGTGCTGGATCAGAGTGCCGCCCATCGCGACGGCGAGAAGCTGCTGGCCGCCGCAGATGCCTAGCACGGGCAGGTTCCGCGCCAGCGCAGCCCGCGTCGCCGCCAGTTCGAAGGCGGTCCGCCCCGGCTTCAGCAGCACCGTCGGGTGGGGTTCGCCGCCTCCGTACAGCGCCGGGTCCACGTCGAAGGCGCCGCCCGTCACGATCAGCCCGTCGAGGCCGGAGACGTAAGCCTCGGCCAGCTCGGCCAGGTGGGGCAGGGCGATGGGCACGCCGCCGGCGACCGCCACCGCGTCGAAATAGTTCTGCCGTAGCGCGTACCAGGGAAGGCTGGAGTAGCCGCCGGGCGGTTCGGAATCGAGCGTCAGGCCGATGAGCGGAGCGGTGCGCATGGCCGCGTGGTAGCGCGGATCACGCGGCGGCGCGAGGCTCCGAGAGGCGCGCGATCGGCAGCAGCGCGACGGCGAGGACGACGAGCCCGGCCGCGGCGAAGGACAGCCCCCAGGACAGCCCGGCCGACAGCATGGCCGCGAAGCCTGCGGGCCCGATGATGTAGCCGAGGAAGGTGACCAGCACGCCGCCCGAGGTCGCCTCCCCGATGCGCCCGGGCGCCGAGAAGCGGGCGATCTCCGCCAGCACGAGGCCATTCCAGGAGGCGACGGTGACGCCGCCGATCCCGCCGAGGACGAGCACGGCCCAGAACGGCCACGCGGCGGCCAGGGCCGTCGCCAGCAGCGTGACGCCGGACAGCACCGCCATCAGCCGGAGCGTGACGAGCCCGGAGCCCAGGCGGTCCGACACCCAACCGAGCGCCACGCGCCCGAACACCCCTGTCGCCTGAGTCACCGCGAACACCACGCCGGCGAGCGCCAGCTCGTACCCCTTCTCCAGCACCAGGAAGGTGACGAGGAAGGCGAACCACGCCCCCTGGCCGATGGCGAAGCCGCAGCCGGCGATGGCGATGCGCAGCAGCCCGGGCGATGCGGCCACCGCCCGGAACGGCGAGAGCAGGTTGCGCGGGGCGAGGAAGGCGGCGAGCGAGAGGCTCTGCGTCGCGCTGCGCTCGGTGTCGATGCGTTCGCGGCCGGCCTGCGCGACGAGCGCCGTCGCCGCCACCGCCAGCGCGGCGCACAGGAGCGCGAGCCGAAGATCCACCGCCGCGAGTGCGGGCAGCGCGAGCCCCGCGATGACACCGCCGAGCGGCACGCCCGCCTGCTTCACCGAGAACACCAGGTTGCGGTGTCGCGCGGGCGCGTGGCGCTGCAGCACGTTCGACGCCGCCGGCGCCGAGGGCCCATAGCCCAGCCCCATCAGGAAGGCCGCGACGAGCGCGGTGCCCCACAGTGGCAGCATCAGCATCAGGCACCCCGCCGCGCCGAGGGCGAGCCCGATCTGCAGGGCGCGGATCGGGCCCATCCTGAGGATCAGCGGCATGCCGGCGACGAGGAACAGGATCGAACCGACCATCGTCGCCGCCGACAGCACGCCGATCGCTTCCGGCGCCACCGACAGCGCGCGCGTCAGATCCGGCGCCAGGATCGCCGGCATCCGCGCCAGGAAGGAGTTCGCCGTCTGCACGAGGATGGTGGTGCCGAGCGCCACCTACCACAGCGGCAGGCTCACGCGCCCGGCCTCACGGGAGGGATTCCAGGTTCCGCTGCACGATGTCGCGCCAGGGCGCGTCGCGTGGCGCTTCCGCCAGCAGCGCCTGCCAGGCGGCCCGCGCGTTGGACACGCGGCCGGCGCGCGCCTCCATCAGCCCGGCCAGGAAGCGCAAGCGCGGGTCGTTCGGTGCCTCGGCCAGGCCGCGGCCGATCCACTCGACCGCGCGCTCGTTCTGCCCGGCGTCAATCAGTGCCTCCACCAGCTCGCCCGCCGTGCCGGCGTCAAGCCGGATCTCCAGCGCGCGGGCATAGGCGTCGGCGGCGGCGGCCATGCGGCCCCGCCCGCGCTCGGCGTTGCCGAGCAGGATCCAGCCCTGGCGGGCCGTCTCGGTGCCCTGCGGCATGGCTTCCAGCCGGGCGCGCAGCGTGGCCAGCAGCGAGTCCTCCTGCGCGGCGGCGGCCTCGCGCGCGGCCTGCGGCGCGCCGGGAAGGTCTGGATAGCCGCGCGCGAGATAGAGGCCGAGCCCGCCCGCCGGCAGCAGGAACAGCAGCGCGGCCAGCACCGCGGCGCCACCGCGCCTTGCCGCCGGCGCATCCTCCTCCGGCTCGACGGCGAGCATGCGCCGCTGCACCTCGATGCGCGCGGCGGCGAAGGCGTCCTCGGTGATGCGGCCGGCATCGCGGTCGCGCTCCAGGTCGGCGAGCTGCGCGCGATACAGCGCTAGCGCCGCGTCCCGCCGCCCGAGCGCGGGCGGCCGGCGCCACAGCGACAGCAGCAGCGGCGCGACGGCGAGCGCCGACACGGCGGCGATGACGGCCCAGATCACCGGCGCGCCTCTGCCTCCAGCGCGGCGAGCCGCGCCTGTTCCTCGGGGCTGAGCGGCGCGGGCCCGGCGGGCGCAGCGTGGCCGCGGCGGCGTACCAGCCACATGGTCAGGATGCCGCCCGCCAGCACCAGCGCCGGCGAGAGCCACAGTGCCGCAGTGCTGGCGTTGAACGGCGGGCGCAGCAGCACGAAATCCCCGTACCGGTCGCGGAGGAAGGCGACCACCTGCGCGTCGGAGTCCCCCGCGCGGATGCGCTCGCGCACCAGCAGGCGGAGGTCGCGCGCCAGGTCGGCGTTGCTGTCCTCGATCGATTCGTTCTGGCAGACGAGGCAGCGGAGTTCCCGCCCGATCTCCCGCGCGCGCGCCTCCTGCGCCGGGTCGGGCAGCATGTCGGCGGGGTTGCCGATGGCAAGCGCCGGGCCCGACAGCAGCAGCAGGACGAGGGCCGCGCGGATCATGACGCGTAGCGCCGCAGCAGCGGGCGGATCTCCCGCGCCAGGATCTCCGGCGTCACCGCGCCGGCGAAGCGCCAGCGGATGATGCCCTGCGCGTCGAGCAGATAGGTCTCCGGCACGCCATACACGCCCCAGTCGATCGCGGCGCGCCCCGGCTCGTCCCGCGCCAGCCGCGCGAAGGGGTTGCCGTGGCGGCGAAGGAAGCCGCGGCTGTCCTCCGGCCGGTCCTTGTAGGCGATGCCGAACACTGGCACGCCCTCGCGCGAGAGGGCCATGAGCTGCGGATGCTCGACCACGCAGGGCACGCACCAGGAGGCCCAGAAATTCACGATCACCGGCCGTCCGGGCGGGGCGATGTCGGCGTGGCGGAACAGCGGCACCTCCGCGCCCGGAACCTCCGGCAGGTCGAAGGCGGGCGCGGGGCGGCCGATCAGCACGGAGGGCACGCCGCGCGGGTTGAACTCGCCGGTCTGCAGCCCCTGCAGCATGCCATAGAAGGCGGCGCCGCCGGCGGCGACGATGCCAAAGGGCGCCAGCAGCAGCAGGCGGCGGCGGAGCGCGGGCGTCATGCCGGCACGCCCGCCTGCGCCTCGCGCCGCCGTGCGCCCCCGGCGACGCGCAGCCGCCGGTCGGACAGCGACAGGAAGCCGCCCGCCGCCATGATGATCGCGCCGATCCAGATCAAGGGCGCGAGCGGCTTGTAATGCACGCGGATGACGGCGCGGCCGCCCTCCTCCTCGCCCATCACGGCGTAGAGGTCGCGCAGGATGTTGGTGCGGATCGAGGCTTCCGTCGTCGTCTGCCGGCCGATCGGGAAGAAGCGGCGCTCCGGCTCCATCACGGCGTAGGGCTGGCCGTTGTGCAGCACCGTGAGCGTCGCGCGGCGGGAGGTCCAGTTCGGCCCGGCCGCGTCGCGCACGCCTTCCAGGCGCCATTCATAGGCGCCGATCGCCACGCTCTGCCCGGGCGAGAGGGCGGCGATCCGTTCCGTGGCGAAGCCCATGCCGGAGATGCCGGCGAGACAGACGCCCACCCCGGCATGCGCGATGGCCGCGCCCCAGGCGGCGCGCGGCAGGCCGCGCGCGCGGTTCCAGGCATTGGCAAGGGTGGTGCGCCCCACCCCCGCCCGGTCGGCGATGTCGGTGATGGCGGCGCCGATCAGATAGGCCGCGGCGGCGAAGCCAAGCAGCGGCAGCGGATTCCACCCGCCTATCGCGAGCGCCGCCAGGAAGCCGAGCAGCCCGAGCACCGCCGCCGCCCACAGCCGCTGCACCGCCGGCCACAGCGCCGCGCGCTTCCACGGCATCAGCGGCCCGACGGCCATGGCGAGGAACAGCGGCACCACCAGCGGGAAGGACGCCATGTTGAAGAAGGGCGGACCCACCGAGATGGACACGCCGAACAGGAAATCCGCGAACATCGGCCACAGCGTGCCGAGGAACACGACGACCGCGAGCGAGCACATCAGCAGGTTGTTCAGCACCAGCGCGCCTTCGCGGCTGACGGGCGCGAACAGCCCCGTCGGCGCCATCGCCGGGGCGCGCAGCGCGAAGAGCAGGAACCCGCCGCCGACATAGGCGAGCAGGAGGCCGAGGATGAACACCCCGCGTTCCGGGTCGTTCGCGAAGGCATGCACGCTGTTCAGCACGCCAGAGCGTACGAGGAAGGTGCCGAGCAGCGACAGCCCGAAGGCGAGCAGCGCCAGCAGCACCGACCAGATCTTCAGCGCCTCCCGCTTCTCTACCACGATGGCGGAGTGCAGCAGCGCCGTGCCGGCGAGCCAGGGCAGCAGCGAGGCGTTCTCCACCGGATCCCAGAACCAGAACCCGCCCCAGCCGAGCTCGTAGTAGGCCCACCAGGAGCCGATGGCGATGCCGAGCGTCAGGAATGCCCAGGAGGCGACGGCCCAGGGCCGCACCCAGCGCCCCCAGGCGGAATCCACCCGCCCCTCGATCAGCGCCGCCACCGCGAAGGCATAGGTGATCGCCGTGCCGACATAGCCGACGTAGAGCAGCGGCGGATGGATCGCGAGCGCGATGTCCTGCAGCAGCGGGTTCAAGCCCTGCCCGTCCGGCGGCGGCGGCCACACCCGTTCGAAGGGGTTGGAGGTGAGCAGGATGAAGGCCAGGAACCCGACCAGCACCCAGCCCAGCACCGCCAGCACGCGGGCGCGGAACACGGAGGGCAGGTTGCCGCCGAAGGCCGCGACGGAGGCTGCGCAGATCGCGAGGATCAGCACCCACAGCACCATCGAGCCCTCGTGGTTCCCCCAGACGCCGGTGATCTTGTAGAGCAGGGGCTTGAGCGAGTGGCTGTTCTGCACGACGTTCATCACCGTCGTGTCGTTCACCACATAGGCCCAGGCGAGGAAGCCGAACGCGGCGGCGATCGTCAGCAGCACGCCGTGCGACAGCGGCCGCGCCGCCTCCATCAGCGCGGCGTCGCCGCGCGCCGCGCCGAGCAACGGGAGCGTGGAGAGCGCGAGCGACAGCGCCAGCGCCAGCGCCAGCGCGAAATGTCCAGCTTCGGCAATCATCCGCCGCTCCCGCCGCGTGGGTTCATGGTGTTCCAGCCAGCGGGCGGCGGTGGCGCGCCCTGCGCCGGATGCCAATGCCCGGCGCGGCGCAGCGCGTCCGCCACCTCGGGCGGCATGTAGGTCTCGTCGTGACGGGCGAGCACCTCGCTGGCGCGAAAGACGCCGTCCGGCCCGAGGCGGCCGAGAGTCACGACGCCCTGACCCTCCCGGAACAGGTCCGGCAGCACGCCCGTGAACACGACCGGAATGGTGTTGGCGCCGTCGGTGACGCGGAAGCGGATCTCCGGCCGGCTGCCGGCGATCGCGGCGCCACCGCGCTCGACGCTGCCGGCCTCCACCAGCCCGCCCAGGCGGAAGGACCGCTCGGGCGGCGGAGGTTCCGCCAGGACGTCCGACGGCGAGCGGAAGAACACGAGGTTGTCCCCGATCGCCGACAGGAACAGCCCGACCGCCACGCCGAGGCCGAGCAGGACGAGCCCGACGGCCGCCAGCCTTTGCCGCTTGCGGCTGCGCAGCCCGGACGGACGGCGCGGCGTGGCGTGGCTGGTCGCACTCATCGCTCGGTCTCCAGCAGGGCGAGGCGCCGCTTGGCCGCGCGATGACGGCGGGCGGCGCCGAGCGCGAGGCCGCCGAACACCAGCGCCGTGAGCCCCCAGGCAGCGGCGACATGCGCCCAATGGAGGCTCATGCCGACGCCTCGGCGCGGCGTGCGCGCGACATCTCGAGGCTGCGGATCCGCCGCTCCATCACCGCCGCGCGCACGCGCGACAACACCAGGGCCGCGAACAGCAGGCTGAAGCCCAGGGCGCAGGCCAGCAACGGCAGGAGGATGTCGGTGTGCATGCCCGGCGCGTCCAGCCGCGTCACGGATGCCGGCTGGTGCAGCGTGTTCCACCAGTCCACGCTGAACTTCACGATCGGCAGGTTGACCAGCCCGACGAGCGCGAGGATGGCGCCCGCCCGCGCGCCCCGTTCCGGGTCGTCGAAGGCGCGCACCAGCGCTGCGTGCCCGAGCCACAGGAAGAACAGAACCAGCACCGAGGTCAGCCGCGCGTCCCATACCCACCAGGTGCCCCACATCGGCTTGCCCCAGATGGAGCCCGTGGCGAGGCAGAGCGCGGTCACCGTCGCCCCGACCGGGGACAGTTCCCGCGCCGTCAGGTCGGCGAGCGGATGCTTCCAGACCAGCGCCATGATCGAGACGATGCCGAGACCCAGATATCCGCCCATGGCCAGCCACGCCATCGGCACATGCACATACATGATCCGCACCGTCTCGCCCTGCTGCCAGTCGGGCGGGGACAGCCACAGGCCCCAGACCACCCCGGCGCCGAGCACGAGCAGCGCCACCCCCCACAGCCACGGCATCACGCCATCCGTCAGGCGCAGGAAGCGCCCGGGATTGGCGAAGCGGTGCCAGGAGCCGCGTGCGACGGGGGCGGCGGCGTCCTGCGACAGCGCGGTGTTCTGCGTTTCCACGCTGCTAACTTAGGGGCATCGGGCGGCTTGTTGAAGCCGCGCCCGGCGCGACCGGGCGCTTGTTCCGCCGGCGCACATGACGGCGGCGCTGGAAGCCGGCTGCCGCACATGCGAAAAGGCCGGGACAAGCTTGAGGGCGCCTGCCATGCTGTATGCCATCTCCTGCACCGACAAGCCCGATTCGGCCGGCCTTCGCGCGGCCACACGCCCGGCGCACATCGCCCATCTGTCGAAGGCGGCCGGCCGCATCGTGCTCGGCGGCCCGCTGCTGTCGCCGGAGGGCCATGCCATCGGCTCGCTGCTGGTGGTGGAGGCGGCCGACCGCGCCGAGGCGGAGGCCTTCGCCGCCGCCGACCCCTATGCCAAGGCGGGGCTGTTCGAGAGCGTGGTGATCCGCCCCTTCCGCGCCGTGTTCAAGGACGGGGCTCAGGTCGGCGGCTGATGGCATACTGGCTGGTGAAGAGCGAACCCGAGGCGTTCTCCTGGCAGCAGCAGGTGGAACGCGGCGTCGAGCCCTGGACAGGGGTGCGCAACCACGTGGCGAAGGCGAATCTCGCCGCCATGCGCAAGGGCGACCTCGCCTTCTTCTACCATTCCAACACCGGGCGGGAGATCGTCGGCATCGTCGAGGTGGTGCGCGAGGCCTATCCGGACCCGACCGCCGAGCCCGGCAGCCCCTGGCTGTGCGTGGACATGAAGACGGTGGGCCCGCTGCCGCGGTCGGTGCCGCTGTCCGCGATCAAGGCCGGCCCGCGCTTCGCCGGGCTCGCGCTGGTGCGGCAGCCGCGGTTGTCGGTGATGCCGGTCTCCGAGGAGCACTGGGCGGCTCTGTGCGCGCTCGGCGACTGGCAGGGCAGGCGGTGAGCGGGCGTCGCGTCCTATGCCGGGCCGAGGAGATCGGCGAAGGCGAGGCGCGAGGCTTCCCGCCGGCCCCGGGGGGGCTCACCGGCCTGATCGCGCTGCGCCGAGGGGGCGTGCTGCGTGTGTTTGTCAACGCCTGCCCGCATCTTGGCCTGCCGCTCGAAGTCCTGCCGGACCGCTTCCTGGACGAGGCCGGCCGCTACCTGGTGTGCAGCGCCCATGGCGCGCGCTTCCGGCCGGAGGACGGGCGCTGCGTCTCCGGCCCCTGCGCCGGCGAGGGGCTGGAAGCCGTGCCCGCCGAGGTGGATGCCGCGGGCCAGTTGACGGTGCCGGCTGAGGCGGGGCGGTAGCACGCCCCGCCGCCGTCCCTTCCGCCTTGCGAGCGGCTGGGGGCCGCCTCGGCCGAGGCGGGCCGTCCCATGCACCCCGCCACGCCGCTGTGGGCGCCGAGGAAGGGAAGGGGCTTGGACGTCGGTCGCCTGCGGCGGCCGGCCGCCCCGCCCCGAGGAAGCGGCGGCTAGAGAGCGCGGGTGGAGAAGTACCAGTCGGTGGTCTCATAGCCTTCGGAGGGGCGCTTCGCCGCCTCCTCGGCGGTTTTCGGCGGCGGCACGATCACCTTGCCGCCGGGGGTCCAGCCCTCGGGCGTGGCCACGCCATGCGCATCCGAGGTCTGCAGCGCCTGCAGCAGGCGCAGGATCTCCTCGATGCTGCGGCCGTTGCTCATCGGGTAGTAGATCATCGCCCGCAGCACGCCTTCGGGGTCGATCAGGAAGGTCGCCCGCACCGCCTGGGTGTCGGCCGCTCCGGGATGGACCATGCCGTAGGCCGAGGCGACCTCCATCTTGATGTCCTCGATGATCGGACACGGGATGGCGACGCCGAACTTCTCCTCGATGTTGCGGATCCAGGCGAGGTGCGAGAACAGGCTGTCGATGGACAGGCCAAGCAGCTCCGCGTTCAGCGCCGCGAAGCGCTCGGCGGCGCGTGCGAAGGCGATGAACTCGGTGGTGCAGACCGGGGTGAAGTCGGCCGGGTGGGAGAACAGCACCAGCCACTTGCCGCGGTAGTCGGCGAGGCTGCGCTCGCCCGCGGTGGTGCGGGCGCGGAAGTCGGGGGCAGGCTCGTTCAGGCGGGGCAGGGCGCTCATCGTGGGATCTCCTTGACGGTTCGGGTTTCGTGACCCGCCACAGTTATGCAAAAACTCGTATACATGAACATAATAAGAAAACAAGCCTCGGCATAGGCAGCGCCTATCAGCAAGGCCTGACATGCGGCGACGGCGTGTGACCGATCCCCCGGTTGCGCCCCGCGCCAGCGCCCGCCCGCACGGCTTGACGCGGCGCGGCGGCCCGCGCGGAATCCTCCTGCAACCGCCCGGAGCAAAGGCGGAGGATGCAGGGGGGACCATGCCAGACGACACGCTGATCGCCGTGAAGCCCGAGATCGCCGCCCGCGCCCATGTGGACGCGGCGAAGCGCGCTGCCATGGTCGCCGAGGCCGAGCGCGACCCGGAAGGCTTCTGGCGCCGCGAGGCCGGCCGCATCGCCTGGATGAAACCGCCCACCCGCATCAAGGACGTGGACTTCACGGGCGATGTCCGCATCCGCTGGTTCGAGGACGGGGTGCTGAACGCATCGGTGTCCTGCCTCGATCGCCATGTCGAAGCGGGGCGGGGCGATCACGTCGCGATCATCTGGGAGGGCGACGACCCGTCGCAGGATGCGCGCGTCACCTACCGCGAGTTGCTGGAGCGCGTGTGCCGGCTCGCCAACGCGATGAAGGCGCTCGGCGTCGGCAAGGGGGACCGCGTGACGATCTACCTGCCGATGATCGTCGAGGCCGCGGTCGCCATGCTCGCCTGTGCCCGCATCGGCGCCATCCATTCCGTGGTGTTCGGCGGCTTCAGCCCGGACAGCCTCGCGTCGCGCATCCAGGACTGCGATTCCGTGCTGGTCATCACCGCCGACGAGGGCCGCCGCGGCGGCCGCAAGGTGCCGCTCAAGGCCAATACCGACGAGGCGCTGGCGCAGTGCCCGTCGGTGAAGCACGTCATCGTTGCGCGCAACACCGGCGGCAACGTCAACATGCACCCTGGGCGGGACCACTGGTGGGCCGACCTTGCCGCCGCCGCGGCGCCCGACTGCGCGCCGGAGCCGATGGGGGCGGAGGACCCGCTGTTCATCCTCTACACCAGCGGTTCGACGGGCAAGCCGAAGGGCGTGCTGCACACCACCGGCGGCTACATGGTGTGGGCGTCCTTCACGCATGAGCTCGTGTTCGACTACCGTCCGGGCGAGATCTACTGGTGCACCGCGGATGTCGGCTGGGTGACGGGGCACACCTACATCGTCTACGGCCCGCTCGCGAACGGCGCGACGACGCTGATGTTCGAAGGCGTGCCGAACTACCCTGACGTGTCGCGGTTCTGGCGCGTCGTGGACAAGCACAAGGTCAACATCTTCTACACCGCGCCCACCGCGATCCGCGCGCTGATGCGCGAGGGGGAGGGGCCGGTGAAGGCGTGCTCGCGCGCGTCCTTGCGGATCCTCGGCAGTGTCGGCGAGCCGATAAATCCGGAAGCCTGGCTCTGGTACTACCGCGTGGTGGGCGAGGAGCGCTGCCCCGTGGTGGACACCTGGTGGCAGACCGAGACGGGTGGCATTCTGATCTCGCCCCTGCCGGGCGCAGTGGCGCAGAAGCCCGGCTCCGCGACGCTCCCGCTGCCCGGGGTGAAGCCTGCGCTGGTGGACGGCGACGGCAGGGTTCTCGAGGACCCGGCGGAAGGGAACCTGGTGCTGGCCGATTCCTGGCCCGGCCAGATGCGTACCGTGTTCCGCGACCATGCGCGCTTCGTGCAGACCTATTTCTCGACCTTCCCGGGCAAATACTTCACGGGCGACGGCGCGCGGCGAGACGCCGACGGCTACTACTGGATCACCGGCCGCGTGGACGACGTGCTGAACGTCGCCGGCCACCGCATGGGCACCGCCGAGATCGAGAGTGCGCTGGTCGCCCACCCCTCGGTGGCGGAAGCCGCCGTGGTCGGCATGCCGCATGACCTGAAGGGGCAGGGGATCTACTGCTACGTCACGCTGAAGGCGGGCGTTGCGGCGAGCGAGGCGCTGCGGAAGGAACTCATCGCCTGGGTGCGGAAGGAGATCGGGCCGATCGCGACGCCGGACGCGATCCAGTGGGCGCCCGGGCTGCCGAAGACGCGATCGGGCAAGATCATGCGGCGCATCCTGCGCAAGATCGCGGCGAATGAGACCGAGGGGCTGGGCGATACCTCCACGCTCGCCGATCCGGCGGTGGTGGAGGAGTTGATCGCGAACCGGGTGGGGTAGGGCGATGGTTCAGCCCCGCGCGGGGCGTATTTGCCCCCCGCGGCACGCATCCTGCACCATGGGCGCCGACACCCCGGAGTCGCCCCATGGACACTCCCCCGCCCGTCCCCCCCAACCTCCTGCCTCAGGCGCTCCCGCGCGTGCCGGGCGACCTGCTGCTCGACGCCGAGCCCGAGCCTTTTCCGCTGCTGCCCAGCCGCACTGCTCTCATCGTCGTGGACATGCAGAACGCCTATGGCGCGAAGGGCGGCTACATCGACCTCGGCGGGCTCGATGTCTCCCAGGCGCCGGCGACGACGCAGAAGGTCGCGCGCCTCGTCGCCGCCTGCCGCATGCTCGGCATCACCATCGTCTGGTTCCAGAACGGCTGGCAGCAGGGCTGGGCGGAGGCGGGCGGCCCGGAGTCGCCCAACCATTGGAAGTCGAACGCCATGCGGCTTGCCCGCCACCGCCCCGAGCTTCGTGACACACTCATCACCGAGGGCGGCTGGGACTTCGACCTGCTGCCCGGCCTGCAGCCGGCGCCCGAGGATCTGCGCATCCGCAAGACGCGCTACGGCGGCTTCACCGGCACGCCGCTCGAACCCATGCTGCGGGGCAGGGGCATCCGCGACCTGCTGTTCTGCGGCATCGCCACCAATGTCTGCGTCGAATCCACGCTGCGCGAGGCCTATCACCGCGAGTTCTGGCCGGTGCTGATCGAGGATGCCTGCCACCAGGCAGGCCCCCCTGAGCTGCAGGCCGCCACCGTCTTCAACGTCCGCCGCTTCTTCGGCTGGGTCAGCACGGTCGAGAAGGTGGCGGCGCTGGCGGCGTGAACCGGCTCGTTCTCATCTTCGGCCTCGCCGGCTTCTCGCAGGCGCTGTCTTCCCGCGTGCTCGACCCGCTGGTGCCGATGGTGGCCGGCGAGTTCGCGCGGCCGGTGGACGTGATCGCGCTGATCGCGACGGCCTATGCGCTGCCCTATGCGCTGATCCAGCCTGTGCTCGGGCCCATCGGCGACGCCTTCGGCAAGCGGCGCATCATCATCGGCTGCATGCTGTCGCTGGTGGTGGCGCTGGCCGCCTGCGCCGTGGCGCCGACGGTGGAGACGCTGTTCGCCGCCCGCATCGCGTCGGGCCTCGCCGCAGGCGGGGTGTTCCCGCTGACGCTCGCGCTGCTCGGCGATTCGGTCGGCATGGACCGGCGGCAGGTGGCGCTGTCGCGCTTCCTCGCCTTCGCCATCCTGGGCCAGGTGGCGGGCGGCGCGATGGCGCCGCTGGTCGAGCCGCTGGTCGGCTGGCGCGGCGTGCTTTGGGCCTCGGCGGGCCTGTCGGCGGTGGGCCTCGCCGTGCTGCTTGCGGCCGGGCGCGTGAACGAGGCGCCGACCGCCGGCCGCTTCGACCTCGCGCTCGCGCTGCAGCGCTATGGCGCCATCCTGCGGAGCCCGGTGGCGCGGCTGTGCTACGGCGCCGTCGCGGTCGAGGGCGTGCTGATCTTCGGCGTATTCCCCTTCCTCGCCGACATCCTGCTGGCGCGCGGGCATGGCGGCCCCGCGGAGGCGGGGACGGCGATCGGCCTGTTCGGCGCGGGCGGGCTCGTCTACGCGGCGCTGGCCGGCTGGCTCGTCCGCCATGCCGGCCAGCAAGGCATGCTGGTGGGCGGCGCGGTGGCAGCGGCGGCGGCGCTAGCGGGGTCGGCGCTGGCGCCGTCGGCGGCGGTGCTGATCGGCGCCTTCCTGCTGCTCGGCTTCGGCTTCTTCATGATGCACAACTCGATCCAGACGCGGGTGACGGAGGTGGCGCCAGGCGCGCGCGGCTCGGCGGTCGCGCTGCACGCGTTCTTCTTCTTCCTCGGCCATTCGCTCGGCCCGCTGTTCTATGGCCCGGCGATCGGGCTGATGGGCGCGGGCGGCGCCATGCTGGTCGGGGCCGCGGGGCTGGTCTCGCTTGCGTTCCGTCTGCGCGGGATGCCGCCGATCGCCAAGAACAAAACATGATTTCCGGCGCGTGGAAAACAGGCCATTTCAACCGCTTGATCCGAGTCGTACGAACGAATCGCTTACGTTCTCACCCCGCAAGATATCGTAGGGCGGCTTCGCCCGACACCACAAGCGCGTTCCGCCCCGGCCCGTCAATCCGGAACCTCGATCCACACCGCGTCCCGGTGCGCGCTGCTGCCGTCCATCAGGTCCAGCGTCTTCCGGTACACGAACCCGCCGCCGATGATCGGCAACAGCCGCGGGTCCGTGCCTTCGCCGGGACGAGGCCCGGAGTTCCCGTTCAGCGTCACCACGCGGGCGCCGGACTTCACCTCCTCGACGATCCCGACGTGATCCTTGAACCGCGGGAGGTAGTAGAGATCCCCCGGCTTCGGCCTGTAGTGCCTGAGGGCGACCGAGTGCGCGTCGTACACCCCCCAGTGCCGCTGGCTGCCGTCCCGGTTCGTGGCGGTGCGCCCGTCCACCGAGCGCAGGAACCGCGCGACGGAGAAGTTCTTCGGCCCGGGCTCGCCCACCTTCGGCAGCGGCGCGACCTCCGCGTTGATCAGCACCCACATGACGAAGTACGTGCATCAGGAGACCTCCAGGGCTTCGGCCCGGGTGAACGGGCGGCCGGTCGAGGCCTGGAAATACTCCAGGATGCGCCAGGGCTTGTCGCCCCAGTGCGTGCCTTCCTCGGGTCCCGCGGTCGCCAAGATGCCGTCCGTGTAGGCCATGCGCGACTCCCTCCACGGAGGAACGATACGCCGGCCGCACGCATCCGAGGGAGCCGCCCCGAAGTCAAAAATCCGACACCCGGCCCTTCCGTTCCCAATCCCCGAAGCGCGTCGGCTCGGGCCCCGCCGGCCCGCCATTCTCGATGCCTGGCCGAGCGGGAGGCTGCGGCGGGCGGTGCAGCCTGGTCAGCGGCGGGGCGCTGCGCGGCGCGCCGCGCGGAGCCGTCGCCCCGGCGTCCGGCATGGGGCTGCCCTCCGGCGGGGCAGCCGCGGCGGGGTCTTGTTCTGGTTTGTCCATGGCCCCCATCTGGGGCAGGACTGCGAAAGGCGGAAGGGGATCGAACCGATGGGCGGCTTCCTGCGCACTGCCATCCTGCTGGCCGGGCTGACGGCCCTGTTCGGCGCCGCGGGCTTCGCGCTGGCCGGCGAGGCGGGGATGCTGATCGCGCTTGCCGTCGCCGCCGCGATGAACCTGTGGGCGTGGTGGACCAGCGATGCCGCCGTGCTGCGCATGCACAATGCCGAGCCGATCCACCCGCATTCCGCCCCGCGCCTGTATCGCATGACGGAAGTGCTGGCGCAGCGCGCCGGGCTGCCGATGCCTGCCCTCTACGTCATCCACGACCCGCAGCCCAACGCCTTCGCCACCGGCCGCAGCCCGGCGCGCGGTGCCGTCGCCGTCACCTTCGGCCTGCTCGAGCTGATGCCGGAGGACGAGGTGGCGGGCGTCATCGCCCACGAGCTCGCGCACATCCGCAACCGCGACACGCTGATCATGACGGTGACGGCGACGATCGCGGGCGCGATCAGCCTGCTCGCGCAGTTCGGCTTCCTGTTCCGCGACCGCGACGGGCGCTCCAACCCGATCGCCCTGCTCGCGATGATGATCATTGCGCCGCTCGCCGCGATGCTGGTGCAGATGGCGATCAGCCGCGCCCGGGAATACGAGGCCGACCGGATCGGCGCCGAGATCGCGGGCGACCCCCGCGCCCTCGCCAACGCGCTGCTGCGGCTGGAGGCGAACCACCACGGGCGGATCATGCGCTCGGCTGAAGCACATCCCGAGACGGCGCACCTGTTCATCGTCAACCCGCTCTCGGGCCTGTCCTTCGACGGGTTGTTCCGCACCCATCCGCGGACCGAGGATCGCGTCGCCAGGCTCATGGCGATGGCCGCCGGCCTGCCGCGCGGCAGCGTCTCGGCCAACGCGACCGGGCGCATGGCGCCCGCACGGAAGCCCGAACCGCGTCGCAACCCCTGGGCGCGCTGAGCGACGTCGCCCCACGCCAGCGCCTCAGGGCGGCTCGTTCTCCTCCTGCTGCTGGGCGACGCGGACAGGTTGCCCACCATCGCAGATCCACGCCACCGCTTGGTCGGCCGCATCCTGGAACGGTTCCAGCACGAGGTCGGCGCCGCGCGCGCGCAGCCGTGCCGCCGCCTTCTCGCCCTGCTGGCAGGTGACCGCGATGCGTCCGGAGAAGCCCGCGGCGCGGAGCGCCTCGATCAGCGACAGCCTCGCGTCCTCGGCGGTCAGCCCGAGGTCGCGCTCCGGCACGGCCGACACCGCCCAGCGCACGCCAGCGAGCGGCAAATGGGCGATGAACTCCGGGTCCGTCGCGTCGCCGTAGAGCGCCTGCCAGCCTTTCAGCTGCCATGCGCGAACCGCAGCCGGATTGAAATCGACGCCGAGCACGGACAGCCCGCGGCGTCGCAGCCGCTCCGCGATCGCCCCTCCATACCGGCCGAGCCCGAACAGCAGGATGTCCGGCGCGCGTCC